>Ga0187855_10002670_pt1 | contig 13366 bp, 10 predicted proteins | sample June2016WEW_8_10_2_FD_132969 | JGI IMG/M metagenome (GOLD analysis project Ga0187855, IMG submission 132969) | Peatland microbial communities from SPRUCE experiment site at the Marcell Experimental Forest, Minnesota, USA - June2016WEW_8_10 | ecosystem: Environmental > Terrestrial > Soil >...
GTAATCTCTCGGCAAGTCGTGGAAGCCGATTCCGTCATCGACCATGATTTTGGCGGGATTGTCAAAGTGAAATGGAAATTCGAAGCTATAGTACTCGCTGCCTTTGTCCAGTGGCACCTGGGGCATCCGCGAACGATCGAATACCTCGTCGAGTTTCACGATTCGCTCACCGGAATCGAGCGTGACTCTCGTCTCCGGCCACCAGGTGCCCGGCCGCACGATCACTAACTCGTCGGCCAGAGGGCCGCGGAAGTGGCGGACCTTTGGCTTCCATTCCTCGTCGGGCAGATAATTCGCAAACGTCCACCGGACCAGTTGGCCGGCGCGTTGCGGCGACTGCGGGTTCACGAGCTCTCGGCCGGCCGACTTGTCCCAGATGCTGTCAATCGCCCCGTCCATTGCGCGCAGCCGGACTTTGTAAAATTGGTTTTCCAGCACGTCGCCGCTAACTTCTTCCTCCTTTGCTGGCGGCGCTGTCGAGCGTTCAAGAAAATATGTGCGAAGCCCGACCGGCGGGATATTCTCGGCCGCGAAGCTGATGCTTCCATCAAGGTTCAACTGCGAAGGGACGACCTTGCCCGTCGCGGCGTCGCGGACCTGCGTGAGATCTGGGGAGGAAGGATGCACGCGCGTGACACCGCTGCGCTCCCAACTGAGCGGATTATAGACCACGCATTTTGGAATCTTTTCCTGATCGCTCTTCGCCGCGAACATCCGCTCTATGCCCACCATCATCATGTTGCGGGTTTCGGTGCGCGCGGTCCGCGCGAACGTCGCATATTCCTGGTTCTGCTGGTTCACCTGAGCCAGCGTCATCACCTTCGGCCAGCCCGGCTGCCCCGCTCCTGAGTGCTCGTCGTAGGTAAGCATTTTGGTAGCCGCATCGGCTATCGTGTCGGCCGGGTATGATGTTCCCGGTCGAAAGGTGAGCAGCGACCACAACGCCTCCGCCTGCGGCAGGTAATCCTGCACCCAGCGCGCGTCGCCCGTGATGCCCGGCGAGTTTGTCTTGACCTCTGACCAGAGCCCGCTGAAATCGCCCGCGTAGGTCGGAAATGGATCTCCGTAGCGACGCTGAAGGTAATCGAAGAACTCCCTGGGCGTTGCCACCACCAGCCGGGGATGTTTGCCGACAGCGTTCCACGCGCGCACTGCCGGCAGCAATCCGTCCTCCTCGTACGATGGCGGAACGAAATCGTGCATGTAGAGAACCATCATCGCGTCGTACGGGTAGCCTGCTTTGCGGTATTCCGCGAGCAGTTTGTCTACGCCGCGCTGCATAATCTCGAGCGAAGACAGGTTGCCCCAGGATTTTGGATAAAAGTGGTCCTCAGGCCGAGCGCTGTAGTAGTGAGCAGTAGGATCGAGGAAATAATCTGCCATGGCCTCGGTGTACCCGCCGTTCTTGCTACCAGTCTCCCACGTCAGCACCGTGCTTCCATCCGGAGACTGCCAGTGAAACGGCATCCTTCCCGGGTGCAGGCTTGTGCCTCCGCCGATAAACAGATTCGAGCCGGTCACGAAATAGCGGACTCCGCTGCGCGCCAGCACCTGGGGTAGCCGCAGAGTGAATCCCGGCACATCGTCCATCATGGCCAGATCGGTCGTTACGCCCAAACGCTTCTCGATATCTCGCGTCGGGTCAACGATCCGGTTGAGCTGCTCGGTTCCCATGAACTCGGTGTGCTCACTGCCCCACACCGCCGACAATTCGATCTGCCCACTTCGGACCAGGTTCGCCAGGTCCTGAATCGCCTGCGGATCCTTAGTCCGGTCCAGCCAAGCCTGCACCTGCCAGGCGCTCTCAATCACCCAGCGAAACTGCAGATCCTGTTTTGCTGTGCGGATCACCGCGTCCAGGTGCGGCTTGATGTCATCGAGTTGTTCTTGCGGAGGAAGTTTGAAACCGAGATCCCAGTGGCTGCTCGGAATAATATAGATTGTCTGGATTCCAGAATTGCTCTGGTTCTCCTCCGCATGTTGTCCGGCCAGCGGGGAGCAAGTAGCCGTCAACAACGCAATACAACCTGAAAACGATCTGAACCGCATGGTTCTCCCTGATTTCTCCACTTGACCGCATCAAGAACAGGCTGGCTTTCGAGGAAGGGAAGCCAGCGGGATGGAATAAGCCCGAACTGGATGAGCACGCCCGGGTGCATGAGCGTTGTATTGCAGGTCGGCACCGAAGGCGTTTCAGGCGTTCGATGATGCTTTTTCTATTAGCGCACCACAGAATATTCTTATGTTCGTTTCTGTGTCAAGCGAACATATTAGTTTTCTTCGCGAGCAATTGGGGGCCAGGGTCTTGGGATCGGCGATGACAATTGACTTCGGCGAATACACACCCCGAAACCAGCCCGCGGTCAGTGAAGACGAGCGCGAAGCTCAACGCCCTGCGTTTCCGCCCTCTATTCGGAGGGTGCAATCGAACCCACTCGCGGGAGGGTATAGGTACTCAAATGTCGGCTTGTCCCAAGAGACTGCCTAATCGCTCTAATTCGTCTGCGAGTTGATGATGCATGACAGGTCGTTCCGTCCGAGACTATCCTGCCGCAATGAGGGTTCCAAGTCGCGGGAATTTGGAGTCTCCAGCGAGTCTCCAAGCATGGGTTGAGCCGTCGAAACCCCCATAAACACTGAGGTTCGGACGTAATCTCATCTTCTGCATCGGCAAGTGATTGTAACTAATTTATTTACAATTTTATTTACAACAAGTTGCATCAATACTTGCCCACCAGGCGCCGAATGGCGGCAGCCAGATCGTCTGGGTGGAAGCCGAACGGTCCGGGCTTGCTCTTATAGAGGACGCGTCCCTGTGGGGCGATCAGATAGAGGCGGTCGGGCCACCCCGTATATGCGCTCTCTACTTTGTTATCGAAGCGGTCCACAAGGGCAGGAAACTTGATTCCCAGTTTCCTTACACATGTACCGGCGACAGTCGCGCGCTCCTCCTCATCGCGCGGGCTGCGGAACAACACCTTGTCGGTGACGTTGCTCTGCATCTCCCACACGTCTGTAGGATGAGCCTCAAGAATATAGACCGCGTAGAAATCGACCTTACCCTTGAACTGCTCTGACAATTTATTCAGGGCGGGAACCTCCCGCCGAAAAGGTGGTCAGGTATAACTGCCGAAAACGAGGACAACCGGCTTGTCTGCCCACAGCGACGCCAGTTGGGTAGGCGTCTTCGTACTCAGGGTTTCGACTGTAAAATCAGGCGCCAAGTCACCAGCGCTGAGTGTTCCCTTGCGCGCATCAAACCACATGGTCTCGAATGGAAAGAGGAAGTAAGCCGGCATGGGCATTCGCGCCATCACATGGGCGAAGACCTCCGGCGGCTGGTGCATGGCCCAGTCGATATAGGCCACGAACGCCAACCACAGGCAGAAGAGTGCTGCCAATGTGGCGCCCAACCAGCGTTTTGTCTTCTTCTTTATCGTCCAGGTAAATTTCACGTTCCCTGCCAATTTGGCGTGAGATTCGAAACGTTGCTCGGCATCCCAGTCGCCGCCGGAAACATCACGGAGAAAGATTAGCACATTCTTGCAAAGCAATTGCGCGTGCCGCTCGTGCGGCAGAACGATCTCTAGAGCACGAGTCGCTGCTCTCCGACTTTGCGCGTCACTCTCTCGCGATCAAGGTACTCGAGGAGAGGTATGGCATATTTTCTGGATAGGCCAATCATCTGTTTGAAACCCGCGACATCGAGCGTCTGACCGCGCAATTTGCCGACTTGAGCCTTCAACTGGACCAGTACGCTCTGGTGGATATACAACGCATCTGTCCCCATCCTGATCAATATCCTGTCGCGGAGAAGCAAGGTCATCAACCTGCGCATTTCGGTTTCTGACAGGTTGAGCTTCGCCGCAACTTCAGAGGCTTGGGGAGCGGCCAGCCCGGCAGCTTCGTAGGCCGCCGCAATCGCGGTCAACTCAGCCCGATCGTGGGCTGCGGCCTTCGAATCCGAATCGTAAGGGTAGATGAGTTCTCCAATCAACCTGAGCTTCTGCTCGCGCTCAAGCTTCTCAATGACAAAATCGAATAGCTCTTTGCAGAATCCGATTTGATTTCTTAGCTCGCTTTGCCTGAGGCCCATAGGAGCCGCACCCACCTTCAGGCGCTCGGCTACGCTCTCGATTGCTGAAGCCAGAAACTCGCTTGCGACGAGCAGATCGCCGTGGATGCGAACGATCTGATTTCGATTCAACTTGGACCCGATGAATCGAAGCACCGCTTCGGACGTGAGCCCTGTTTCCGCTATCAGCCCGCGCGCGGTGAGGCCCTTGACGCCGCGCCGAGCGACACGCAACCGAAGTTGCTGTTCCAGTGATGCACCCAACATTGTTTCGAGCCAGGCCAGACATTTCCCTTTTCTCAGGTTGGGAAGCGGATGCGCATCCATTACAATGCCGCCGCCAATCGTGCCTGCCGGCGAGCACTGCCGCAACACGAACCGGTCGCCGGGCACGAGTATTTGAGGGGAATGGAGCCTGAGCCGAATCAATCGACGAGTTCCTGCCTCAATTGGGTGGTAGTCGTAAAGCGAAACGGTCGCAAGAGCGTCGGCGGTGAAGGCATGAAAGTGAACCTGAGCGCGATGTTTCAAACTCCTGACTCCGGGCAGCAGAACAACTTCAACGTCGACGACTGACACGGCGGTCAGCGTTTCCGAAGGGACGAGCGTCTGTCCCCTGCTCACCTCGGAGACATCAATGCCGGTAAGGTTGAGAGCAACACGCGAGCCGGAGGCGACGACCTGTTCCGGACGGCCATGGGTTTGCAATCCTCTCACGCGGACTGCGCGGCTCCCTGGCTCGAGCGTCAAGATGTCTCCGACACGGATCGCCCCGGAAAGAAGCGTCCCAGTAACTACCGTGCCAAATCCCTTCATCACAAATGCTCTGTCGATGGGCAAGCGAGGAAGATGATCCTCACGTGCGGCGACCGGCTGCATAGCCAAGAACAAAAGCTCGCGGCGAAGGTCTTCGAGACCAGCACCAGTGCGCGCACTAACGGGAAGAATCCTGCCATCGAGAAACGTCCCACTAAGAAACGTGCTTGTCTCGAAGCGGACTGATTCGAGCCGCGGTGCATCTACGGAGTCGATTTTGGTGATTGCCGTCAGACCGTGGCGAACTCCGAGAAGATCACAGATTGCGAGATGCTCTTGGGTCTGCGGCTTGATGCCTTCTTCGGCGGAGACCACCAGCAAGACGGCGCCGATGCATCCGGCGCCGGCGAGCATGTTCCGGATGAAGAGTTTGTGCCCGGGGACGTCGACGAAACTGATTCGCAGCGGAGTACCATCGGCGGTAACCGCATCGAGAGAGGCAAAACCCAGGTCGACGGTGATGCCGCGACGTTTTTCTTCGGGCAGGCGATCCGTGTCCACGCCGGTGAGAGCGCGCACCAGCGCGGTCTTGCCATGATCGATATGGCCGGCGGTTCCGATGACGATCGATCTGGTCGGCATGCTCATTTGAGGATGGACTGCGATGAAGGCATTCTGGCGATCACTGTTGGCTTTGTAAGCCGGGAGGAGACACGGCATCACTCTGGGCAACCTGTTGGAGCAAAGCTGCGAGCATTTCATCGAATTCGGGTTCAACCGTGCGAAGGTCGAGCAATACTTTATCGTCGCTGACGCGGCCGATGACCGGCGGATCGAGCTGCCGTAGGAGATGCAGCAGCGCCCGGGGATGGAACACCTTATGACTTAGGGCTACGGCTGAACTTGGCAGCCGTGCAGCGGGTGCAGTGCCGCCACCGATCAGGCTGAGAGCGGGAACGACATCCGCGGCAAGATTCAAGCTGTTCACTTGTCCGACAATCCATTCGCATCTCTTCAATACCTCCGTTGGCGAAGTCCGGAGCATTCTGACAATGGGAATCGAGTCCGTTTTGTCCGATAGGTAATCCATCAGCGTTGCTTCCAGCGCGGCGTAGGTCAGCTTGTCGACGCGGAAGGTTCGCAAGAGAGGATTCTTGCGTATGCGCTCGATGAGGTCAACTCTGCCGGCGAGAAGGCCGCACTGTGGGCCTCCGAGCAGCTTGTCTCCACTTGCGGCAACCAGATCGGCGCCCAGGCGGAAACTGTCGGGCAGTGTTGGTTGGGATCCAACTTCCAAGTCTTCAAGCGAGATGCATATGCCCGTGCCCTGATCCTCGAACAAGGGGATATTTCTGCTTCGGCATAACACGACAAGCTCTTCGAGGGTCGGCCGTTCGGTGAAACCGTCCATGCTGAAGTTGGACTGGTGAACGCGAAGGATCAGGGCCGTGTCAGGCTGGATGGCGCTCTCATAGTCGGCAAGCCGTGTGCGGTTTGTAGTGCCAACTTCGCGCATGCGTGCGCCGGACTTGGCCAGAATCTCAGGGATGCGAAAGCCGCCGCCGATTTCGACAAGCTCACCACGAGAAACAATAACCTCAGCGCCCTCGGCAAGCGAATTGAGTGCAAGGAAGGTAGCAGCAGCACAGTTATTAACCACGAGCGCGGCTGCAGACGTATTCGGATCGCGCCCACCTGAACCGCCGGCCCTGCCCTGGAGCAACCGCAGGATGAGCTCCTCGGCATGAACGTCGCGACGGCTCCTCCCGCCGTTATGCAGATCGAACTCCAGATTGCAATATCCCTTCGCTGTTTCGGCAACGTGCTCAAGGGCGGAGGCACTGAGAGGCGCGCGCCCGAGATTGGTGTGGAGTATTACGCCCGTTGCATTGATGACGCGCCGGAGCGAAAAGCGCGAATTGGCATTGAGTTCTTCGGCAACCTCAAAATTGATCGTGCTCACGCGGTCGACAAGACCGTCACGAGTCAGTTGTCCTTTGGCAATCTCTTCACGTATGCGAGTGAGAACGGCTCGCGTAGCTTCTAACGTCGCGCTGTGCGAGTGAAGTTGGAGTAAGGCCACGAATTCGGGAGCGAGCAGAAGATCGTTGACAGAAGGCAGTAGCCTGTAGAGACTGGCTTGCTCGTCGCTTTCGCCGGCTTGTTCAACACCCTTCATGGGGTGGCCGTTCTTAGTGGGAACATGCTGCATTGGCTTGAATTACCTCAGCAGAATCGCCGGCTCTCCTGCACCGGAAGTGTAGGGGCCAAGCACTGAACCGATCCGGGCTGCATTCAGACCTGCGCTGCGAAGCGAACCAAGAAACGCGTCGGCGGAATCGGCTGCAACTGAGACTAACAGACCTCCAGCAGTCTGCGGATCGTACAAGAGTATGCGCATATCATCCGGGATTTGAGAGCCCGGCGCGTCCGCGCTGATGCACTCGGCAAATTCGCGATTGGCCAACAGGCCCGCGGGGATCGTGCCGAGACGGACAGCTTCGCACGCGCCTTCGATGCGAGGAACCTGTTCCACCACGATCTCGATCCTCATTCCGCTGCCAAGGGCCAGCTCGCGCCCATGGCCCATCAGGCCAAACCCCGTGACGTCTGTCATCGCGTGCACACCCGCATGCTCCAGGACCAGTCGCGAGGCGGTGCGATTGAGCGTCGTCATGGATTCAACTGCGTTGGCGACCCATTCGGGCTTCGCTTTGCCCTGCTTGATTCCAGTCGTGATTACGCCGGTTCCAATCGGCTTGGTAAGGATCAATGTATCGCCTGCTACCGCGCCTGCATTCGTTAGGACGCGCTCCGGATCGATCAGACCTGTTACGGCATAACCGAACTTGATCTCTGCGTCGCGAACGCTGTGGCCGCCCACGACGGCACAGCCAGCCTCCGCCATTTTCGACATACCGCCGCGCATGATCTGTTCCAGCACGTCCAAATTCCCATCCTGAGGGAAACACACAATCGAGAGAGCAGTCGCGGGCTCGCCTCCCATGGCATAGACATCGCTGAGTGCATTAGTGGCTGCAATCTGACCGAATGTGAAGGGATCGTCAACCAGTGGAGTGAAGAAATCGACCGTCTGGACCAGCGCAAGATTTGCGGCGATCCGATAGATGCCGGCATCGTCGGAAGTGTCGAAACCTACCAGAACGTTAGGGTCCTTCTGTCTGGGGAGCCTGGACAACACTTCCGCGAGTAAGCCCGGCGCGAGTTTGCTTGCACATCCACCCGCTTTCACCGTCTGCGTCAGTCCAACCTTAGCGAAATCGGCCAATTGAGCCCTCCATCTTCAGATACCATACAGAGCAGAACGCCGCCGTTTGAATACGCTGCGATCGTTCAGGAAGTGCTTAGGTTCCGGTGATCCTCCCGGTCTTCAAAACCGGTGGTCGTTCTTAACGGGCGACGGTGTGTTCGACTCACACGCACTTCCGCCACGCGAAGCCATTCGACCGGGCGCATCCATTCATAACCAGCTGTGCCGGAAAATCGATCCGAATGCAGGTCAGGAACATGCCGGCTGACCCTGCGTGGACGAATGATTGCCGAAGAACCCGGCGAGACGGGTTGCGACGGGCTCGGGCTGGTTGAGAGGAATGAAGTGACCGGACTCAAGTGTGACCATACTGGCATTGGGAATGAGTTCGGAAGCTCGGCGGGCGAAAGCCTCGGGAATCGCCGGATCTTGCAAACCATGAAAGATCAGCGTCGGCATCGTCAGTGAGGGTAGGAAGCGGGGAACATTGGCCAGCAGCGACGATGGCTTGCCCCAACGCAGGACCCGCATGAACTCCCACGGCCCTGCGAAGCCCGAAAATGGCCGACGAAAATCGTCGAGAATTCGCCTGGCGTCTCCGGACGGTCCAACGGCTCGGCGCATGGCTATCTTCCAGAAGATTTGCCCGATCAACGGAGCCAGGAGTTCTCCCAGAATGGGCTTTCGCAGGGCTTCAAGAAGAAAGAAGGGCCTGAGTTCAGGGAACAAGGCCGGTGAAAGCAAAGCGAGGCAGCCGACATGTCGGGGGAAGTAGCGTGCGTAGTGAACCGCAACCACCGATCCGGCGTCATGACCCACCACGTGCCATTTTTCAATATTGTTCCCGATGCGAATTTGGTCAATCTGTTCCGCGAAATGGCGCAGAAAGTCAGAATCATAGGGCCGGCCGGGTGTTTCCCCCATTCCAGGCAGGTCCACGGCAAAACACTTGAAGCTTCCGCAGAGGCGCTGAATAACGCCTTTCCAGAGACAGCTACTGGTTGGCATTCCGTGAATGAAAAGGATGGGAACTCCAGAGCCGCAGCTTACAAAATGCATGGTGATACTCCGATCGACGTCATGAGGTTGTACACGCCGGCGCAGAAGATCGCGTTCGCGAGCAGTACCAATAGAACAGGTTCATTGCAAGACGAAGTGTGGCGAGAAACATGCCGAACAAAAAAGTGGAGATTATGCCGCTGGGCCTTATGCGCGAATAGATGTTGTTGATGCTCCATGCCGGAATGGTGTATACGTCGCCGGCGTTGAGCGGTCCAATCCGATTTCTGATGGGCCAGTCGTAGACGACCTTTTCGATTCCGGAATTGAAGAAATTCGCTATGTAGAGTACGCGCCGGCTATAAAGACTTCGCGACAGCCAAGGCAATTGCCTGCGATTGCGACTGCGCGAGATGATTCGCGAGGCTTCTTCAGCGTGCCGCAAGGCCGCGGTCACGCCATTCGATGTCATGGGGTCAACCATGGCGGCCGACTCGCCGATGACGAGCCAATTGGGACCGTTGGTTTTGCCGTACGCGCGACACCGAAACGACGTGGTTTGCGGAGGATTTGCGTTGGAAGGCTGCGCCAGTTGACGGAGTTCTGCAATGTTGCCCAACTGCTCTCTGAAAATATCCTGAGGCGACATTCCCTGCTTTCGCTTCTCACCAACTGTCTCGCCCGCGGCGATATACCCAACGCTGATGGTTTCAGGATGAATCGGTATCTGCCAGACCCAGCTCATGTAGAAAGGGCCTTCACAGTCCGCGTTTATGGTGGTCCCTTCCAGTGGCTCAGGCGCGGGGAAGTAATCCCATATTGCTACCTTTTTGGGGCCGTACTCATAAACCTGCAAATCGAAGAGGCGTGGAAACAGACTAGTCGCCGATCCAGCGGCGTCAACAAACCAACGTGAGGAGATTTCGATGCCGCCCTGGGTAACCACCGAAGTGATCGTTCTGTCTTTCCGCTCCACTCGAATCACTTTGTCGCGCAGCCAGGTGACGCCGGCTGAATTGACAATCTCGCGAAGAGCCCGATCGAGTTTTGTGCGGTCCACGTGAAGGGTTCTCAACTCAACGTTGTATGGCGGCTTAGCAAGCCAATCGGACGGCTCGTAATGTTGTGCCGCTCCGCTGCGCAGCCTGAGAATGACGTGTTTTTTATAAGTAGCCATCTCTTCGCTGAGAAGGCGGTTCATTGGCAGGCCCAGGTCGGCCAGTAACTCAGGTGCGGACCAGTCAAGTGATTCGCCGACTGCGTCTCTGTTTTCAGATTCCGCCTCAATGCAGAGCACGCGCAGTCCACCCTTGGCGAGATGAAAAGCGGCTGCCATTCCGGCCAGACCACCCCCCACTACCGTCACATCAATTTCGGAGAAGTTATTTATCATCAGGAGGATGTGTCGACAGTTTTCCGTATAGCGCATACTGGCGGAAGCAATGACAATCACGCAACAGTCGATGGGCGGGTAATTCTACCCACCTTTCGATGGAACCGCGATCGGCGGAATCTAGATTGAAGCGCTCGCAACGTTGCCTGACCACATTCCCATTAAGCAGCACTCGGACGAGGCGGGGCGGTTGCACATCAAATCATTGGAGCATAAGAACCTTTGGCACTGCTCTTGATCGGGATGTCAGTTATCATGCTGGCGACGCTGGCCGGGGGCTGGCTGGCGCGCAAAGTGGGACAGCCGCGGGTGGTAGGCGAGATCGTTGGCGGGATTCTGCTCGGCCCTTCACTCTTTGGGCGATTCGCGCCAAACGTCTCCAGTGCTCTTTTTCCAAAGTCGTCCTTTGCCGTCTTCGAAATTTTCTCCACAGTTGGGTTAATCCTCTTCCTGTTCCTGGTCGGCATGGAATTGGATCATGAATTGCTCTACCGCCAGCGCAGGACGGCGCTGCTGGCAAGCGGAATGAGCATCCTGCTGCCGTTTGCGATAGGGGCGTTGCTGGCGCCCTCATTGAGGGTCCGGTTCGCGCCGCAGGGAGTCGGCGGCACACCTTTTACATTGTTTCTCGGCATTGCAATGAGCATTACGGCCTTTCCTGTGCTGGCTCGCATCCTCGAAGAGAGAGGGATCCAAGCGACCGAACTGGGGGTGACCGCGATTTTCTGTGCCGCCGTGGACGACTTGTTTGCGTGGCTTTTTCTCTCGCTGGCGCTTGCCCTGATCGGTGCGCCGGGCGGGCCGTCCTCGTTACTCTCGCGACTGTCGGGCCTTGCTGCCTATTTGATAGTGATGCTGGGCGTGATCAGGCCGCTGGCGGCGCGGTGGACGCGTAATCTGCAAAACGTTGAGCTTTCATTTGAGATGCTGAGCATTGTCCTGGCTTTGACGCTGACATCGGCAGCGGCCACTGAATTCATCCGCGTCCACCCGCTCTTTGGAGCGTTCATTGCCGGGACGTGCTTCCCACGCGTTGAAAACTGGCAAAAGACAATGCGCGAGCACCTCGACACCCTGGTGTCAGTCATCCTGTTGCCTCTTTTCTTTGCCCTGACCGGGATGCGGACGCAACTCAGTCTGCTATACGGAAAGTCGGCTTTGCTGTGGGCGGCCACAGTGTTGCTGGCCGCGGTGTTCGGAAAGTTGGCGGGCGCCGCGCTGGCTGCACGCTGGAATGGGCATTCATGGCGTTACGCAGCTGCGCTAGGCGCCCTCTTGAATACGCGCGGGCTGGTGGAACTGGTCGTACTCAACATCGCATATAACGTTGGCGTCTTTTCTCCCACGCTCTTTTCCATGATGGTGGTCATGGCTCTATTGACGACAATGAGTACAGCGCCAATCCTCAACCTTCTCGGCGTTGAAGATCATAGCTTGATAAAGCCGTTGCCCGCAGATCGCCCCGTGATGTGAAACGCATCATGCGACTCGATCTTTGTTCGCCTAGTTCAACTAGAGAATGAGCATTTCTGCCGGCCAGCGTGAACGGGAATCAGGAATCAGGTCTGCCGAAAAATTGATATTGCGGAACTTGACCTCCTGGTATATTCCAGAGATAGTGAGGTCTGCGCCGTGGGTATCGAAAAGACCAAGATCGAGCTGATTGAAGATGCCGACGCGACTGGCGAAGTGGCTGCTGTCTATGACGAGTGGCGTCAGAAGTCCGGCAGGCAGAAGATGCCGGGAATTTTGAAGTGCTTCAGCCACCGGCCCGATTTTCTTCGTGACGTCCTGAAGTTTGGTGACACGGTGCACTTTTCTGAGGGGCATCTGAATCGACGTCAGAAAGAGGCCATCGCCAGCTGGGTTTCGTGGCTCAACCGCTGTCCGTATTGACTGGACTCGCATGCATACTTCCTGCGTGTTCAGGGAGCAGAAGAAAAAACGGTGCAGGCGCTGGCCAACGGCAAGCTCGATGAAGCAGAACTGAGCCCGGCAGAGCGCGCGTTGTTGGATTACGTGACGAAGGTGACGGAGGCCGCGTATCGAACGACCGCAGAAGACGTGCAGACCCTGCGCGATCACGGCTGGACCGAACCGCAGATCGCCGAAGCTGTCTATATTACGGCGATGTTCGCGTTCTTCAATCGAGTTGCAGATGCTTTCGGAATTCCGCCGCAAGGCTATCTTGAAATGAACGCCGTGACAAAGTAACCCGGACAACTTGCTCGAATCTCCGAGGGTCTGGAAACAGGCAATCCATTGTCGTCGGGCAAACGTGGCCAGGGCCCGAATCCTCCGTTTGCACGTCTCCACCACTCGATGCACCTCGGCCCCCTCCCTCCGGTGGATGGCGAATGCAACAGGTACCCAGTCAAAATATCCGTTGAGCGCCTTCTTCCCGACCACAGTCGTAAGTCGAGCATTGATTCCGCTTTGAGCGGAATTTATCTCATTGGAATCAGGCGCTGGTCCCCTGACTCAATCATGGTTAGCTGGGATTCTCGAGGCGAGTGATGAATCGTCGAAATTTCCTGCGTGCGAACGGCGCCATTTGTGCTGGTTGGGCGATCACCAGGACGATGCCCGCCTTGGCGAATTCTCCGCCGGTGGGCGAATGGCGAACTTTCGAGGTCACCACCAAAGTGGAGCTGCTGAAGCCAGACGGTGTTGGGCACATCTGGCTGCCGGCGCCGCTGATTCGCGACACGCCTTATCAGCGCACAATTTCAACGCGGTTCACGACTGAGGTTGGATCGGTCAGGGTGAGTAAGGACAAGCAATGCGCTCTTGGGATTGTCTCCGCAAAGTATCCCGCGACCGCCAAGCCGGCGCTGACGTTGACCAGCCGCGTCTCGCTGAAAAACTACAC
>Ga0187855_10002672_pt1 | contig 13363 bp, 21 predicted proteins | sample June2016WEW_8_10_2_FD_132969 | JGI IMG/M metagenome (GOLD analysis project Ga0187855, IMG submission 132969) | Peatland microbial communities from SPRUCE experiment site at the Marcell Experimental Forest, Minnesota, USA - June2016WEW_8_10 | ecosystem: Environmental > Terrestrial > Soil >...
ATGCCCACAGGCAAACGACGTGCCCACGACCATCACTTACTTCTTCTTTCGTACCCCACCCACCGATGCCCACCCAAAACGGCACCAGCATGCCCAAACTCAGCGGCGCTCAACACCTGGGCGGCCAGGTCAGCCACGCTGCGTTCGAGAAGCGAGATGCGGTCCTCGCGATTCGCAGGGATGCGCCGACCGCCTCTGAGCCATTCCTCGACGAGGCTGAGGTTGTATCGGCGACGGCCATAGCGGTCGGTTGCATCCTCGACAGGCATGCCGTCCCTGACACGCAACTCGATCCAGCGCTCGGATCGGCCGAGGTGAGCGGCCAGCTGCTTCTTCGTCACCAGGACAGGCCCGCGCGTCGGGAGCGTGAGTAGTTGGCCTGCCATCAGCAGGAACCAAGAACCCGGCGACGGGGCGCCCCGGGCGTCGGCTCGTCTTTGGGTAGCTGAGCGGGCCCGTTGTTGTGGTCCACACTGTTATTGACCGCATACGACGCTAAGTGGCCAATTGAGTGGTCGGGTTCAGCGATGTGGACGGGTTCAAATGCCCCCGCCCACACGCGAATCCGATGTTCAGAGGTCTGCGACTATTTGCAGACCTTGCAGAGGGGGCGACCATCGGTGCCGGAGCGCCGGTCCTCTTTGCTGATTTCCTTTCCGCGGGGGCATTCGTCGTCGTTGTGGTAGACGTTCCGCTCGCCGCCGGTCTCGGGGCGGGCGGTGTGGTAGGCGGCGACTCGGGTCATTCGTTCTTCTCCTTATTCGCTCTCGCGAGGCTGACGCCGGGCTGACCGGGCCGGCTTTCTTGAGCAGATGGCGCGTCGGCGCACCTGTCGCCCACCAGGATTAGATCCGCGACCCTCTCGGCTGTGACGGACAGCTTGCGCGATAGGCACGCCGGACAGCGCTCGTTCATCGTGAGAGGTCCGGCGACTGGTCGCGCTCGGGTTTGAGCGTGAGGTGCCGTGCGAACTCGGGCAGGACCCGGTCGCGGCGGGCCAAGAGGTCGTCGTGGCCGAGGCCCCACCCCGGGTCTCGCTGCTCGCGGTGCGCGAGAGACGGTGTCTGGGCGCGGCTGGTTCGCATCTTCTTCGAGAGCGTGTCGACGAGTCGCTCATCCTGTCCGGCGAGGTCGAGCTCGTCGCGGTTGAGGTACCACTCGGTGCCGTTGCGGGCGCGGCTTGCCTCGACGTATGAGCCCTCCTGGCTGGTCTGCCAGCCGCCGGTCACGACGACCGTGCGATCGACGGTCGCGCCCTGCTGGCCGTGGATGTGCTGCGCGTAGCCCAGGCGAAGGTTCTTCGAGGTCCTCGCCGGCAATGCTCACGTGGCGCTCCGAGATGTCCAGCGCGACCGTTACACCACGATCAGGGTCGATTTCGACGACTTCGCCGCGGGAGCCGTTCTCGACCCGCGGCTGCCCCGGCTCGTGGTGTTGGCTGGTGAACACGATCCTGTCGCCCGCGCGTAGCCCGTAGTGCTTGTGCGGCAGCTGCACCTCGGCGTCGCCGAGCTCGCCTCGCTCGGCTCGAAGATGCTGAGCGCGGGCATTGAGCCGATCCACCTCCACGTTCGAGGCGTCGGTGATCAACGCGACCTCACCGACATCCCTTGTCTCGGTCAGTTCAGCCCAGCGTTTGACCGCGGCCTCCCCGCCTGCTCGCGCGTGTCGGACAGGAACAGCTGGCTGCGGGACTTGTAGTACGCCATTGCGCGCTCCGGTTCGCCGTTGCGAAGCGCCCACCACGCTTTGCGCTCTTGCGGGTCGCTCGTGCGACGAACCTCCGCGAGCTCGGCGGTCGGGACCCGGTGCGCGAGCCGGTCGAACATCCCGCCTGGGCCGATCGACGGGAGCTGCTTGCCGTCACCGACCGCGATCAGCTTCGCACCCGAGCGGTCGACCATCTCGGTGAGGGCATCCATGCGTTTGTGGTCGACCATCCCGGCCTCGTCGAGGATCACCGTCGTGTGTGGCCCGACGTTGAGCCTGCCGCTGTTCGCACGCACGACCAGAGCGTCCATCGTCAGCGTAGACCCCTCCAGTGCGGGACTCCCGACCCGAGGCGCTCAGCCGTAGACCCGGACACCGCGACGCCGAACACCTCGCGGCCCACGATCTGCTCGGCGCGTGCTGCCGCATCGATCACGACACCCTTCCCAGTCCCGGCCGGACCGATCAGCACCGCGATCCGCTCCGGCCCCGTCAACGCCTGCAGGGCCTGCTCCTGCTCGACCGACAGGAGTGCGCCGATGCACTCCGCCACCTCCCTGGCCGCATTCTGCCTCGCGCGCTCGCCTACCTCGCGGCCAGCCGGGCCTGCGAGAACCTCGGCGCGTTGCTCGATCGCCTGCTCCCGAGCCCGAGTCGCGAGCGTCGTCATCATCCCGCCCTCCAGCGTGAGGACGCGACGCTCACCGACCATCTCACGCGTCACCCCGATCGCCTCTTCGGGGCCAAGCTCGCCAGCTGACTGCTCAAGCGCGACCGCGCGCAGCAGCCCCGCGGCGAACATCGCCGTCTTCTCGGTCAGGGTCGCTTCGATGCGCTCCTCGATACCCCGCTCAGGCGCCGCCGGCTGTGGGGCGCCGACCAGGTGCACCGCCTCATCGGCCCCGAAGCCGTGGCGCTCCCCTGTCTTCTGCCACGCGCGCTGCAGATCGCCCCGGGTAGTCAGGTCCTTCGCCCGGCGGTTCTCGAGCGCGATGTCGCGGATCTCCCCACGTTCGGGGGCACGTCCGTGCTTCGCGCGGAAACGCTCAGCCGCATGCGCGATCTCCCGGTGGCGCTTAGAGAACGCATTGCGGAGCTCCGCAGGGACCCCGGCGATCTCGAAGTACTTGCCGTCCTTGCCGGTGCCCTGCTCGATCGCGTAACCCTCCTCTGCTAGCTCCTGTGCGAGCGCGGACCGGTAGAAGGCGCCCACCTCCCGCAGGCCACGGAACACCGGACGGGAGGCGACCGCGACGATGCGGTCGTCCTCGCGGACCGCGCCGCTGATAACGACATGCGTGTGCAGCTGCGGATCCGGAGCCTCAGCACCCGACACACCCCTCGCGGTCGTGTGCCGGTAGGCGGTCGCGATCACATCCTTGGCCTGCTCTTCCACCACCTGTCCGCCGTAGCGGCGCCGGACCACCGGCACCCGCTCCTTGAGGTATCTCATCGACCGCTCGACCGCCTTGGCGTGCGCTTCCTCGATCTGCTCGCGCTGCCACGGGTCCCCCAGCGCCCACACGACGGACACGGACTTCGGGGCGCTGAACGTCACGTCGATCCCGCCGCCGCGTGAGCCATCCGCGCCCGCCGGACGAAGCCACCCGCCGCTGCCCGGGTCCCGGCCTTCCATCAGCGCGACGAACTGCCGGCCGTCCACCGGGGAGTCGGGGTCGATCCCGAGACGGGCGAGCGTCTCGCGGTCCGACAGCCACCGACCCGGGGCCTCGGTCAGCTCCCCGTCGGGCGTTAGGTAGATAGTAGTCGCCCTGCTCCGGGGCGATCGTCTTGCCCTCCAGGTAGCGGGCGTAGCCGCCACCCCGTCCTGCGCCGATGCTGGAAGCACTCATCACGCTCCTTTATGACCGCGGAGACCGCCGGGCGGCCAGAAAAGGAGACTGCGATCGCACTGCACCCGCAGGGCCGTGCATCAGGTGTGGGTTCAGTGAGAAGGTCCGGGGTGCCGGACGGTTGAGCAGGGCCGGGAAGGTGAGGGCAGGCGAGCGGCGTCAGCCGGGTTGGCGGAGCAGGGCCGCCGTCAGCAGCTGCTGAGTCTCGGCGAGGATGCGATCCATTTCGGCTTTCGCTGGCGGGTCGTCATGCAGCGAGAGCGCGAGCACTCCATCCCACATGGCCCAGAGAATGCGCGCGGTCCGTTCGGGATCAACCTCGCGGATAACCTGCGTGTCGATCGCCTCGCGGAGCGCCTCGCTCATGCGCGTGATCTCTTCTCGTGTGCGGCCCTCCACGAGCCTCGCGACTTCGGCGGTCGCGTGCTCTGCGCTCGGGGCGCCTGTGATCGGGGCTCTGAACAGCCGGAAGTAGCCGGGGTGCTCGCGGCAGAACCGGGCGTACCCGTTTGCTAGCCCGATCATCCGGCTGACAGGATCGTTACCGGCTGCCCACCCTTTATCGCAGTAGTCCTTGTCTACCTCGAGGGAGCGGCGGATGAGCGCGACATACAGACCGTCCTTGCCGGCGAAGTTGCCGTATAGCGATCCGATCGCCACGTCGGCCTCCGCTGCGAGGTCCTCGACCGTCGTGGCGACGAACCCGCGCGTCAGGAACAGTCGCTCGCCCGCCGCAAGGAGGGCGTCCTGCGTCTTGCGTCGCCGACGATCAAGCGGTCGCGACGGCGACGTGGTGGCGCTCGACATCATACGCCGAGATAGTATAGTCGCGCTCTAGAACTAGAACGAGCTGGTAACAAGGCGAGGAGGACCGAACAATGGCCGCATCACCAGAGGTCGGAGATCCGGCAGTCAGTGGGTTGATGCTTTCGGGCCTGTGCGAGCTGGCGGTGGGCGCGCTCGCCGGCTGGCCTTACGCATTTGCCATCGCAAACCCGGAGCGGGCGCGTTCACGCGGGTTGCGCTCGCCGGCTCGCCTGCGGCAGTGGCACCTCGACCTGGTCATGCTCGGTGGCCTCACCGTGCTTGCGGCAACAGCTGTTCCCAGACCGCCGCGCGCAGTTGCGAGAGCGCTGGGGATGGGCGCTTGGAGCAACGCCATGCTGTTCGGCCCGCTGGTTGTGTGGCCTAAGGCTGGGCATCACCCTGCGTATCGCGCGGCAGTTGCAGCGTCGTTCACGGTGACGTCAACTGGTTTCGTCGGCCTGGCCGTCGAGGGCCGGCGTAGGTACCGAGCCGCACGGCCCACGCGACGGACCTGGAGGAAGAGGACCTCGTGATCCGTCCGCCCGCGACGCAGAGTTCGCCGCCGCTGAGAGTGGTGCGGCTATCGCGCATCCGAGCCAAACCCCAGCGCTCGAGAAGCGGAAGCATGACGCCACCCTATATCTCGGCCGCTTCGTCGCCGCCGCGAACATGCTGAACGAGTGGAGCGACCCAGAGCACGTCGCGGACTACCTCAAACGCGAGGCGCCGCACCGGGACCTCGCAGAGAGCATGCTGCGGCAAGCGCTACCCGACAACGTCAAGCGCGTCCTTGACCTCGGCACGGGTGACGGTCGAATGCTGGCGCTCGTGCTGTCCGAACATCCTGACGCTCGCGGCCTCGGCATCGACAGCTCCGAGCCGATGCTTGCGCGGGCCCACGAACGCTTCCAGGGCGCCCCGGGCGTCGAGCTGAAGGTTCATGACCTAGAGCAGCCTCTCGACGCCACCGGCCCGTTTGACGTGGTGGTCTCCGGCCTGGCGATCCACCACCTGGACGACGACCGAAAGGCGGCAATCTTTGCGGAGGTCCACACGCTGCTGGCACCCGGCGGGGTGTTCGCGAACCTGGACCTCGTGTCGTCGGAGACCGACGGACTACACGAGCGCTTCCTCCGAGAGATCGGCCGCACCCACGAGGATCCCGCAGACCAGCCCGCATCCCTCTGCAGCCAACTCGAATGGCTCCGCGACACCGGGTTCGCCGAGGTCGACTGCCACTTCAAGTGGCTCGAGCTCGCCTTGGTCATCGCCCACCGCGCATGGACGGACGGCTGACGATCAACGGTCGTAAAGGGTCGCAACCGCGACACCGCTTGGTACGCCATCACCGACGGTGACTGGCCGACGATCCGCGCCGGATTCGAGGCATGGCTCGCGCCAGAGAACGTAGATGCGGAGGATCGCCAACTGCGGCGTCTCGGTGACCCGACCGGCGAAGGACGGACCAAGAGACGAGCCCGCCGTCGGGCGTTGGCGGTGACGCGCGCTCGGACAGGGCTCCCCGGGAGGGTTCAGCTACCGCCGGGGGTCGCCCCACCGATCCGCTGCACCGGCTATATGAACTCGGTGATGAACGGCACAGCTCCCCTCCGTTCGTAGAACGGGATCGCCTCCGCGTTCGTCGCGATGACGGTTATCGCCAAATCGGCGATGCCCATTCTCGCCAGCCGAGCTTCGACGGCGTCCATCAGAGCCGAGCCGATGCCTTGCCCTCGGAACTCCGGGAAACTGACAGCGTGGCCAGGTCTGCCAAGGGATCGGAGACACTCCAGGACTCTGCGAAGCCCGCGCCGCTTCGGACTCGCACGAACGCGTAGCCAACGATCTGTCCGACGAGTTGCGCTGCGATCACGAACGAGTCCGGCTCCGCCTGCAGCCACTTGAGCTCGGTCTGTCGCCGCGAGCGCCACGCAACCTCGAACGGCCGGGACCGGTCCGCGAGGTGGGGCGTGACACTGTTGTGGTGATCGTAGAGCGCGCGCCAGAGCGGCTCGAGCTCATCCAAGCGGTCGTTGGCCATCTCGACGATCACGATGTCGCTCATCGTCGGAGGATCGCACAAAGGACCGACGATGAAACCGCACCGTCCGCGTTTATCTCCTAGGCAAGCACGCCAGCCGGTACCTCGCGAGAGAGGGCGCGCTGAGCGGTAGCTGGAGCTCAGAGCAGGCGTCGCAGCTGGTCGTTGTCGAGGCCCGCGTCGTTGAGGACCCCTGCCAGCGTGCCTCGCTTCAGCTCGCGATGCAGCGGGACGGTGAGCGAAACCCGCCGGTCCGGGTGCTTCATGCGGACATGACTGCCGCGCTGGCGCACAGACTGCCAACCCGCACGTTCGAGGGCCTTGACGAGCCGCTCGCCGGAGAGGACCGGTAGCCGCTCGCTCACGCGGGGACCGGGAACCTGCGACGGATCACGCCAGCATCGAGCGAACGCCCATCTTCGCGCAACCCCTCGACGTACAGCGCCAACGCCTCCTCGGCGTTCGCGGTCGCCTCATCGAGCGTGTCGCCCTGCGTATGCAGCCCCGGAAGATCCGGGGCATACACGTGGTATCCCCCCTCCTCCTGGGGAGCGAACACAAGCTCGATCTCGCGTGGCTGATCCATGGTCACAGGATAGGGACTTGAGGCGTCGCCCAGCGCGGCCCGCACCCAACCTGGGGTGCGGGCCTAGGGGCGACTATGCCGCGACGGCCTTCCTGCCGTTGCGGGCCGGCTTGGCGGGCTCTGGCTCCCCTGCGGGTTTGGGGGCGGTCAGGAACTCGACGTTCCCGACAACCGAGTAGTCGTGGCGTTTCTCGCCACCCTCGGTCTCCCACTCGCCGTACTCCAGGCGACCGTCCACCGCGACCAGCCAGCCCTTAGCGAGGTACTGCGCGGCGGCCTCTCCGGCTTTGCCGAACACCGCCACGTTGACGTAGCCGACCTCTCGGCCGCGGCCCATCCCGTCCACCGCCAGCCGCAGCTGGCAGACCTTCATCTCCTCCGACACGTTCCGGAGCTCCGGGTCCTTCGTCAGACGGCCGGTGCAGATGATCTTGTTGATGTTCATGGTCGTTCTCCTTCGTTTGATTGGCGTTTGTGACGCAGCCCAAGACCGACGCCGACCGGCGCGCGGAACCGAAGGCCGAGAGGCCGAAGGGGAACCCCCGAAGCGGGGTTGCAGCGTCAAGCCGGCGGTGGCGAACACTGGGCAAGGCACGGAAGACGCCGTCAAACCGATGGGGCCACTGATCAGAACGTCAAGACATCAGCGTCCACGGCGCTGGCGACTAGGATTGCGCGCCGATGAGCGAGAACACCCAGCATCACGCGCGAGTCCTCTGGCAGGGCGACAAGCAGGATCTGCGGGCTCACGAGATTCATCTCGCCGGCCAGACGCTCGTCGGGTCCTGTGCGCCCGGATTCGGAGGCGACCCTGAGAAGGCCGATCCCGAGGAGCTGTTCGTCGCATCGCTATCCGCCTGCCACATGCTGTGGTTCCTGGACTTCGCGCGACGAGAGCGTCTGCGCGTCCTCTCCTACGAGGACCACGCGGAGGGAACAATGGACGGCACCCGATTCGTTGAGGTCATGCTCCGACCCCGAGTGAGGTTTGCTTCGAAGGTCCCGGGAGACCTGCTCTACCAGTTGCACCATCGAGCCCACGAGGCGTGCTTCATCGCCAACTCGGTGAACTGTGACGTGAGAATCGATTCTTCCCTTCCCTGACCCTCCAACGGCTCATCAGACACTGGGAACCGGCTCGTAAGTCGAGAGGGGTCAACCTCTCGGGGCTGCGATAGCGCGGCGAGAGGTTTCGCCGCGCCGACTTCACGAACGGGCGGGTTAGCAGGGCCCCGAGGTCAGGGTGTTCACGGCGCCCTCGCGTCGCGACGTTTCCGGCGCTCTCGGGGTGACTAGGGCGCGTGCGCCGCGTGCTGGTACGAGCGTGACGTTTCGTACCCGTATGCGCTCGGCTTGTTCTCGGTCGGCTCGGACGTCGAGATATTCCAGCACGAGCCTCAGGACGGTCTTGATCTCCATCATCGCGAAGGCCGCTCCGATGCAGCGGCGTGGCCCTCCGCCGAACGGGATGAGCGTGTAGGGCGCCGGTGCGCCCGTGAGCATCCTCTCGGGACGGAACTCCTCGGATGCTTGGAAGTGTTTGCCGTGGTGGACGAGCGCTATGGAAGGCATAACCGTCACCCCGGCGGGCAGGGTGTATCCGGCGATCGTCGCGGAGCCGGCGAGCTTGCGCCACACGGCGTCGAGCACAGGCCGCACGCGTAGCGTCTCGCTGATCACCGCCTGAAGATACGGGCCGTCGCCATTCTCGGAGAGCTCGCTCTGGAGACGCTCCATGCAGGCCTCGTGGCGCGTCAGTCGCTCAAAGCACCAGGCGAGCACGGTGGCGGTGGTCTCGTGTCCTGCGAGCAGGAGCGTGATCATCTGATCCCGCAGCTCGACGTCGCTGAGCGGGCGCCCATCCTCGTCGAGTGATGCGATCAGCAGCGCGAGGATGTCCTCGCGGCCCGCAGGGTCGTCTCGATGCGCGGCTATCTCCTCGTTGAGCAGCCGGTCGACGTGCGCTCGATGGCGCAGCGCAGTCAGGCGTGCAAGGCGGTTGGCAGCCAGCTGCGGCCTGGCCCAGACCGCCCACATCGTTGGAAGGCTCACACTCAGCAGCCGAGGGAGGGCTCGCCGCAGCTCACGCAGCCGTTGCGGGTCGCGGACACCGATCACCGCGCGCAAGATCACCTCGAGTGTGATCGCCTGCATGCGCGGCCGCATTGCAAAGGGCTCACCGCGAGGCCAACGCGCGATCTCAGCCATCGTGATCTCCTCCACCAACTGTTCATAGCGGCCGATTGCCTCGCCGTGAAACGGCGGCAGCATCATGCGGCGCTGCGAGAGGTGGCGCTCTCCATCGAGCAGCAGCAGGGAATGCACGCCGACCAGCGGTCCCATCACCGCGTTCGCCTGCCCAGCACACAGCACATCGCGATCAGCGCCGAACACATCCTTGATCACGCCCGGGTCAGCAACCGCGACGACATCGCCGATCGCGAGCGTGCGGAGCGTGAAGACGTCGCCGTAGCGCTGCTGGCAATAGCGCGTAAACGCCACCGGCATCGTGCCCCACACGATCGTCTGCGCAAACCGCGGCCAACGCGGACCTGGCGGCAGTCCGTCAATGCACGACGGCAATTCCGACTGCGACTGCATTTGAGCCACCTTTCTCCAAGACCAAGGTGCCTGTCAGGCAGCCCTGTGAGCTCAGCTTTTGGGGGATTACCTCCCAAACTATACATACGTTTGTGTTGATTGGGTTATGATCCGGTAGATGGCCCAACACAGCAACCGAGAGCAGCTGCTCCAGGGCGCGATGCGCTGCCTCCAAGACAAGGGCTATGCGCGGACCACCGCGCGCGACATCGCGACCGCCTCCCACGCGAACCTCGCGTCGATCAGCTACCACTTCGGCTCCAAGGAGACACTTCTCAACGAGGCACTGATGGCCGCGTTCATGCAATGGACAGAGCAGCTCGGAACGATCACGCTCGCCGACATCGACACCTCCCCCCCGCGCCGCCTCGGCGCCGTTTGGACACAGATCCTCGCCGGCTTCGACGAGAACCGCGGGCTAGTCGTCGCATTCGTCGAGGCCATGGCCCAGACCGCGCACTCCGAAGACCTGCGCACGCAGATGGCCGAGCACTACCAGGCACTTCGGGCAACAGTGGCCACGATCACGCTAAACAACCTCGGCGATGACCAAGGCGCGCTCGCCGCGGAGGCACCGACGATCGCGGCGACACTGATCGCACTCTGCGACGGGTTCGCGCTGCAATGGCTCATCGACCCGCAAAACATCCCTGACCTAAGACCACTGCTCGACGCGATCGACACGCTCAGCCAACCGCACTCGGGTACCTTCGACACGCTTTAGCCGCGCGCATCTCGCCACCTTCTGAGGCGCCAAGCCGGCGGCAGCGAGCAATCCACAAGGCAGCCACCAGACAACCGACGAAAGGTGAGCGATCGGCTTCTCCTGTAGCCGCGGTACAGTCGCCCCCTCGAGTAGGTCGAGCGAGAGCCGCCGAACAGTGGTCGCTCAACGAGGGTGTTGGGTCTGCCACGCGCGAGCGCCCTCTCGTAGCACCCTGGTGAGCACGCTGACCACCAGCTCTCGCGGCACGTCTGGGTGCTCCAGCCACCAGAGCGCGAGGCCGCTGGATGCGCTGCGGATCAGCTCAGCAAGGGGCTCGACCTCAGTGTCGGGAATCGAGACCTCCGGCTCGGCCGCGATCAGGGAGGCGGTCAGCGCACGGGCGCTTGCTTGGAGCTCGCGATAAAACTGCTGGATCTGCGGGTCGCCCGTGGTGTCTCGGAAGAGCAACCGCCACGCGTAGGGATGCTGCTCCACATACGCGAACCACGCGTCAAGGATGGCGGGGAGCCGCGACGGTAGCGGGCTCTCGACGGCCGCGCTCGCCGCGAGCGCGCTCAGGAGCCCCTCACGATGCTTGGCGAGCAGCGCCATGTGCAGCGCCTTCTTGCTCTCGAAGTGAAGGTAAAGGACCGGCTTGGTGACACCGGCCGCCGCCGCGACGTCCTGCAGCCGAGTGCCGGCATATCCACGCTCGGCGAAGATCGGCTCCGCGGCCTGCTCGATCACGGCACGTCGCTCTGCGGCTCGAAGTCGCTTCACCATTTACTACCCGAGAGTAGCCTGCTTCTGCTAACTTACCCGCCGGTAGCAAAGGAGCGACCTTGAGCACAGAAATCCACGACCCCAACCGCCGCCAGCACTACGCGTTTACGCGGGCCGGCGAGCACATGCTCGTCGACATCCGCGTCGCCCCCGGCGGCGACGGGCCACCCCACATACATCCCTCCCAAGAGGAGCGCTGGACCGTGCACAGCGGACAGGTGCGCTTCAAGATCGACGGTCGAACCACCCTTCCCGAGCCCGGCGTCGAGGTCGTCATCCCACCCGGTACGAAGCACGCGTTCAAGAACATCGGCCAAAGCGAGGCGCGGATCCGGGCAGAGGTCCGCCCAGCCCTCGAAATCCAAGAGTTCCTCACCGAAGCCGCCGAGCTGGCCCGTGGCGGCTACTACACCCGCCAGGGGCTGATCACGAGTCTGGCTGGCGCACGCCGCATGGCCGACTTCCTCGAACGTTACGAAGACACCGCGATCATGCTGTGGCCGCCGCGCTTAATCCAGCGCTGCCTGACGACGCTCCTACGGCTCACCTCCCGGCGAACCTGAGCTCGGATCCTCGAGCGCTCTGCTGCGTAAGCCTCGGACGCGGCACCAGCCGGGTCGCGATGAGTCGGCCCGTCACCTTGAGCGACCGCAGAGTGTCGAGCAGGCATGGTCAGTCCACCGCGACGAGATAGACGAGCTGCTGAGTGACCAGCAGCACCTGACGCCCACGCTCCGCCCGCCGCGGGCACCTAACGCTGGCAGACTGCAACGCCGCTTGGCTATGACGTTGTCGCTGCTGCCGGGTTGGCGCCGTCCACGGCGGCCCCGCAATCCGAGCAGCGCCCGGTTGATTTGGCGTCCGCGAACCTTCAGGTTCGAACAACCGGCGGGACTCCTGGAAGGAGGGGCACAGGCGTTCAGATCGCTCGGGCCTCGTGATCCCCGAGAGCCAGCTGCATGACCCTGACGTCAACCCACTGGTCGTGCTTGAAGCCGACATCCTGGAGGCGCCCGGCATCGCGGAACCCGGCACGCTGATGCAGCGCCATTGAGGCTTGGCTGCCGGTCTCAGCGATCACGGCGATCACCTGCCGAGCGCCGGCCTCCCTCGCGTGCGTGAGCAATGCCGCGAGCAGGCGCTGGCCGTACCCGCGGCCGACGTGTCCCGGCGCCAGGTAGATCGTGTTCTCGACGGTGTGGCAATACGCGGGCTTGTTCCTCCAGGCCGCCACGTACGCGAAGCCGATGACCTCGCCTCCGAGGATCGCAGCGAGAAAGGGCCAACCCGCCGCCCCGAGATCGCGCCGCTTCTCAGACCAGTCCTCGACAGACGGCGGGTCAAGTTCGAAGGAGATGACAGTCTCCTTGACGTAGTGCTCGAAGATCGCAGCCACCGCCGGCATGTCCTCAGCCCCGGCTGCCCGGACCGAGAGTGCAGATTCCCCCATAGTGGACATCTACGGTATTATAAGGGAATGCTTGAGCTCGACGCACTCGGCGTGCGCGTTCGTGAACTGCGGGTTGCTCAGGGCCTCGGGCTGCAGGCACTCTCCAGCATTACCGGCGTGAGCGTGAGCATGCTCTCCGCGATCGAGCGAGCAGAGAAGGCACCCACCGTCGTGGTGCTCTCCCGCATCGCCGATGGACTGAAAGTGACGCTGGGAGGCCTCCTGGCTCCCTTGGAGTCAGATCGAGTCGTGCTGCGCAGGGCCGCCGAGCACGAGATCATCGACGAACCCGGCGGATGGCGACGCGTCGTACTCAGCCCTGTCATCCCGGGCGTCAACTTCGAGTGGATACGCACCAGGCTCCCAGCGCACTGCGACGCGGGCGCGTTCCCCGCCTACGCCCCCGGCTCACACGAGTTCGTCTCAGTCGAAACCGGCACCCTCCACGCGACCATCGCCGAGGAGGTCTACGAGCTGCTAGCCGGCGACACGCTCTACTTCCCGAGCGGCACACACGCCTACGCCAACCACGGCGACGCACCCTGCACCTACGCCGTCGCGGCGCTCATCATGCGGCCACGCACCGCCAGCACGCCGCGCGACTGACGAAGCGCGCGCAGCGCCGAGCCTCAGAGCAACCGCCACAGGTGACTAGGTCCAGCCCGGCCCGACCTCACAATGCGAGTGAGCACGCCTCGGTTAAACTCCGTGTCGGCCGGCACCGTGAGCGAGACCGTCACCTAGGAGCGCGGGTCGCTATTGAGGGTCGGCGGGGGTGGGGGGTGAAGTTCGGCGCTGGTGGCGCGGGTCTCGGGTCGGTGAGCGC
>Ga0187855_10002673_pt1 | contig 13363 bp, 14 predicted proteins | sample June2016WEW_8_10_2_FD_132969 | JGI IMG/M metagenome (GOLD analysis project Ga0187855, IMG submission 132969) | Peatland microbial communities from SPRUCE experiment site at the Marcell Experimental Forest, Minnesota, USA - June2016WEW_8_10 | ecosystem: Environmental > Terrestrial > Soil >...
AACCGAAAGAGGGTATGGGGGTTGTGTCCGCGAACACAACGCCGAGCGGCGCGAGACAGAGACGGACTTGCGGCGCGTGGCGTTCGATGAGAAGTTCAATCTTGTCGAGGACGAATTCTTTTGCCGCTCTGACGATTGCCGGGTGTTTGGATGGGGCGACAAAATATGCGGGTTGGGCTGTCTGACAAAACCGGATGGCAATGGACTTGATTATCTGGCAATGAACTTCTCGCACGCGAAATGGAGCCATCTTTCGTTTCCTGGCGCGAAGTTTGTCGGCAAGAATTTGGTTCCGATTCAACCCGGGGCCGATGGATTGCATATCCTCCAGCGGGTTTCACCGCCGGTTGTTTGGAAAGTCAAGATGGAGGATGGGACTTGCAGCCGACTATTCGGCGGCGAAATCGACTCCGAAAGCATCGGCCAGTTGCGCGGCGGTGCGGCGGCTCTCAGCACGGGAGAGACAATCACCGGCTGGGGCCATCGCACCCGGAGCGCGGATTGCCACACACCATTCTACTACGAGGTTAGCCGATCATCGGTGTTCATCGAGGACATCGACGGCATGGAAGGCATCAACGATCCCACTTCGGCATGGGATGACAAGCTACTGATCTGCCACACGGAAAAAGCGTGGACGGTCAACCAGCCGTGTGAGCATCGGCTATATCGGGTAATTCAGTAACGATCCCCTCCTTGGGCTGGCGAATGGTGGCGGAGGAGAACTCCGCCTGGCTTCGACCTTTCGGGGTTGGTTCTGCCCATGAAACAAAGCCGGCCCAACATAAACAGCGCGTAGGAAAGTTTGGTAATCCGCTTGGCCTGGGACCAAGAGACCGCAAGTTCAATTCTTGCCGCGCTGACTTTTTTCTTCACAACAAGGATTCTCACAATGCCGGCTGATTATCTCGCCATGAAAAAGAAGTTTATCGCGGACGGCTTGTCTGTTAAGGATGCCGAAGCCAAGGCCGCGCGCATCCACAACGCAAAACACCCGACGCATCCCGTCGGCCCGCATAGCGACTTCACAACCAAGAGCATTGTGGATGCAGTCAGTGCCGGAACGCCGCTTGTGCCTCCCGCCGGTTCTGTTACCGCCTTCGCTGGCGCGCCAAAAGAATTGGTCGATTTGTACGCTCAGGAATACGGCGATCAGCGCGAGAATGGCGCAAGCCATGATGAGGCCCACCGCCGAGCCATTCGCATGACTCAGCACGCCGGCTGGCATCGCACGAGCAAGGGTTGGCGGCAACTCCATGCGGACGTGCGGGACAAAATAAACGTCCGTGATGCGGTGAAGCAGCCGAACGGGCGGTTCATTATCGAGGACGTTGACGTTTTCTACCCCAATGCCGCCAAGGGTGAACCCTATAACGACGAAGACATCCGGCAGATTTCCGCGAACACCAACCGCATGATCGAATCTGGCAGTCAAAAGCCCGGCCTGCTCGAAATCCACCCGAACGATTATCAAAAAGCCATTGGTGTGCAGCTTCCGAGCTATGGTTCTGGTGTTAATTGGCGCGAACACCCGGAAAAAACGGGTTGGGCCCGGTGCGATTTGATCGACATTGACCCAGCCATAATCGAGAAGATGCGCACCCGGCAATTGACCGGCCTATCGGCTGGGATTGCCAAGGATGGAGGGGGACTCAATCGTCGCTTCGGCCACGTCGCCATGTTGGGCGGTGAGACCCAGGCGTTGTCCCAGTTGCCAATCACGGAATTGGCGGACGTGTACAGTGTTTCTAGTCAAGTCTGCTTCAGCGCGACGCCGCCGGCAGATACCTCTTTTTTGAAAGGGCAAATTATGAACGACAAGCATAAAGCTTGCTACGGCGCTCTTGCCGATGCGTATTCGGCGTGCGCTGCCGCATTCACATCCTTCAACGCCGGCGAGCCGGGTTCGGACAAGAAGGTCGAGGAGTCCAAAGCGAAATTGGACGCCGCCTTTGCCGCCGCCTGCGAGCTTGGCGAGGAAGGCAATCCGCTCCACCACATTCTGCACCACAAGCATGACGTGGAATCCTCGCCGGCTGGCGGATTCGCCGCACCGCCGGATGCAATGCCGGTTCCAGGCACACCCACCCCGCCAGCGGCCACGGCTGCTCCGATTGTGGACAACGCGCCGCCGACCCCGGTTGGTTCATTGGAACAACCGAGGACCGGCGTATCGTTCGCCGCCGACCCGGAGGCCGCATTCAATGCGCTCAGCGAGGAGAATGCCGCTCAGCGGAAAACGATAGCGGATTTGGTCGCCGTGACCAATGGCCTCATCGGCAATGGGCTGAAACAGCAGTTTTCGGTCCAGATCGACGCGCTTCGCCGGGATGGGCATCAGCTTCCCGATCAGCCGGACATCGAACAGATGTTCAGTGTTTGCGCCTCCGGGGCCAAGCCCAAGGACGCAATCGAGAAGCTGCTTAACATGCTGCGTAAGCTGCCCAAGCGGCAGAGTGTCGCGGCGGTTGGCCAAGTGTTCGACGCCAGTGCGGCCCAACCTGCCGCGCAGAAGCCTGACAACGGCGCTGCGGCCCCGAATGATTTGGCGGCACAGATGCGTCGGATTTCAGACAACCTCGGCACGATGAACTTCTCGGCCGATGACCTGAAGCTCGGCGCTCTCGTCTCTGCCGAAATGTCCCGGCTCGGCCAGTAATCCGGGCCGGTTTTCACTTAACAATCCAGTCCCCGCCACCTTCGTTTTGAGAGCGGCGCTGGTTCTGTTTTCCCCTCACTTTTGAAAGGTAAACCTTATGGCAGCTTCAACAGGCCCACGGCCGGACCTCATCACGAATCCGACCGTCGCCATCAACTATCCCGTAAAGGGTTCGACCCAGATTTGGCAATACGAGCATTGCTGCGTTACGAACAGCGGATTGCTCGTCCCCGCCTCGGACACCTCCGGGCTGGTGTATGTCGGACAGGCAAGCATGTCTGTCAACAACACCGGTGCGGACGGGGCGGTAACTTGCCCTGTCCAGTCCCCGCTTATCAACCCCCACGCCACGTTCAACGCCACATCTCCGGCAACTTCGTGGATTGGGGCGCACGTCTTCTTCATTGACGACAACACCGTCGGCCTCCACGGCAGCACGTCGAACACGATTTGCGCCGGCCGGTGTGAGGCGGTGGTGCTTACCGGAACGTCCGGGCAGGTGCTCGTGAATCGGACGGATCGCTACGCTCCGACAACCACGACCTGATCGAACCCAATCGAAAGTTGCGGGGGAAAGGGTCGTGTGGACGCACCCGTTCCCTGGCCGTCTCCTCGCCGGCCATCCCCCGCAATTGTGAGTGTGAGGAATTCCCACCGTAGAGGAGCGATGTCCCAACAAAGCAAAGGACACCTTTATGCCTATTGTGACAAATCTTCAAACGTCACTGGTGCGCGATGCGAATGCAACGCTCGCCACGGCGTTTTTCCCGCGTTGGCGGGGTGGCTTCTGGCAGGAAATCGCCGGAAGCTACGTTTCGACGGCGTTGGTCGAGCCGTTCGCGCTCGATGGTGCGGCGCCCATGCTCCAGGTCTTCAACGGAAGCATGTCGGCCCGCGGCGTTGCCTCGTGGACATTGCAGGTTCCCAACCTGCTGTTCAAGACCATCGAGGACATCAGCCGAACCAGTTTGGAAATGGATCAGACCGGGACCGTGCTGCGCCGAGTCGCGCAGATGGGTATCCGGCTGGCCCAGCTTCCCGATTTCCTGATGGCCAAGCGGATTATGACCGCCTCTTTGGCGAGTTCCGCCACGGTTGCGTTCTCCGGCTCGAATTATTACACCACCTTTGAGAATGGGGTTCCGTACTTCTCCACGGCGCACACGACATACGCCGGCGGGAATCAGAGCAACATTCTCCAGGGCAATCTTCCGGCTACCATTGCGTCAGTCACGGCCCAGAACATCGCGGCATTGGCCAATGCGATGCAACAGGACGTGATGAACGCGATAGCGACCATTGCGACGATTGTTGACGATAAGGGCGTTCAGATTTTCCCAAGTCTGGATACCGAAAAACATATCGTCGTCATGGTTCCTCCCGTGCTCCGACCTGTGGCCCGCCTGGCGTTCTCAACGCCGGGTGCGACCATCGGCGGCACGAATGGTACTGGCGGATCATCCGGTGCGACGACCAGCATCGGCCCGATGATGGTCAAGCGCGTGGTCAGTTCGCAATTGCTCGCCGGCTGCATCGACGTGGAAGGCGCAACGCCCGCCGCGACGGTATCGCCGGTCCATCAGACGGACTACTACATCTGGATCGAGGACGATCTCTGTCGTCCGATGTACTTCCAGCGTTTCCGTCCGAAGAAGACCGGCGAATACAGCCCGGTCGGTTACAACCCCGAAGCCGCTGCCGCCGCCGCAATCGCGGCCTGCGAAAAGGTCGGCATGAACATCAGCGCCGAAGCGGCCGACGTTTATGCTCAGGCGGAAGTGGATCACAACCTGTCGGCCCTGGGCGCGAATGCACAGCGCTCCGTCGTCGAGCAGGAAGCGTTCTTCATGTCTCCGCGCATGCGCGGAAATGTGACCTATGGACCGTGGTTCTTGGGCTACAGAATTGACCCAGGTGGTTATAGCACATAATGTTATGTGCTGTTCTCGTGTTTTCCCACTTTCACGACGGCTTGGCGGAAACGCTTTGCCGTCGCATGTTCTGAATGGTTGGTTGGTTTCGCCGCGCCGGTTCATGGGCCGGCGCGGCTATTTGAAAATCTCCCTATGTCCGCCACTCTCCTAATCTCCTCTGCCTCAATCGCCGCCGATGGCAAGACGATCACGCTGAACATCGGCGGGGTTAGCGGCGCTCTCTCGCCGGCGTCGGGGATTACGGGGTTATCGGTCTTCGCCGATGGGCAGGCGCTGCAAGTTCTGTCTGTGACTTCCAGTGCGGCGGTGGTTACGGCGGTGCTGAATCAACTGGCGTCATTCGCCTCGACGATCAACGTATCGCTGGCCAGCGGCACGCAAACGAATCTGACGGATGGGGCTGGAAATACACCGACCGGACAGGGGACGTTCCCTTGCACGAATAACAGCGCGGTCAACACCTATATCCAGCCAGCGCAGTTCTTGCAGCGATATGACCTGCGGGCGATGTTGCAACTCTCCGGCGATCAAGCGGCCAGACAGGGCAATCTCGTCAATCTGCAAGAGGTTCTTAACGATCAGGCGGGGGAGTTGGAATCAGGCTTGGATGGTCGGTACAGCATCCCGCTCGTTCGGTACGCGCTGCCGATGCCAAGGATTCTGACGCGGTGGGTTGGCGTTACCGCTCGCGGTGCGCTCTATGGGCGCAGAACGGACAAGCCGAGAGCGGTGGATACCGATGCACAATGGGCGGAAAAATGGATGAACGGGATTATTGGGGGGAAGATCAACATTCCGGGCATCGGTCGGGAGACGGGGATGCAAAATATCTGCCCGCCGCACACGGAATTTGACCACAGGATTTTCGAGCCGGTGCGGAGTAGGGCGCCGTGGTGGTAGGGACTAGATGCTGGCGTGGCCTTGGTGTATGAGCGCAACCAGTATTGCGATGACGCCAAAACAACCACAAGCGGGTTCGTCCATCACTAGATCATTAAAACATCCGTTGTGTTCCGAATATGCCTGAATTTTGAATCGGGTTACGGTGTCTAGGGAATGATCGGAATAGATGACAAAACTGGCCGTTTCTCCGGGGTTCCAGGCAATAAAGCGACGATGATGGACGCCAATTCCAAGAGTCCTCCACCATAGTTTTCCTGTTACTGTAAGGTCCGCTATTGTGGCGATAAGATCGTAGAGGTTCACGGTCGTTTGTGAGGACATTCGACCCGTAATTTTACCGGCGAGGACAGTCGAAATGAAAGAGAAAATCGCGATTATTTATCTCTGTCGATATGGGGATATCGTCAACGCGCTTCCCTGTGCCTACGAGCTTTTCAAGCAGGGCCACGAGGTTGATTTTCACGTCCATCCGCAGTTCGCGTCGATTCTTGAATCCTGCACCTACGTCAAGCCGATGCTCTGGCACGGCCTGCATCGGGACGCAGACGGATGTCGGATGTGGTGCGAGAAGCACGGCGGGTACAACCGGATTCTCGATCTTCAGGTGAATGGGAACAACAATCCCCCGCCATTTACAACGGAGAATTTCATTACCCAAGCCTGGGCGCGGGCGGGGATGCTTGATCGGTTCCACGATCTGCCGCTGGTCTTCGACAAACGAAATGCCGACGATGATGCGCGGGCGGTCAAGCTGATACCGGAAGAGGATGGTCGGCCCCTGTTGGTGTATTCGCTGAATAGCAACTCCTCGCCGATGCGTTCGGCGATGGCCACGGAGTTTGAGCAATGGCTGATTGGTCAATTCGGCGCGTCGCATCGGCTGATGAATATCGGGCTGCTTTCTCTGGCCAAGCCGCAAAACCTGCTGGCCATTCTGGAAAAGGCGGTTCGGCTTATCACCATTGATACGCTTCCGCTGCACCTGGCCTATGCGACTCAGACTCCGACGATTGCCTTGCAGCCGGGCGGGGAGACGTACAAGGAAAACTCGGCGTGGTATCGGAGCGAACCACGATTCCACTGGATTGAGAAGATGACCTACTCCGAGGCGATGACGCCGGAAGGACACAGCCGGATCATCAATGCGGTGAACGACGATAACCGGGTAATGGGTCTGTTGTGCCGGAAACTGTCGGAGATTCGCAAGGATCGGATCGTCCACGTCGTTGATTGGGACTTGCCAACACCAAACGACGATCGACGACGAAGGATGCTGGCGGCGTACAAGTCGTGGGAAGCCTGCCGTAATTCGGATCGGCATTACACGCTGGTCATGCTGGAAACCGATAAGGCCAAGCGAACTAGCCGTAACACAATCAGCGATACGCGGAGCCTGCCGTACATCCGCGACATCATCGAGGCCGGCTGCGCTCAAGCTGGCGACAACGACATTATTTTGCTGACTAACGCCGACATCTGCATGGTGCCGGAGGCGGTGAGCATTATCCGCGGCAAGATGCTTGAGCGCGAATGCTGCTTCTCACGGCGTGTGGATGTGAATAGTTCTGAGTTCAGGAAAACGCAGCGTGACATCGCCAACATGAAGCGGCACGTCGGCGCGGACCTGTTCGCATTCCGCAAAAGCTGGTGGGTAAAGCGCGGAGACGAATTCCCCGATCTGCTCATGGCCTGCGAGGGCTGGGATTTCGTGCTTCGGCACATGATGCTCGCGGATCGTTCGGACGCCGAGATGATCCCGGCTGTCATTTATCACGAGAATCACCGATCATTCTGGTCAGGATCGGACGTGATGAAGAAGAACATCGGCCAGCTTCACAACCGGAGACTGTGCGGGGAGTGGGCCATGCAATTCGGGTGTGAGGATGCGGTTCAGGAGAATTCCCCGGATGGCCTGTTTAAGCCCGATGAACGTTTCCGCAAGACGTTTCCGAAGGTCGTAGAGACCAAGCCCACCGAACTAGAGCCATCCGAGCCGACTCCGGTCGAGGCAACGCGGGAGGAAGGGGTTCCGGTTGACGAGATAGTCGAAGCAGTCGCGGCGGAATTGCAGCGGGGTACGGTCGATATCTTCGACGAGTAACCCCATGCGCGATGGTTTGGTTGATATTGCCGGCACGCCATATTGGGCAATCCGGGGTGACGAGGCGATAACGCCGGTTTGCCAGCGGCTCAAGCGGTTGGATTGGGACCGGGAATACTTCCTGGGCATTCCAGAGGTATCCATTCTATCGCGCGGTTCGGTTGTGGCCGATGTCGGCGCGTTCATCGGCGATACCACGAAGATTTTCCTCGACCTTGACTGCGAGGTTCACTCGTTCGAGTGTCAGGACGACGCGGTGGAATGCCTGCGGCACAATTGTCCATCGGCTAAGATATACGAGCAGGCGGTTGGGGATGGACAATCTTATCTGGTCTTTTCCGGCCCGACCGGGAATTATGGAGCACGGTTCATCGTTCCAAACTGGAACGGCCCGAAGGCGATCAGACTGGACGACCTGCCGTTTCGCCGCCTCGACCTTCTCAAAATCGACGTGGAGGGATACGAGCCGTTCGTGTTGGATGGGGCCAAGGCGACAATCACACGGCTAAGACCGACCATTCATATCGAGGTCAACTGGCGCGGTTATATGCGGCACAATTTCAAAGAGTCGGATTTACTTGGACGGCTTGATGCGCTCGGGTACAAATGGCGAGAAGTGAGACGGGACGATGAGTTTCAGTGGGATGCCCTGGCCGTTCCCAGATAGCTTTGCGAGGAATCATGTCAGACCAATTACAAGTTTCTGAGACGGACAAGCGGATTTACGGAGAGCCGATCAACGAGGTTGGCGATCCTCTCGTCAGCCACGATGAACCAGAATTGCCCGTTCCGGTGCCATCGGTTTCGATTGAGACGGACGGCGAATTTGCCGCAGCGATTCAAGATGCCATCCAAACCCACAGGCCCCAGCGTCTTTTAGAGACGGGAACGCACGACGGCTGCGGCTCGACAACGGTTATCGCTGAGGCAATGGAGTCCGAGGCCCGGCTGATGACCATTGAGAACGACATTAATTTCGTCCGGGCGGCGCGGTCAAACGTCGAACGGTTCTGGCCGATGGTGCATGTCCGGCATGGCCTGTCCATCCCGCGCCATCTGCTGCCGAAAGAAGCGGCGATCCTGGCCGATATTCAAAAGTTGCCGGAAGGCTGTGCGGTGGACTGGCCGGACCTGAGCAATGAGGAGCGGGCGAAGTGGTATTCCTTGGAAGCGGACAAGCCGGTTCACATCGACGCGATGATCCGCCGGTGCATTGAATTGGAATTTCGCAAGCCTCCGGATTTCGTGATGCTGGACAGTGCCGGACATCTGGGCTGGATCGAGTTCCAATACCTGATGCTGTTTCTGAAGCTGCCGTGCGTGCTGGCGCTGGATGATACGAAGCACCTGAAGCATTACCGCACGCTGGCGTTCATCGAGAAGGACTCTCGGTTCAAGGTTGTTGCGCGGGGGTCGGAGCGCTTTGGATGGGTGGTCGCGGAGTTTCAGCCGTAAGCTCTTTTGGCTCGTTTCCTTCCCGTGTATCTATTCCAAGAATAGCCAGATCAAACGCCGTGCGAATAATTTTAATTGCCTGATCGTGGGGATATTCTTTGGCAGAAAGCACCTTGAGACATTTTATTATTTCTGTTTCAAATTTTTTGGAAACGAGTATGGCCCCCACGGATTCATACTCCGTCCTGACGCTTGAGATAGCGGTCAATCTTCTTGTTCTGCCGATTCTTCTCTGCATGGGCGACGGCGGCTGGCATTGTGGAAAGAAATTGCTCAACGGTTTTGAGCTTTTTATCAATCGTTCGGAAAGCCGTCTCAATAGCAAGATTATCAGTTACGCTTCGCCGCTCGTCGCCGAATTGCTGTAGGCGATTTTCAAATTCCGCCAATTTGTCTTGAACGAATCGGTAATATGCGTGCTTCGGGATTTGGGTGAAAAAAACTTCCAGTACGTCTAGTTGCTTGTTTATTTTGGCAATTTCCCCGGCTGTAGACAGGCGCCCTTCAAGTGCTTGCTCTACAAGGTTCATTCTCCGCACAAATTCGCCATAATTGTTGGAGAGATGCCTAATGACGGCATCGTTTGGAGAAGCGGGGATTGTGCTTTTTTCAGATCGCTTGATTGCCGCCAATTCGGCCAGAATTGACTTTGTAATCATTGCCTTGGCGGCATGAAGCTTTTCTTCGATAGATGATGCCTTGGATTTGCGGCGAAACCAGCGAAGCGGATTAATTAGGCGCATTGCGTTGTTCCTCTCTCTGCTCGATGCCGATGTCCCGTGCATCCCTGAGCCGCGGGAATCCAAAGGCTACCCGGATGCAATCGAAAGCATCATCGCCGGTGGTGCGGCAATTCCGCTCAAGCTCGTCGAGCTTCTTCTCAACATCGGCGGCGACAAGCGTAACCGGCTGGCCGTTGATGGCGAAGCACAGTTGTCCATTCGGTGTCTTTAGTGCCACGTCGAGCATTTCCCTGAACTTGTAGCATTGCATCTGTGATGGGGTGGAGCGCTTGCCGATGGCGCGGCGGTTGGTGGTGACGCGGTTGAGCCATTTGCGGAGGTTCATGGTTCGCGCTCCTCGCGGCCCTTGTCGTCGCTCATCGGTTCGGCGTTGGCCTTCTGCTTGTCCACGGCGATCCGCTGCAACCGCTTGAGGAATCGAATCTCCTCGCGCAGCTTGTTGATCTTAGCCTGAACATCGTCGGGCGAGGGGATGGTGATATCCGGTGATTGCCGACCAGAACCGGATAGGCTTCCGAGTCCAATGCCTTGGCTGAGGGTGCTCATAGATAATGCTCCTTTAGTACAGCTTTCCGTGGACGAGAAATTCGTACCAGGGCCACAAGTTGTGGCTGGCTGTAGCCGGAAAGTCGATGAAGCGTTGGATAAACATTCCAACCGCGAGGATTGTAATAGTCGTCAGTACGGGGTAATGCTTGTTGTCCTCGCTCACCGCTTCTCCTTCTTCTCATGCCGCTCGATGTACTCGTCGATGGCCTGACGGATGATTTGGTTGAGGGGTTGGCCATTAGCGCGCCGCTTCAAGGCTTGTTTTTGCTGGGCCGTAACGCGAATCTGAATACGAATCATGGACGCTCATCGTACATCCTTTTAATGCCATGTCAATGACTCTCGCCCAACTTTCGACAATGCCGCCCCGTCGCCCGCGCCCCAAGCCGGAGCGGGTGAAGTTTCAGGATTTTGACATAACCATCGAAAATCCGGCGGGATCGGTGCGCTCGGGTGTCGATGCGAAGGGGAATCCTTGGGCGGTGAGAATGCTTTACCCATACGGGTTTATCAACCGGACCAAGGGCGCGGATGGTGAGGGCGTTGACTGCTTCATCGGTCCAGACCCAGACGCGCGAAACGTCTATGTCGTTCACCAGAACAAATCTGACGGTAGCGGGGAGTACGATGAGGATAAAACGATGCTGGGTTGGCCCACCGCTGACTCGGCCAAGCTCGCCTATCTGCTCAATTACAGCCGTGGCGGGTTCTACCGTTCCATGACTATCATCCCCGTCGAACAATTCCGTGAGCAACTGACCAACGCCAAACCCGGCAGCGTGAAGTGGAAGAAAAAGCACAACCGCAATCGCACCACCGATGCGATATTCTCGGCGTCATTTAACCCAGAAGAGCATCCGCGCGGTGGATATCCAGAGAATGTCGGGGAATTTTCTCCGGTGGGTGAACCTTACGTTGAATGGTACAAGAAAAATCCCCCGCCAAAAATTCCAGAATATTCCTTGCCGGACCTATCGCATTTGGGACCGAAGCCGGCTGGCGGCGGCAATGAAGAACAACAAGCAAAATATCGTCTTTGGAAAACGGCCGCCGACAAGTTTTTGAAGGAACATCGTGCGGCCTACGATACGAACAGGCGTGTCCGTGAGGAAGAGTGGCGGAAAAGAGCTAAAGAGGCTGATGCGCATTCGCCGGAGGGAATTGCCCGTGCGCAGAAGGAACAAAAAGAACGCGATGAGTTTTTGAAAAAGCACCATGATAATATTGAGGCCCTGAAATGGGCCGAAGCCAACGCTTATCCTTCTCAACGACCGTCCATACAAAAGATTCGAGAATCGCTTGAACGGGCAAGCAATATCTGGGGATCAAAGGACATTCGTGCTGCTTGGTTTAAGGGGGCGCGAGCGTTTGCTGAGAAACGCCTAAAGCAACTGGGCTGGAAGATGGAACACCGTTCGGAAAGCGGCAGCGTTTATTACCGATCTCCGGATGGAGAAAAGCTGTTGCGGCTTTCAAACCACGATCTTGGTTTTGGGGATTACGGGAGCCGACAGCAGGTTCATCATGGTCCAGAGATTGTTCTTGGCGAGCCGATGTCACAGCAGGAATTGCGTGACACAATTGGAGAAGAAATTGACGAGGAAACTTTTTGTGCGATTGCGGCTTCCAGTTTCAAGTCAGAGGAGGGTACGCCTGGTGATTGGATAACGGTGGGCGGTAGGCCCGAAATGCGCGGCGGTAAGCTGGTCCAGCACGCGGGCGGAGCAAGGGTCGAAATCAAGGGCGGCAGGATCGACAAGGGGCCAAAAGAACTCAAGGGTAAGCCACTTTCCAGCCTGAACAAAACCGGCAAAACTCCTATCGAACATCTGATGGAGCGGATGAAGCAGAAGAAGATGGAGGAAGCCGCGAGAATCCACCCGTCTCTGCGGACGCCAGAGCAACACGCGCTGCTTTCCCCGCCCGCCAAGGCTGAAATGAAGGGGCAACCGGCGAAACCGGCACAACCCGCTCCGCAACAGCCGAAAGCCGCGCCGCCGGGACAAGCCGCCCCGTCCGTAGCGGCCCCAGCCGAAGAACGCAAGTGGTGGCAGGTTCCGCCAAAGACCGGACCTTGGGCGCAGCCAGCAGCAGCTACCCCACCAAAGCCCAAATTTGTCTCTCAAGCCGTACCGGCACCAACCCCCGCCGACCCATCGCACCCAGCCCATCCTTTGATGGATCGGCAGACGAAGATGCCGCTGGAAACCGAAGACCAGCAAAAGGCGCGGGAGCAACAGGAGCAAGCGGCGCAGCAGGCCCAACAATCGCCAACCGGAGAGCAAATTCCGGTAAAGAACATCTCCCCCAGAAGTGGCCTTGGTCAGCGATTACAGCAGATTCTCCAACCTCCTGGCGAAGGTGGGCGACAGCCAACCGGTCAACTTCCATCCCCAGGTCAAGCCTCACAACCCCAAGGTTCTGCCCCACAAGTACCCCCAGCGCCACAAGGCCAGTTGCCGGCGATGCCAGCCGCGCCAGCGGGGCAGACCGTTTCACCCGCACAACCATCAGCCCCCAAGCCGCGAGTGGCCAGAAAGCCCGCACAGGCGGGTGGACGGCCCGTTTCCAAGCAGTTCCCAGACATTCCCGCGATAACCCCACAGGACTTCGATCAGGGCGGATGGGATGGTGTGGAAGGCTGGGCGGGCCTGAAGGACGACCCGAACGTCGCCGCCAAGATCGCCAACGGTATGCGCGGTTTGGAGGGCAAAGAATACGGGGTCATGCAATGGCATGGCAGCGGGAAATGGGTGGTGGTGAGCAGGCCAGCGCAGGCGGGGCAGACTACACAGGCCACACCACAAGGCACTTCTCCGGCTGAAACCCCGGCTACCGAAGAACCAACCGAAGCGGCACAACCCGAATCCGTTCGGCAATACAGCAAGGCGGGGATTGAGCGAACGCTGGTCGATGCGACGAACAAGAACCCGATTGACGCCGCTTTGGAAGAAGCCAAAAAGAGCGACGATCCGCAGATTCGATTTCTGGCCTCACTGTACGAAATCACGCCAGCGAT
>Ga0187855_10002674_pt1 | contig 13361 bp, 8 predicted proteins | sample June2016WEW_8_10_2_FD_132969 | JGI IMG/M metagenome (GOLD analysis project Ga0187855, IMG submission 132969) | Peatland microbial communities from SPRUCE experiment site at the Marcell Experimental Forest, Minnesota, USA - June2016WEW_8_10 | ecosystem: Environmental > Terrestrial > Soil >...
ACGGTCAGCACCAGGTCCGTGGCCGTCGCCCCGGGCGGCAGCTTGCCGGAGAACTCGAAGCCGATCACCTCGGGCATGAGCATATAGAGCGGCTGGCCGAGCATCACCGCCTCGGCCTCGATCCCGCCCACGCCCCAGCCGAGCACGCCGAGGCCGTTGACCATCGTCGTGTGCGAGTCGGTGCCCACCAGCGTGTCGGGGTAGGCGGCAGGCGGCGCGGCGCCCTCGCCGTCCGCGACGAACACCACCCGCGCGAGGTACTCGAGGTTGACCTGGTGCACGATCCCGGTGTCGGGGGGGACCACCTTGAAGTTGCCGAACGCCTGCTGGCCCCAGCGCAGGAACAGATAGCGCTCCTGGTTGCGCTCGAACTCCCGCTCGGCGTTGATGGCGAAGGCCTCGCGCGTGCCGAAGGCGTCGACCTGCACGGAGTGGTCGATCACGAGCTCCGCGGGCGCGAGCGGGTTGATCTTCGCGGGGTCGCCCCCCATCTGCGCCATCGCGTCGCGCATCGCCGCGAGGTCCACGACCGCGGGGACGCCGGTGAGGTCCTGCATCAGCACGCGCGCGGGCGTGAAGGCGATCTCGATCGAGGGCTCCGCCGCGGGGTCCCAGCCGGCGAGCGCCTCAATGTCGGCGGCGCGCACGGTGCCGGTGCCCTCGGTGCGGAGCAGGTTCTCCAGCAGCACCTTCAGCGAGAACGGCAGGCTCGCCACGTCGAAGCGCTCCGCCAGCGCGCCAAGGCGGAAGATCTCGTACTCGCGCCCCCCCACCGCGAGCGTGCCCCGCGCGTCAAAGCTGTTGCCGGCCATACCCCTCAGTCTATGCGGCCAGCTCGACGCGGCCCTTGCCGGCGCGCTTGCTGCGCAGCAGCGCCTCATCGCACGCCGCCAGCAGCTGCTCGGCGCTCATCGAGGGCTGCCACTGGGCGACGCCGATCGAGGCGCAGACGCCCGCGACGAGGTCAAACGAGGAGACCTCCGCCAGCCGCTCCAGCGCCCGCTCGCCCGCCAGCGCGGCGCTGCGCAGGTCGGCCGCCGGGAGGATCACGACGAACTCGTCGCCGCCGTAGCGCGCCACGCGGTCGAAGGCGCGGAACTCGCCCTGCAGCGCACGCGTGACCCCGCGCAGCACAGCGTCCCCCGCCGGGTGCCCGTGGCGGTCGTTGACCTGCTTGAAGTCGTCGAGGTCGATCAGCAGGCAGGCGAGCTCGCCGTCGGTGCGGGTGGCGCGGCCGATCTCTTCCTGCAGGCGACGGCGCATCGCACGGTGGTTCATGGCGCCGGTGACCGCGTCGGTGCCGGCCTCCGCGCGCGCGCGCAGCAGCGCCAGCGAGTGCGCCGCCTGATCGACCAGCACGCCCGCGCGGGCGATCTCGTGATCGGGCCACCCCTCCGCGCGCCGGCGCGCGGCGACGACCACCGCCTCCACCTCGCCGCGCACCGCGAGCGCCAGCAGCAGCGCCGCGCCGGTGCCGGCGGCGCCTGCCGCCCGCGGCAACGAGGCGGCCAGCTCCTGCGCGCCCACCACCTGCACGCTCTGGCCGGTGCCGGCGACGTACGCCACCCCTGGCGGACACTCGGCGCGGGGGACGACGTAGCTGAGACGGCCCTCCCCCCCGAATAGGTAGGCGACCACCGGCTCGCCCTCCTGGACGCTGCCCTCGGCGGCGAGGTGGTGCACCTGCATCTCCTCGGCGCCCACCAGCGTGTACAGCTCGCGCGCAAGCGCGCGAAACACCGCCTCGGAGCTGGCGCCGCCGTCGGCCAGTCGCATCAGCCGGCGCAGTGCGTCGAGTAGCGGGTCACCGCCGGTGTCCGTGACGGGTCTTACGTGAGCGTCGATGCTTGCCGTGGCCATGCCCGTGAGACTTTAGACGGCGGTGTCGGCGTCTTGTGTTTTTCTTGTGCCGCGGGCAGTTCCTGACGGCGATCTTCGTGCGCTGCGTGATCTTCGCCCCGCTCTGCGCGACGATCGTCGTCGGCATCACGAGGTGAGAGCCACAGAGGCTGCCGTTGCGGTTGTCGGTCAGCACCGAGTTGAGCGCTTTGGGGATGCTCAGCGCGAAGCTCGAGATCGGCACGTCGGGCAGCGATTCGAAGGAGGAGCTCAGGATCCCGGCGCTGGAGATGTGGGTGTGGCCGACGAGCACGACCTCAACGCCGTTGTCGCCGCCGAGGATCACATCGAGGTCGGGGTACGCCGCGCCGCCGTGCGAGACGAGGTAGGCCGGGCCGGTGAGCGGGTCTGGCAGCACCGGCGTGGTGACGGTCGCCGAGCCGACGCGCGCTTCTTTGCTGCACCCACCGGGCGGCGGGCCGGCTTCGAAGCTCGCCGCGGGGCAGGATTTGCGCAGCGTCGTGATCCGCGCCGCCAGCTTCTTCGGCAGCGAGGCCAGCACCTCGCGGATGTCCGACTGACCCAGCCCTGCGGGCTGTGTGCCCGCCCCCTGCGTGACCTTCACTTCGAGGCTCGCGCCGTCCACCCGCGAGACGCGCGCGCCGGTCGCCGCCGTGAGCTTGGGGGTGAAGGCGAGCCTGCCGCATTCCCCCACCTGGAAGGGGCTCGCGAGGCTCTGTTCGGTCAGCGCATTCGACCCGGGAACGAAGCCGCTGAGCTGCGATTCGGTCGCGAGCGCCCCGCAGCTGGTGGGGTTGAACAGGAAGTTGGGGCGGTTGACGGTCACTTCGATGCCGCGCAAACGCAGCGGCACGCCCTGCACGATCCGCGGCAGCGTGGCGGTGACCACCGCGCGGCCGCTGTACAGGCCGACGCCGACGCTCGCACGGGTGACCACGTTGCCGAAATCGAACAGCCCGGCACTCGCCGGCACCACGATCGAGAGGCCGTACGGTGCGCCTTTGTAGGGGCCCGTCAGATACACCTTGCCGGCGAATCCGTACGGCTGGGAGCCGGCGCCGGCGCTCACCGAGGCGCTGCCGATTTCACTGGCCGCCGGACAGCTCCCGGCGTTGGCCGGCGCTTCCGCGCACAGCGCCACCGTGGAGATCATGCCCAGCAGGCCGGCGGGCAACGTCGTTTTGACGCCGCCGAGGTACTGCTGCCCGTCCGCGCGGGCCAGCGCGAAGGTGTAGGAGGTGTAGGCGCCGGCATCCGGTGAGGTGTCGTGGGTGCTCTGGCTGAGCGCGAACGGCAGTGGCGAGGAGCAGCCGGTGGCGGCGAACGGGGTCGAGCTGAACGCGGCGGCGCCACCGGTGTAGGGGGTGAACAGCGCTTCCACGGCCCCGGCCGCGCACGACAGCGGGTTGGCAAGCGGCGCCAGAGGGCCGCCGTCGAACTTCATCGCCAGATCGCTGAACGGCAGCTGCGGGTTGCCCGCGAAGCTCGCTTCCAGGCGGCCCGTGCTCGGGTTGAGGGTGACCTGCCCCTGCAGCCTCACCGCCACTCCCAGCGCGCTTTCGGCGTCCATGTACATCGTGTAGGGAGGGCCGGTGATCGGCGCGCCGGTGGGGCTGCCGAGGTAGACGTCGCCGGCGAGCGAGCCGGGCGGCAGGTCGGTTTCGATGCTCACGCTTCCCACCTTTGAGGCCGCCGGGCAGGTGACGGGCGTGGTGGGACGCACCCCTGGGCTGATCTGCTGGAGCCCCGCCTGCGCTTCGGTGCAGGCAGCCAAGCCGTGCGCGGCGGAGGGGTTGAGGGTGAGGCCTTCGGGCAGCGTCAGGTGGGCGTCGGCGATGTCGGCGGTGTCGATCGCTTCCGCGCCCACGTTCTGCGGAACCTTCACTTCGGCGGTGACGCCGTCCGGTTCGTCGGACTTGGCGGTTTCCGCGTGCGCTTCGGCGGTCGGCTTGAACGGCACTCCAGCGCACCCTTCCACCCCCACCGGGGTGTGGGTCTGAGTCTTCGAGACTTCGCCTTCCCACGATTCCACTTCCAGGTAGGAGGTGGTGGTCGCCGAGCACACGCTCGGCAGCGTGAGGAAGTTGCCCTCGCCGGCCCTGCCGTTGAAGATCAGTTCGGACTTGAGCACCGCCAGCCTCGATTTCACCTTCACCGAGGGCAGCACTTCGACTTCGATTTCTTTGGTGATGTCGTTGATTTCGAAGTACTCGTGGTAGTCGGTATTCCAGCTAACGTGGCCTTGGAGAAAGATGTGTTCGTCGAGCAGTGGCTGCTGCACCACTTCGATCCCAAAGTCCAGCGGAAGGCCCGGAGGCTGTTGGAGGTTGTAGACGGGGGCCGAGTTTTCGAGGGTGGTGCCCAGTGCTTCCACGTAGGCGGTCAGCTTGTTTTCGCCCACCAGCGATTTTGGATGGCTCGCCGCACACTTGCCTTCTTCGAATTCGACGACCGGGCACTGTTCCAGTGCCTCTGGATCGGCCGCCAGCCCCGGCGGCACGTCCACCCTCACGCGCTTGAGCGTGCCCTGCGGGTTGCTCCCGCCGGCGTTGAGCTTAAATGCGGTGAGACCGACGGGTGGGTGGCCGGCGGCCTGCGTGTAGGCCTCTTCGTGGTTGGCTTCCACGCTCGCATAGGTGCACGAGGAGACGACGCAGGTGCCCGCTTCGAAGTTCTTTTCTTCGACGCCAAACCCCGCCTGCGCCGCGGGCGTGGCGATGCTGCCGGTCGCGCAGCAGAGCAGCGCGGCCAGTAGCCAGGTGCGAGCCTCTCCGATCCTCACGTATTTCTATTACCCCCATACCTGGTTTCTACTCACGCAACAAAAGACGCCGCCCGGACAAGCCGCGACGGCGCTCTCTGGTTTCTACTTCACGCAACAGAAAACGCCGCCCCGGACAAGCCGCGACGGCGCTCTGTGTGTCCCTCTCCCTGTCTCTGGCGGAGGCCTGCCGTCGAGGCCGGCCTGCGCCCGTGACCCCCTCAGGCTCTGAACGTCACCGTGGCGAACGCCTTGGAAGTGATGTTGCCATTTTTGCTCTTCGGCACGAAGCCGACCCGCACCTTGATCCGCAGCTGGCGGAATTTGCGCAGCACCTGTTTGCCGACCGAGGTGAGCGACACCTTGACGTTGGTGCGCCCACCGGCGCCGACGTTGCGCTTGGTGAACTTGAGGTCGGTGCCGGCGCCGCTGACACTGCCGGCCGCCGGTAGCTGCACGTTGAGCGTCGCCGTGCTGCCCTTGGTGCTGTGCTTGACGACTTCCACCGGGCAGTTGCGCACGGAGATCACGGGCGACATCAGAATCGTCGCCAGGTTCTGGCCGACCAGCGTAGTCGGCATCGTCAGTTTCGAGCGGCACAGCTTGCCGTTGGCCCCCAGCAGCGAGTTGGGACCGGACGGCAGGTAGAGCGAGATGTTCGACACCGGAACGTCGGGCAGTGTGTTGAACGACGTGGTGATCTGCGAGTTGGCCACTTTGGTGCGCCCCACGAGGATCACCGTGACCCCGTCCCCGTTCAGGATCAGATCGAGGTTGGGGTAGGCTTCGTTGCCGTGCGACACCAACCAGGCGGTGCCGGTGAGCGTCCCCGGCAGCGCCGGCGTGGTCGCTTTCACGGTGCCGACCTTCGCTTCGCTTTTGCACCCGCCGGGCGCCGCGCCGGTTTCGAAGGTCGCGGCCGGGCAGGCTTTGGAGAGCGTCGAGAGGCGCACCGGCAGCTGCTTGGGCAGCGTCGTCGTCACCTGCAGGATGTTCGCCTGGCCGGCCGGCTGGCCGATGTTGACTTCGACGTTGGCGCCGTTGGTGCGCGAGGTCTTCGCGCCGGCGATCGCGGCGAAGCTGGGCTTGAACGCCAGCTTGTTGCATTCTTCGATGACCAGCGGGCTCTTGGCTTCGGCAGTGGTGAACGTGTTCGACCCCAGCAGCGTGATGCCCGTGAGCGTCGATTCGGTCAGGAGCCCTTTGCTGCAGCTGGTCGGGTTGACCATGAAGCCCTGGCGGTTGACTTCCACGTTGAGGCTCTGGATCCGCAGCGGGATGCCCTTGTAGATCGTCGGGATGCTGCCGGCCACCACCACGCGCGAGGTGTACGGTTCGACGTTGATCGTCTCGTGCGTCACCACGTTGCCGAGGCTGAACGGGCCGGCGTTGGCGGGCACCACGATCGCCAGGCCGTACGGCGCGCCGCTGTAGGGGCCGGTCAGGTAGGCCGAGCCGGTGAACTGGTAGGGCGTGATGCCCGCGCCGGCGAGCACCGTGACCGAGCCGAGCCGGCTGGAGGCCGGGCATCCGCCCGTGCCGGCGGTCGCTTCAGCGACCTGGGCTTCAGTGCAGAGCGACACCGCGGGGATCCGCCCGATGAGGCCGGCCGGCAGCACGGTCTTGATCTGCGAGAGGTACTGCTGACCCGAGGGCCGCGTGACCGTGAACGAGAAGTTGCTCGACGCCCCACCGGTCGCGGGCTGGCTTTCGGATGTCTGGCCGGGCGCGAACGGCAGCGGCGATTTGCACGCTTCGCCGGAGCCGTTGTTGTCGACCGTGAACGCGGTCGAGGGCGTTTTCGTGAATTCTTCGCCGATGTAAGGCACCAGTTTCGTTTCGGTCGTCGCCGTGCCGCAGGCGAGCGGGTTGGCGATCGGCGCGAGCGGGCCGTCTTTGAAGTGCAGGATCACTTCGCTGAAGGGCTGTTCGGGGTTTTTGGCGAACGTCGCCGTAACGCGCCCGGTGGTGACGTTGGCGTCCACCGTGCCTTTGAGCCGCACCGTGACGCCGTAGCGCGCCGATTCGGCGTTGAGGTACATGACATACGGCTGGCCGGTGATCTGCCCGGTTTCAGAGCCGCCGAGATAGATGTTGCCCTTGAGCGATTCCGGCGGCAGGTCGGGCACGTTGATCGTGACGGTGCCGATTTTGGAGCCGTAGGGGCAGGTGGCGGCCACCGGTTCTTCCATGTGGATCTGCGATGGCTTGCATGCCTGCAGGCCATGCGCGGCCGACGGGTTGAGCGTCATCCCTTCGGGCAGCGTGACGACCGCGTCTTTCAGCTGCGAGGAGTCGATTTCTTTGTTGCCTGCCGCGTGCGGCAGCGCCAGTTCGGCGGTGACCCCGGTCGGCTGATCGGACTGGGTCGTTTCAGTTTTCATCGCGAACGTCGGCGCGAACGGCACCGGCGAGAAGGGCGATTCGCCTTTGCAGCCTTCGGTGTCGATCGGGGCGAAGTATTCCTTGATGGCCGTCTGGCCCCCGAGAGAGGTGAGCGTGAGCTTGTTGCGGGTGGCTTCTCCCGGTTCCCCGGTGCAGTGGCTGGGGTTGGTGATGAACCCGCCTTTTCCGGTGTTGCCGATATCGCCGTAGAGGATCAGGCGCGAGGAGATCAGCGGCAGGGCCGGCGAAGCGTTGGTTTCGTAGTAGTCGTGGTAGTTGCCGACACCGGTACCCTTTGCTTCCTTGGCCCATTCCACGCCGCCTTCGATGAAGGTGTGGGCGTAGTACTGCTGTTCCTCGGCTTCTTCCTGTTCTTCTTTTGTGGGGAACCCGACTCCGGGTTTCGCCCCTTTTTCTTCGGCTTCTTTGAAGCCTTTTGCGAGTGCCTTTCCAGTCGCCGAGATCGGAAGCCCCACGGCAACCCCGAAGTCGGCTGCGCGACCTTCTGGCTGCACGAGGTTGTAGACGACGCCTTTCAAAGGTATATCAACTACTTCCGATCCCGGAAAACCAAGTTCTTCTCCAGCGTATGCGGTAACTAGATTTTCGCCGATAACCGTGCTTTTCGGTTCCGTTTCTACGCATTTGGGCTTTTCATAAAAGCCCGTGCCAGGAAAAGCTTCTTTTTCGCCAAATTGGGACATCGAGCACTGTGCCATCGCCTCAGGGTTGGTGCTCACGCCTGGGCCGACATCGGTGCGAACATGCGTGACAATGGCGGCAGGGACGGCATCTGGCACTTTCCCTGGCAAGCTCGGTTTTTGGGCGTTCACGGTGGCTACTTCGAAGTCGGTGATCCCCCACGCTGGGTGACCCGCCGCCTGGCGATAGCCCTGTTCTTTGGCTTCGGCGGGAGTCGGTTCCTTGGGCACTGAATATTCGAACGGAAACGGTGCTTTAGTGACCGTTTCCGAGCCACATTCTGGGAACGCAGTAATGCAGTTCGCCGCCACCAGCGTCTTGACGCCAAGCGCTTCCGGCGGCAACGCCTGCGCAGCAGGCGCAAGAGTGGCGAGAGCGAGGCCCCCACAAGCAAACAGCGCGGTCATCCAGACCCGGACGTACCGAGCCGTCATGTCAACGGGAACCCTCATGTCGCAAACCCTCCTTGTAGCCCAGCGCAAATCCTCATCCTCTTACACAACACACCCAACTATACCCAGGTTGCGGTACGACCACGCATCTTTTCGTTCAGTCAGCGAGAATCGGGTTGGAGCGTCGTAAGCGGCGCCTGCTCCTCACGGGCGACCGCCAGCGCCTGCTCGAGGCCGCCACCGGTGCGATCGACCAGCGGCTGTATCAGCATCCTCAATGGTAGAGCGCCCGCAACCCACCCCGGCGCGGTCACGCGCGTGGCACGGCGTTCGACCCCGCGTTCGATCGCGTCGACCGCGCGCGCCAGCGGCACCGGTTTGACAATAGCCTGGCGCAGACGCGGGGCCTGCTCGACGGCGCGCGTCTGCATTCCGCGTTTGACCATCTCGGTGTCGATGAAGCCGAAGTAGGCCACCCCCACGCGCGCGCCCGTGTGCAATAGCTCCACGCGCAGCGTATTGCCAAGCGCCTCGACCGCAGCCTTCGAGGAGCTGTAGGCGCCCAGCATCGGCGCGTGCAGCGCGCCCGCCAGCGAGGCGATCGGCAGCGCGTACCCGCGCGGGTGGGAGATGTGCGGCCCGGCCGCGCGCAGCGTGTAGTAGACGCCGAGCAGGTTGACCGCGATCGTGCGCTCGAAGATCGCCGGATCGCCTCCGACCAGCGGCAGCTGCGCGGCGACGCCGGCGTTGGCGATCACCACGTCGAGGCCCCCCAGGCGCTCGACGGCACCCTCCACCGCCTGATCGACCTGAGTCCGGTCGGCGACGTTGCACTCCACCCACGGCGCATCGCCGCACTCCGCGGCGACCTCTGCCAGCAGCTCGGGCTCGAGGCCGGCGAGCGCGACCCGCGCCCCGCGGGCGTGCAGCCGCTTCGCCGCGCCGGCCCCGATCCCCCGCGCCGCCCCGGTGATCAGCACGCGCCGGCCCTCGAGGGGTATGGCGGCGGGGCGTCTCATATGGTGCCCAGGGCGCGGGATCTCATTGCACCGCGGAGCCTACCGGGCGAGGAAGATCTCGTTTAGATGCGCTCGATCCTGGTGTGCCGAGCCGCAGGAGGGCGATGAAGATGAGCGCGGCGAGCACGTTCAGCACCAGCTTGTAGTCGAGCGCGACCTTGCCGAAGACGGCTGCGGTGCTGGGGCGCGGACCGGTGGTGATCAGGCCGAGGAGGCTGAAGAGGGCGGCGATGATCAGCGCGGCTAGCACCATCGTGCAGTACATCAATGCGACCGTTCGCAGCGCATAGTCGCGGCCGTAGTACTTGCGGTAGATCAGGATGATCGGCAGCACGATCAGGTCGGCGAACAGGAACGCCAGCACCCCGGCGAAGCCGATCCCCCCCGACCACAGCACCGCCGCGAGCGGCACATTGCCGATCGAGCAAACGAACGAGGCCACCGCGATCAGCGGGCCCACGACCGCGCTCTCGATCGCCGGCCACGGCGCGGGCGCGTGGACGATGAAGAGGCCCTCGAAGAAGCTGTGGCTGAGCTGGGCGATGAAGCCCGCCAGCAGGAAGCCGAGCGCGATCTCCTTGTAGACCATCGCCCAATCCATGCGGAAGTTGCCCGCCACCTCCGCCCACGCCGCGCGCGAGGTCACGCGCCCGCGCCAGCCGTGCTCGGGGTCGTCGGCGGCGGGGTGGTCGTGGCCGTGGTGGTCGGCGGCGTGGTCGTGGTGACCGTGGTCGTGGCCGTGGTGATGATGGTGCCCGTCATCCTTCACATTCTGTGCGTGCTCACGCGCCCGCGCCTCCAAGGCCGCCGGCACGAACAGGCGCAGCGCCAGCGCCATCAGCGCGATCATCACCACGCCGCCGAGGTACTCGGCGAGCGTGAACTGCCAACCGATCAGCACCCACAGCACGAGGCCCAGCTCCCACACGAGGTTGGTCGAGGCGAACTGGAACGCCAGCGAGGTCGCCGAGGATGCGCCCTTGGCAAATAGCGAGCGTGCGATCGCCACCGCCGCGTAGGAGCAAGACGAGGAGGCCGCCCCGAGGCCGGTCGCGAGCGCGACGGGCCGCGGGCCCGAGCCCGACAGCGCCCCCCGCACGCGCTCGCGCGGCACCCACGCCTGCACGATCGCGCTGATCGCAAAGCCCAGCACCAGCGCCCACCACACCTCCCACGCCATCAGCAGCGAGTCGCGCAGCCCATGCCAGATCACTTCGAGCGCGCTCATGCGCAGGGGCCGTTGCTCATGCAACGAACGCTAGCGGCGATCGCGCCCGATGAGCAGCGTGACCGTGCGACTGAAACGTCCCAAGAGGACCGTACTCTCGCGTAGATGACAGTTCGTGCTGCGATCAGTGACCCCAAGGGCACAACGGTCGAGTTGACCGAGGAGCGATGGGGCCACATCATTGAGCGACACCCCGAGATCGAGCCGTTTGGCGAGGCAGTGCTGCGTGCTGTGCAAGAACCCGATCGGTGCATGCCGGGCAGGCTTGGCAACGAGGAGTGGTACTACTTGAAGACGGACGAACCCAGCGACTGGCTGAAGGTCGTCGTGGCCTACAGTAGAGAGCGTGGGCACGTCGTCACAGCCTACGCCACTGGATCGGCGCCATGACCATCACGATCGGCTCATTCACATTCGACAACGTCTTCTACGACGCGGAGGTCGATGTGCTCTATCTGCACAAGGGGGACCCGTCCTCAGCGGTGGCCTTTGACGAGTCGCCGGAGGGCCACGCATTGCGCTTCGATGCCGCGGGAAGCCTGGTCGGGGTGACGATCGTCGGAGCCAAGTCGCTCCTTGACGATACTGGGGAGATCAAGATCACTGTCCCCGAGATCGTCCGGGTTGGCTCCGACGCAGTCGCCCCAGCGCTGGCAGGCGTATAGACCCCACTACGCCTTCAGCAGTGTCGGCCGCGCGAATGAGGCCGCTTCGGGGATCACGAGGCCCGCTTCGGTTTGAAACCACTGCTCCAAAAGCGAGCAGTACATCGCGCGGAAGTCGGAGGTGTTGAGCAGGTTTTCGTTTTCGTCGAGTTTGCCGAGGCCGGGGAACTCGCCGATCATCGTGCCTGACACCCGCGTGCCGATCAGGAACGCCAGGCCGGCGGCGCCGTGGTCGGTGCCCGAGCCGTTTTCCTGGGGGTGGCGGCCGAACTCCGACCACAGCTGGACGATCACGCGGTCCTGCAGGCCGCGCGCTTCGAGGTCGCGCTGGAAGGCGACCACCGATTCGACGGTCTGGCCGAGGTTGGTGCTCAGCGTGGTGGGCTCGTCGGAGTGGGTGTCGTAGGTGCCGATCCCCGTCAGCGACGCGCACTTGATCGGCAGCCCCGCCGCCAGCATCGCCGCGAGCGCTTCCAAGCGGCCCGCGAATTCGCCGCCGTCCTTCGGGTAGGCGACCGGCGCGGTGTACGTCGGCTTGCCTTCGGGGCCCACAAACGGCGCCATCTCCTGCAGCACGATGCTCGTGTCCCACGCGGCGCCGCGCGCCTGCGCGTATGCGGGCGAGGGAGCCGCGAGGGCGCCGAGCGCGCCGAAGGTTTCCATCGCCTGCCCTGCGATCGGTTCGTCGAAGCCGTACGCCCACATGTTGTAGTCGGTGGGCGATGAGACGGCCGCCACCGGCATCTTTTCGGTCGCCAGCGCCGGCGCGAGGCTGTAGTCGAGCGACAGACCCTGCAGCGGGTTGTCCGGTTCTCCCGTCGCATCGAGGAAGCGCCCGATCCAGCCGCTGCGTGCGTTGGTGTCCAGCTGCCCCACCTCCCAGTAGTGGCGGCTCGTGAAATGGCTCTCGTCGGGCGGGTCATACCCGACGGCCGGGAACACCGTCACCTTGCCCTCGCCGTGCAGCGTCGCGAGACCCTGTGCCTGCGGGTGCCACATCAGGGTGGGGTCCTCTTTGAACGGTTCGCCGCTTCCTTCGGCGAGGGCGAGCGCGGGGCGCAGCTGGCGGTAGCGCGTTTCCTTCACCGGCGCCAGCACCGACAGCGCGTCCCAGCCGCCTTCCATGAAGATCGACACCAGCACCGGCTGGTTGGAGGACGCGGCGGCCGCTTGGGCGATGCCCTCCTCGAAGTGGCGCACGCCCAGCATTGATGCGCCGTACACCGACACCACCGCGCCGGCGGTGCGCAGCAGGAAGCTGCGCCTATCCATCCCGGTGCCCGCCGGCAGCGGCATCCCCGGCTCGATCGCCGGCAGGCCTTTCCCCGCCACGGCGACCCCGCGACGCAGCAGTTGCGCGCGGTTGAAGTCGTTGCATGAGCAGCCTGACATCTTCAGCTCACCCCGGTCTCGTATGTGGTGGGTGGGAGGAGGGGGATGTTGCTGTTGCTGGCGATGAGGAGCCGCGGTGCGCGTGCAAAGAGGGGACGGGTGGGTGGAGAAGGAACACGGTCAGCTCACCTGCATGTCGGGGGAGGTGGCGATCAGCATCCGCAGCGCGTTCTGGCGGATCGCCCGGTAAGGGCTCTGCTCCCATTCGGCCATTTCGGCAGGCAGGCAGGATTGCGAGAACTGCGCAATGCACTGCTCCGATTCGCTCGACAGCGGCGGGTTGCCCCAGTAGGCGAGCGCGCTCGCGAGCGCCTGGGCGGCGGTCTCGGTTGGGTCGTATTCCGGTTCGCCTTCCTTCGGCCACGGGTTGGGGTAGGAGTTGGCGACCACGTAGTTGGCCAGTTCCCAGCGCGCCCTCACCGTCGAGGTGTCCAGCCAGCGGCCGAATTCCCAGCCGGAGACGTTGGGCGGGTAGAACAGCTGCTGCCCCGCCCCCGATGACAGCCACGCCCACGCGGTCGTGTCGATGTAGCGGCCGACCGCGCGCAGCAGCCCGGCGTTGTACACCACGGGGGGCGTCACCAGCTCCGGGCCTTCGTAGAAGTCCGGGTGCTGCAAGATCGCCTCGACCACCGCTCCGATGCTGAAGCCCGAACTCGTATACAGGCCTTGCAGCGAGGCCAGCGTAGCTTCGTCGGGCTGGGTGGGGATGAAGTAGCCCCACAGCTTGGTGACGAAGAACGAGGGGTGCAGCGGATGCGAGACGCACATCCTCACCGCGTCTTCCCAATCCCAGTTGCCCGTCTGCCCGAACACGGTCTTCTGGCCTTCGTCGTGCTTGGTGGGGTCGTAGTGGAAGTTGTGCATCCCATCCGCTTCCGACCATTCCGCCCGCCAGCCGGTGAGCGCGCGCCCCATTTCCCGCACGTCGTCCTCGGTGTACGCGCCGCGGTCGGC
>Ga0187855_10002675_pt1 | contig 13361 bp, 11 predicted proteins | sample June2016WEW_8_10_2_FD_132969 | JGI IMG/M metagenome (GOLD analysis project Ga0187855, IMG submission 132969) | Peatland microbial communities from SPRUCE experiment site at the Marcell Experimental Forest, Minnesota, USA - June2016WEW_8_10 | ecosystem: Environmental > Terrestrial > Soil >...
AAGAATGTTGTCGTACATCTCGAAGGGAAGATGGAAGCGATCGAGCCACTCCTCACCGCGGCGAGCCGAGTCGCCTACGAGCGTTGCGTAAACGGTGATGTTGTTGGTCTGCAGGTATTTTCTGACCTCGTTAAAGGTGGCTTTGCTGCCGTATTCCTTGCCGTCGGAGATGACGTAAATGAGGCGGCGGCGCTCCTTGGGGCGCGTCGACAGCTCTTTGGCCGCGGCCAGGACGGCGTCATTCAGAGCGTGAACTTCCTTCGGAAGGTTGAGCGTCCCGTTCATCTGGGTAGAGTGGCCTGGCTGCAGATTCGGGTCGGGGCAGTTCCCGTTGATCGAGATCGAGCAGGCCGCAAAAGGATCTCCCCCTGGGTCGGGGACCATGGGGTCGGTGCCAGTCGACTGCGCCAGCGACAGAACCGCGGGAAGGCGCGAACTCTGGCCGCCGGTAAACCCCGTCCATTCCTTGGTGAAATGGGTATAGCTGAAGACCGACGCCTCATCATAGGGTGTCAGCGCGGCTTGAATTGCACCCATGGATTGATTGACTTCGGCCATGAAGTTCGAGGGTAGCGTTTGATCGATCACGAACGCTATGGAGAGCGCGGCGGGATCGACGCTGAAGACGCGAATGTTCTCGCGAGCATTGTTCTCGTAGACCGTAAAGTCGCGCCACGTGAGTCCTGAAACCCCGTTTCCCTTTGAATCCTTTACCGTGACCGGAACCACCACTTCATTCACTTGCACGATGAAGTTAGCCATTGCGGCCTTACCCTCCTCAGGAGGGGTTGTCTGCAGGTCGCTCGGCTGCTGGACGATGGGTTGGCTTGGTGGTTGTTGTGGGGCAGCCTCAGGAGCGGCAGGCGCTTGGGTGGGCACAGAGGGGGATGTGGTGGAGCTTGAAGAAGCCTGCCCGGCCCCGAGTCCAGGCGTTACGGGCCCTCCCGGCAAGGCGCTGGGCGCTTGCGGAGTCGGCGCGTCGGGCACGGCTTGTTGCTGTTGAGCCGGGATTCCCCCAGGCAGCCCGAAACCCGCTCCGAGCAGCGCCATCAGAGCGACGGCTCTTGATCCCACGTTCACCGCGATTTCATCCTCCGTCCGGCATCTGGCGCAGGTGCCGCACGGAGCGGCACAGACGGCAAAACGCCGCACCTGACAGAGTATCAGACGCGGCAGGACCGCGCGGGTTGCCTATGCGAGCGTCTCCAGATCGCGGTATGCTTTCAACGAGGTCGCGTTTTCGTCTAACCCGCTAGCATGCATCTCCGGATTGGCATAGCCGTCGCCTTAACTGGCGCATTGATCGGTCTGTCTTCCTCGCCTATGGCAGCGTGGGCTCAGCTTGCGCCTTCTCCTGACGCGCCGCCAGTGAGCAATGCGCCGCCTCCGCCGCCCGATGCGGCGCCGGTTGCAACCTTCAAGGTGAATGTGAACCTGGTGGACTTGTTCTTCACCGTCAAGGACAAGAACGGCAACCTGATTCCCCATCTGAACAAGGAAATGTGTTCGGTGCTGGAAGACAAGGCGCCACAAACGGTCAAGAACTTTGTGGCGGAGACCAATCAGCCGCTCACGTTGGGCATTCTGCTGGACACTTCGGGAAGCCAGCAGCGGGTGCTGCCTCTGGAGCAGGACGCAGGCAGCCAATTTTTGCAACAGGTGTTGCGCTCGAAAGACGAAGCCTTTCTCATTTCATTCGACGTAAACATCGATTTGCTGCAGGACTATACCAACAGCCCGCGGCAACTGGCGCACGCCATGGACAAGGCACAGATCAATACTGCCGGAGGCAACGGCGGAGCTGGAATTCCCGGTGCGGGCGGCGGAACGATTCCCACCTCTGGTGGTCCCAAGGGTACCGTGCTCTACGACGCGATTTATGAAGCGTCATACGACAAGCTGAACCAGGAATCGGGACGCAAGGCAATCATCATCCTGACCGACGGTGAGGATGAGGGCAGCGACCATAAGATTGCCGACGCCATTGCGGCGGCGCAGCGCAACAATGTGATCGTGTACGTGATCCTGATCGCGGACCGCGCAATGTACTGGAATTATGGCATGGGCTACAGTGGCTATTCGGCTGCGAAGCGGATATCGGACGAAACAGGCGGACGGACCATCGACGTGGGCAACAACGGTCCAAAGCTGCAGGCAGCATTTCAGCAAATTCAGGATGAACTGCGGACTCAGTACGTGGCGAGCTACACGCCCAGTAACGCCAAGCAGGATGGCACATTCCGTCACATTGCGGTGGAGTGCAAGGGCGACGGAGGCGACAATCTGAAGGTGCAGGTGCGCAAAGGCTACTACGCTCCGTCGAGCGGGAACTGATCGAGCGCATTTGATCGCCGCGTCATCGCGATTAGCTCAGAAGCGGGCCACCGCGATTGCGAATTGAGGGTGTTGCAATTCGCGAGTCGAAAGATTCAGGCGAGTCGATGGAGGTCACTCATATGAAAGCCTCTGCGCTGTTTCCGATTGCCGTTGTGATGCTCGCAAACATTCCTTTGCTGGCGCAACAGACCGATGCCGACTCCTCGGCAGCTGAGTCCGCAAAGACCACCTATTCGTCGGCACCCGCAGGTTTTGGCGACGACTCAGCAACGCGCTCGTGGGAGATGGCCGCAGTGACCGGGGAATTGCAAGGCAAGCTCGATTCGAAGTCGGCCAGAGTGGGCGATCAAGTGGTTCTGAAGACCACGGCGAAAGTGCAGACCCCCGATGGAACCGTGATTCCCAGGGGTTCTCATCTGGTGGGTCATATCACCGAAGTGGAGGCCCACAGCAACGATCGAGCGATCGCCCAAATTGGCATCGCTTTCGATCATGTCGAGTTGAAGAACGGCGGCAGCGTTCAGGTTCATACTCTGATTCGCACGGTTCGACCGAGTCTCAACGTGTCGAGCATGAGCGATAGCGATATGTTGGGCCCGTCGATGAACGGCAGAATCGGAGGGGATGTTGGCGGCCGTAACAGCTCCGGGCTGGGGGGCGGTGGAATGGTGGGCGCGAACCCCAATTCGCCGGTGTACCCCGGGGCGGTAGGTGACGGATCCATCGGTAGCGCCGCAGACGGAACCGTCAATCGAGCAGGCGACCCCACTGCGGCAGGAACCGGCATGGGCGCGGGCCCCAACCTCGCCCCGAACCTGGGCGCCGGCGCCAACACGCAAAACAATGCTCCGGTGCAGGTTGCCGGGCATGGCGATGCACCAATACAGGGCGGGGCGCACGCCGCTGCTGTGGCGCGCACGGTTCCTCACGCGACAGGCTTACCAGGGATCATGCTTGCCGGCGTCAGCTCCTCGTCAGGGCTGTTGATCGATGCCGACCGCCGCAATATCGAAATCGAGAACGGAACGCTGTTCGAAATGGGCGTCGTCGCTGACCGGTGAGGCAGCGGCAGCGTCGAAATTCCTGGAATCGTTGGTAACCGGCAAGCGATCACCGAACGCTGATTACCGATCACTGTCTGGTTTTCAGACAGTGGATTACCGAAGTCGGGCCAAACGTTATCTGGCGCGCGATTCCCGGCTTCGTTAGTATCGGCAGCGATCGGGAAATCTTGAGGCCGGAAGCAAAGAAAGCTTCAGCCTCGAGACGCCTCCCGACCGCGAGGTGCAGGGCATGGCCATCCAATGCGGCGTCCGGGAAGGCTTCGAGATCAGTCCGCGGTTCCGGCGAACGGTGGAAGAACGGATTGCGCGCCTCGATGAGGGCGCCGAATATGACGAAGCGCAGATCGAGAGGCTCGACGACATCGATCACATTCGCAGGCAGATGTGCCTGGTGGCCGCGCAGCGCGCTGAGGCTTTGCGCATGAGAATCTTTCTGGATCGCGCACGGACACGCTCACCGCGACCCCAGATCGCGATCTAGAGCGCGGCACAAACGCCGCGCACCCGAGAAAGAACGAGCAGAATCACTCGGCTCGCCGGCGCACCGTTGCCGGGATGTACTTAGCCAATCCTTTTGGTATCTCCCGACAGGCACAATACCTCTGGTGTTTTTTGTGCCAGTCTATCCTCTGCTTGAAGGTGGCCTTCGCGGGCATCTTGTTCTTTTCGTGCCAGGCTTTGTTCATGGCCGTTCGAAACCCTTCCGGGCCGCGCAGATTCTTGTTGCGGCCCTGCACGGGATAATCTTAGGAGAGCAGGCGGTGGCCTCGGCAACGTCATGATGGCAGCGAACCTCGAATATTTCCTCCTGGATGTCTTTACCGAAGAGCCGCTGAAGGGCAATCCCCTGGCGGTGGTGATGAATACCTGCGGACTCGAAACCGCGCAAATGCAGGCGATCGCGCGCGAGTTTAACTTGTCGGAGACAACGTTTATCGAGCGCAGATCGCCGGAGGTGGAGCGCGCAGAGGGCGTGCGTGTGCGTATCTTTACCCCGCGAGAGGAGCTGCCGTTCGCCGGTCATCCTACCTTGGGCACGGCGAGTGTGCTCGCCGAGTTCATGCCGGAGACGCTGCTTGACGGCATTGTGAGGCTGGCTCTGAACGTTGGTCCGGTACCCGTGCGCGTCGAGGGTCGTGCCGGTTCCACAAGCCTTTTCGGTGAGATGACGCAGCGCGACCCCGAGTTTGGTTTGGAGCTGAACGCGCCTGAAGTCGCGCCTCTGCTGGGACTGGCAGTCGAAAACCTGGACCCGGCGCTTACTCCGCAAGTAGTTTCGACCGGAAATCCCTTTGCGATTGTTGTCCTGCGCTCGCTGGAGGCGTTGGCGGGCCTGAAGGTGGACCAGGAGGCGGCAACCGCATGGCTGCGTGAGCGCGTGGCCCGGTGGTTCTATGTCCTGGCCCCGGAACCAGTCCAAAGCGAGAACGGTACGAAGTACCGGGCGAGAATGCAGTTTTATGGCGGCGAGGATCCGGCTACGGGCTCGGCCGCAGGATGCGCGATCGGCTACCTGGTCGCGAAGGGAGCGGTGCCATCGGGCATGCGAATTCATCTGCGGCAAGGAGTAGAAATTGGCCGGCCGAGCGACATTTTTCTCTCCGCGCGGAGGGAATCCGCGAGGGTGACCGATATCCGCGTGGCGGGCAGCACTGTTCTTGTGGCAAAAGGACGGCTTTTCCTGCCGTGATGCACATGGTTTCAACAGAAATTCATCTTCCGCAAGTGGCACCGTGTGTTCGATTAATCGAATTTTCCACTTGTTACAAGCGGATTTTCAATCAAGTTTTCGCCGTCTGATCCCTCTTTCCTTTCAGCGCCATTGACCGTAGTGTTGCCATTCATTGAGCCAATTCAGCGACGCGCTTTCGGGGTTCCTCAAGGCGCGCCAAAACCCTGAGCATTAAAGCCGCAAAGGATGGCTAGCCGGCATCGCAGCGCGTGCCTCTTGCCGATTGCGTGCACAGGCATACCGCAAGGGCGTAGCCTGCGCCGAACAACCGGGCGAATCGCTTCGCGAATACACGGCGCCATTTTCGCGGTAACGGGGCCAAGAACATGAGCACGTAAACCCGCAGGATGCGAACGGGGATGTGTGCCCTCAAGAACGGCCGGAAAAATTTGCAAGAAGGAGCAAATCCCCAAGTCATGCGTCCCAAGAAAGTGATCCTCTGCGTTGATGACAACGAACAAGAGCTCTCGGTTCTCAAGTTCATGCTGCAAACCAACGGCTACAAGGTTCTGGCCGCCACCAACGGGCAGGAAGCAGTAGCAGTTTTCGTATCCACTCCTCAGGTTGACCTGGTCCTGGCCGATGGCCAAATGCCCCAGATGAGCGGGAGCCAGCTTCTGGAGCGGCTGAAACGCATTGCCGGCCACGTGCCGATGATCCTGCTCGGCGAAGTGCCGGCCGGGAGCGCGGAGATTCACTCGGCTGACCCACTGACGGTAAGGAAGAATTGCTCAGTGCAGGATCTGCTCGAGCGGATAAAGCAGATGAGCGCCCGCAAACGCGGGCCGCGGAAAGGTGCGCAACGCATCTCCGCGGCCGAAGCGGAGCTCGCCAGAGCCTCGTAGGAATAGGGCTCAGGAGCGGAAAGACGCGCCGGGTTGGCGCCTCGGTGAAGAAAACCGGTGCCTGTCTTCTATTCGCGGTTTCCATTTTCCCGGCCCCTGTTCCCTGTTTCGCCCTCTTGACGACCCTATGCCGTTCTGCGCATACTCACGCCATTGGTACCCCTCGCCTGGAAGTCGTGTCTGTTGCCAGCGAAAGTAGGCCCTTATGGACCTGGTCGTCTTACGTCTTCTTTTTGTCATCCTGCTTGCCACAGTTTGTTACTTCCTTCGCCCGTTTGGTTTACACACGGGCTGGGGAGGCGCGATTGCAGGCGCGGCGGCAGCGTGCGCGGTCATTGTCTTTGAGCTGCGCGTTCGGGCGCTAACCCTACGCCGGCTCATCGGTGCGGTCGCGGGCAGCGTGCTTGGGATTATCGGCGCAGCGCTGTTCTGCTGGGTACTGCGCTCGACACCGCTGCCCGGTTCTACATCCGCCGTGCTGCAGATCTTCGTGCTCCTGCTCATGACCTACGTGGGGCTTCTGGTGGGCGCCAGCAAGGGAGATTTGCTCAATCCTACCGCTCTCGGCACGGTTTTCTCTGCCGACAAACCGGTGCGCCGCAGCGCCAAGGTGCTGGATACGAGCGTGATCATCGACGGCCGCATTGCCGATATCGCAGAGGCCGGCTTTATCGACGGTACGCTGGTGGTGCCAGAATTTGTGCTGCGCGAGCTGCAGGTGGTCGCCGACTCGACCGACGGTTCAAAGCGCCAGCGCGGACGCCGCGGCCTGGATATGCTGCAACGCATGCAGTCGAACGAGAAGCTCCAGGTGCAGATCGTTCCCGACGATTTTCCCTCCATTCGCGAAGTCGACCTGAAGCTGTTGGAGCTGGCCAAGAAGTGGGAGGCCAAGGTCGTCACCAACGACTTCAACCTGAACAAGGTGGCCCATCTGCACCACGTCGAGGTGCTGAACATCAACGATCTGGCCAACGCGCTCAAGCCTGTGGTGCTGCCCGGTGAGCGAATGAGCGTGACCATCCTGAAAGAAGGCAAGGAGTTCAACCAGGGCGTGGGCTATCTTGACGACGGCACCATGGTGGTCGTGGACCATGCGCGGCGGCTGATCGGCCGCAACGTCGCGATTTCCGTCACCAGCGTGCTGCAGACCGCCAGCGGCAAAATGATCTTCGGCAAGATGGATGAGAACGGAAAGTCGGTGGCTAGCGAAGCCGCGGAGACTGCACGGTAACCCGCAATGAACAGCCTCGAACGCAGGCAAGCAATGCTCATCGCATTTCCGAAGCTAGTGCGCGTCGACTGCCCATGTACAAAGCGTAACTGTCCGTGCCGTGGGTTTTGCGAGGCATGCCGGAATTATCACGGGAACACGAAGCGCCCCCGGCCGCCCTATTGCGAGCGAAAAAGAAGCTGGATTCAGAGCTTGCTTCGCCGAACTTGGAACGTGGCGAAATGATTCAGGCCGAATGCCAGCCTAGTCGCGATGCAAACGATCCATGAGCCTCGACTTCACCTCGGGCCACTCCTCAGCGACGATCGAGTAGCGAGAGGAATCGCGTGGAATCAGGTCCGTTGCCATGCGATGCGCGCGCAGAACTCCTTCGAATGTTCCGCCGATCCGCTCAATCGCGGTACGCGAGCGCTGGTTGCGCGCATCGGTATGCAGACAGACGCGAAAGACGCCCCACACTTCGAACGCGTGCGTGAGCATGAGAAGTTTGGCCTCGGTGTTCGCGGCGGTGCGGATGGCGGAAGGCGCAAGCCAGGTGTAGCCAATCTCGCAGACGTCGGGGTGCTCGCGGCCGTGGCGAGCATGGCCTGTCGGCCACGGCCATCGCTCCACATCGAAGAAGCGCGTCGAGCCGAGGACGGCGCCGTCGGCGATGCGCACATGTGCGAACGCGAGTGCAGTACCCGCGTCCCGCAAGGCAAGTGCCGTTTCAATGTAGCGCGTGACGGCGTCATGGCCGGTGGGCACAGCACTCCAACGGTAAAGTTCAGGATCACCGCCTGACGCAGCGACCAGCCCGTCGCCATGAGCGTAGGAGAGTGGCTCTAGGCGAATGGACCTCCCCGTCAGAATAGGATCGTCGATCATGGGGGGCAGCGATGCGAGGATCAACCTCGCGCAACGGCAAACCGGTTGGATTTGCCAAGTTACACAACAGGCTCGACACCAGTGTAGCTGGGAACGTCGCCCCGCAACCGATTCACGACGAGCGTAATACCTGCAGGAATCCGTCGACACACCGAGCGGCACCTGGATCCCGGAGCCGCCCCTGGATCGAAACTTGGCTCGCCCGCGACGAACTACTCGCCTGACTTCTGCGCCGGGGGCGCGGGAGCCTTCGTGCCCGTTGCACCGGCCGGCTTGGGTCTCCAGAACGAGGGATCGGACTTGATCCAGTCTTCACTCACGTAACTCTGTTTGGGATTCACGGTAAACAGCTCGGAGTGAGAGGACTCGACGCAATCCCCATACATGGTATCGAGCTTGCGCATCGCCTCTTCGCCACCGAGAGCCTCGACGAACTTCTTGTTTTCGGCAAAGCCTGTATCGATCGCCGACATGGAAGCATCACCCGTGATGGCGATATACGTGCCGTCGGCTTCGCCGTAGGCAACCTCATACATGCCCCAGTGGGCGCTGTCTCCGGCCTTATCGTGCGCATCCTTCACCATCTTGACCACCTCGTGCCATTCATGACCGTGGCCAAGGCGAACTTGAAAGACAGTGATCTGGTAGACACGGTGCTTCTCCAGGTCATTGTGAGGATGGTAGCTGAGGTCGACGTCATAAGTGAAGACGTGCGAATCGACCTCGTCCAGCAGTTCGCCGTCGGCGAGGCCCGCGTGCTCGATCTCCGCAGAGTAGGTGGCGTTCGCATCCGCCATCTTGTTGTCTTTCTCCCACTCCGCGAACGAGTTGTAGCGAGTGAGGAACAGCGCCCGCGATCTGCCCGACAGCGAATTCGTCGCGATGTAGTAGGCCGGGAATTTGGCTTTGGCATTCGCCGCGATAAAGGCACTCTCAGTCTTGTCGTGCGCGGCACCTCCTTTATAGGGTTTTGTATATTCGCGGGTGATCTGCAAAACCATGGGCACCTGCGAAGTGGAAGCAGCATCTTGCGCCGCGACGAGCGAGCTTGCAACGGCCCCGAGTGACAGTCCTAACAGGACAGAGCTTGCGATTTTCATTTGAGAATTACCTCCTGGATTTGCTCGGAGATGGCGTGCGATGGGGGATGGGAGTGGGAAGCGCAGGCTATCTTAGGCAAAGCGATTATGGGCGCGTACCGTCTGAGTGTAAAGAGGTTTGTACCCGCGAGTAGAATTGCTGTATCGGAAGGAATGCAATCTTGAAACGAAAACTTACTCCTCCAACCTTCGATCAGACCCTGGAGTCGCTGCGTAGACACGGATTTGAAGTGGCGCCATATGCCGGCGCGGCGGTTGGCGTTTTGGCGACCAAGCACGGGGTGGGAGCAGTGCTCACCGCTGCTGCGGGGGGCAAAGACGCCGGCGATGCGGCGGCGACGCTCGCCATTCACCCAGGAGTGATGGTGAAGGGCGAGGTGGCGCGGTTGGAAGATCGCGGTTACCAGAAGTTCATTAAGTCTTCCCAATATGAATTACCTGCCACGGCCCAGCAGTTGCAGGCGATTCACACGTTCAGCGAGGAGCTCAAGCAGCTGACTGGCGCCACCAGCCTCTATAACGAGTCGCTGGGAACAACGAGCGATATCTACCTCTATGATCGCTTGACGGGCCGCGAACCGGCGCAGCCCGCGCCGCAGGAGCCTTGGGACACAACCACCTGCCACTGATCCCCGCTGATCGGATTTGCAGTGGGGCGACTGGAAGTGGAAAAAGCACTGCAGGAGGCCTGCGCATCGCGGAAGGTGCAAACGGCGGGAGATGAGCGGCCCGAAGGCGCTGTTGAGCTTGTTGCGCACGACACTGCCGGCGTGAACCCCGTGAGGCGCGATCGCCGCATGGCCACCCGGCAGAATGTCGACGACTGGGCGGCGATTCTTCTTGTCAGGGTCGGATCGATATTGCGCGGCCGCATCCTGGATCTGAGCTCGAGCGGCTGTCGCATTCGTACCGACGCTCACTTTCCCTTGGGCATCTACACGCGGGTTGAAACGGAATTCCGTGTTCAAGGTGTGCTCTTCCGCCTCGGCGGTGTCATCCAGGCCATTCACGATAGCAACACTGTGGGAATTCGCTTTCTCGATTTGAGCGAACGCAAGAGGCAACAGGTCCTGGAACTCATTGATGAGATCGCAGCGTTACACGCCGCAAAGGCGCCGGAAGATCCAGCGGCAGCGTAGGATTGCGGGCTTGACCTGGAGCGTCGGACGCTGACGCCAGGCCGCTCAATGGGATGCGGATAAAACAGCGGCGGCAGGATCGACTTCTATGTAATCGAGCGCTGCGGGATCGCTGCCGTCGGGAACGCCATCGACGCGCAACCGATCGCCCGGCTTCAGTTCCACTCCCCGCATCGTGAAACGCGTCGAGTTATCGCCATCGGGCCGCTTCGACGGCAGCGAGTCGTTCGCCGACCAGGAGACGATTTGCCGGTCGTTGACCGCGAGCGTGAAATGCGCGATGCCGGGTTGCAGGTCAAAATACTGGACGGCGATATCGTAGCGTCCGGGCGGGCCGTTGTAAGTCCACTCGGCGGAGCAGGCCGGGGCTTCTACAGGCGAGACGTCGATGGGATGTTCCTGTTGCGCTTTTGGCTGTGTCGGAGCGACTGCTGGACAGGAAACTGCTTTGCCGCCCGATGCATCCTCCCACGGCGTAACGTTGATGACCTTGTAGCCGGTAAGGCGCGCGTTCTCCGCTTCGAGGCGACCAGGAAAGTGCCCGGCGCGGCCCTCGGCGTCGGGAATGCCGGTTAGCTTGAGGAAATATTGCACGATGGCATCGCGCCACACTATCGCGTGTCCGGCCTGGTATTCGAGGCGCGCGCCCACGTCCCCAAAAAGCTGCGAGTCGATCTTGCCTTTGAGCGCGGTCCACTCCTCGCCCAGCCGCTCTGCTTCGTCCGCGCCCTGGTAGTGGCTGTCGTAGATGTGCTGAATGACCGTTTTGCCCGAGTGCAGCCTGTAGGTGTAAGGCACGTGATGGAAGAAGAGCAGCAGATCGTCGGGCGTCGTCGCGAGTGACTCGTAAGCCCTCGCGACCTGAGGCGGATATTGGCCCGCGAATCCGGTTCCCGTGGCGACGGTGCGATCCATGCCGATGCCGTTTGCTTCGTCGCGGTGCCACTGGCCCCAGCCATTGCGTTCACTCGACTCGATATTGGGACCGTAATGGCTGCCGGTGATGTCGGCGAGCGTCTCCGCGCCCAGCGGGCCGGTGTAGTCGACATAGGCCGGCCACGATTGCATCAGCATCTTGTCGACGGTGGAGACGACCTGCGGATCGGTGCCGATGGATTGCTTCGTCCATTCGGCTGCGATTTGTTCGGGAGTGAGATTCGGATTCCAGGCGAGGCGGCCGAACGCGTAGAGATTGGCCAGCGCCAGCGGAGAGCCGAGCCAGCCATCGCGGCCGACATTGGCCACACCGATCATTCCACCACCCCACGGACGAGGACCTGTCCGTGGGGACCCCGGGTTGCCTCCCAGCGGCCGATTGAACGCTTTTCCCTCGATAATCGACTTGACAGTCGTGGGACGATTTTGCGCGCGCAGGTCGAAGTCGAGTTTCTCTTTCCACATTGGAGCGAGATAGACGAGGTGACGCTGCTGGCCCGTGTACTCCTGCGTGATCTGCACCTCCATGGCTGAGTTGGTTCTCTCGAGCCCTGCGAAGAGCGGCGAAACCGGTTCCTCAGCCTGGAAGTCGATGGGGCCGTACTTGATCTGCACGATGACGTTGGGCAGGAATTTGCCGTCGAGAGGATGAAAGATATCGTAGGCGGCGCGCGCGCGGTCGGCTTTCAGGTCGTTGTAGTCGAGGCGATTGTTGTAGACAAAGGCGCGATAGAGAACGACGCCGCCATGCGGCGCGAGCACCGCGGCCAGCAGATTAGCAGCGTCGGCGGGCCTGCGCCCGTAGCTGGCCGGACCGGCCTGACCTTCGGAGTCAGCCTTCACCGTGAACCCGGCGAAGTCGGGAATGAGCGCGTAAATTTCGCCGACTTTGGTCTCCCACCACTCCTTCACGTCGGGATCGAGCGGATCGAAGGTCTGGAGGCCGCCGATTTTCTGCGGGCTGGCGATATCGACGCTGAGCGCCATCCGCACACCCCACGGGCGCATTTCGTCGGCGATGCGCGCCAGGGAGGGAATGTTGTCGGCGACTAGGAATGGAGCGGCACCATTGACGTTGTTCACGTTGCAGCCGTTGATGCCGATCGACGCAAGCAGCCGCGCATACTCGCTCACGGCGCTCAGATCCTCGCGGGCTTTTCCTTTTTCAAAAAAAATCGACCGGCCCGCGTAGCCGCGCTCGATGGTGCCGTCGAAGTTGTCCCACTCGTCGACCCAGCGGATGGGCATGACGGGACGTTCGATAATCGGCGACTTGGGCAAGCTGTTGTTCTGCGCGATAAATCGTAAGAGTGCAAAGGCTCCGTAAAGCACACCACGCTCGTCGCCCCCTGCAACGACGACCAGGGTCCTACGGCGTCTCTGAGACGTGCCAATCCAGAAGGAATCAGAAGTGAGATCCGACGGGATGGGAACATCTGGGTAGGCCTTGTGGACTTCATCAACAGTGCCGACAGCGGTTGGGTAGTCGCCCTCGTCGGTGGTCACACCGAAGATGCCGTACAGAAGGTGCGATCCCCTCATCAATTCGTCGGCAGCCTTTAACTCCATTGGACTTTTACCCAAGGCACTGCGAGCGAAAAGGATTGGGTGCGTAGAGCGCCATGGCGTGTGATCGAGCCACGCCTGATCGGCAGTCTGAGAGTTCGCTGTAAGAGACGCCGCGAGCAACAGCGCAATTCCCGCCAGGATGCTCTTCTTCTGCGCCGTCGTGCATACGACCGTCATGTCTCCAGCTCCCTACAACGTTCTACCACTTTGTGAGGTGCAGAAAACAAGCGAGCGAAGGGAGCAGGAAAGGCCGATTGAGCCTGCGGATTACCAGGCGATCGCGACCCGGTGCAGGCCACGCACTGCGTTGCTAAGATAAACGGCGTCGGCTTGGCGCAGATCGTTGATCAAGAGGACCCGTTCCTCGGCGTCCCGGCGCGTTTCGAGCAGATGACGCCGGTAAACCCCCGCGAGCAAGCCGCACTCGATAGGCGGCGTGAACCAGCGGCCGTCCTTCTCGACGAACACGTTGCTGATGGCGCCTTCGGTGACTTCGCCGCGCACGTTAAGGAAGAGCACGTCGTCAAATCCGCCTCGC
>Ga0187855_10002676_pt1 | contig 13359 bp, 9 predicted proteins | sample June2016WEW_8_10_2_FD_132969 | JGI IMG/M metagenome (GOLD analysis project Ga0187855, IMG submission 132969) | Peatland microbial communities from SPRUCE experiment site at the Marcell Experimental Forest, Minnesota, USA - June2016WEW_8_10 | ecosystem: Environmental > Terrestrial > Soil >...
GAAGGGGCGTCCGCCGGGATAGTCGTTATTAGCGGACAGCGTGGCATGTTTGCCGGCCTCCCATCGGGTGACGCGAAACGCGCCCGAACCCGCCAAGCCAGAAAATGTCCCGTCTGCATTGCGGCTTGCATAGAGCAAAGCGTCGATCTGGTTCTTCGCGGAAGTGGCCGCCGGGTCTGTCGCGGGTACAGCTGGATCGAGCGAATGGATGGTCTCGCCGATTTCGACGCGCAGCGTGCCGCCGTAGCGCGGGCGCCTCGCGCTCCCGGCAGGCAGGGATGCCAGCGCCAGGCTACCTGCCACAATAAAGATGGATAAGCGACGCTTCATACATCCCCGTCTGCGAATTGCGCGACACAGCCCGTATGGATTTGGCGTCGTCGGCGGGCCAGAGGGCCACGATGGGTCCTGAAAACTCGAGGAGTTGACCGGCCATCGTCGCTTGCCGGTCCGCAATCTCGTAGTCCTGCAAGTAATCGCGTTGCGTCCAATCCCCGGTTCCTGTCACGAGCACATTCCAGGAATCGTCACAGCCTGTTATGGAAGCCAACTCATCTCCCCAACGCCAGAAACTTGCCATCGGGTTTTGTGGCGAGTCTGCAAAAAGTTGAGCGCTGCCATTCACCGCTGTAAGTATTTTGAGGGGATGATCGTCATCCGGGTTCGAGGCCATGGAATACGATGGCGGCCATCCGGACTGGACGCCTTCGCCTGAAACGCTGAAGTAATTCCGATCTGCGGCCATGGTAGCCTTCATCCTGCCTCCCGGCGGCCAGGCTGTGTCGGTGCTCTGTCGGCAGTCGATCACCAGCTCTGATTGCATCGAACCGGTACAGAATGCACCCGGAAGATAGACCTTTAAGCCCGTCGCGCCGGAAACAGCGCCCGCAACAACGATCTCGCCGCGAAGATCGCGCGGCCACCGGCGCGACTGTGCGATCGGCGCAGCGCCAATGGTCGTCCAGACACCTTCGTGCTGTCGGAGCACGCTGACCTGGTCGGGTTGCAGTATGAAAAGAAACCGTGAGCCTTCCTCTCCGCTTGCTGGAGCAAGCGCGAAATCAAGAATAGGACTGGCCTGTCTCAAAAGAAAGGTCTCGCGCAGAACGGGAATGGGTTCTGCCCGCGAAGCCGCGCGGGTGGATGCATGCGCGCTCATCATCGAGACCTGATCGCCGGCTTGGCTGTGTATTTCTGCGATCCAAAGATAGCCATCGGCGCCTTCCGACAGCGTCACATGAACCCGGACCTCTGCTGGCGGCTCGGCAGCAAGCTGAAATCCCGCCCTGCCAAGCGCCGCCTGTAATTGCCGCTCGATGCTGCCGGTGTCGGTGCTGCCGAGGGTAGAAATGTTTACTACGTCCAGCGAAATGGCTCGCGGAGTGCCAATCGCAGAGGCAATCTTGTTGGCAAACACGCTCACCGCATCACCCCACGGTGTGGTGTCTGGGGCTGGCTGAAGGGAAGTCTGCGCCAGACAAGCACGCGGCGCAGCCAGCAGGGAAGCGAGGAGAATCGCCAGAGACGCAAGAATCATTCGGCGGGGTCGCCGCATAGAGTTGAATCAATTCCACACGTTCGCCGTGTCCGCCGATCATAGCACACTCCCTTTTTCATCTCGGATTGACCGCAGTTTCCTGAGTTTCTTGTGACGGGTCTATACTCCCGCCCGCTCGATCCGTCCGGACGCACCGGCTGGGTGGCGTGCGCTTCACTCCGAGGCAAGTCGCGCGCCACCCGCAAGGGTTTTTGCCGGTGCCGTCCTGGACCGATTTCGCTCGGGGGTCCAAGGCAGTTGCTTGGCCCTAGCAAGCCGGCCGGGTAGCTCTAGGGTTTGTCAGCGGCGTTAAACGGCGGGTCGTTTTGCCCCATCGCCGACCGCAGCACATCATTGGTAAAGAAGAACTTCCCGTCACTGGGCACCAGCATGATCTGCACCTTGTCTGAAAGCTTCTGGGCAACGGTGTACTGAATCAGAAGAGGGTTCGAGTTCAGCGCGGCCGTTTCCATCTGCAGTTCCTCGGACTGGGCCCGTGCGGTGACGCGAATCCGATTCGCTTCGGCCTCGGCGAGCAGCGTCTCGCGCTCCTGCTCCGCCTTGCTGTCGATCACCTTGGCTTGCGCCCCCGCCTCGGCATTTTCAATCGTGGCTGCCTTACGGGCTTCCGCTTCGAGTTTCGATTGCTCGATCTGCTTCTGTTTGAGCGGCAGCGTGTACTGCATCGAGTCGGATTGCGCCTTGGCCATGAGCACCTGCGTTTGCGCATCTCCTTCGGCCCGCTTCAGCTGGCGCACCTTCAGTGCCTCCGCCTGCGATTCGGCGATCTTCACGCGCTTCTGCTCGATATCAGCCTCAACCGAGGTCTGATCGTCCTCCTCCTCCTTCAGCAGCAGGTCTTGCAGGCCCTTGGCGTAGTCCTCCGGAAGCAGAACCTTGCGCAGCAGCACTTCCTTCACCACGACGGCGTCCCCTTCCAGGCGCGTCGTGATTTCCTGCGCAGCGCGCGAACGAAATTCCTCGCGCTTTGTGGCAAACAGGTCGCGCACCACGTAGTTTGGAGCAAGCTCGCGAAAAACGCTGGTAACCACGGGCGCCACGATTTGATCGTCTATCGGCTGCGGAAGGTTCGCCTGAATGTAGTCGAGCCGCCGCGGGTCGATCCGGTACCGCACCGTTATCGCGAGCCCCACCGACAAGCCTTCGCGAGCCTCCACGGTCAGACATTCCGACTTCTCGTGGGGGCCTTCGGTCGCGGAAGTCTCAAAGACGCGGTCTCGAATATCGAACAGGTCGACCCGTTCGAAGAGAGGCAAAATGAAATGCGTGCCGGCATAAAGCGTCCCCGGACGCACGCCGGAAATCTGGCTGATGCGGACCGCCGCGTGGCCATCCGGCACCACCACGATGCTGGTGCCGGCCAGCATCGATAGCGCTGCGATCATCGCGAGCCTCGCCGCTGCCTGCCAGCGAACGACTATGCGCCCCGTTGGCGCGCCCGAGGACCGCAGCGTCGCCGTCTGGTCCTGATCTGCAAGCTTGGCGGACTCATCGCCCCTTCGTAGAAGGCGATGCAGTTCAAACGCCAGGCAAATGTCGTAGAGCACGATCCCTGCGGCAACTGCGAGTGCCCCCCATCCCCCCAGCAACAGCATCAATCTCAGAAATAACATGTGCTCCTCCTCGCCTGTCGGATTCGCATGCCGCTAAAGCAACCAAGCCGAACGATCGTTGCTCGCCTGCCTAGTGCGGGAAAACAGTAAGCGCCGGTAAGTCTGTCGGCCCTGGTTTGCCCTGTCTCGGGCTCGCCGCGATGCGCGCCTCCGATATTCTGGCTCCCCGACGCGGGTCTGGCTGGCCCGGCATCAGGTGCAGCAGTCCGTTGAGCGCCAGCCACTCGAGCCACATCGCCAGTCCCATTGTCGCGATGATCGCCGCCGCCACCTCCGCGAATGCGATGAAATTGTCCATGTGATCGCCTCCTCCACGCCGACCGGCACCGCTTTCTTCCGGGTTCTGAGAAGGGAAACGCAGGAACGTCGCCAAACAGATGTGGTCGGCTTAGATGGGAATGTCAGTGGTTGGAAAGTCTGCTTATTTTCATGGGTTTGAGCGATTACCGGGTGTCCGGGCAGTAGGATTTGCAGGGACGGCTGCGGCTGGCTCATGCGTGGTGCAGGAACCACAACGTGGGGAGGGCGACGCGATGCGGTTTGGGCCACTGGGGGGCAGTGGGGCAGTGCAGGGGGCTTGCGCATAGGGGAGAGGGCTTTTAGTATGGACGGGTGGCTGGCCTGCGGCGTCGCGCCTGCGGGACGGCGACATATAGGGAAATGGGACGTTCTCTGTGGGTTGAACCCAATGGCAGAGCCTGATCACGGTTCCGGAATACCCCTCGGGCGGGTCCTAGGCATTCCACTCTACCTTCATCCGAGTTGGTTCGTCATTTTCCTGCTGATTACCGTTTCTCTCAGGACGCAATTTACCTCGCAGCATCCAGGGTGGACTCCCGCGCAGCACTGGGCACTTGGAATCATCACGAGTTTTCTGTTTTTTGCTTCGGTGGTATTTCACGAGCTAAGCCACAGCGTGGTCGCTTTGCACTACCGCATCCCCGTGAAGTCCATCACGCTTTTCGTTTTTGGCGGCCTCGCGAGCATCCAGCGCGAGCCTGAGAAGGCCAGCCAGGAATTCAACATTGCCATTGCCGGCCCCCTCTCGAGTCTATTCCTGGCCGGGTGCTTCTTGCTGGTAGCGCGTTACTTTAGAGGCGACGAGATGACCGTCGCCGCCGCGAAGTGGCTTTGGGAAATTAACCTTCTTCTGGCTCTCTTTAATTTGCTGCCGGGCTTCCCCCTCGACGGAGGGCGCATTTTTAGGGGGATCGTCTGGGCCCTCAGCGGAAACTTCACAAAAGCCACGCGCACCGCCGCCAACGCCGGGCGGATACTGGCCTATTTGATGATCTTTGTGGGCATCTGGCAGGCCCTCAATGGCAACTGGGTCGGGGGCCTGTGGACGGCGTTTATCGGATGGTTCTTGCTCAGTGCGGCGCAGGAAAGCTTCGCTCAAGTGGCGATCCGCAGCACGCTGACCGGTGTACGCGCCGAAGACATTATGAGCCGCGATATCCCCACGGTTCCCCGCGATATGTCCCTCGAAGAATATGTGCATGAAGTGCTGCGAACCGGGCGGCAATACCATATCGTAACCGGCGCCGGGAATCCGGTCGGTCTGATTACCATCCATGCCGCGCGGGTCGTGCCGCGCGAAGAGTGGAACAACACCTCGCTGCAGGCCGTGATGACGACGATCGATAAAATCGATGCCGCTTCGCCCGAAGAGCCTGCTCTAGGCCTTCTTGAGCGGATGCAGAGCGAGAATGTCACGCAGATGCCGGTAATCTCGGAGGGCCGCATCGTCGGTGTGATCGCGCGCGATGCGATTATTCACCTGCTGCAGACGCGGCTGCAGCTCGGCCATCTCGCCTAAGTCGACACCGATCACCGCGCGAGCGAATCCCAGAATGCGATATCCTGGGCTGTGAATCCGGGAGAAGACAGGAAAGGCTCGCGGTCCCCGGCCGGTTTGTGTGCGAGTTGCGCCTATGCGCGCCGCGTCGAATCCAACCGCGGATCGGTTTTCTATCTTTGCGGGCGTTCGACGCTTGATCCAAAATTCGCGAAGTATCCGCGGCTTCCCATGTGGGAATGTTCAGGGTATGCGAAACAAGGCGGCACGTAGGCAAGGTAGTCTGTGGAAGGAGAAATTCATTCTTACTGAAAACGATCCAAGGGTTCCACGCCGGCAGTTTACCAGGATATTGACGTTGACGGGATTGGCGGCCGCCGGCCTGGTGATGTTGCTTCGCGCGAGATTCTCTGGCAATTTCCCGCCGCGCGTCGTAGCGCAGGCCGAAGAGATTCCTGTGGGAGGGTCGAAGATATTCACCTATCCGACCGACGTGGAACCGTGCATTCTGCTGCGCCCGGCGGCAGAGACATACGTCGCTTACAGCCGCCTGTGCACCCACGCTTCGTGCCCCGTATTTTATCAAGCGGAGGGAAACCGGCTGGATTGCCCGTGTCACGGCGGATCGTTTTCGGTCGTGGACGGATCGGTGCTGGCGGGGCCTCCGCCGCGTCCCTTGCCCCGAATTCTGATGGAGAGGCGTGGTTCCGATCTTGTCGCCACAGGCATTGCAGCCTCCTGAGTGTTTCCCCGGAATGAGAGTCGACGAAAGGCTTCGTCGTTGAGAATACGCTGCGCCACACTCTGTCTGGCGTGCTTGCTGATGGTCTTCGCCGTACCACTGCTGCTCGGCCAACAAAGGCGGAAGGTGATCATCGACGAGGACTGTGCCGGTCCCGGTGGCACGGCCATACAAGCGATTACTCTGCTGCTGAACTCACCGCAAACCGATGTGCTCGGAATTACTGTGGTGACCGGTGACGCGTGGCGCGATGAAGAAGTCGAGCATGCGCTGCGCTTTCTTGAGATCATTGGCAGAACCGATATTCCGGTGGTGCCGGGCGCCGTCTTTCCGCTGGTGAACACAAAAGAAGCTACGGCCAACTGGGAAAAGCGATACGGCAAGGTGCCGTATCAAGGGGCATGGAACTCTGGCCAACCCGTTCACGGACCGTGGGAAATTCCCGTGATGCCGGAAGGCAAACCGAGCACGAGAGCAGCCGCCGAAGACGCCGCTCATTTTTTGATTCGCATGGTGCGCCGGTATCCGCATCAAGTGACGATTTATGCGGGCGGTCCGCTCACTGATCTGGCGGTGGCGCAGGCCATCGATCGCGATTTTGCCTCGCTCAGCCGGGAACTGGTCGTCATGGGTGGCAGCATTCACCCGCAAACGCGGGACCCTGAATTCGTGGCCGCGCCGCATCGCGAGTTCAATTTCTGGATGGATCCTGAAGCGGCGCACCGGGTGTTGCGCGCGCCGTGGCCCCACGTGACGGTGACGACGGTCGATATTTCGGTGCAGACGCGAATGGCCCAGGGGATGATTGCGAAGATCGCGGGATCACAAAACCCTGCGGCGCAATACGCCGCGAAGTACGCGCGGCAAGACTACCTCTGGGATGAACTGGCGGCCCTGGCGTGGCTTGATCCTGCGATCATCACCCATTCAACCAAGCTCTACATGGATGTTTCGATCGACCACGGATCCACCTATGGCGACACACGTACAGGGGCGATTGGGCCGCAGCCTCCGGTCGCAGGGCCGCTCGTGGAGGTCCAACAAGACCTGGATACCGGGAAGTTTTATCGGGAATTCATCGACCTAATGACGCGACCGACGCCGGGGCAATCGAATTGAGAATGCTCCAATTTTCCTGGACGCCTCTTCGGTCCGGAACCGCTCAGGGCCCGGCGCCAAAGGCGGGATCAAGCGCGAGCGCGCTTGCGGAGCGCTACAGCCACGCTCGGCGCAGGCGTTGCAGGCGACCGCTGCTAGTGGCGAAATTTTGAGGAAGGGGTAATATAGACGAGCTGCCAAAAACTTGTTGAGGACCTTATGCCCCCGAAAGTAGACGTCGTTGGAATTGGGAGCTGTGCCGTCGATTTCTTTGCGATTGTTCCACGGTTGCTTGGCTCTGAGGAAAAGATTAATGCAACGAGGATGGAAATCCATGCTGGTGGTGTGACAGCGAACACACTGACTCAGGTGGCACGGCTTGGCACGAGCACGGGTTGGCTCGGACTGATCGGCGACGACGAAAATGGCCGCATCATCCAGAAAGCGTTTACTGACGACGCCATGGACTTGAGCGGCGTGGAGGTGCTGAGGGGGGAGCGGTCCTCGCTTACCTGGATTCCCGTCAATACGGGCGGAGAGCGCTGCATTTACATGTTTCCCAACGTCACAGGAAAGCTATCCGTGCTGCACGTCAAGAATCGTTTTGCGAGCCACATCCGAAGCGCCAAGCATTTCCATACCGAGGCGTCGCAATTGCCGATCCTGCCGCTGAAGGAAGCCATGAAGGTGGCACGAGAGGCAAATGTCCGGGTGTTGTTCGATATGGATGTCACGCCCCGCTTTTTTGCGCAGATGAATTTGGGCCGACAGGACGAGCTCTGCGACGCCTTGAAGCTCGTAGATGTGCTGAAGCCTTGCAAAGCTGCGGCCCGCGAGATGACCGGAGTGACCGACTACAACCGCATGGCGGATCAACTGCTGAACCTCGGCCCGAAGCTGGTGGCGATTACCCAGGGCGAGGACGGATGCCTTATCGCGAGCAAGGAAAAGCGCGTGCAGGTGCCCGCCTTCCGCGTGAATGTCGTAGATACCACCGGAGCGGGGGACGCGTTCATGGGCGGACTGTCCTACGGGCTGTTGCAGGGCTGGGACCTCGAGCGGGTAGGGGTTTTCGCGAATGCGTGCGCGGCGCTGTGCTGCACAAAGGTCGGCGCGCGTGCGATGTCCAAGCTCGATGAAGTACTCGCGTTTGTGAAAGCAAAAGTTGCCACGGGCGCTTCTGCATTCTGAGGGTATTCGGCCAGGCGGGGATCGCGAATTTCTCCTGCGCCGACACGGCTGGCGGCCAACTCGGAACCTGATTCCCGGATTCCAATAATTTGCGCAATTACGTTGAATTAAGGCAGGGTGCGCGCGGTTTTTGGGGAGTACCATGAAGGGGCTCGCGCGAATCGCGGCTTCCCTGTGTGTGCTCGCGTGCGCTTTGGCAGGCGCGGGCCAGCAGCGGAAGCATTCACCGGCGACGAAAGCACCTGATAATTTCCAGCCCAGCCCGCGCGTTCAGGCCATCCGTGAAAACAATATCGGTCTGGCGCTCATGGATCGCCAGGAATTCCAGAACGCCCTCGGCAACTTTCAAGCCGCCTGCGTCCAGGATTCCCAGTCCGACATCGGCTGCATGAATATGGGAATCGCTTTTCTATATATGCAGCGATACGACGATGCACGAAGGGTGCTGACGAAATCCGCGAGCAAGGATGGCAAGAACCCGCGGGTGTGGTTCAACCTGGGTTTGGTGGAACGGGCCGTGGACCAGCTGAAAGCCGCGCTTCAGGACTTCGAGAAAACCGCGGCGCTCGATCCCGACGATGCCGACACGCAATATTTTATCGGGGATCTTCTCTCAAAGAGCGAGCAGTTTTCGAAAGCGTCGGCCGCGTATACCAACGCGGTGAAGCTTAATCCCTTCCACGCGTCGGCCGAGCTCGGCCTCGCTGAGGTGGCGCAACATACCGCAGACACGGATGCCGCGCTCGCGCATTTGAATCGATTTCGCCATATCACGTCTGAAAACCTTGGCGAGCCAATCAGCGTGGCGTACGGCAAGCAGGGCAGGTATTCGCGCGCACAAGAACTGCCCCGGGAACCCGAAAGAGCGCTGGCAGCCGTTCCTGTCCAGTTTCTCGACGTCACCGCAGCCTCCGGACTTCCCGATGTGCCGCTGGCCTCCACGCGAGCCGCGGGAAAAGGAGCCGCCAGAGGTTCTTCCGGGGCGGGTGAAAAGTCCATCGGCGCTTCGGATTCCGAAGCTACCGGCCCTTCGCTCGCGAGCTTTCTGGGCAGCGGGGCTTGCGTTTTCGACTATAGGGGAGACGGCAAGCCCGATGTTTTTCTGGTGAACGGCGATGGAATGGGAAACGGCACGCTGTATCGCAACACCGGCGATGGAAAATTTGTAAACGAAACGAAAGCGGCCAAGCTGGAGTTCCACGGGGCGGGAACGGGTTGCGCCGTGGGCGACTATGACAATGACGGCTACCCCGACCTCGCTGTCAGCGCAAGCGACGGCATCACTCTGTACCACAACGAGGGCAACGGCACCTTCAAGAATGTAACCGCTGCGGCAGGAGTTCATGTGGATGGCCTCGCACTGGGGGTAACGTTCGTCGACTATGATCAGGACGGCGACCTTGATCTCTATGTCACGCGGTTCGAGGATTTCCCCCTGAAAAGTTCCGCAGAGCCTTTCTCCTTTCCCGAGGGAACAAGCGCGCCCGGGAATATTCTTTTCCGCAACAAGGGGAACGGCACATTCATGGATTGGACCAAAGAAACCGGTCTCGGCGGGTCGGCTCCATCGATTGGTGCGATGGGGAGCGACGTCAACAATGACGGCGCGGTGGATATCGTGGTCTCCGGATGGCAAAAATCGCCGCAGCTGTTCGTCAACCAACGGGAAGGTATGTTTCGCACGGAGTCTCCGTGGGCCGCGGGCATGCCCGGACCTGCCGCAGGAATTGCGGCAATGGATTTCGACAAGGATGGCTGGATGGACTTGGCGTTCACACACTGGGCTCCCCCGGGGCTCAGTCTCTGGCGCAATCGGTCAGGCACATCTTTTGAGCCCGTGCGGCTTCCCGATCCCGGTTGGATGCGCGGATGGGGAATCGCCCCGTTGGACTACGATAATGACGGCTGGATCGACCTGGTGGCCGTGGGAGAGAATTTTTCCGGCGAAGGCCGCATCGTCCTTCTGCGCAACGAAGGCCCGCAGGGCTTCCGAGACGTGACGCAGGAAACCGGGCTCGACAAGATCATCCTCCGTAATCCGCGGAGCGTGCTCGCGTTTGATTTCGATGGGGATGGCACAACCGATTTGCTGATCACGCAAAGTAATCTCCCTCCGAGGCTTTTGAAGAATATCGGCAGCGCCAGGAACGGGTGGCTGCAGCTTGCTTTTGCCGGTGACGACAGCAAGACGGGAATCGGCGTTCGAGGCGAAATGTTTGCAGGGGCCGAACAGCAAAAATGGGAGGTTCCGGGCGCCTCGGGTTATCTGGGGCAAGGGCCGCCGGAGGTTTCCCTGGGGCTGGGGTCCCGGCAGGGGGCGGATGTCTTGCACGTGGTGTGGCCGGGCGGTAGGGTGCAGGATGAAATGCAGGTGATTGGCGGGAAAAGGGATCTCATTGCGGAATTCGATCCTCACGACACGCAGCATTGAGCTTCCGACGATGGACAACCATGGAGCCATGGTTCGGCGCGTTCTGCTTGTGCAATGCCGTCCGGGACTTGCTTGCGCGCGCGCGAGCGTGCTAATTTCGCTTTTTGTTCCGAGCGCTTCACTGCTTACAACAACGGTTCATGCGCCCATTGGCCACTGATTCCAGCTCCAACCACCCGGGTGGCAACGATTACGTCGCCGCACCGGCGGGTGAGTCGATTTTTTGGCGCGTCGAGGGCAGTCTTCTCAACCTGACCGCTGTGCGGCCGGTGGGATTCTTCACCTGGAACGCGCAAAGCTTCCTAGGCCGGTGGATGCGCCGCGGCACCATGGGGGCGCTCGCGCTGGCCAGACTGGGCCTGTTTGCATCGAATCGCGTTTTTGCCACGCGCGTGCTTCATACGGTGTTGCGCGGCGAGAGCCGCGACAGGCTGGATCTTCTCGGCGACGAGTTCTTCGAGTATTTTCTGAAACCGCGCCTGAAGCACCAGGGCGTCGACAAACTCAAGGAAGTGATGGCCGCCGGTGGAAACGTGGTGCTGGTAAGCCAAGGGCTCGACCACGTCATGCGGCCACTCGCGAAGCATTTAGGCGTCACGCGGATTTTATGCAACCGGCTGGACTTCCGGAACGGGCTCGCTACGGGGCGGCTGCTCGATCCTGTGATACGGCCGCGAGGGGTGTTCGCGAAACTGCGCGCGGAGGCTCCCGATGGGCGAATCTCGCGGGAACACCTGGCGCGAGATCTGGGATTCGCCCAAACCCCCGCCGTGCTGGATGAAGCGATTCAGTCCGCCGCACGAATCAATGAGACGGTCAAGCTGCCCGTGGTGCACTTTCATTCTCATAACGGAGCGGGCCCGCTGTCGGTTCGCGAATCGTTGCGCGGCAAACACATTCTCCTGATCGGTGCGACGGGTTTTATCGGGAAAGTGTGGCTGGCAAACTTGCTGACCGAACTTCCGGAAATTGGACGGATCTATTTATTGGTCCGCAGCAATCGGTCCACGACGTCGGTGGCGCGGTTTCAGCGCGTGTTGGAGGAATCGCCCGTCTTCGGGCCTCTGGCGCAATATCACGGGGACACCTTCGCCGAATTCCTGCGTGAGAGGCTGGAGGTCGTCGAGGGAGACGTCACCCAGCCGGAGCTGGGTCTTGCTCCTGAAGAGGCGCAGAGGATCCAACATTCGGTTCATCTGATCGTCAACAGTTCGGGCCTGACCGACTTCAACCCCGACCTGCGGGATGCCTTGGCGATGAACGTGCGCGCCACCACGTATGTGCTGGATTTTTTGAGTGCATGCGACCACGCAGCGCTTTTGCACCTTTCCACTAGCTACGTGGTGGGGCGCCGGGACGGGCGCGTTTTCGAGGAGCTTCCGAGAAACTATACGCCGGTTGGCGCCGCAGGTTTTGACGCCGTGGAGGAATGCCATCGTCTCGAAGCACTGATTCACGAAACGGAGGCGCGCGCGGAATCCAAGGAGGTTACCGAAGAGATTTGCCGCATGGCCAAGCAGAAGGAGCACGCGGCCAAGGATTTGCAGGGCGCCGCGCTCGAGAATCAGATTCGCAAGAACCGGTTGCGCTGGCTGCGGCAAGTTTTGACCGAAGCGGGCATGCGTCGCGCGAACGAACTCGGCTGGCCCAACACGTATACGCTGACCAAGAGCCTTGCCGAATCGCTCATCCGCAACTTTCTGGACGAATCGCCCGACGCGGCGATTGCGGTGGTGCGGCCAGCCATCGTGGAATCGTCCATCGAGAAGCCCTTTCTCGGCTGGAACGAGGGCATCAACACCTCCGCGTCGCTCTCCTATCTGCTGGGCACGTTTTTCCGGCAGCTTCCCAGCAACGCGAACAAGTGCCTCGATCTGATTCCCGTCGATCTGGTGTCGCGCGGCATGACGCTGATCGCGGCGGCGCTCGTTACGCGCCGGCATGAACGCGTCTACCACCTTGCTACTTCTGTGGCGAATCCATGCGACATGCGGCGCTCGATCGAGCTAACGGGGCTGGGGCACCGGAAGTTCTACCGGGCGCAGGACGGCTTGAATCACAGGTTGCGGTTGAAATTCGACGCGATCCCCGTGTCCAAGGCGCGTTATGAAAAGCTCTCCGCGCCGGCGCAGAAGCTCATCGTGCAGATCATCAATCGCACTGTGGAGCCGCTTCCGTTCGTGCGTCCGCCGCTGGCGCGCCAGGAGCGCGATCTGGAGAGGGTGATCAAGCTCATCACGCTTTTCGAGCCCTTCATTCTCGAGAACGATCACGTTTTTCAGGCGGCCAATGTCGAGCGCCTGAGCGAAGCCCTGCCGCCGGGCGAGCGCGCTGAATTCGGCTACGACGCGCGCTCGATCGACTGGTGGGACTATTGGATCAACGTGCACATTCCCGCGCTGCGGAAGTGGTGCTATCCTCTGATTGAAGGCCGTCAGCCGGAAGCTTCACCGCGGCGGAGCGTTCCTCTGGGCGCTCGCGCGGAGAGTGCGGCGGGAGCGGGAAATGTTGCTCCGGCATCGACGCCCCCCAACTAACCGTGGCAATTTTTCTGACCGGGAGCACCGGTTATATCGGCGCTCACATCGCGTCGAATCTGTTAGCGGATCACCTCGATCCGCTGAACGTACTGGTTCGCGCACGCGATCTCGATGAAGCGCGTTCCCGCCTGTGGCGTTCCATGCAACTACACATGGATTCAGGGCCTTTCGAGGCGCATCTGAATTCACGCGTGCGCATTTTTCTGGGCGACCTTACCGATGCACGCTTCGGCCTGGGAGAGGACGATTACCGCGATCTGGTCGCCACAACGGATTCGGTGATCCATTGCGCGGCGTCGCTCAACCGCAAGTCGGAGAAGAGTTGCCTCAATGTGAATCTTCGGGGCACGCTTGAAGTGGTGCAACTGGCGATGCGCGCGCGGGATCA
>Ga0187855_10002680_pt1 | contig 13346 bp, 9 predicted proteins | sample June2016WEW_8_10_2_FD_132969 | JGI IMG/M metagenome (GOLD analysis project Ga0187855, IMG submission 132969) | Peatland microbial communities from SPRUCE experiment site at the Marcell Experimental Forest, Minnesota, USA - June2016WEW_8_10 | ecosystem: Environmental > Terrestrial > Soil >...
GGTGGCAGGGGACGGTGCGTGGATCGGCGGAGGCAGCGCGACCTTTCCCGAGAAGCCGAAAGCGTAGGTGCCGTTGCACCCTGCGTAGATCCGTCCGTCAGCGATCGAGGGCGCGGAAGAGAAGATGTGGGAGCAGTTCCAGCTCCAGAGGAGGGTGCCCCGGGACGCATTGAGCACCTCCAGGGTGTACCCCGCCGTCACCGCGAGGATCCCGTTGGCGTAGGCCGGTGCGGCGTAGACGTCGCCCGGCATCCCGCGCTGCCACTTGAACGTCCCGTTGTTCGGGTAGATCGCCTCGACCGCCCCGGTGTAGTTCACCCCGCCCACGCGGGTGGGGCCGTTGCCGTCGTAGAGGAGGCCCGCGGCCCACGCCAGCGGCGCGACGTTCTGAGGGTTGTGCAGGTAGGTGATGTCATCCTCCCAGATCGGTCCCGCGGCGAGGTTCTTCGCGTCGAGCGCGTACGTGTACCCGTTCTTGTTCTCGGCGACGACGATGGGCGTTCCGTTGGCGAGGTGGAAGTAGTCCGGTGTAGTTCCAAAGTCGGAGTCGTAGATGGACTGGTTGGCCGGGACTTGCCAGACCCCGAGCGGGGCGAGCGAGGTCGCATTGACTGCGACGACCCCCTCGGAGGTGAGCGAAGTGGCCCCGTGGAGCGGATTTCCCGTGGTGAAGAACACGGTGTTGTTCCCCGCGTCGTACGTCGGGGAGCCCCAGACGCTGGCCCCGATCTCGTTGTTATCCCCGACGGTCGTGTTGAAGAAGTTGACGATCCTGTGCGTCGCCAGGCTGACCTGGTACACGCCGCCCCAGACGAGCGGTTCGTCGCACATGCTGGCATTCCCGATGTAGGCGTACCCGTCCGCCAGGAGCGGGCTCGCCCAGTTGTACCCACCCAGGTTGATCCGGCCGATCGGAACGCTCCATTCGATGGCCCCGGTGGTGGCGTTCAGCGCGTACCATCCTGTGGTCCCATTGACGAGGTCCCCCGTGATGTTCCCTCCCCCCGCGTAGACGGTTCCTCCGGTAATCGTCGCGGACGAGGTGAGGCCGGCGCCGGTGCCCCCGGCACAGTTCGGCGAGTCCACCTGGCCGATGTAGGTCTTCCAGATCCGATTGCCGGTGGAGGCGTTGATCGCGTACTCGTTCCCGTTGTACGCTCCGACGTAGACAACCCCCTTCGATTCCACGGGCTCGGACTGAATGTACCCGTTGGCCAGTCTCCAAAGTTCGGTCAGGTTCGTGGCGTTCGCCGAGGAGAGCGTGGTCTCCTGATAGTTGGCCGAATTGCGTGTGATGTCGCCGAGGTAGGTCGGCCAGTCATCGGAGTCGTATCGGAACGCGATCTTCACGGTGTGGGACGATCCACTGATGGTGACCGTACCGCTACCCGGCGCGGAGGTGAACCCGCTCACTTCCCCCACCGTATACCGGTACGTCCCGTTCAGGACCGAGAAGGCGAGGCTCGTGGTCGTCGAATCGTTGACCACGCCGCCGAGGGTCACGTACCAGGCGTGGGTCCAAGAGAGGCCGGTCTCCGAGAAGGTCACGGTCGAATACGGGGTACGGGAGGCCACGGGCGCGAGGGCGACCGAGTCGGCCATCCAGTACGTCGTGGCCTGGGTGGTCGTGGCGTTGAGCCATGCATTTCCCGCCGCGGACACGTCCTGGGAGTAGTCTGCTCCGGTCATCGGCGCTCCCGGGGTCGAGGCGTGCACATCGTTCAGCAGCGTGTCACCTCCCGAGGCGTTCCAGTTTCGGGTTTCGTGGGCACCGACCGCGCCGAGGACGAGCTCCGAACCCGTGGTCGAGACGACCGTGCTCGCGAGTTCCGAGTTCTTGGTCGTCGAGTAGCTCGAGGGAGTCCCAAGAGTGATGACCGGGAGGGTCCCCACGCCGCCCACGTCCACGAGGTCTGCCGCCGCGCTGTCGAGCGAAGTTCCGGTCAGCGTCACGGTGAACGTGTTGGCGGCTCGAGCCGAGACGTTGTCGGCAGTGAAGATCCAGAGCGAGTTGTACCCGAGGGGGGTGTCCTGCGTGCGGTTCTCTAGGATCGTGAACGCGTCATGGGAGGCGTCCGTCACTCCTGCGATGTTCTGGCCGTAGACGCTCACGAACACGACAATGGCGTTCCCCGCGTCGGAGGTGAACGTACTGGACGTCGCGCTGGACGAGCTCACCACCAGCCCGCGGTCCGAGACGATAGAGGGGAACGACGCCACATACGGCGCAACACCGGAACTGGATGGGGGGTGGGCGGGCGAAGTCGGGGACGCTGCAGTCGGAGCGACGAAGAGCGAGACCAGGATTGCCACGCCGGCGACGGCGAGGACGTGGAGTAACGGGAGACGGCGGCGACCCGATCTGCTTTCCCTGCGGCTCATACGACTGTGGGCCCGGCCTAGGGCGCCGTATAACTGGTCGGCTTAAGGATGCGCTCCGGTCACCGTCCGGAAATCCGTTTCGATACCGTGGCGCCCGACCGGATGCGTGTCACCTCGGAGCATCCCATCCCAAGTCCGTTCGGTACGCGGGGACGCGTCTCAAGTTGGAATTGGATCGGTGACACGACCCGTGACCTGGCTCGCCGTACTCGCCTCCGCCAGACGCCTGGAAGGAGGGAGTCCGCCTCGAAACTACTGGAGCCTGCGGCGAGGGTCGGGTCGCTTGGTCTTCCGGCGGAAGGTCGCACGAGCGGAGTTTCTCTCCGCCACCAATCGGGGACGAGTCCCTACGTTCGGAGGTCGGGGATCGGACACGGAGCTCGTGCCGGATTCCAATCCGGTGCTCCCGATGTGAGACTCTCGCTCGGGGCGGGTACCGCGGGCCCACCGGGTGACGTCGCTCTCGCACCCCTCCCACCGCGTCGGGGTAGCTTAGGCAGGTGGGCGAACTTCTCGTGACGGCGGGGTCCCAGAACTTCCTGGGCGAAAAAGACGGTAATGGTCCCGACCACCGTGATCGCCGCCGCGATCCAGAAAGCGTACTGGAACGCGAGGTGCAACGGGAAACCGGTGGCCAGTCCGCTCGTCAGGATGTACGTAGCGAGCAGTGAGCCGGCAAGCGGGGCACCTAGGCTTCCCCCCACATTCCGAAACACGTTGTTCATTGCCGTGGCCTGACCCATATCCTTCGGGTCGACGGTGAGGACGAGGAGGTTGATGATTGACGCGTTGAGCAGGCCCATGCCCGCCCCGATGACGACTTCGATGGCCAGGGCCGTGGTCAGGTTCGTGGCGTAGGCTTCGAGAAGGAAACCGAGGGCGATGACCAGGCCACCGGAGATCGCGAGGGGCTTGACCCCCACGCGAGAGACCACGACGCTGGTGACGAGCGCGATGGCCGTCATTCCCAGCGCAAGCGGAAGAATGTCGATCCCTGCGGTGAGGATGTTGAAATTGCAATTCAGTGCGGAGATGCATGAATGGTTGTATCCTCCCGAAGCCAAGGGAAACTCGAACTGGTAGATCAGGCTGAACAGGGCGAGGTACATGCCCAGTCCGGCGACCGTCAGTACCACGTTAGTAACGGTCACGTTCCGCTCCGCCAGTAGTCGCATGTCTACGATGGGCTCACGCTTCGCCACCGTCAACCCCCGCTCGACGAGCGCAAACGGGAGGAACATGACGCCGCCGAACACCGCGAACCCCAGGGTCAGCGGCGAAGTCCATCCCCAAGACTCGCCCTGGGAGAGCGCCGCGACGACCCCCGCGAGACCGAGCGCGAGGAACAATGCTCCGAGGTAATCGATCCGAGTTTCCGGTCGGCGGTAGGGTGACTCCTTGACCAACAGAAACAGGAGGACCGCCATGATCACCACGAACGGGATCGCCGAGTGGTAGGTCCACCGCCACCCGTAATCCTGCGAGACCCAGGAGCCGAGCGGGAGGCTGATCGCGAAGCCGATGCCGAACATCGCGCTCAGGATACCCTGGGCGCGAGGTACCATCTCCTTCGGGAACTCCTCCCGCATGAGCGACATCCCGAGCGGCATGATGGTCAGGCCGATGCCCTGGATCGTCCGCGCCACTACCATGAACGTGAAGTTCGGCGAAAAGCCGGTGACGGTGACGGCCGCGGCGTAGGTGAACATCACCGCGACCATGACCTTCCGCTTGCCGTGGATGTCCCCGAGCTTCCCGATTATCGGACTGAGTGCGACGCCGGCTGCAGCGTATGCCGAGATGATCAGCGTGACTTGGGCCGGGTCCACCCCGAAATCCGATTGAATGGTGGGGAGCGATGGAGTGAGCATCCCCTCGATGTATAGGACCACGAGGACGACGCCGGCCAGCAATAGCATGACACGGTTGGCATAGTGGCTGTCGAAGGTCTCGGCGGTCTTCGGGACGGGGGAGGTAGAGGCCCGGAGGACCCCCGGGCCACGTGTCCCGTCCGCCATTGTTGCGAACTTACTCCACTGGGGTACGTGAACTCTTCGTCCGCGCGGAGGACCCGGGATCTAATGGGGTCACTCGCTCCGCGCGGGTCGCCCAACCACCGCAAGGCGCCGACGTCGGTCCAGGTCGAGGGCAGGCCGACTCGCCTAGACCGGCAAATCTGGAGACCGCCCCCTCGGTGCAAGGTAAGTACCGTCTCGACGTCCTCGGGGCATGCAAATGCGGTCACTGGGCCCCCGGGGGCCTCGGGTATCGGCCATCGGGCTCGGCTGCATGGGGATGTCCCAGTCCTACGGCTCCCCGGACGATACGGAGTCCATCGCCACGATCCACCGCGCGCTGGACCTCGGGGTGAACTTCCTCGATACGGCCGATGCGTACGGTGCCGGAATCAATGAAGAGCTGGTCGGAAGTGCGATCCGAGCTCGGCGCAAGGAGGTCTTCCTCGCGACAAAGTGTGGGTTCGTCCCCGGAGCGCCGGGCACGCCGAATGTGGTCGACGGGAGCCCGGAGCACATCCGGTCGGCGTGCGACGCCAGCCTGCGCCGCCTCGGGGTCGACCAGATCGACCTCTACTATCTTCATCGGCTCGACCGGAGGACGCCCATCGAGGAAAGTGTCCGCGCGATGGCCGGTCTCGTGGACCGAGGGAAGGTACGGTTCCTCGGTCTCTCGGAAGTTTCCCCCAATACACTTCGGCGTGCGCAAGCGGTCCACCCCATCACGGCCGTGCAAAGCGAATACTCGCTCTGGACGCGGGAGCCGGAGAATGGCATCCTCGCCACGTGCCGGGAGCTAGGGATCGGATTCGTGCCGTACAGTCCACTGGGCCGTGGTTTCCTGTCCGGACAGGTCCGGTCCGTCGACCAGCTGACGGAGCGGGACTTCCGACGGATGAGCCCCCGCTTCCAAGGCGAGAACTTGACGCGCAACCTCGAGCTGGTCGATCGGTTGGGCCGTTTAGCCCAGGAAATCGGCAAAACCCCAGCGCAATTGGCCTTGGCCTGGGTGTTGAGCCGCGGCGTCGACCTCGTCCCGATTCCGGGTACCAAGCGCCGCCGATACCTCGAGGAGAACGTTGCCGCCGCCGACCTGGTGCTCTCTCCGCAGGAGCTGGAACAGATCTCCGCCGCAGTGCCGGCGAACCGGGTGTCCGGTGACCGCTATCCCACCACCTCCTTGGCGATGCTGGATCGGTAGGGGAGCCAAGCCCGGGAATCCGCCGCTCCCTGCCCCGGAAGAGATGCGTCCGCGGACGTCAGATTCCCCGGGTGCGCGATAGGGGGCCGTGCGGTTGCAACCATCGAGGACATTCTACGTCGTGATCCGGGGCCCCTTGGGGGTCGGCAAATCTACTATCGCGGATCGATTATCAAAGGAGATCGGAGCCCACCATGTATCCATCGACCAGATCCTCGAGGACCACGACCTCTGGAGCTCGGGGCGGCTGTCGGAGTTCCTGAAGGCCAACGCTGTGGCCGCCAAGCAGGCGCGACGCTCGCTTGGTCGGGGAGTCCCGGTGATTTTTGACGGGAACTTCTACTGGATAACGCAAATCGACGACCTCGTCGGCCGCTTGGACCATCGGCACTTCATTTTCACGCTGAAAGCGCCGTTGGCCGTGTGCATCCAGCGAGACCGAGGCCGGGACCACCCGTACGGTCCTCTCGCGGCTCGCGCGGTGTGTGCGAAGTCGATGAGGTTCCGATACGGGGTCGACGTGGACGCTACCCGGCCCATTCCCGTCATCCTTCGGACGATCCGGTCCCACTTCCCTCAAGCGTTGCCGCCGAGCCTAGATGAGCAAACGGCCGAGGAGTGGCATTCTCGTTCGGACTCCCCCCATCGTAGACCCGGATCGGTCCCGCGGAAACCATTCACGGATGGCCATCGCGGCCTCTAGTCAAGACTGAGCCTTGGCACCTCGAGATGGGTTCGATTCCAAACTCATTCGGATCTGGCCCGGCGCCATCACCTACAGAGAACTCCAGAAATCTCCGGCTCTCGTTCCTCCCGGACCCGGTAGGCTCGTTTCTCGCCGATTCTCCCGCATTGCGAACACGACGATGGATCCCGGACTCGAGATCCGGTGAAAGTGGCTTAACTCAAGTTAAGCGTTGAGGGAGGAGCGTCTCCTCGGCTCACACTCCGTCGCGTGGTCCAGGCGCTGGCCGTTGCTCATTGCCCCGTAAGGTTTCCCATCCGCCGTCGCGCGACTCTCGGCGTTGCCGTCTAAGAGCGGTGAGGTTGGGCGCGCGCCTCACCTGCGCCTCGGTCGCGTAACCAGACGTTCGGAGAGGGGAGCCCAGCTCATTCCCAGTTTACTTAATTCGAGTTAAGGGCCGCTCCATATAATCCCATTCTGAGCCGGTATCTGATGCGGCAGAACAGCGCGCGCGGCACTCATACCCCACCGCTTACCTCTAAGAACGCTCCGCGACGAAAGCAGAGGGGAGAGCCCGTCGAGCCCTCTCGCCCAAGCCCCCGGAACGGAACGCCGGGTGCTCCCACGCCCGTAGCTCGCGTGCGGTTTCCTCCGGTCGAGGGCGAATCCGTGGAAGGCAGGGAACGAGCGTTTCCGTTTTCCACCGATCGGCGGATCCTCGGGTCGGCACGCCCCTCGAGGATCATCACGGACCCGTCGGATTTGCTCTGGTTCCCCTTCTGAGGGCCTCTTTCGTTTCTTCGGCAGCGGATTGAGGGAGTTGGTGTCCTTGGGGCTCGGAAGTTTCCGAACCATCTCCATGCTCCTCCACGGTCCTCAACCGTCGTCTGCCGTCCGAAGTTCGGCCGCTCTGACGGTGGGCCGAGACCCCTTCGCAATCACCACCATATCCTGCGGGTCGTCACAGGTTTCGCTGGGAACCTCAGGGAACGTTCGGGTCCGCGCAGGGACCGCGGTCGCCAGTTCTAGCGACACCGTCGTGGTAGGCTATCTCGGGGAGACCCCCGGTACCGCCGCCACCGAATACCCACCCAGCACCGTGACCGGACCCCGGGGAACGACCGACGGGGCCGCGGGGACTGACTCGGAGCGTCCGGCCACGGATCTTGACCGCGCCTACCCTCGTGCCACGTCGCTCGCCGGCCCCCGTGGACGAGGAAATCGAGGGTCTCGCTCTCTGAGCGCGATTCTCATCTGCTCGTGACCCCCACCGACCGGTCGAACCTTCCGCGAAAGTTCGAGGCGCTCATCGGCCGCTCGAGGGGCGTCCCCAACCGGCGGTTGGGACGCGAAAAATCGGACTTCTCGAGGATCTCGGGGCCGCTTCGTCGGCAGATTCGGGACGAGGCCCGTCGCGAGCAACTGGCGGGTGCGACGCCGGCTCCCGCCCGATGGCCACGGAGTCCCGTTCGGGCGGTGAATCGAGGGTCGGTGAACGCAGGCCCCGCGTCCATCGAGCTTCTTCGGAAAAGGCCGCGACGGGCAAAGGACCAAGAACTGGGAAACACTCCAGGTACTATGCGGCCGAGGGCCGTCGGGCATCGGGGGTGAGCGCACTGAAATGCGCATCCTTGTGGTCGAGCGCGACGCGATATTCGGGGCAGATCTGACTGCCCAACTCGAAGAGGCGGGACATGCGGTCGCCGCTGTCGGCTCGGCAGGCGAAGCGCTGGCTCGACTGGGCTGGGAGGAGTTCGACGTGATGTTCTCCGCCCTTCGGCCCGGTTCCCATCGCGGCGTGAACCTGCTGGCAGAGTCCCGCAGTCGGTGGCCCCGCATGCTGGTAGTCCTCCTCGCAGGGAGTGGCACGGTCGAAGAGGCGGTCTCCGCGCTTCACGAGGGGGCGTTCGACTATCTGCGCCTCCTGGTGCGAACGGAACAGGTCCGAAGGGTCCTCGACCTCGTGGGACAGCAGCTCGCGCTGAGGACCTCGGGCACCGGGGTGCAAGATCCCGTCGAATATGCTCGGGTGTTGGCCGCCGAGGGGGGGTACTAGGTCCTGCTCATTTCGCCGCCCCCCGTCCCGGCCAGCGTACCGGGAGTCACTCACGTCCCGCTCGAGCCCGAGAATCCGGTACGAATCCGGGAGGCGGTCGAGGACTTTGCGACCGCTCGGGAACGCGCGGCAGTGGTCCTGGCAGCGGTCGAACAGCTGATGGCGCGGCATCGAGAAGAGGAGATTGCCGCCCTCTTGGACGCGGTGCGCAGTCTATTGGTAGGGAAGGGGCCTCTAGCCGTGGCCTACGACCCCTCCAAGATCACCGCGACGGGAGCCCTAGCGGTTCGGGACTCCGTGGCCTCGGCCGATGCCCATTCGACCCTCGAATGGATTTCGAGTCCGATCCGCCGGCTCGTCCTACGCCGACTGGGGGAGGGGGAGTGCACGTTCACCCAGACGTTGGAAGCGGCTCACCTGGATGATACGTCCCTCATCGCGTTTCACCTCCGAAAGCTCGCCGAAGCGGGACTGGTGGAGCACGGCCCGGCGAAGAGATATCGGCTCACGGAACGAGGGCGAGGCGCGGTCGAGATCCTCGAAGGGATCGATCGACTCGACCCCAAGAAAGCGGGCGGCAACCAGGTATTCACTTGGAAGCCAACGAAATCCGGCACCCCATGACCGGAGGACGGGAGGGGGCATCGACCGGTCCGCGGGAGATAACTGGGCGAGCTGCGTCCGTCAGGGTCCGAGCTTGACTTCCAGGGGCGTCCGCTACTTATCGGGGACCGACTCCGAGCGTAGAATTCGTCCACTCGTCGGCGGTTCGGCGCGGGGCGCGCGTCGGCCTCCGACGCCCGGGAGGGTAGGCACCGGTGCCCCGCCGGGCAGACTATAGTCCTGGAGGAGAAGCGCGGGGACGAATGCGAGGATCGGCAGGTTGCCTCCCCCCGTTCCGCCGGGCGATTCGGCTTCGGTTCTCATTCGCACGGGAATCCCAAGAAAAGACTCCCGCTCTAGGGTCATAAACGGTGGCTTGATTCCCGTTAAGCAACTTTCAAGGAAACAGAACAGTTCGCCGGCGGTGGATGGGTTGGTGAATTCTGATTTAGGTGACCTCGAGATTGGACAGGGTTGAGGACGTTCCCGAAGCGGGAGCGCCAGCATCGGGCCGAACGACCTCCGTCCATCCGAGTGCAAGGAGAAGTCCCACATGGTCCCCTAGCCCTTGCTCCGGCGGTGGATCCAATGTCGAAGAACGGCGGCCGACGATCTCCGCCCTCCCGCGAATGAATCACTTCCCGAGCCTTCGCCCCCGGTGAGGCGAACGTTTTTGTTTGACTCAAGCATCCGAAGCAGCGCAAGGCCCCAAGAGTGCAAGATCGTGAAAACCACGAAGAAGGAGAAGGCGGAGGCGCCCCGAGGGGTGGAGAGAGGTCTCGTTCGAGTCTTTGGTCAGCTTCCCAGTGGTTCTGAGGAATTCATGCCGAGAACGGCGAACGGTTCCGTCAAAGGTGATCGGAGGACTCCCGCGGAAGAGGAGACGAGGTAACGCGATCCCATTTCTCCCGAAGTTACCGGCGCTTTGGAAATACTCGGAGTTGTGGTCGTACGGTCGGGGCGAACCCAGGGGGAACGAGTGAAGTCACCTCCCTTGGCCGGACCCCGATCGGGTCCAGTTCCTCAGGCAGCGGTCCTTGAGCTGCCCGCTGGAGCGCAGTCGAAGACCGAGTCAAGTCTAAGAAAATCGCCGGTACGCGGACGAGTCGGCCATTTCCATCGCAACTGATGCTCGAGCCGGAGGTCCCAGGTCAACGCCGGCCTGGCAAGCCACCGATGCGAGTACTCCGATCCGCCCTACCGACGAGGACACCCGTGCTGGCGGGCGCCCGATTAATCTGGCGCCCGTGGGTTTCCCCGCGGGTGGGCGATGCTTCGGTTCGCGAAACTTGAAACCTGCTTGTTTGGATCCGCTGAGGTACGTCGCCGCTCGGAGCGGACGACTGAGCTGGGAGGCACTCAAAGAAATCGCCACTTGGGATTCAGTTCCCGCTCTGTCTTTGCGCTCGGAAGTATCGCTCAAAGGCCTTACGGAGAGGGGTGCGATTTCTGATTAGGAGCTCTCGAACCCGAGAGAGGAAGCCAGATCGCGGTGGGCGTTGGCTTGCGCGAGCAGCGCATTCGCCTTGGTTTCAAACGACTCCAGAGCGTCGGCGCCAGCGGGGAAGCGAGTTGGCGGCTCCTCGAGCCCGGCCAGCCGCACGATGGCCTTGGCAAGTTTGGCCGGGTCGCCGCCCTGCTTACCACTCATGCTACTCCAAGCCTTCACAGTCTCCCGGGTGCGCTCGGCGTAGTCGTCGATGGATGGATGAGCAAAGGTAGTGGAGGTCGCGGTGAGCAGTTCAGTCCGGAAGAACCCGGGTTCGACCAGCATCGTGCGAATGCCGAAGGGAGCAATCTCCGGTGTGAGTGACTCCATCCAACCTTCGATCCCAGACTTCGCTGCTGCGTACGCGGTGCAAAACATCGAACCGGTGATTCCTGCCGTCGACGAGATGGTGAGCAAGAGGCCGGAGCGCTGCTTGCGCATCACCGGTAGAACGGCGCGAGTGACATTCATCGACCCGAACAAGAGCGTCTCGATTTGTTGGCGGACCTGTTCGGGGGTGAGCTCTTCGAAGAAGCCAGCGTAGAAGTTGCCTGCGTTGTTGACGAGGACGTCAATCTTGCCGAACTTCCGCACCGCAGCATCCACCGCGCCTTGTGCGTCCTCGGGACGGGTTACGTCGAGCTTGAAGGCTAGCAGGTCGCCGTGTTCACCAACCGCAGTCGCTACCTCTCGGGCGTCGCGGCCGGTAGCGACGACGGCATTACCGGCGGCCAAGGCGGCCTTTGCGATCTCGGTCCCCAAGCCCCGGCCGGAACCGGTTATGAGCCAAACCATCCTTTCTGCCATGGCATGTTACCCATTTGGACCAATGCGACTGAAGGACCAAGAGGGCTGGCGCTGGGCCTATCCTCTGAATTTCGGCCAAAGTTGGCTCCCTGACCAAGCAGTGAAGGGATGTTGAACCGAATGGAGGGCGAGAGTCGGGTATCCGAAGGCTCCGGTTAAGAGACCATTAGGTGCGCCTTGGCTTCGTAAACGACGGCCGGACGGATTTCCAAGGTAGGGCTTCTGGAAGGGGGGTCCCGGTCGGGGAGGACCGCCCGTGCTGGGATTCGAACCCAGGTCTGAGGCTCCGCAGGCCTCTAGGATAATCCATTGCAGCGGGCCGGGGTTCTTCCCCGTTCCCGTAGCTACCCCACACGGGCATTCGGTTTGGGCTGGTTTCCCGTCAGCGCCGAGGTGGGTTCTCTATAAAAGGCGCGAGGTCGCCGAGACCGCGGGCCGCGCCACAGTTTATACCGCGCGGCGCTCCCGAGCGCCCGGAGGGGGGCCCGGCGAATGAGCGAGTCGAACGGGAGCGACCCGTGGCGGGAACTTTCCTCCCTCCCGATGGGTCGCCGCGTGGAGGTCACCGACCCCGCGGGCTCGGTCTGGCGGGGCACGATCGTCCCACGTCACGGGTTCATCGGGGACCGCATTCTGCAACTGAAGCTCTCCAGCGGATACAACGTCGGGCTACGGATACGGCCCGAGTACCATTTTCGGATCTTGGACGAAGCCGCTGCCACGCCCACCCGGATTGCGGACCCGCCCGGCCCCCCGCTGGTCCCGGAGGGCCCCTGGGTGGCCCTGCTGACGACGGGGGGCACGATCGCCTCCCGCGTGGATTACGAAACCGGTGGCGTACGGCCGGTCCGCGGAGAGGCCGAGATACTCGCATTCTACCCGGAACTCCAACGGACCGGGCCGGTGCACATCATCCCCGTCTTTGACCACCTGAGCGAGGAGTTCCGGCCCGAGGACTGGGCCGAGCTGGGTACGCAGGTCGTCGAGGCGTTCCGTTCGGGAGCTTCCGGAGTCGTGATTGCCCACGGGACGGACACCCTCGGGTTCACGGCCGCCGCCCTGAGCTTCCTCCTGGTGAACCTACCGGGTCCCGTCGTGCTGGTCGGTGCACAACGCTCCCCCGATCGCCCGTCCTCGGACGGCCCCTCCAATCTCGACGCCGCGGTCCAGGTCGCGCGCGACGGCCGTATCGGCGAGGTCGTGGTCGTCCTTCACGCCGGCCCTTCCGATACACGGTTCGCCGTGCACCGGGGGAACTGGGTGCGCAAGATGCATTCGAGTCGCCGCGACGCCTTCGAGAGCCGGAATGGGCCGGCGCTGGGCTGGTTCGAGGACGGCAAGGTCACCTTGGAGGGCAGCGTGCGGCCCCCAGCCGAGGGCCCCCCCCGCTGTGACCTGCCCATCGACACGCGGGCCGGACTCCTGTGGTTCTACCCGGGCCTGGCCCCCGATCGGGCGGCGGCGTTCGCCCACGGACTCCGTGGGATCGTCCTCGCCGGCACCGGCCTCGGTCACGTGAGCTCCTCGCACTACCAGTGGATCCGCGCCGCGGTCACATCGGGCGTCGTGGTCGCGATGACCACCCAATGCCTGGGGGGTCGTGCCGAGCCGTACGTCTACGCCACCGGCCGGGAGCTCTTGGACGCCGGCGTGGTATTCCTGGACGACCTGCTTCCGGAGACCGCCTACGCGAAGCTGGTGTGGGCCCTCGGTCACTCCGAGACCCCGGACGGGGTGCGCAAGCTCCTCACGACGCCCCGGGCGGCGGAGTTCCTGGACCGACACTCCGGGGGCACGGCGCCGTGAAAGTGGGTCTCGAGGTTCACCAGCAGCTCTCGACGGGCAAGTTGTTCTGCGCCTGCCCGTGCGAGTTGTCGGAGGAGGTTCGGCATTCGTTCGCCCGCCGACTTCGGGCCGCAGGCGGGGAGAATCGCGCAGTCGACGCGGCGGCGGCTCTTCAGGCCGAGCGCGGCCTCCTCTACTCCTACGAATCGACCCCCTCCGATTGCCTCGTTGAGATGGATGAGGAGCCACCGCGCCCGCTGAACGCGGAGGCGTTCGAGACGGCGCTCCAACTGGCCCTCCTGCTTGAGGCGCGCCCGGTCGAC
>Ga0187855_10002681_pt1 | contig 13346 bp, 14 predicted proteins | sample June2016WEW_8_10_2_FD_132969 | JGI IMG/M metagenome (GOLD analysis project Ga0187855, IMG submission 132969) | Peatland microbial communities from SPRUCE experiment site at the Marcell Experimental Forest, Minnesota, USA - June2016WEW_8_10 | ecosystem: Environmental > Terrestrial > Soil >...
GCGGAGTTTAACGGCCAGCGGAGTGACGTGGTTCCGCACCAGGACGACGAAGAAGCAGATGGAGCTTAAGGATGTGCTGGTGGTGGCGCCATACAACGCTCAGGTCTCGGATTTGCTGGTGAAGCTTCCAACTGGCGCGTGCGTTGGGACGGTAGACAAATTTCAGGGGCAGGAGGCGGCCGTGGTGATCTATTCGCTGACTACGTCTACGCCGGAGGACGCGCCTCGGGGGATGGAGTTTTTGTACAGCTTGAATAGGTTCAATGTGGCTACCTCGCGGGCTAGGACGGCGGTGATTGTGGTGGGGAGCCCGCGGTTGTTTGAGCCGGAATGTAAGAGTCCGCGACAGATGCAGTTGGCGAATGCGTTTTGCGCCTATTTGGAGCGGGCGACGGTGGTGGAGTTCTAGAGAGAGAGAGATGAAAGACTTGCCACGGAGGCACGGAGAGAGACGGGAACGGAAAGAGAACGGAAAAGGAAGAACCCACCCTTAAACCCGAAGGGTAGGCCACCCGCCACGGAGACACGGAGGCGGAGAGGGAGAGAATAAAGAGGACGGGTCTAAAGACCCGCTACTACGGGGCTTTGCCGATCCACCACAGGACTTTGGCTACGATCTTCCAGGTTTTCTTTGGGCTGAGGGTGATGGCTTCGTAGGCGGTGTTCTCGGGTTGCAGCACCTCGGTGTGGTCGTAGCGGCGAAAGCGCGAGATGGTCAGGCCCACGTCTTTGTGCCAGGCGATGACAATTTTTCCGTCGAGCGAGCTCAGATCGGTTTCCGAGGAATCGACGGCGACTACAAATCCATCCTGAATCAGGGGCAGCATGGAATTGCCGCGCACGCGGAGGCAACTGGTGTAGGAAGGATTGGGGCACCAGTCTTTGGGGGCGGCGATCATGCTCTCGACGGGCGCATCGCTGAGCAGCGTCAGATTGTCGCCTGCTTTTCCGGGTGATCCGGCGGCTACTTTCAAGAGCGGAACGGCTACCAATTCGTGCTTTTCGGATCTCTTGGGACCGCTGCCGGCGCTTACGATTTCGAAATTATCGAGAGCGGAAGTGTGTGTGTCTCGCTGGTGGGTGGGCAGGACGCGCAGCACATCGTCGGTGCGCAGCCCGGCGCGTTCCCAGAAAAACCAGCAGTTGGCGTTACGAGACAAATTTCCCAGACCGATGTAGCCGTGAGAAGGAGGCTCTTGCGCGCCGCGCTCCCAGCGCGAGACAGTCATGGCCGAGAAGCCGATTCTGGAGCCGAGATCCGATTGACTGAGTTTGAGGCGCAGGCGCAACTCGCGTATGGCTTTGGCCCAGGGCGGGCGGCCGGAGGGAGTTGACTTACGCAGCATTGCAAAACCAACCTACACAGCAAACTGTACGCTTGCGTACGGGGCGGCGCAAGGAGAAAGAAAGACCTCCGAGGTTAACATATTAGACTAGCCGAGAACGTTAAAAGAGTGTACGGTGGACGTGTTTCCATCAGCATCTTCCGCACCATTCAAACCATCGCGGTTTCCGTGCGAAAGCAGACGAAGTTCGCCGAGGAGTCGCATCGTGGCTAGCAAATTTCCGCTCAACAAAGCATCGACTGAATCTTCCGACGGCAACAACGGCAAGCACGCCGTGGCCAACAAAATCCTGCTGGGGCTGCCGCGCAAGGAATACAAGGCGGTATTTCCGCGACTGGAGTGGGTGGACCTGCCGGTGCATACGGTTTTGAATCAGGTCGCGAAGCCGATCGAGAACGGCTATTTCATGAACAGCGGCCTGGCTTCGGTCCTGATCGTGTTGGATGGCGGGAAGAGTGTGGAAGTCGGATTGACGGGCGCGGAAGGCTTCGTGGGCGTGCCGCTGGTGGCGGGATTCAAGAGCAGCCCGACGCGGGTGATCGTACAGATTGGCGGCAGCGCGTTTAAAATCAGCGCGAAAGATTTGGTGCGATTTTTGCGTGAATGTCCGTCGCTGGAAAGGGGTTTGCAGCAGCACTCGCAACAGATGTCGCTGCAATCCACGCAGGTGGCGGCGTGCAACCGGTTGCACGACGTGAACCAACGGCTGGCGCGATGGCTGCTGATGAGCCAGGACCGCGTCGGCGGAGACGTGGTGAAACTCACGCAGGAATTTCTGGCACATATGCTGGGGACGCGCCGCGCCAGCGTGACGGTGGCCGCGGGCGTGCTGCAAAAGGCGGGATTGATTGGCTACTCTCGCGGCGACGTGAAAATCGAAAATCGCGCCGGGTTGGAAGCGGCGACCTGCGAATGCTACGCGTCGATCACGCGGCAGTCGGGTATGTGGCAGAGCGAAATCGACGTCTGAAGCGATTTTGAGTTGAGGTCTCGGCCGTTCGGAAGACAAACCCTCAGGTCATCGAAACTTTCAAGCAATTCCTTTCGAAAAGCTGCTGCTTATCGCTGGAGCACGGCGGCGTGAATTCCTACGGTGGGCTACACGGAGCAGTGTATTGCGTCGGCGGCGCGGCCCTTGATAGGGTCACGTATGAAGGCGCTGTCCAGCGTGTTGGCCGCCGCCTCACCCGCGACCGCCATGCCGGAATGCATTCTTATCGTCGACGACGATCCCAACATTCGAAAACACACGCGAAACTTTTTGGAGCGGGAGACTCAGTACTCGGTGTGTGGCGAGGCCGTGGATGGGTTGGACGCCATCGAAAAGGCGCGCGAACTGCGGCCGGACCTGATTATTTTGGACATGTCCATGCCGCGCATGAACGGACTCCAGGCCGCGCGGGTATTGCGGCAGATGATGAGCGATGTGCCGATCATTCTTTTTACTCTGCACGCGAGCGCGATTCAATTGTCGGAGGTGCAAGCCGCGGGGGTGAGCTCGGTGGTGTCGAAATCGGGCGGGTTTGATGGGCTGCGAAAGCAGGTCGAGAGCTTGCTGGAATCGGTGTAGGGATTTTTCGCGGGGAAGGCCGTTGGGTTCGCCAACCTCGTTACGATGCGGGTTCAGCCCTTCAATAAAGTTTGATGACTCGAGTAAACCGCGTTAGCGCGTAGTTCCTGGCACGTCCGCTAAATCCAGCACGATCGTGGAATGCTTGCCGGAGTCGAGATTAGGATTCAGGCGTTCTTTTTCGAGCGTGACGAGCGCATTCAAGGCGTCGGCCACCGCGGATTGTTCGTCGACGTCTACCGGCGCGCAATCGAACAGCCTGCGGCGAATTTCGCGGCGCGCTTCGGTGATTTTACCGGGCAACCGCCGGGAATCGGTTTCCAGAGCTGCAGCGAGATAGGGTCGCTGCCATTCGTAGCGGACATTGGGGACATTGCTGTGGACGTTCATGTTAAAGCTCCTGCAGAAACAGGGAAGTTCTCCGCCTAAGTCTTTGGAGTTTAAATTCTAATTCTGCCGTTGTGGATTTCAAGACGATTTTCGCGCCGCAGGTGTTCTGTACGCCAACGCAGCGAGGGCGTAAGACCTGGGTGTTTGCGAGGTCGTCGTGGAAAGTGCGTTACTGCGGGCCGGTGAGATACGTCTTGCGATGGCGAACCTGATAGTTGCCGGCCACTTTGACTTCGATTTTGCGGTAGGTGTTGGCGGGGCCGCGAGGCTCGGGGTAGTAGCCGAGGCGGTATTGGGTGCGCAGTTCGCGGTTGATGCGGTCGAAGATGCCGTCGAGTTCCTGGATTTCGTCGGGGTAGAACATGGCGCCGCCCATGGTGTCGGTGATGGTTTCTAGGGCGTGCTCGCCGGCGGTGTTGCGGCCGCTTTCGTTTTTCACGGGGCGCACGACGATGGTGTAGAGCAGCGCACCGGATTGCACGGCGGCTTTGCGCGCGGCGTCGAAGTCGGCGTAGCTGGTGGTTTCGCCGGCGTCGGTGACCAGGATGATGACGCGGCGGCGATCTTCGCCGCGGCGCTCCAACGTGCGAGACGCGCGGATGATGGCGTCGTAAAGAGAAGTGCCGGAGCCTGCGGGCATCTTGTGTACCGCCGCCTGCAGCTCGGCGACGTTGTCGGAGAAGCCGGCGATCTGGTTGACGTCCTCGCCGACTGCATAAACGGACAGGCGATCGCCAGGACGCAGCACCTGGCGTATGAAATGTGAGGCGGCTTCCTGCTCGAAGGCGATTTCTTTGTGGGCGCTGAGGCTGGCGTCAATCATGAGGGCGAGGTCGAGAGGTTGCTGCGTTTCGGCCTCGAAGACTTCGAGTTTTTGCTCGACGCCTTCTTCGAAAATTTGGAAGGCTTCGCGCGGGAGGTCGGGTGCGGGGCGATTGTGATCGTCGAGGACGCTGGCGAGCACGCTAACCAATTGGACGTTGACGTGAATCTTGCCGCGCTGCTGCTGGGCGGGGATTTCGGAATCGATATCGAGCGGATTGACGGGCGACGGGGCTGCCGAGGGAGCTGCCGGCGGAGCTGTGGTTGTCGTTGTAGCGGCTGCGCTGGAGCTGGGCGCTGTTTTGCGCGCCCATGGCGGGCGATCGGTCTGGTCCTGCGCGCGTAGTGCGCCTACGAGAAAAATGGCGGCGAGGCATACGAGGATGGCGAAGCGCGCTGGCGTGGGTGTCGGACGCATCGGATTATTAAGATGCAGGTTTCGCCAGCGGTGTATCCGGCGGGGCCGCGGGCAGTTCGCCATCGGCCCAGACAGCGCCGTCTTCGAAGTATTCTTTTTTCCAGATCGGCACGGTGCGTTTGAGGGTGTCGATGGCGAAGCGGCAGGCGTCGAACGCTGCGGGCCGATGCGCGGCGCTGACGGCGATAAAGACGCTGGTTTCGCCGATTTCCAGACGGCCGAGGCGGTGCGCGATGGCCACCCGGTGGACGGCGAACTTTTCATGGATGGCGGAGGCGATCTCGCGGATTTTGGTTAACGCCATCGACTCGTAGGCTTCGTAATCGAGATATAAGGTGCGCCGCCCGTGCGACTGATTGCGGACACATCCGTCAAAGGTAACGACCGCCCCGTCTCCGGCTCCGCGAACGTGAGCGATCAAGGCGGACGCGTCGATCGGCTCGCGAATCATCTGGAACAAATCTTCAGTGGGTTGCGTTCTGGGCATGGAGGGTGGATTAGCCGCCGCTAACCGGCGGGAGGAAGGCGACTTCGTCGCCGGCTCGGAGCGGGGTGGTCCAGGCGGCGAATTCCTGGTTGCGGGATGCCACGACCGAGCTGCGATAGGCGGCCAGTTCGGGGTGAGTGACGCCTAGGCTGGCGAAAACGTCTTCAATGGATACGCCTTCGGCTAGCTCGAAGGAGTCTTCGGGCCGGCCGACGATTTCCTTCAGCCGGCCGAAAAACAGCACTTTTACTGGGATGGTCTTTGAGGCTGTGGCCACAGCAGGATTGTAACTCCCCGAGCGGGTTGCAGCCAGCATAGCGGGTGGGGTTAGCCCAGGCATCGCTCAGGAAGTAAACACGGCTCGCGGGGTATAGTTGCGAAGGCGCGCGGGATGGGTTGACTGATTTGGTTTGACGGATCGGGTTGACCGATTGGTTGGCGATCTACCGATCTAAAGATCGGCCACTACAGGAGAACACCATGAAGGTGTTGATGACTGGGGCGACCGGCTTGGTGGGCACGGCCCTGACGAGAGCGCTGGTGCGCGATGGCCACACCGTGTGCCGGATGGTGCGGCGGGAGACGGTCTCGCGCAAAGCCGGTTCACCCGGGCAAGCTGCGGGCCCGCGCGTTATCGACGTGCCTTGGGACCCCGAGGCTTCGGGTGGCTTAACCTTTGCGGATTCGCAGGGAGACATAACCGGCGCGGACGCGGTGGTGAATCTGGCGGGAGCGTCGATCGCGGGCGGGCGATGGACGACGCAAGGAAAGATGGTGCTGCGCTCGAGCCGGGTGCGGACGACGCAATCGCTGGTCACGGCGCTGGGCAGGCTGAAGAGTCCGCCAAAAGTCCTGGTCTCCGCCTCCGCCATCGGCTACTACGGCGATCGGGGCGACGAAGTCCTTTCGGAGGACAGCAAGCCCGGTGATAATTTTTTGGCGCAGGTCTCGCAAGAATGGGAAGCCGAGGCGAAGAAGGCGGAAGCACTGGGAATGCGCGTGGTGCTCACGCGATTCGGAATCATCCTCGCGAAGCACGGCGGAGCGTTGCCGCAGATCATGCGGCCCTTTACGTTTTGTGTAGGCGGCAAAATCGGCTCGGGCCAGCAATGGATGTCGTGGGTGACTTTGGACGATGTGATTGGAGTGATCCGATACGCGCTGGACGATGCGAGCGTAAGTGGCGTGATCAACGTGGTCGCGCCGCAGCCCGTGCGCAACGCCGAGTTCACGCGCGAACTGGCGCGAGCCATGCACCGGCCTGCGGTTTTCCCCGCACCGGCGTTCGCGTTGCGGCTGGCCCTCGGTCAAGAAATGGCCGATTCACTGCTGCTGGCCAGCCAGCGTGTTCAGCCTGCACGGCTAGAACAAAAGGGCTACCGATTTCTTCACGCAGATCTGTCTCCGGCTCTTTCACACACTTTGAAAGTCAGCTAGTCGAAACGATGCTAGGCGGCGACGCAACTCCGATCCTGTCTATTTTATGACGTTAAGGGTGAGCTCGATCTTCAGTAGCCGGCCGGTCAAAGGGTCCGTGGCGACGGTGCTTTCAACGGTCTGCCCATCATGCATTAGGAGATTCACGTCGGTCTTATATTGACCGATTACGGGTTCCTTGAATTGGCCTGGTGTCCCCGCAGATTGAACATCGACCGATTTCTCGACGGGAATCATCACGTCGCCGTTAACCCAAGAACGCTCGAGGGACACCTTAACTTCAAATTTTTCTGCGGCCAACCGGTCGGCCCGGAAGTCAAGATTCGTTCCGACGTCGATATACTGAAGGCCGTTTTCTTTGCCGGTGTAGAGTGGAACGCGGCTGCCAATTCGGATCTTCGCGAATTCCACGCCGCCGGTCCCCGCGGTGAGCAGCGTCGAATACGGCATGCTCTTGACCTTCTTGTCGCCGTCGAATTCCGTGAAGACGACCCGAATTTTTAGGGAGACGGGATGGACCTCGGCCTTCACTGTCTCTTCCGCTTTCGGTTTCTCTTGAGCTAACAGCGGCTGAGAGAAAATGAATACGGCCGCGAGCAGAGTGAGCACAGTTGCTGTCTTCTTCATGTCTTTTCCTCCGTTGGACGTTGCGCCGATAGCGGCTGGTATGACGCCCGCTTCCGCTATCTGTCGTTGCTTTCCTCGAGCGGTCGCACAATGAGTGGTGGTACGGTGAGTGCTGAAATTTCAATTTCGGGCGTCTCAATAAGCGCGTCAGGGCGCTCATGCCGTTCAACCATCGGTTTCACCAAGGCTGCCGCGAGGTTCTGCTTTCCGCTCAGATCAGACAGGAACCGTTCGAACGCCACTCTTTCGTCAGGAGGAACCAGCACTTCGGGTTCGACATTTGCCTCGGGTCGCGCCGTTCGCTTAGGAAATTGTTGCGACTTTCGCGCATTGACGTGAGCCGCGTCGAGCGCGATCGCACGAGCCGTTTCTCCAGTCACACTCTGCTTCGCGGCATACTGCGGAGCATCGAACAGCGCGACACGTTCCCTGGCATTTCGTGGTCGCAGAATTGGCAGCGTCAACACAATGACGGCGGCGGCAACCGCCGCTGCATACATCCACCATCTCGGACTCGCAGCGCCCTTCGCAGGCGCTTCCTGCGCGATGCGTGCCTCGAAACGCTGGAGGAGCAACGTAGGCAACGCCGCGTTGGCGCTAGCCTGGACGCCGGAGTCGATAGCGGCGAACAGAAACTGTTGTCTCTCCATGTAGGAGCGGCAGGACGTGCATTCGTCGAGATGTCCGCGCAGGTCTCCGACGGGTTCGGCTCCGTTGGCGGCCAGGTCGATCAACGCGGCTTGGTATTTTTCACATGGCATCGCAACTTCTCCGCTAGTTGTTTCCGGGCAAAAAATAATCTTGATTTCACGGTGCCGATCGGCAGTCCCAGCAATTCGGCGACTTCGTCGAGGGTATGGCCTTCCATGGCAGCGAGCAGCAGGACCAGGCGCAGCTTCGGCGATAGCTCATCGACGGCGCGGGCGAGGTGCGCTTGGAACTCGCTGGAGGCGGCGAGATCTTCCGTTGAGGGATGCGCTACGGGTTGCGCCCACAGCGTTTCGCGCTGCTCGCGGCGTTTCGCGGAGCGCGCGCGGTCGAGCGCCAGGCGAAACGTGATGCGCACCAGCCACGCGCGAAACCGCTGGCGATCGCGCAGCCGGTCGAAGCGGCGGTAGGCCCGCAGCAGCGCTTCCTGCGCGACGTCTTCGGCGTCGGCGGCGTTGCGCAGCACGCCGCGAGCGATGCGAAATGCCAGCGGGCCGCACTCGGCCAGACGTTCTTCGAATTCGCGACGGTTGGCGGCGCTCGCCGCTTCGCGTGCCCATTCGGTTTCCGCCGCGCGACCAGGCTGGATCAGAACCAGCTCCTGCATTGGCTCGTGTGTGCGAGCGGGATGCGCTCGCCCTCCCCGTACATTTACCAGACGCCTTGGTGCGGAAATTGGTTCACTGCGGAATTCAGCAGCGTTGGCGGCGTTCATTGTGCCGGGTTTGACGCCGGGCGGAGCAAGCCCCGCCCCTGCAACGGGGCGGGGACAACGCGTGAATGACGGGAAGGCTGACGACGCTCGGCGTTCGAAGGGGCTTTCAGACTGGAACTGCGCAGTTTCAGTCTGGGAATGCGGTGGGAGGCCGATTTTCGGGAGCGAAGTAGGAAGCAGGAACGGAAGCCGAACACCGTCTACAACCCATGACGGAATAAATCCTTCACCAGCAGCACGTTACACCATCCTACAGCGCCAATGGCGGCCCCTTTTCCGCAGGTTTTGCAATTGTTTGGTTTCGCTGGTTGTTCGCTTGCATGGGTTGGGGTATGCCCCCCTTTCCGCATGACGATGGGAGGATTTCACGGACGGAGGCGGGGACATTTTGGCTTTGGGCGCTCGCTAAGCGCTCGCTGGGTCGCGCTGAAGCGCGCCCCTACATTGAGGAGCGGTCCCACATTGAGGTCGTGGCTCTTTTCGTTCTTTTTGTTGGAGGGTGGATGCAGGGTTGCGCCGGGGTTGGCGCTGCGTATGTAACGCCGACGCCGACGCCGACGGTAACGGCTCCGCCGAACTCGCCGGGAGCGATCGCTGTGACGGTCGTTCCGGCGAGCGCGGCGGTGATTCTGGGAAACGCGCAGACGTTCACGGCGACGGTGACGAACGCGGGTGATACCAGCGTGGTGTGGAGCGTGAACGGCGTGGTTGGCGGCAACGCGGCAGTGGGCACCATTTCTACGACTGGCGTTTACGCCGCGCCGGCTGATTTGCCCGCCTCAGCGGGCATGCCTGCCACCGCGGCCGTGCAGGTCACCGCGACGAGCGCCGCGGATACGACCAAGTCCGGCACTGCGACGGTGACGATTGAAAGCGACGTGGTTATCGCGCTCTCGACAACCGCCGCAGCGGTGGAACTCGGCGCGACGCGAAGTTTTCGTGCGTCGATCACCAGCAGCGGGCATCCCGACCTGGGAGTGCGGTGGACGCTGTTGGGCGCGGCATGTTCCGCCGGATGCGGAGCGGTGGACGCGGACGGCAATTTCACCGCGCCGCAGATTCTGCCGGTTCCCGCGAACGTGACGCTGACGGCGCAGAGCGTTGCCGATCCCTCGAAGCAAGCGGCGGCAGCGCTGACGATCACCAGCAATTTCACGCTGCAGCTTTCCGCGCCATCGAGCGTGGCGGCGGGAACTTCAGCGGGGATCGTCGCTACGCTCACGCCCGTTGCTGGCTCCAATCCGAGCGAAGTGCTGACGTGGTCCCTGTCGGGCGGCGGGTGCAGCGGGGCTGCGTGCGGCGTGCTGAATGTGGTGACGGCGCAGTCCGCCGGAGGCGGCGTGAACGCGGATTCGGCGACGTATGTGGCGCCGCCGTCGGCGCCGAGCCCCAACACGGTGACGATTACGGCTACACCGCAGGCCGACCCGTCGAAGCGCGCGCAAGCCACTTTGCTGATTCAACAAAACGGCAGTGTGATTCTGTCGCCCAGCACGGCGACGCTCGCGGCAAATCATCGCGTCACGCTAGCGGTGCAAGTTGTCGGAGCGACCAGCGCCCGCATCGCGTGGAGCGTGAATGGCGTTGTGGGCGGCAACACCACGATCGGCCAAATTTGTGTGACATCTGTAAATCCTTGCCAGCCGGTGACCAATGGAACGGCCGCGCAAGTGGACTACCTGGCGCCGGGGGCGATTCCCAGCCCGAATCCGGTGACGGTGCAAGCCACCAGTGCGGCCGATTCCACGAAGAACGCGACTTCACAGATCACGATCATCAATCACGACGTAGTGACCGTGCAGCCCGCGAATGTGACGCTGGCGCCGCTGGCGGTGCAGGGATTCACGGCCACGGTGATTGGCGCGAGCAATCAGACCGTGGTGTGGCAAGTGGAAGGCTCCGCATGCACGGGCGCCGGTGGAACGGCTTGCGGCGCGATCAACTCAAGCGGGACGTATACCGCTCCGAGCGCAGCGCCTTCGCCGAACTCGATTCAAATCGTGGCGATCAGCTCGGACGACCCCACGCAATCCGGCACCGCGAATGTGGTGATTTCTACCGGCGCAAATATTTTGGCGCTGCATCCGGCCAGCGTTTATGCGGGCGCGGCGGGGGGTTTCACGCTGCTGGTGGACGGCAGCGGCTTTGCGGCGACGGGCCCAGGGCCGGGATCTGCGGTGTTGATTGCAGGAGTGGCGCGGGTGGCGTCGTGCAGTTCCACGACGGAGTGCACGGTGCCGATCACAGCGGCGGATGTAGCGGCGGTGGGGAACGTCACGGTGCAAGTGCAGAATCCGGATGGGACAAGCTCGAACGGCGTTTCGCTGGTGGTTGCCGCGTCAAACATTTCAGGTGAGGTGATTTCGCTGACCAGCGGTGCGCCGGTGGCCACCGCGCAGGACATCGTGGTGGTCGATCCAACGACCGCGGGAGTTTCGGTCTCTGGCGACGACATCGACTTGAATCTGGAAGCGCTCGGAGCGTTCTCGGCAGCCACCGATACGTGCGCGCTGGGAGGCAATCCCGTGGCGCTGCAACGTCCCGCGAGCGGAACCGCGAATGCGGACCTTTGCGTGTTTTCCGAGAGCGGCTTGGATACCAGCATGACCTTCATGGTTTCCGGTCCGGGGGACGTCACCGTGATCGCGAAGCAACTGGTCGGGCTGGGAATCGTACACCTCACGTTGCAGATTCCGGCCACCGCGCTGCCTGGGCTGCGCACACTCTTCGTGCAGAACACCAATCTCGATAAAGCCGCGGCGAGCGGCGCTTTGGAGGTGAATTGAAATGAGCTACGTGGAACGGCGGCGGTTTCTTTGGGTTGTTTTTCTGGCGGGATTGCTGGTGCTGGCGCTGAGCGCGGCGCTAACCAACGGCACGACGCTGGTGCGGCTGCGCTTTCAGGACCTGGCGCAGCGCGCGACGGCCATTGCCCGCTTGCGCTGCGTCGGATCGGAGAGCCGCTGGGAGCAGGGCGAACTGTGGACCGAGACGCGTTTCGAGGTGATGGAGATGCATAAGGGATCGCTGTCGCGGCTGGTGACCGTGCGCACGATCGGCGGACACGACGGACATTTGCGATCGCATGTCGATGGGGTGCCCGCGTTTCAGAACGGCGAACAGGTTTATTTGTTTTTGTGGGGGCGAGCGGGAGAACCGTATCGCGTGTTGGGGTGGACACAAGGGACGTTTCGAATCGCGCGCGATCGCGCGACCGGAGTGGAAAGCGTTACGCAGGATTCGGCGGCGGCAGCCGTTTTCGATCCGGAGACGCGGTCATTTCGGCGCGGCGGGATTCGCAATGTGCCGGTAGCGGTGTTTCAGATCAAGCTGCGGAAGGCGCTGGAGGACCCATGAGACACGATCTGAAAAGAAGGCTGCAGACGATTTGCGCCGCGATGCTAACCGTCGCGTTTGCGTTGGGAGGAGCGACGGGCGCTTCGGGGTACACATTCGATGAGGTTGTGGCGGATGTGCGGCAGGGCGTGGCGATTTCGGCGGGTGGGTCGGCATGCCCGGTGCGGGCACACCAGTTGAGTGCGGCGGGGAGCATTGCGGTGCAATGGAGCACGGCGCTGAGCACCAGTCCGGTGACGATACTGACGCAGAACCAGACGGCGAGCGGGCAACTCAACGAGATCGAGCAGGTGATCACGCAATCCCTCGCGGCGTGGATGGCCGTGGACGGGACGACGCTGACGCCTGCCTCGCTGGGGCTGTTGACTCGCACTGCGACGGCAAATGCCTGCGCGGCGGATGGCGTGAACTCGATCTGTTTCGATCAGGCGGACGGCGCGTTCACGCCCGGCGTGCTGGCGTTCACGCGCGTAATCACCGCGGATACGATTGGCGAGCAGGTTGGAAGCAGTGTGGCGGCGACGCAGATCGGCCAGATTCTGGACGCGGATATTTATTTCGATCCGAGCGACTCGTCGATTACGTTCGCGACGCCCGCGGCGCTGGCTGCGAATCCTCTGGCATACGATATGGAATCATTGATGACTCACGAGTTTGGGCATTTGCTGGGCTTCAGCCACTCGGCGATGTGGGGTGCGATGATGTATCCCTACGCGCCCGCGCCGGGGACATTCAATGGCACAAGGCCTACGCCGCAACAGCCGGACGCGCTACTCGCAGACGATGACCGGACGGGTCTGCGCGCGGTTTATCCTTCGCCCTCCGATAGCGCAAACGTCGGATCGATCAGCGGACGAATCTTGTACGCGAATTCGCTTTCGCTGCCGGCGTCTCCGCCGGGCGTCACCGGCATTTTCGGGGCGCATGTCGTTGCCGTGGACACGGCGAGTGGCGCGGTGATCGCGGGCACGGTTGGCGGATGGAGTTGCGTCGCTCCTGGGCCGGCGCAGTTTGACGGGACGTATACGATCGAAAGGCTTCCGGTGGGCCACAGCTACACTGTATATGCAGAGCCGCTGGATGGCGTCGTGGCTCCGGCGCAGATCCTGCCGGCGATTACGTCTCTTTGCCGCAATTCCACGACCGATGCGGGCTGGCCGCCGTTGCAAGGCTGCGTGGTGCCCGCAGTGGACACCAGCTTTACGACGCGAACACGGCCGGGCTCGTAAGAGAGCTGTTACGCCGAACGTGGTGAATGCGCGGAGTTAACGGCAAACCGTAATAGTTGAGGGATCCGGGGGAGTAAGGAACAAGGAGGCCTCAATGAAGCTTCGGCGGATGCCGGGAAGGCGCGGACGGCCTGGGCAACGCCACTCGTCCCCGGTCGACCAGGGCGATCCACTGCCGCGATCTTGTTGACGAACCGATCGTAGCCACTCACCACGGACGTCGAAGCAATCGGTTCAGTA
>Ga0187855_10002683_pt1 | contig 13344 bp, 10 predicted proteins | sample June2016WEW_8_10_2_FD_132969 | JGI IMG/M metagenome (GOLD analysis project Ga0187855, IMG submission 132969) | Peatland microbial communities from SPRUCE experiment site at the Marcell Experimental Forest, Minnesota, USA - June2016WEW_8_10 | ecosystem: Environmental > Terrestrial > Soil >...
ATTGTCGCCATCATCTCGGCGGTCAAGCGAATCTCGGTGCAGCCTGCATTGGTGATCCTCGGCGATATCAGCATCCAGGGGAACCTGAAGGGCGTTCGGACGCTGGTCGAGCCTTGCCAGCTAGCGATGGAGCACGGGGCGCGCCGCGCGCTCATACCAATTGAGAACCGCAGGCAGTTTCTCGAGGTGTCCGGCGACGTCGCGGAGCGTTTGGACCCCATCTTCTACGGTGACGCGCCAGTGGCGGCAAACAAAGCGCTCGGGATAACCTAGCAGGTTCCGCAGGGAGAGCATTGATTTATGGCAGAGGAAGAACCAAAGCCGAAGGCGGCCGTTGACGATCCCTGGGAGGACCTAGTTGTGAGCCTGCTCTCGGTGAATCAGTATTCGCTTGAGCGGACGTATGAATCGATCAATGGCCTGCGGGAGCAGGGATTATTCAACCCTACGAAATTGAAGCAGTGGAATCACGATGAATTCGTTGCTCGTCTGAAGGCTGCCGGCTGCGACCGAGGGCCGTTCATGACCAGTTTGTTCGCGCTCCGCCTGGCCAACCTCGGCGCTTTAATTCGGAACAAGGGACTTGATAGCTGCACCAAGACGATCTCGGGGAGAGACACATGCGCGATTGAGGAACTGCTGCTGCCTGTTAACGGTATCGGTCCCAAGGTGATCGCGAACTTTTGTCTTCTTCGTGATATCCCCCAAAAATGATCAACTCTTGTCCATCCTCCAAAAGAGCCAGCCATTCACCGCGTGCTTCGTCAGGCTCTTTGCTGCCGCCGATGGGCTGTTGAAAGTCTCCCCCTGGAGGCGGTAAAGTACATGCCCTTTCTGTCCCACGACTGAGAGACTATAGGTCTGGCCTTGGTAGTCCCTCTTGAACGTCGAGCCGGGCTTGGGCAGCGTTCTGGCCTTCGTTTTCGGCATGATGCGCGCCTCCTGAAGAATTCAAAGTATAGCGCTCCTCGACCCTTTGTTGTGCGGCGTGGGACCATGGGACTAGGAAAAGACGCAGTTGAGAAGCCGCGAACGTCAAGGCCAGGCGAAAGACCATGGAGGGGCTTGGGAAGTTGGTCCAAACCGGGGGGCCTTCGGGTTCTTCCTGGCTTCGTTTAGCTACATCGACAAGGAAACGGGCAAGGAGCGTGTCGTCGTTTGCCTCCTTGTGATGTGTTGACGTGTGCTCACATCAGCGGCGTGAAGCGTCCTTATTGGCCTTGCGTGTTACCGTTGACGCGGACGCTCACCTAACGCGATCCGGCGCTCGTGATCTGCGACCTCTTTATGTGTGCGGGTGATCGCTGCTCGGTACCTTCCGAGCCATCAAGCCCAACCGTAAACGAGTAGCCGGTACTCGACCGGATCATCGGAGCGCTAGCAACGGTCGGACGTAGTTCCTGACGAGAGCCTCTGGGATCGGCCCGAAGTAGCGGCTGTCGAAACTCCGCGGATGAAAGCCGGATACAACCCAGATCGTGCCCGGCTGAACGGTGTACGTTCCGTATGGCCAAGACGACAGCAGCCGGTTAGCCGTGTCCTTGAGCAGCGGCGCCGAGTTAGGGATGGCTCTGCCGTTCACCGTCACGCCCCTCTCAGAGAGCCGCACCGAATCACGTGCTCGCGCCACAACGGGTTTCATGAGCGGTGCACCGCCGTCGGGGCAGTTGCCAGGCTGGCGGTATTCGCGTGCGTTCGCCAGCGAGCCGAAGGGCTCGGGCGGGCAGAACTCGACAAGGGTGGCGTCCGGGCCGGACGCCACCTGATAGATTCCTATAGGAAGCGAAGGCGACGTGTTGATGCGGATGCCGAGCCTGCCGGCGCCACAGAATACGATTCCAACGGCTAGCGCCGAAAATGCTGCGGGCCGCAACAGGATAAGCCAACTACACCGGCCAGTTCGCATCGGGGTGCGGCCCTCCTTCGTCGTCAGTCGTCTCCGCAGGCACATGGTCCGACGCGCTTGCTGGGCGGATTGTCGTCGGCCTTTCAATCCGGACGGATTGGATCAGGTGGCAGCTCCGCACGACCACTTCCCAGACGGTGCGCGTGCTCCCATCTTTCGGTGTGAACTTGCGTTGCTGCAGCGTGCCTTCAACGAACAGGTTTTCGCCCTGCTCGTACGTCAGCGCGACGGCCGCCAGGTCGTCATAGAATGACAAGCTGTGCCAGTTCGTATGAGTCTGCGCCTGGCCTTCGCCGTCCCGGTAGCGGTAGCTCTCACCAATCCGGGCATTGGCGACCTTCGTCCCCGACGGCAGATAACGAAGTTCCGGTTTCGCCGCCAGGTATCCCGCTAGCTCGATTCGATTCTTCTGCATTTTGTCACTCCACCCATCCGATGGCCGGTTTGGCCAGTTGATGCCTCCGAATCTTCGCGGCCATCGGATGGTTCCTGGCCGGCGGGGGCAGACTGTTAACACTTTCCGCAGGCGATGTTGCCCGGTGGGGCCTCCACTTCGCGCAGACTTGCCACGATTTGCTGATCCTGGCGCGATGCCACGCCGCCGAAGGTCGCCAATGGCGGAGGTGATCTCACTCCGGTAAGCGGCTCGTCGACGGGAGGTGTCCAACTTGAGGATGCGAAACATTCCATAAGCGCGGAAGGAGCGATCACTCACGAGGACTCCGGTAATGACGACGACTTGCCCGATACAACTCTTCCACGGCTCCTTTGGGAATCCAGGTCTCGACCCTCCTGAGGTGCGCGGCGAGGGCGCCTTCAGCCTCCGCAATAACGCTACATATAATGTTCGGCTCTGAGGGAAATCCGGCGAGTTCTTCGATATGGTTCTCAGGAAAGGCCCGGATGCTGCGGATTCTTGCGAGTGCGGCGTCTGGACCGGCAGGCAGGACCCTAATCAGCAGGGCTTCAGCGAGCCGGTCCCAAAACCCAGGCTCACGAGGTACAGTCCCGAACATCACAATGTCGCGGGCTAGTTCCGCTATGCCATCCTGCGGCGACCGTGATTGAGCTTTCTTGGCGACCCGTGCGACTCTATTCACTTGCATCATTTCAAACCTCCTCGTGTTGTTGTGGGTCCAGCAGGTAAGCGCGTTCGTAGAGCTGCCGTTGGGAATCCTCCGGCGTGACTGCGTCTGGCTTGCTGATGACGTGCGGCGTCCGGTCCGACGGGCGCTGGTCCGCGACCTTGCCTGCTTCGATGGCAATGAACTTCTTGGGCGGTGCGGTCTCGGCGCGTTTCGCGAGCGTTGGATCGGCGAAATAGAGCATCTGCGTGCCGAGGATCGGGAAGTGGCCGGCCACGAAAATCAGCATCAGGCCGGGCTCGACAATCTTTTCCGAATCGCCGTTGCGCTCCTTGCGCGGCGGCCTGATGCGCATGATTTCGTCGGGCGTCATCAGCGGTCGTTCGATGTGGTCCACGCTGGCGTTCACGTGGCCCATGACGGGCGAAAAGCGCGAGCCGGAGAAGTTGTAGCTGGCCTTCTGGACGGTCTTGGTGCCGGTCATCTTGGACAGCAGGTCGGCTGTCTCGTACTGGTTCGGAGCGAACGCGATCCGGATGTGGCAATTGGAAACGATGCTCTCGTTTTGGCCGTAGGCGTCCACGATCTGGCGGATGTCCTGGGTGATGAGGTACGCCTTGAGACCGTACCCGGCCATGTAGGAAAGCGCGTCGGCGAAGACTTCCATTCGGTTGAGGCTGGGAAATTCGTCGATCAGGAGCAGCAGCCGATGCTTGTTCCGCTTCTGTTCGGCGCCTTCAAATGCCATCCGCTCAGTCAGCCGATTCACGACCATGGTGAACATGAGCCGGATCAGCGGGCGGAGGCGGATCTTGTCCGATGGTGGCACGACCAGGTACAGCGACACGGGCTCCTCGCGATTCACCAGGTCGGCGATGGTGAAATCGCTGGCCGAGGTGTTGCTGGCCACGACGGGGTCGCTGTACAGGGTGAGCGCGGTCTTGGCGGTCGAAAGCACGCCGCCGAAATCGCGCTCTTCCTTGTCGAGCATTTCCTGAACTTTTTCGCGCACGGTTGGATGCGTGGCCGTGAGTTCGCCAGTGGGCATCCGCCACCTGTGCTTGTGTTCGGGGTCGTGCGGGTAATTAAGCAGCTCGCCTTCGAGGGTCTCGCGGAAGCTGCACCCTGGACGCGTGAACGCGTTCGCCAAATCGGACAGACAAGCGACGCGGCCGTCGGCGGCGGCAGCGTAGCAGGCGTGCAGAATCATGCCAGTCGTGATGGAAACGGCCGCATCTTGCCAGTACCGCTCCTGTGGACTGTCTTCGCCGGTGCGCACGATCATGTTGGCGACGTTCTGCGCGTCGGCGACATCGCGATTCGTGTTGAGGCGAACCTCGGCAAGGGGATTGAAGCGCGAGGAACCGCCCTCCTCGACCGGCGAGAATTTGAAGGAGAGGTGGCCGCGCTCACTGCGGAAACCTGCCGTCTTGGCCCAGTTCTCACCTTTGATGTCATAGACGACCGCGCTCTCTTCCCACGCGAGGAGCGTCGGAATTACAAGCCCGACGCCTTTGCCGCTGCGCGTCGGGGCGAAGGCGAGCACATGCTCGGGGCCGTTGTGCCGGAGGTAGTGCAGGTGTCGCGTGCGCTCGTCGTACCAACCGCCGACGTAGACTCCGCGGTCGGCGTCGAGCAACCCGGTCGCGCGAATGTCCTCCTCGGTAGCCCATCGCGCCGAGCCGTGAAGGTCTTCGGCGTTCTTGGATAGCCGCCGCGCGCGGCGGCCGGCGGTGACGAAGAAGAAAGCTACCGAGAGGATCGCGCCGCCAAACACGATCATTTCGCCCTCGAACAGCGGCTGGCGAATGCGCGGGTCTTTCGAGGTGCAGGATCGCCAGCCCCAGATGGCCCAGTGGAACGGTTCGTAGACGGCGTAGGTGGGCGTGCGTACCAGCGGGCTGCCGAGTGCGGGCTGGTATTGGAAACGGGACGCGATGTACTGCGTCGCGAGCGAACTGAAGAGGACGAGGACGATCAACCCCAAGGTGCTCGCAACCCAGTTGTAGGAGCCCATGAAACCGGGTTTGCTTGGAGTTCGATAGAGACTCGGCTGAGGAGCGTTCATAGCCGTGCCTCCTCGATGTGGGCGGCGCAGATGCCGCCGGGATGAGTGGGGCGCCATTCGAGGACCAGCGCTCGGCCGCAGTCGGGGCAGCGGATTTCGGAAGGGTCGTCGGTCTGGAAGTTCCGGCCGCAGATGCAGGTGAATTCGTAGACGGAGTAAGTTGGCATGGTTGGTCTCCGATAGCTCTCTTCAACGGCCCATGCCGCGGCCTTTGGTACGCCGGTGAGCGTCGCGCACGGTGCCCTTTTGGTTCGAGTACGCGACGACGACGTTCTCGCCAATACCCGGCTGCGGGTCCAGCAGGTGCTTCATGTGGGCGACAGCCGACACGGGCGAGAGCCGTTGAACCACGTGAAGGTCCGTCTCGCCGATGATCTCGCCTCGGTAGTTGCCGCTCGCCGTAAGTGCAGTGCGCGTTTTCGCGTTTTCTCCGAGCGCCTGCGCTGCGAGTGCCTTCGCCGCCGCGAACGACTTTTGGAGATCGTCGCGGCTGGGAACTGCGGCGCTGTTCGGCGCGATTCCAACCGGCGTGCGCCGGTCTTCGCCGGGCTCCTTGCCGTGCACCAGTACGGTTTCGCTGCCGGGTTCGTGGCGAACCGTCCCGCGGGTGGACTCCCATTCCGTGCCCGGCCCGACAGCCTGTTCGTCTTCTTTCAACTGTCGCGTTTCGTCGTCGAGTTCCGTCCTTTGCTGCTCAGGCTCGATCGAGTCCGGAGAGGCCTCAATCGCTTGCGCCCTGGTCTTCTCGCGTTCGAGCGTAAGCAGGTAATCGGTTGCGGCCGATGCGTCATGGGCCGCGCGAAAGATCTCGTTCTTGTCCTCGCGCAGCGCCTTGATCCACGACCCAACATAAGCGGCGTGGCTGGCCGGATCGTGTGGAATGCCGCGTTCCGCCGCCAGGAAAACGCTGGCCAGTTCCGCGCGCAGTTCCTCGCGGGCGTAGTTGACGTCGCCGAAGCGATAGGAATCCGTGAGCGTGGACCGGTTGAGACGGCTCTGGTGGCCGGTCCAGTGGGCCAGTTCGTGAAGGGCCGTCCCGTAATAGCCCGGCGCGTCTTTGAACGCGTTCCTCGGTGGCAGGTGGATGCTGTCCGTGCCGGGGCGGTAAAACGCCTGGTCGGCTTGGTCGTGAACAATAGTCGCTCCCGAGTTTGCCAGGATGCGTTCGCCGGCCTGAGCGGTTTCGAACGCGCTGTGCTGGCGCGGCGCATAGGCGGGAATGCCGCCGATCTGCTTCGCGTTAAAAACGGTGTAGACGCGCCGAACCAACCGAGGCTGTTCCTTGGCACCGGCGGTGTCGTCCGTTCGGTCGCCGCCGCGCTCAGCCTGCGGATTGGCTTGCCAGAACTCGATCTGGGTGCCCTTCTCGCCTTGGCGGACCTGCCAGCCTTGCGCAGCGGCCTGCCGGTACGTCAACCAACGCGGGTCGTCGAACTCGCGGCGGATGGCCGTGGCCATCAGATGGAGCGCATTGCCGCCGCGATAAGCTCGGCCAGTCGTGGGATTCTGCGGAATCCCCGCGCCATCCCAAGGCTTCTGCCAAGGGGCGACGCCCTGTTCGAGCATTCGAACGATAGAATCCGTAACTTCTTGCCGAAAGTCGCGATTCTGTTGGGCTTTCGATTGGGCGGGCGAACTCATTGGCGTTTCTCCCCGCCCGGCTCAGGCGCCGTTTCAGTATCGAATTCCGATTCCGGCAGTTCGTCTTCGAAGCCCGAATCGGTCAGCGGCTCGGCTCCGAAATCGTCAAAGCCCGGTTGCCGCTTCTGCGTTTCGCGGTGTTGCATATTCCCTCACCTTCTGTGAGCGTCCTCACAAACCGAGTTGCATCGCGGCGTGTGGCACTCACAGTAGGTAGGGCGCGGGAAGAGACAAATGAGACAGCGAGGAGCATGGCGTTCGGGGTTGCCGGGTATCTATCACAGTCACCCCTGCTTGGGGGGAGGAACGCTGGCGCAGAAACGTTCCGTCACCGTGTTGCCAGCTATTTCCGAGTGGGCGCTAATCGGGTGCGGCGGCGGATGGGACGCCGCTCTGAATGAGGAAACCAGAGAAGTCCGATGGGGGGAGAAACTGATGCTATTCGTGGTAACATCTCCGTAGTCTTGGGAGGAAGACCATGCGCGTGCAGCGCTATTTGCTGGTGATTTTGGCCGCAGCTTGTTTGGCGTTCGGCCAGACCTACACGATCAATACAATCGCCGGGGGCGGCTTGCCGGTTAATATCCCAGGCACGTCCGCCTATCTGGGACAGGCGGCCCTTGGGGGCAGTGTTGCGGTCGACGCCAGCGGCGATGCCTTTATCACGCTCCAGGACTACAACGTAGTCGTGCGCTGGGCTAGTTCAACCCAGGCCCTGACCCTCGTGGCGGGGAATGGGACGGTAGGTTTCAGCGGTGACAGCGGCCCGGCCACCAGTGCCCAGCTCAATGGCCCAAGCAGCGTAGCAGTGGACTCCGCCGGCAACTTGTATATATCGGATGCGAACAACAACCGCGTTCGCAAAGTCTCTAATGGCGTGATCACTACTGTTGCGGGGAATGGGGCGCCTGGCTTCAGTGGCGACAACGGCCCAGCCACCAGCGCGGAGTTGGAGGTGCCGTACGGTGTCGCCGTGGACTCCGTCGGCAACCTATACATCGCCGACACAAACAACTACCGCATCCGCAAAGTCTCGAACGGCGGGATCACTACGGTTGCTGGGAACGGGACGCTAGGCTTCAGCGGCGACGGCGGCCCAGCCACCAACGCGGAGTTGGGGCAGCCATGGGGCATCGCTGTGGATTCCGCCGGCAGCCTATACATCGCCGACGCGAACAACCTCCGGATCCGCAAGGTTTCCGGCGGCGTGATCACCACGATTGTGGGGAACGGGACGCTAGGCTTCAGCGGCGACGGCGGCCCAGCCACCAGCGCGGAGTTAGATGCCCCATGGGGTGTCGCCCTGGACTCCACCGGCAACCTCTACATTGCGGACTGGATGAGCAACAGCGTCCGCAAGGTCTCTAACGGCGTAATCAACACCGTGGCAGGGAACGGGGCGCTAGGCTTCAGCGGCGACAACGGCCCAGCCACCAGCGCGGAGTTCCACCACCCTCGCGGCGTCGCCGTGGACTCCGCTGGCAACCTCTACATCGCCGACGGCAGCAACGGCCGCCTCCGCAGGGTTTCGAACGGGGTTATCACTACGGTGGCCGGTGGAGGCTCGCCAGTCGGCCTCGACGGCCCTGCCAGCAGCGCCCAGCTAGATCTTCCGCCGACCATTGCCGCAGATGCCGCAGGCAGCCTCTACATCGCGGAATACCTGTACTCTCTTGTCCTAAAGGTCTCCGACGGAGTGAGCACTACGGTGGCGGGAAATGGCATGTATGGCTTCAGCGGCGACGGCGGCCCAGCCACCAGCGCGGAGTTGGAGGGGCCATACGGCGTCGCCATGGGCTCCTCCGGCAACCTCTACATTGCCGACGATACTCGCGTCCGAGAGGTCTCTAATGGTGTGATTACCACGGTGGCGGGGAACGGGATGCGGGGCTTCAGCGGCGACAATGGCCCAGCCACCAGCGCCCAGTTGGGCGGCGCCACGAATGTCGCCGTGGACGCTGCCGGCAACCTGTACATCTCGGACTCTGGTAACTATCGCGTCCGCAAGGTTTCAAATGGCGTGATCAGTACCGTGGCGGGAAACGGGACATCTGGCTCCAGCGGCGACGGCGGCCCGGCGACCAGCGCCGAGCTGTCGAATGTCTCTGCCATCGCCGTGGACTCCTCCGGCAACCTATATGTCGCGGGAACTGGTGGCGTCCGCGAGGTCTCGAACGGCATAATCACCACAGTCGCAGACGGCGGATATGGTTTCGGTGGCGACAACGGCCCGGCCACCAACGCGCAGCTCCGCAACCCGAGCGGCATAGCCGTGGACTCCATCGGTAGCCTTTACATTGCGGACTCTGGCAACAGTCGAGTCCGCAAAGTTTCTAACGGCGTGATTACAACGGTGGCAGGGAACGGAACCGCAGGTTTCGGCGGCGATAACGGTCAGGCCCTCAGCGCCGAGCTAGATGACCCCATCGGAGTCGCCGCGGACTCGGCCGGCAATGTCTACATCGCGGATATGCTCAACGACCGCGTCCGAATTCTAGCTCCTTCAGGTCCAGCTGCCTGCTCCCCTGCCTCCGTCAGCCCCAGCGCCTTGTCGCCGTCGGCTTCCGGGGGAAACCTCACTGTGAACATCCAGGCCGGCGCCTCCTGCCCATGGGCGGTCCAAAGCCTGCCGCAATGGATCACATATTCCGGCAACGCTGTCGGCACTGGGCCAGCGACGATCACCGTCGCCGTCGCGGCCAACTCGGGTGCGGCTCGCTCCACAGTCATTTCCATTGCCGGCCTGCTGGTCTCCGTCTCGCAAGCGGGCGCGGGCGGCGCTCCCCCGTCCATCACCCCCGGCGGGGTCGTGAACGACGCCAGCTATACCGCGCCGGTGGCCCCCGGCAGTATCGCCGCGGCATTCGGGGATTTTATACTGGCCTCGCCGATCACGGACAATAGCTCACCACTTCTTACCAGCCTCTCCGGGATTTCTTTGCAGTTCGGAACCGGCCCGCTGGCCCCACTGTTTTACGCCAGCGCCGGACAGATCAACTTCCAGGTTCCCTGGGAGCTGGCCGGACAATCGCAGACCACCCTGACCGCCGCTCTCAACGGTGCTAGCAGCGCTGCCCAGACCGTGAGTCTTGCACCCTTCGCGCCGGCAATCTTCACCACTAATGGCCAAGGGACCGGACCGGGCGCCATCCTGGATTCCAACTATCATTTGGTCTCATCGACAAACCCGACGACCGCGGGAGCCACAATTCTGATCTACTGCACTGGTCTTGGACCGGTCACAAATCAGCCCCCGACCGGTTCGCCTGGTCCTAGCGGTCCACTTGCATGGACAACCATGACGCCAACCGTGACAATCGGGGGCGCATTGGCTAATGTTCAGTTTTACGGCCTCGCGCCCGGATACGTAGGCCTATATCAAGTGAATGCGCAGGTGCCGGTGGGGTCAGCAAGTGGAGACTCGGTGCCGATCGCGATTTCGATCGGCGGAGTGGACAGCCAGACCGGAGTTACGGTTGCGGTCGCCCCAGGGGTCTCCGCCACAGGCCCGTCGGTTACCTCGCTTTCGACGGCGACGCCCCTGCCGCTGACGCCCTTGTACATCGCTACCAGCGGCGTGAACCCGAGCGCGCCGCTAACCGTTCAGTTTGCGAACGCTGCGGGTTTCGCTTTCAGCGAATCACCGATCCGCATTGGGTCAGACGGGACCGTTGTGGCAGCCGTGCCGCTGTATGTCACCCCCGGAACGGGAGTGATCGGCCCAGGATCGGTGCTCCTCAGCCTTACCCAGAACGGTATAACGACCCCGCCGGCTGCGGTTACTATCCAGGACCTGCCCTCGGTCAGCGCCTACGGCGTCCAGCCGGGTCAGATCAGCCATGCTGTGCTCGACGCGAATGCCATGATTCTCTCCAGACGGTTGAACGAATTCCAAGCGTTGCAGCTACTTGCGGGCAATGCCATAGATACTTCGAAAGCTCAGGCGGCAGTGAAGTCCCTTCTGAGCGCCATGGTCCAGGCCCAAATCGATATAGATCAGGTCGCCAACGACCCATCGCTAGCGATTCCTGCCGCCGTTGCCAAGAACGGATCGCTCAGCTCATTTGACGCGAGTTCCCTCGATCTCATGGATCGTGTGACCGCCGTCTTCCTTACGCAGACCTTCGGTACGTTATTGAGCCAGGCGCCTCAAACAAGCCCCTCTTTGCGCGCGCTGCTTCTCGAAGCATACCGCCCGGCTGATTCAGGCAGTTCTCTCTTGGATGTACTGGCAATCCTTACGCCTCTAGAGAAGGCCAATGTGGCAACCGGGCTCGCCGATACCTTCGTCACCTTGACGAAGAATGCATTGCAAGGCAATTCGACGACCTTGCTACAACTCATGGACCAAGTAACAGCGAGCGTCGGAGGCCCGACGTCACTTATCGGGACCGTTGCCCAGAACCCACTCGTTGGCGCCTGGGGCGCGGCCATTTCGAATGTCTACTTAGTGACGAACGACATCGTGGACGTTCTTGCGTTCGGGGGGGCAGCGGTAACCAATAACCAGGCTCTCTGGAACGCAGCTATTGACGAAATGCAACAGAATACCCAAGCGAATATGGTAGCTCTGGCCAGTCTAACAGCGGCGTACCCCCCGATTGCGGGAACGAACTTTGCGCTCGGCGTTTCGGCGGTTGCGACACTAATTAACGTGGGGTCTAACATTAACGCGATTATGGGCCCGCAGACAGATGCTGGGACCTCGATTATCGGCAATTCGCAACTTACGCCAACTATCATTACATCTGACCTCTTAAGCGGCGACGGGAATGTCGATCTCTCTGGCGACAGTTATGTCAGGCAGGCTGGCGTCACGTTTCAGCTGGGTGGCACCACAACGCTTAACTCGTTGACCGCCGTGAACGGCGATTATAGTGTGCTATTCCCGATCGGAGTGGCGGGCATTAACTACTCTAACACCCAGGCTCAAGTAGTCGACCCAATTAGCGGGCAGACGCTCGGTTCCTATTCAGTGAACTTGAGCAATCCGACAGTTGATAACCAGTTTCCCCCAGTGACTGCAAACTACCCCAGCGAGCCGTCAGGGTACATTGAGAGCCAATGTCAAGAAATTCTCGGGGCTTCTGACTTGTTTATATACGACGACATCTTACTTATTGGGGACTCGGAATCTACGGATCCGTACCTGGCGTCGCTCATTTCTCCGGCGCAAGCTTTCGCCTATCTCGCGGGAGATCTCGCTGAGAGGACCTCTGTGCTGACTTCTAGTGGTTGCTGGGCTGAGCTCGACTCCATCCCGCAAAGTTCACCGAAGTGGCCTTGACCCAGCACCACTTGGGAACACGCCGAGGGCTCTTCGCTGAGACAGTGGGCCCGGTGGTGGAGTACACAAATTCTGCAGGGCTGATAATTCGAGTAGTCCGAATAATCCGATGCCGCCGGGTGGTGCCGTAGTTATCCTCTGTACGGGCCTTCGGCCGTTCCTTCGGCCCTCGCCGGGATGAACGCGCTTGCAGTCGTGAACGCAGGTGCTGCTCAGGTGCGCGTCACCGGCTGCGACCGCGACCGTTATCAAGCGACGCTCGCCCTTGATCGAAGCGCAAAGACACTCGCTCGCCAATCTGTATGTCGCGGCCCAGCGAACTCGACGATACAACGAAGAAGCTGTTCGCCGCGGTCGCAAACGCGACGTGCTCTTGATCCATCGCAACGGCCCTGCCAGTGACCTGACCCGTCTGCGGTGGCGTGCGCTCGGTGATCGGCATTTCTCGAATGGCGATCCCCGTTGTGCGCATGTACGCCGCCGCCATCTTCGCGACTTCCTCGCGGCTCGGCGATGCTCGTGGTGCTGTTCGTTCGATGTCCAGATCGTCTTTGTCCGATACCGGCGCTGCCCCCTGTTGATCGCCTTTGTCGAGGTCCAGGAGCGAGTTGATTTCAGCCTGGCGGGCGAGAAGCTGTTTGAGGTGCTCCTCGTGCTCGAATGGGCGATTCGCCTGCGTCTGGTAGTCGGTAAGTTCTTTCTCGATGCGGGCGACGCGGTTTCGCTGATCGTCGGCGAGTTTGTCCAGGTTCCGCAACGCGTGCTCGATGCTCTGCACCGTGCCAACCGGATTCGCGGCGTTCAGGTTCGCGGAGTACGTCGCCTGTCCGCGAACGAACAGGTCCGGGATGCGTTCGTCCTGTTGGACCAGCCCGAATCCGTCGGCCTTCCCCCTGCTCAATATCTCGAAGCCCCGGAAAGAGGCGTGCGGCTGCATGGTCTGATCGTCCCGCCAAGAGAGTACGGCGAAGGTCAGGGCCTTGGCCGCTTCCTCGCGGGCGCCTTTGCCGGAGAAGACGCGGTTGCCGACCATCATGGTGAACTCGTCAGAGTCGTTGGCATTCCTGGTTGCGATGTCGGCTTCTATGCGCGCGAGGTGCTGTTTCGCGTCCGTGATCTGCCGCGGCAGGTCCTGAATCTGCCAGCGGATCTGACGCTGCTGGCTGGCGTACACGGCGCGCAGTTGGTCCAGCTTGCGAACCTCGGTATCGATCTTGATCTTCTCGACGACGGCGGGATTGCCGGACGCGATGGCCTTGATCTCCGCGTAGGTAAGCGCGCCGCCTTCCAGATCCTCGGCCGCGCGCACAGTCGTTTCTCCCCGCATCACCTGCTGGATGAAGCGGGCCTTGGTTTC
>Ga0187855_10002691_pt1 | contig 13326 bp, 7 predicted proteins | sample June2016WEW_8_10_2_FD_132969 | JGI IMG/M metagenome (GOLD analysis project Ga0187855, IMG submission 132969) | Peatland microbial communities from SPRUCE experiment site at the Marcell Experimental Forest, Minnesota, USA - June2016WEW_8_10 | ecosystem: Environmental > Terrestrial > Soil >...
AAGATTTGCTGCCATAAATAGAGACTGTAGGAAATTACTCCCAGGTGGCAAATCAGGCGGAGATTCAAGAATCTGCCCGCGAGCGCTTGCGGATTGTCGATGACATAGATAAGGATGCCGCCAATGGAGAGCGTTGTCAGGGTGTTGCCGAAGGCGATGACGAGGATCGTGGCGATGCCGCTCGTGAGTTTGGCGCTGAGATAAGGGACGAGGAGAAAGCCAGTAGCCAGCAGGACGGCGGCAGTCCAGGCATTGAGGAAGCGGCGATGTGCTTGCTGCCAAGCGGGACGGTTGCCGAGCAGTGCGAGGAGGCAGCCAACCATGAGTGTATCGGCAGAACTGCTGGTGACGAGGACGCGCTCGGGGTTCGGTGCGGCGAGATACAGAACGATGCGGACGAAGGGCATGAGGGCGATGACTGCTAGGGCGAGCGGAATACTTTTGGCGCGGCGGTGCGCGAAGAGAAGCAGCGCCGGCCAGAGGAGATAGAACTGTTCTTCTATGCTGAGGGACCAGGCGTGTTCGACATACCAGCCATGCGGGTTGGGAAGATAGACGAAGGTATAGGTGGCTGAGGCGAGATAGGTGGGCCAGTGTTCGGGTATTAGTCCGGTGATCCATAGGACGGTGAGGACGGCGAAGTAGACGTAGAACGGCGGGAAGATGCGCAGGGCGCGGCGAGCGTAGAAGCGCTTGAAGGAAACTGAACCTGTTCGGTCGTATTCGCGAAGCAGGAGAGTCGTGATGAGGTAGCCGCTGATGACGAAGAAGATTTGGACGCCGTGCAGGCCGCCACCGATGACGTACCGAAACAGGCCGGAGTTCGCGATGGGTGAGGGCAAGAGGGATTTGGTGTGGGAGAGGATGACGATCGCGATGGAGAGGGCGCGGAGGCCGTCTAGGGATGGGATGTCGTGGGATGGGACGTCGTGCGCGGGGCGCGATTGTGCTGGAGCGGAGATGATCGGCTCGGCATGCGCGGGTGCGGTTCCCATGGGCCGATGTTAGGCGGGGCGCGCTTGGCGATTGTCTCGGAAAAGTAAGTGGATTGCATTCGGCGTTGGCGCATCCATTAAACTGACCGAGGCTAGGGCTTTCTCCTGAATTGCTGGAGAGCGCCGGAATGGAGTTTGTGGTGGCAGAGACGACGCCGAACACGATTTACGACGTGGCGATTATCGGGAGTGGGCCGGCGGGGTATACGGCGGCGATTCGCGGTGGGCAGCTTGGGTTGAAGGTCGCGCTGATCGAAAAGGACGATGTGCTGGGCGGGACGTGTCTCCACGTGGGTTGCATTCCGACGAAAACGCTGCTGTTCAACGCGGAGATTTGGGATCACCTGAAGGATGCAACCGAGTACGGTATCGATAATGTGCCTGCGCCGGTGTTGAATTGGGAGAATGTACTCAAGCGCAAGACCATGATCGTGAACAAGCACACCAAGGGCCTTGATTTTTTGATGAAGAAGAACAAGGTAACGGTGGTGCGGGGCTACGGCAAGTTGACCGGCTCTGCGAAAGATGGTGTGCACACGGTGGAGTTAACGGGTGCGGATGGAAACAAGAGCGAGCTGAAGGCGAAGCATGTGATTCTCGCATCGGGTTCTGAGGCGAAGATGATCTTCGGGCTGAAGCCGGACGATCGCGTTCTGACAAATATTGAAATTCTTTCGATACCACAGGTGCCGAAGTCGCTGATCGTGATTGGCGCGGGCGCGGTAGGCGTGGAGCTCGCTTCGATCTTTCGGAGCTATGGGACTGAGGTGACGATCGTCGAGTTCCTGCCTCGACTCATGCCACCGGAAGATGAGGAGATTTCAAAGGAACTAACGCGGGTGTTCAAGAAGCGCGGCATTGATGCGAATACGAGTTGCAAGGTGGAGAAGATCGAGAAGACCGCGGCGGGTGTGAAGGTGACTTGGACGACGGCGAACGGAAAAACGGTCGAGAAGGAAGCCGAGAAGGTGCTGGTGGCGGTGGGGCGTGCGCCGCGTACGGACGGCGTGGGGATTGAGAAGACGAAGATTGAGCTCGACCGCGGATTTGTGAAAGTGAACGAGGCGCAGGAGACGGCGGAGCCCGGCGTGTTTGCGATTGGGGATATTGTCGCGGGATTTCCGCAACTGGCGCACGTGGGCGGGATGAGCGGCATTGTCGTGGTGACGAAGATTGCGGGACGGAAGTACAGGCCGGTGCGGAGAGAGCGAATTCCTGCGTGCACATACTGTGAGCCGCAGATTGGCTCGGCGGGATTGACGGAGGCACAGGCCAAGGAAAAGGGCTACACCGTCAAGGTGGGCAAGTTTCCGTTTGCGGGGAATTCAAAAGCGACGATCGTCAACAGCCACGAAGGATTTGTGAAGATCGTGGCCGACGCCAAGTACGGCGAGATTCTCGGAGTGCACATTATTGGGCCGCAGGCCACGGAACTGATCGCTGAAGCCGTGGCCGTGATGGAACTCGAAGGCACCGTGGATGAATTGATGTTCACCATTCACGCGCATCCTACTCTGAGCGAGGCCATGCTGGATGCGTACGCGGCCGTCGAAGGCATGGCGATCAACGCCTAACCACCACCTGCGGTGGGGCTAACTGCCGCTTCGCGGCCACCTGCTGTGGGCTACCTGCCGCCACTGCGGTGGGACCAGCTGCCGGCCCGCGCCGGGCGCAAGGACCTTGGCGACGCAAGCAGTGCCTGAGTGCGTTGAAGGAATTTCGATCTGCCATGTGCGGAGCAACAAACCTCGCCTTGCCAGTTGTGGAGTTCCGAATCGCAAGTCGACGAGTCTGAACTGGCTGCGTCAACATTCTCGGTTGCCGGGCAATGCCATCCACAGCCGCTTTCTCGAACGCCATCAAGCGACATGCAACCAGCGGGTTCGTCTGTGCAACCAACTTCACCAACGACGACGAATCGCAGGTCGTTGGTTGGTTGATCGCCCATCGCTCTTGCGGCGTGTACCCAGCTGAGTACGGCGTGTACACAGTTGAGTCAAGCCAGGTCATCCACAAGGCGAGTGGACTTGCCTTGGACCCAAAAGGGAATCTGTGCAAAACGCGTCGCACAATTTCCGGTTTTGGAACTTTTGTCATTAATGCACGATTAATTTCTTGAGAAGAGTATGTAAATAGAGCTAGGATTTTTCCTTCTGGATGTCGCGAAGGAGAGTCCCATGAAAGCCGGTTTCTTATCCGCAGCGCTCGCAGTTGTCTGCCTGGCGCTGGCGGCTCCCACGCTTCAGGGCGCGCAAGATGCCCAGCGGGCGGCGGCTCCCGCTGCCCAGCCAAGCAACACAAGCCAATCGCCAGGCATTGAATCGCTCGCAAGAATGGCCGCGGCAGGCAATCCCGTTGCGCAGAATAATCTCGGCTTCTACTACACCTTCGGCAAAGGCGTTCCTCAGAGCTATCAGGAAGCTCTCAAGTGGCTTACGGCGGCGGCCTCTCAAGGCTTTGTTCCGGCCGAGGTTAATCTGGCCGCTTTCTATGAAAAGGGATATGGAGGCAAGGTCGATTTTGGGCAGGCGACGCGCTGGTACCGCGCAGCGGCCGAGCAAGGCAACGCCGTCGCCCAGTGCAAACTCGGCAACATCCACCACTACGCGCATGGCACCCCGCGCGATGATGCGGCAGCGGCAGGGTGGTATCGCAAGGCCGCCGAGCAAGGAAATGCGCCAGCGGAAAACAACCTCGGCGCCATGTACCACCATGGCATGGGCGTCACCCGGGACTACGCCCAGGCGCTGGATTGGTACCGAAAGGCCGCAGCCCAGGGCCTCGCCGAAGCAGAGAGCAACCTGGGAGTGATCTATGAGGACGGCCTCGGCGTCGAGAAGGACTATCCGAAGGCGGCTGCTTTGTACCAGGATGCGGCGACGCATGGAGCGATTCGCGGTGAGTTCAATCTCGCGGTCCTGTATTCCTCGGGCCGCGGTGTTCCCCTCGACTACGTAAGCGCCTATATATGGTTCAGCCGTGCGGCCTCCGCGGGCGAGCCACTGGCCGCGCGGAGTCTCAAGAGTCTTGAGACCGTGATGACCCCGCACCAGAAGGAGCAGGCCCGGGAGCGTTTAGCCGACGGACAAGAGGGCAGTCTGTCGGAGACCCGGCCGCACCCCGATTTCGATGCCGACACGATCAGCCAACGGTAAAGTGCGGCGCTACAAGTCTGTCGAATAGCTCGCGACCAACGGCACTGACATTAGACGAGTGCCAAATATAGCTTCTTTGGTGAAGATGACAACTTTGATTGGGTTGAGGTTCGTGCTCTCCCACCCAAGCGAAGCATGGATGGGGCACCCATTCTCTTGCGGATTGACGTTTGCTTTCCCACCCTTGCGCGCCAGGATGGGGCACCCTGCCGCCTGGAGGCTGAGATCACAACTCGATGGATTGGGTGGCGACCAGGGTTTTGGCCTTGGCGAGGAAGTCGGCTAAGGGCATGGAACCTTGGTCGCCCTTGCCGCGGGTGCGGACGCTGACGGCGTTGGCGGCTTCTTCCTTGTCGCCGAAGACGAGGATGTACGGGAGTTTCTGGTTGGCGAAGTCGCGGATTTTGGCATTCATTTTTTCGTTGCGGTCGTCGGTTTCGACCCTGAGGCCGGCGGCTTTGAGTTCGGTCTCGAGCTTTTTGACGTAGGCAAGATGCTTTTCGCTGATAGGGACGAGGCCGATTTGCACGGGTGCGAGCCAGAGCGGGAAGGCACCGGCATAGTGTTCGATGAGGACGCCGAAGAATCTCTCAAGCGAGCCGAAGAGCGCGCGGTGGACCATGACGGGCTGGTGACGCGCGCCGTCTTCTCCGATGTATTCGAGTTCGAAACGCGCGGGGAGATTGAAGTCGAATTGAACTGTGGAGAGCTGCCAGAGGCGGCCAAGGACATCGACCAGTTTGATGTCGATTTTGGGGCCGTAGAAAGCGGCTTCGCCGGGGATGGTTTTGTAGGGGATGCCTTTCGCCTTGAGCACCGCGTCGAGCGAGCGAATGGCGAGGTCCCAATTTTCGTTCGAGCCGGTGTAGTGGGCACGATCATTGGGATCCCAGGTGGAGAGCTCGACCTTGAATTCATTGAAGCCGAAGGTATGCAGCACGACCTCGGCGAAGTCGATGCAGGCGGCGACTTCGCTTTCGATTTGCGAAGGCATGCAGAAGATGTGGGCATCGTCCTGAGTAAAACCGCGGACGCGAAGCAGGCCGTGCATGGTGCCGGAGCGCTCATAGCGGTAGACGTTGCCGAGCTCGGCGTAGCGCTGGGGCAGGTCGCGATAGCTCTTGGGTGAGTTTTTGTAGATGAGGATGTGGCCGGGGCAGTTCATCGGCTTGAGGCGATATTCGGCATCATCCAGTTCCATGGGGGTGTACATGTTGCCGGAATAGAAGCCTTCGTGGCCGCTGACCTTCCATAGTTCGCGGCGCATGACGTGGGGGGTGTTGACGAGCAGATAGCCGCGGCGAAGGCACTCGTCGCGCATCCAGTCTTCCATGACTTTGCGGACCATGGCGCCCTTGGGATGCCAGAAGATGAGGCCGGCGCCGGCGAGCTCCTGAATGCTGAAGAGGTCGAGCTGCTTGCCAATGAGGCGGTGGTCGCGCTTGGCTGCTTCTTCGAGGCGCGCGAAGTGGGCATCCATTTCCTTTTGGGAGAAGAAGGCGGTGCCGTAGACGCGCTGGAGCTGGGGATTTTTTTCGTCGCCGAGCCAGTAGGCGCCGGCCACCTTTGTGACTTTGACGGCCTTGACGCGGCCGGTCGAAGGGACATGAGGGCCGCGGCAGAAGTCGATGAAGGTGCCGTTGCGATAGAAGCTGACTTGAGAGCCGGGTTCGGTGAACTTGGTCACGAAGTGGGTCTTCATGAAGTCACCGTCTTTTTCGAATTCGGCGAGAGCTTGTTCGCGGGGCTCGTATTCGCGGACGAAGGGCTCGTTGCGTGCGACGACTTCGGCCATCTTCTTCTCAATGGCGGCGAGGTCTTCGGGGGTGAAGGGCTTGTCGCGGTAGAAGTCGTAGAAGAAGCCGGAGTCGGTGGCGGGGCCGTGGCCGAGTTTGGTTTCAGGAAAGAGTTCGAGGACCGCTGTGGCGAGCACATGCGCGGCGGAGTGACGCACGACCTTGAGGGCTTCGGGATCGTTCTCCTTGACGAGCTCGAGGTGGGTGTCGGTGGTGAGGGGCGTGGAGAGGTCGACGAGGCGCGGCGCGGCGGCGTTTTCGGCGGCGTACATCGAAGCTTCGGATTCGCCCTCGATCGCCGACTGGCCGTCCGCGGCAACGTTCTTAGAGTCCATGGCTGTGACGGGCGCAATTCTCGCGACTACAGAAGCCGCGGCGAGGCGCGGCGAGATGTCGTTAGCGATTTCGAGGGGCGTGGTGCCTTGCGGCACTTCGCGGACAGAGCCGTCGGGAAGGTGGATGGCGATGGATGGCTTGCTCATGTATGGAGGTGGGTGCTCTCAGTTTCACCGGAGCAGAGAGGAGCACCGCGCAACACTACAGGATAGTGGTCTTTGGCGGTTTGCGTCGAGGAACTGAAGTGTTACTTTGCGCGGGCCCCGACGAGCGTCTCACTCTTGAGGATGCGGCCGCCCTCTTCTACGACATAAAGACGGTGTACATCGAGGTCCTTCAGTGTGTCCACGGTTCCTGAGGGCCAGCGGATTTCGACCAGGTCGACTTTCTCTGCGTCGGCGAGGCCGAAGTGAATGCGCAGGTCGCTGGCGGAATAATAGCCGTTGCAGGAGCGCACTTCTTCGATCTGGGCGAGAGGAGTGCCGGGCTTGGCGGTGAGGACCGGTGTTCCAGTTTGCGCGACGACCTTGATACGCGCTCCGATGCCGGTGCGGTTTGACTTTGTGCCCACAAGGCGGATTTTTATCCAGCTTCGCTTGAAGGTCGAATCGCAACGGAGTAGCTGCGGGACGGCATTCACGCAATTCACGATGGCATCCATGTCTCCGTCGTTGTCGAAGTCGCCGATTGCGAAGCCGCGCGCTTTGGCCTCAGTTGTGATGCCGGGACCGCCCATGAGGCTCACGTCTTCGAACTGGCCATTGCGCAGATTGCGGTAGAGATATTTTCGTTCCGCGTAGCTTGCGTCGACTTGCGTCCCGTCTACTTCGGGATAGACGTGGCCGTTGGCGACGAGAATGTCGAGCCAGCCGTCGTTGTCGATGTCGATGAAACTGACGCCCCAGCCCAGGAGGCGGGTGTTGATGCCAAGGCCCGCCTGGTAGGTGCGGTCGTCGAAGGAGCCGTCGCCGAGATTCATAAAGAGGGAATCAGTGTCGCCGGCGAAGTTTGTTTTCACGATGTCGAGCAAACCATCGCGGTTGTAATCGCCAATGCTGACGCCCATGCCGGCCTGCGGCTTGCCATCGGGGGAATACGCGACGCCGGCTTCGATGGCCTGGTCCTTGAAGGTGCCGTCTTTCTGGTTGACGTAGTAGGTGGCGGATGTGGAGTCGTTCGCGACATAGATATTCGGCCAGCCTGTGTTGTCGAGATCGGCGGCCGCACAACTCAGCGCGTAGGTGCCCAGGGTGCCGTTCATGCCGGCTTTCGCACTGACGTCGCTGAAGGTGCCGTTGCCGTTGTTGTGATAGAGGATGTTCTTGCCGCCTTCGAGGCCGGGCGGCCCGCAGGCGACAACGATGCCCTTGTAAGTACAGTTCGCGTCTTCGGGAGCGGGCGCGGTTTTTACATCGAAGTCGATGTAGTTGCCGACGAAGAGGTCGAGGCGGCCATCCTTGTCGTAGTCCAGGAACGCGCAGCCGGAGTTCCAACGCAGACGGTCCTGCAGGAGGCCCGCTTCTTTCGTGACTTCGTTGAATGTGCCGTTGCCGTTGTTGCGGAAAAGGGCGTTCTGCCCGTAGTAACTGACGAAGAGATCGTTCCAGCCATCATTGTTGTAGTCGCCCACGCAGCAGGCCTGACCCCAGCCACTACGCGCGAGTCCGGCTTTCAACGTGACATCGGTAAATGTGCCGTCGCGATTGTTTTTGAAGAGATGGCAGACAGGTTCATGACCTTTGGGAAAGCCCTCGAGACGCCATCCGTTCACCAGAAAAACGTCGATCCAGTCGTCCTGGTCGTAGTCGAAGAAAGCCGCGCCGCAGCCTGTGGTTTCGAGGAGATATTTGTTGCGGTGCTCCCCGCCGAAGATGGTTTCGGTATTGAGGCCCGCTTCTTTAGCGACGTCGACAAACTGGATGCCGAGCGGGGTGCCTGTTACCGGCGACGGGGCTCCTTTGGGCGCGGGACGCACCGGGGCTTCATAGGATTGGCGGGCGCTGCTGGCTGGTTTCTGTGCAGGGGCTTGACCCAGGAGCGGGCGCGCCAGGCTCAGAACATCTTCGAGCGACAACACAACTGCGGTCCGTGACAGCGACTTCAAAAACCCTCGGCGGTTCAAAGGCAAACAGGTATCTCCTGGTGCGCGCCGCTGTCGGTCGCGACTTCGCCCCAAAAGCCGAGTATAGCTGCCGCAATTCAGGTTTGCGGCACGAGCGACGTCGTGGCGGACGCGCTTTGGTGCGGTTTTCCTGAAGTGCCAAGGGCAGGGATGGGAACGCTCGGGAGCCTTTTAGCTTTCCCACCCATTCCCCAGAAAAAAGGGGAATGGATGGGGCACGGAGTGTGCCGGTTGATACGTATTTGAAGGGCGTAGCGATGAGAGCGATCGGAGGCCTTTTAGCTTTCCCACCCATTCCCCAGAAAAGAGGGGAATGGATGGGGCACGGAGGTTTGTTGGTGGATACGCCTTTGAACGTGCACGGGAGGCGTGTTGGTCAATGAGCTATTCAGTTCGCAAGGCTTCGGTTGGATTCACGGATGCGGCGCGGATCGCTGGCAGGCTCGCGCCGAGCGCGGCTACGAGCAACAGAACTCCTACCGCGAATCCCATTGACACGCGATCGACTGTGCTGGTCTGAAAGAGGATTCCATTGATCAGGCGAGCGCAGGCAAGGCCTGCGGCGAGTCCGGCTGCCACGCCGAGTGCGGTGAAGCTGCCTGCCTCGCGAAGGACTAAGCCGAGGATGTCCGCGCGACCGGCGCCTACGGCGATTCGCACCCCGATCTCGCGCTTGCGCTGAGCGACGGAGTAGGACAGCACTCCGTAAATTCCGATCGCGGCGAGGACGAGCGCCATTGCGGCAAAAATGCCGAGCAGGGCGGAGGTCATCCGTTGCCGTTCGAGGGTGTCCGAGAGCAGGCTATCCATGGCCTCGAGGTGATAGATGGGCTGCTTCGCGTCCAGCGTGTGCACCGCATCGCGCATGATAGGCGCGACAAGTTCCGGATTCATGGCAGTTCTTACGAGCAGGACTTCGTGGAGGCCGAAGCCGGGAAGGTAGATCTCGGGTTGTGGCTCAGTCTCCACTCCGAGGTCGCGCGCATTGGCTACGACACCGATCACCGGGATTTTCACAGGCTGTGGAGTCATGACTCCAAGGAGGATCTTCGCGCCGATTGGATCGCGGCCGCTGAGATATTGCTGTGCGAATGCTTCATTCACGACGAAGAGGCTGGCTTGATTTGCAATATCAGATTGATCAAACACTCGGCCTCTGCGGACACCCAGTCCCATGGTGCGAAAGAAATTGGCGCTCACATAGCGAATTTGTGCAGCGGGATATGTGCCCGGCGCGAGCGGCGGCGCACCGTCGATAAGAAACCGCGTCATGACGAGGGAGGGCTTGAGCGGAAGTATCGAGGTGGCGCCTGCGGCCACCACGCCGGGGGATTGCGCGATTTTGTCGAGGACCTGCTGATAAAAGCGACCGGTCTCCGGACCGTTATCGCTGTAGCGCGGTTCGGGCAGTGTCAGTTCCGCGCTGAGCAAATGGTCGGTGCGAAATCCGGGGTCGACGGCGATCAGCTTCTGGAAGCTGCGAATTACGAGCGTGCTGAGGAAGACGACGACGACCGCGAGCGCAATCTCCCCGGCGATGAGTGCGCCGCGGCTTCGCGATTGGTGGCTGCTTCCGCGATCGCCTGCTCGCAAGGCGTCGGTCAATTTCTTCGAAATTCTTGTTGCCGGAAGAAGGCCGAAGATCACGGCGGTGCAGGTACAAATCCCAAGCGCAAACAGGAGCACGGGAACGCTGACGCGAATGGACTGAATCATCGAGGGGTCGAGGCCTTCGGTGTGAGCCAAGGCAAGCCTCAAGAGCGGAAGGGCGGCCACAGCGAGAGATACACCGAGTGCGCCACCGAGCAGGCAAAGCAGCAATGTTTGGGCAAGAAATTGGGAAAAGAGGCGTTTGCGGTCGGCCCCCAGCGCCTGACGTATAGCCACTTCGCGTTGTTGAACCGACGCGCGGACCAGCAGGAGATTAGCGACGTTTGCGCAGGCGACCAGGAGAACCAGCACCACGGCGCCGAGGAGGCACAGCATGGCGGGACGGAGCGCGCCGACGAGTTGTTCGCGCAGGAGCTCGAGCGATACTCCGACCCTGCGGTTTGTGGCGGGGTACGCGGCTTCAAGACGCTGCGCGATGGTGCGCATGTCGGCTTGCGCCTGAAGCAGCGAGACGCCGGGCCGTAGACGGCTCAAGGCATTGACGGAGTGCCAGACGCGCGAGGCCTGGGTCGGCTTGTCGAGGAGCGAAAGGGGAAGCCACACATCGCCCTCAGCGGGAAATGACCCTTGCGGTGGAAGAACGCCGATGACGGTGTAACTGCTTCCGTTCAATTCAATCCCGCGACCGACCACGCTGGCGTCGCGACCGAAGAGGCGCTGCCATGCCGATGCGCTCAACACGGCAACGTGATCTTTGCCGTCAATGTCGTCCCCCTGATCGATCAAGCGGCCCGCGAGGGGAGAGATTCCGAGGACGGCGAAGAAATTGCCGGATGCCAGTACTCGATGGATCTGCTCGGAGTGTCCGTCGAAGACGAGCGAAACCGTGTTCGGGTTCAGGGTGGAGTAGGCCGCGATCTGGGTGAAGCTCTTCTGCTGTTTTCGCCAATCCTGATAATCGGGATAGGTGGCTTCGATAGGGCCCTTGAGTTGAGGATGAGTTTCCCGGAGGGTGACGAGGCGGTCCGCGTTCTCGAAAGGGAGGGATTTCAGAAGCAGACCGTACACGCAACTGAAGATGGCCGTGGTAGCGCCGACTCCGAGGGCCAGAGTCAGGACGGCTGCGACGGTGAAGGAAGGAGAATTGCGCAACTGGCGGCCTGCATAGCGCAGATCGCGCAGGACAGTCTGCATCATATTGAGGACCTCAGGGAAGAGTCGCCCGGCGGCGGATCGACTTGCGCGCGCAAACGATGATACCTTGCAGCAGCTTGCAGGCCAGAAATTTAAGTGACGAATGTGGGGAAAGATGCCAGCAAGGTCGCGGTTGCTATCCAGTAAAGAAACAATTTCTCCGGCCTCTCGTTCGCATGCCACGATTCTCGCAACTTTTTATGCTTTTTTGTGTCGAACTTGTATAGGGTCGTTCTATTCTTCCCGTTGCGGTAGGCAGCCTTTCGGAGTTCCGCGGTCGCGGATGGTTCAGGAAGTTGCCTTTACCCAGTACTCCCCAACCAAGATTTGACGGAGTTGCAGGATGGCCGCAAACCTTGTTTATTTCGGGGTGGATACCTGCCACCGGCTTCCGGTGCTGATGCGCGCGGGCTACACAGTCGAAAACTGTTATTCCGCGCTGCAGCTTGAGGCTGTGTTCGATTCCATCTCTCCAGCTGAAGCCGTGCTGATGACGGATCACGAGGGCAAGCTTCCGCAGGACGCGATCACGTTGACGCGGTGCCGCCCCGTGACGCCTCTGATCCTGTTTCGGGATTCGAACCACTCGTACGCCGAATCGGCTTTCGACCTGGTCGTTCCCAGCCTTACGCCTCCGGGCCAGTGGCTAGAGCAGATCGCTCTTCTGCTCGAAGAGAGCCGCGTGTTGCGGGCAAAGTCGGAGCTGCTGCGTGTTGAGTCGCGGATGCTGCAGCATGAGGCGATTCTGCTGCAGCGGGATGCTGCGGAGCTGCGCGAAAAGACGCGGTTGGAGCGAATTCGAGCCGCCCGCGCCTGCTCCCCGTACCGGGACCCTTTCGCGGGCGAATAAGCAGCCCCAGTTCCGAAGAACAACCTACTTATTATCAGGCATTTGTCGCGCTGTCCCCAAGGGGGTCATGGGGGCTCACCCAGGTGGCCTATCGGTCTCCCACCATTGGTCGCCGGTTGACCTCAGAGTGTGATTGTTGACCCTGTCAGGCGGGTCTACACTTCGAATCAGTCAAGTAAAGCATTTAGCAAGCAAAGCATTCAGCAAGCAAAAGATTCAGGGCCAAGTGAGACACGGGCTGAACGAATCAGGGAGAAACACCATGATCGAGATGAAGAACCTGGACTACTATGAGTTTCTACAGATCAGCCCGAATGCCGATTCCGACACCATTCATCGTGTGTATCGGTTCCTGGCTGCCCGGTTCCATCCGGACAATCCGGTTTCGGGCGATCCGGAAAAGTTCTTCATGTTGAAGACGGCCTATGACGTTCTTTCGGATTCAGACAAGCGCGCCGAATACGATGTGAGCCGTCAGAGCGACGAGGCCGATGAGACGCCTTTGTCCTCGAGCGTTGATTTCATGGATCAGTTTGAAGGCGAGCAGAATCGCCGCCTTGCAGTGCTTGCGGTGCTTTACTACCGGCGCCGGAACCATCCGCATAACCCTGAAGTGAGTCTTCCTGAGATTGAAAAGCAGATGGGCTTCCCGCGCGACTACCTGGACTTCACGACCTGGTATTTGCTGCGGAAGGGGTACATTACGCGCGCCGACAACTCCGACTTTACCCTGACTGCCGATGGCGTGGATTTTGTTGAGACGCAGCGCGTGAATATGCCGGTTCTGAACAAGATGCTGACGAACGGAACCACTGTTGCGAGCTTTTCAAAGCACGACGACTTGGAGACGGACGGAGTAGTACATGGAGCCGAGGCCGCCAGAGCACACGGAGCGGGCCGGCGCACCATTATTCTGCCCGACATGTCTGTTCACACCGATCGCCGCACGGGTCAACCGGACCTGCGCGAGGATCGGACCGAACGACGGGCTACACTTCGCCTGGGTAGCTAGGCTTCTTTCCCCAGATTTTGCTTTCCGCGGTTGGGTATACCTACACAACTACGGAATTCGCGCCGCGCCGGCTGGGACCTCCTGATTGCAAGAGGCACAATCAGGAGGTCCCAGCCGGCGAGCGCCTTTTTTGTGGTGTTGTCTTGGATGGGGTACGGTTCGAGCGATAGATTTGGCCACGTCAAACCTGCATGACTTCCGCTTCCTTTTTGCGCGAAAGCTCGTCCATGCGGAGAATTTCGTCGTTCGTCATCT
>Ga0187855_10002699_pt1 | contig 13314 bp, 13 predicted proteins | sample June2016WEW_8_10_2_FD_132969 | JGI IMG/M metagenome (GOLD analysis project Ga0187855, IMG submission 132969) | Peatland microbial communities from SPRUCE experiment site at the Marcell Experimental Forest, Minnesota, USA - June2016WEW_8_10 | ecosystem: Environmental > Terrestrial > Soil >...
GGAAGGACTATCTCCTGCAGATGACAATCCCGAACGTCTACTTCCACGTAGCGATAGCGTACGCCATCCTCCGCCACAACGGAGTCGACATCGGCAAGATGGATTTTCTAAGTCCTATAAATTAGATCGACGCCTGATCCACTGTGCCGCTGTTCAAGACTGTAAGCGTTCGACCCGCTGCTCCGTGATCGCTTTGACCGGCCCGACAAGGTGTCACGCCAGGAGTATAAAAATGGACCAAAGTGAAAAGGCCAACCGGTTCGCTCAACTACACGTCAAGGGAGCCCCATTACTGCTCTATAATGCGTGGGACGCTGGTAGCGCGCGATCTATTCTGGAAGCCGGCGCGAAGGCGATTGCGACAAGCAGTTGGTCAGTCGCCGCCGCGCAAGGCTACCAGGACGCCGAGGAAATCCCGATCGAGCTCGCTGAGCAGGTCGTCGCGCGTATCGTGGCGAGCGTCGATGCCCCCGTGAGCGTGGACTTCGAGGGAGGTTATAGCGAGGACGACGGCGAGCTCGCGGATAACATCTCGCGCTTGATCGATTTAGGTGTGATTGGCATCAACTTTGAGGATCGGATCGTCAGAGGCTCGGGGCTTTATGGCGTGGACCGCCAAGCCCGGAGGCTCGGTGCGATCCGCAAAGCCGCAGAGAAAAAGCGCGTTGACTTCTTTGTCAACGCGCGGACGGACGTATTTTTTGAACACGGTGAGAACGCGGCTCAAGCAGTTGACGAAGCGCTTGAGAGGGCTAAGGCCTACGCAGCTGCTGGCGCATCCGGCTTCTTCATCCCCGGCTTGACGCAAGAAGCGCTGATCGCACGGCTTTGCGAAACCGTTACATTACCTGTGAATGTTATGGTCATGGACGGCGTGCCGTCGAATGAACGTCTCTCTAAGCTCGGCGTCGCGCGCATTAGCTATGGTCCAATCCCATACATCAGTGCGATGAGCGTACTTCAACAGGAGGCGAAGAAAGTCTTTTCCTAAACGACAAACCACTGAAGCTTAATTCCCGCATCATAGTCGTGGCCTGTGCGCGCTCGAAAAATAGCGCGCACGCGCGTTTCGAGGGAGTGCGACCTTCCTTGAACCCTCCTGGCTGCCAGTCGCCAAAGCGCCGTTCACGTTGCTGCTGCGGCCGTACTCGCCGAAATCGGAATTCCTGGAAGACCGGAGGACCCCACCTCCAGCGAGACGAGTGAACTGAGCAATGACACCAGGTTACGCCGCGGCAGCTTCCTCAGGATGGCTGACGGTCGCTTTCGGTGCAAAGCGGAAATGGCGTCATCATCTTGCATGCTATCTTCACGCCGTTTCCCGTCGCCCTGGACAATCGAGGAACACAACGACGCGTGCTTCATCGTGAGGGGCGCCTCCGGCCAGGCGCTTGGGTGGTGCCTCAGTTTGAAAAACTCCTTTTTGAGATTTATCAAGGTTCTTACTACCAAGCCCGCTACCATGACAAAAGTGCTGGATGCTGGCCGGACCAATCCTCACACCCGTTGTGTTTCTGGAGGATCAAGCGTTCAGCGCCAAGTGGCCGGCACCAACGGGGAGGCCCTGACTTCGGTCGGGGTCTCTTTTTGTTTAGGCGCCTCCGCAGGCGGATCCAACCAATCCCCTCCCGCGGCTCAACCGAGCCGCGGCACACGACCAACCCCTCCAAAATCCGTGACGTGAATTTCATCGCGTCGACGCCCATCACGTCCGAGTGATACTCGGATGATCAGACCATGGGGTGCGCGGAACGTGATCGTCTAGCTTAGCTAGGCCACCTTGGCGTGCGGTGCAGTGTGGTTATGGCGCACTATGCACGATAGCTCGTAACCGCAGCTTACACAGACGAGTATCTCGTCCTCCAAATCAAGTTCGCGGTTGGCGGGCTCAATCAGCTTGAGCCGTAGCTCGCCACCGCATTGGTCGCACCGCGACGATGGCGGCGGTTGGGTGACTGTGCGCATGGAATTTCCTTTCGCCCGACATGCTTCGCAACGAGGGAACGGGACACTCAAAAGGATCCCGATTGAAAGGTTGGATTGAAAGCCCGAACGCGTTGCGTTGGCGTCTCGAGTCGCGATTATGCTGCGCCTTTATCGCGACCGAGTCGAGAAAAATTGCAGACACCCCACGGCTCCACAGAGCCCCGCGGCCATCTCTTCGGCTTGGCAAAGTGCTTGCCGCGTCTTGGTGCTGAAAGGTCCAATTGATAGGTTCGGGGGCCCGCTGTAGCGAGGTCGCCATGAAGATCCCGTTATTGATTGTTCTCACGGCGGTTGTGCCCGGGGTCGGCAGCACCCTGGCGATTATGAACAACTCGTGCAAGAGCAGCCATCACGCTTGGTGTGCTCCAACTTCCGACATCCGACACCACACAAAGACCGGACTAGGCTAGGCGTGTCGCTCGGCGGCCAAGCTGCTCACCCGCGACGAGGCGCGGCGGCTCGCGGCGAACTTCGCCAAGCTGCCGGAGTTGCTGCGGCGCTCGTAGTCGCCTCGGTTACGGTCACGACGTCGCCGCCCGGTGGCGGCCCCAACACTCCGATCGTCCTCAGCGGTGCGAACGCTGCGTCGTTCGTGCTATCAAACAACGGCATGGGGCTGCCTGGAACGCCGTGCAACCTGCTCGTCGGCGCGTCCAGCATCCGCCGGGCCTTACCAAGTCACCTTGACAGCGACCTAACGGAGAGACCGCTGATGAAGCCCGGTCGTTTGCTCAGCCACCTGATCGTCGCATCGGCCGCGCTGTCGCTGGCAGTGCTGCCGGCATCAGCCGCGCACTATCGCTCGAAGCTGGTCGTCGGGTCGCCTCACCGGATGACCGCTGCCGCCCTGGAAATCCCGCAGTATGAACTGCGGACGCTGCTGACTAAGCCGCGACGACTGTCTCCGCAATCTTGGGCGGTCACCAACACATTCGACATCAACATCCAGATCATTCAAAAACCCGGAACGAGCGCGACGCTGTTCGCCACTCCCTACTACTCATGCCAGACATTTCGCTACATCTCGACCGCCGGCAGCGACAGCTATGATGGGACGTCGGCGACGCACACCAGCGGGACTGTCGGTCCGTGGCTGACCCTCAATCATGCTGACGCCACCATTCCGAACCCTGCCCCGGGCTACTGCATCACCGTCGCCAACGGAACCTACAACGGAATATCTCCGACGCACGGCGGCAACCTCGCGAGTGCGACCGGCTACGTCGTCTACAAGTGCGCCACCTTGGGCGGCTGCACGCTCAACGGCTCGGAGGGGAACGGCGACAGCGTCGAGTTTGCCTGCAACCATGCGAACTACGTCATGTTCGACGGCTTCATCATGGTCGGAACGAACACCGAAAACTCCAGTGGCGTTGACGCCTTCTGCGGCAATCCGCCGAGCGTCGAAATCACTTCGCATCATGTCTGGGTGCTGAACAGCACCATCTATGGCTTCGGTCAGAGCGGGATGCAGTTGAACGGTGGCGATTTTTACTACGCCATGCACGACGTGCTTTACAACAATTCAATGACCTGTCCAGCAGCGCAGGGGTCCGGCATCAGCTTTGCGAGCGACCACGACCTTGCCAGTTATTCGCCGACCTCGGACGATCAGGTGCCGAACCCGGTGTTTGGCTTCCCCACCTGGACGATAAGCAGCGGCGTGTACTTTCACAGCGTCATCGCCTGGAGCGTACTCTACAACAACACGCTCCAAGTTGGATGCGGATACGTGACTGACGGTAACAACATCATCTTCGACACTCAGGACAGTGCCGACGGCAACTCGACGAACTACACTGATCCGGTGCTGGTCGCTTTCAATGTTTCCTATAATTCTGGCGGCTCTGGTCTTCACCCCTTCGGAGCCGTCAACATCTATTCGGCCAACAATTCGATCTACAACAACTATCTGAGCGTCGAGAACACCGGCAGCGAGCGCGGCGGTATTGACGCCGACACCTCCGATAGTTCTGGCAAGGTCAACTACTTTTACAACAACATCAGCGTGGCCATACCAACGGCCTCTGGAAATCTGTCAACCAACAATGCGATTGCGAGTTCCCCGCCAAGTTTCTTCAGTAAGAACATGACGTATGACACCAGAACCACTCAGCAGGTCGGCGAGGTATTTTACTCTTTCCCGACCGATGCCTGCACCGTGTCGAGCTACACCGCCAACAACTACTGCCACACCAACCCGCTGTGGGTGAACGTTGGCAACATTTCGACCGGGAGCAACGTCACGCCGCCCGTGGGATCAAATTTTGCTCTGCAATCGACCAGCCCGGCAATCGGCGTCGGCACGGTGCCTGCCTGGCTGCCGCAGCAAGCAGTAGACCTTGGCGCCTGCCATCACAGTCTGGCAACGTGCCCCTGAAAAGGAACATGAAGTGACTAAGAAGCTGATCCTCCCGCAGCGAGAGATCGTCCGGCCGGCCAGGGCGCCGCTGACCTACCCGCGGCGCAAGCTGTTCCCGACGCCGCACATCTTCATTCCTCGACAGCCGGACATCTTCGTCCCGAGACAACCCGAACTCGGCGCCTTGAGCATAGCTAGTTTTGCCAGCGGTAGCACTTCCACCTACAAAGGTTTTAACACCAGCAGCACCTATCCATCGCTGACGACGAGTGGGCCGAGCATCGTCGTCATTTGTTTGTTTTCTGAGAACGACTACACGGCCGGACCTGGAGTGTATCCCACGGTTTCTGACGTTGCGGTCGCTGGCGCCAACTCATACTCGATTGCCTCGTCTGGAAACTCCTACACCACCGGCACCGGCGTCGTGTCGCTGACCTTGACGACCACACCGGCGCTCACGTCCGGCGCTCAGATCATGGTCGACATAAATAGCGGCACCGGGAACACCACTGCCATAGACGGCATCTGGACGGCGGCATCGGTGACTGGCGACGTGGTCACGTTGACGGCCTGACGGGCCAAGGCGCGACGACCATCACCGGCGGAACCGTGTGGTCTGGCTTGAACCTCGCCACTTTCCGCAACCGCTGGCAGTGGGAAGGAAACGCCACATTCGGCGGCAGCGGCGGCGCTGCGAACAACAACGCCGAAATCTGGTGGTATTATGCGCCCGGTGCTCTCACCAGTGCTTTCGTCGGCGCTTTACTGAACGCCAATTTTAACGACTGCGCCACGGTCAACGTCGTGCGAGTCCAGAACGGTGCAGCAATTAGTCAATGGTGCTTACCCAACGCATGGAAGCCCGTGCTTCAAGGCCCACCGCAATGGCGGCGAACTTCGCCAAGCTGCCGGAGCTGCTGCGGAACGGCCTTCCGGCGACTGCCGGTAATCACCGTTCATCAGCATTATTCTTGAGTTCAAGCGCGAACACCCAAACAATCAGGCCGATGCCAAAGAGAACGAGTGGTATGAGCGGATTTAATATGAAGGACAGAATGGTCGCTATTCCGATCAGAAGGACCGCAAGACCCCAGCCAATCCAGTAAAGGAAGATTTCCAGGAATTTTCCCAATCTGACGAACATTGGATCATCTCTCTTGGCGGAGACGACTCGTTGGCGTCATGAGCACTCGTGGTCGCAGAGGAGTTTAGCAGAAAAGCTGGACGACTTCTGCTTGTGCGGCCCTCGGGCCTAGGGCCACATCTGCTTCGCCCCTCGCCCACGCCGCATGGCGGTGAACTTCGCCAAGCTGCCGGAGCTGCTGCGCCGAAAGGCCGGCAGCCGGTAGAGGGCCCCGCGCCGCCCCAGCCGCCCGTCCGGTTCACGCGACGGGCGCTTTCGTTTTCGGGCCGTCCCTCCCCTCCTGGGAGCCTCCGCGCCGAGCCAGGGAAGGCCGCCGGTCTCGCCGGCGGGTCAGGCCGCTAGGGCTGCCGCGGTCGGGTAGGACGCGGCCACCATGGAACGGAAGCAGCACACGGACTGCCAACTCCAAAGGACAGAAACTGCCAACTCTTAGCCAAGCCCTTGACGACAAACGATGAGTTTTAGGGGATGGCGGGAGCGACGGGACTCGAACCCGCGACCTTCGGCGTGACAGGCCGACGCTCTAACCAACTGAGCTACGCCCCCGCGGGCGCGCTGCGCAGTTAAAGCCCGCCCGCCCGCAAGTCAAGGATTCCGGCCCAAAATGGGCCTTTTTGGCTTGCTTTGTATGCGCCATGGACGGCGGCCGGATGGCGAGGCAAGGCGAAAACATCCGTGGAATCGGCAAAACAAGCGTGGTCAGTCGCCGCCGAATCGTCTAACGCATCGCTGTGACGGGCACTTTTGGCCCGCCACCGCTTCATCGAGGAGGGTCTCATGGCGACTAAACCAGCCACAACCGTTACATTGAAGCATCTCGCGGCAAGCGTTGCCGAAGACAACGAACTTTCGAAAAAGCAGGCGGAAGCCATACTCGCCGGCCTAGTCGGCAATATCGTCAAGCACCTCAAAAAGGGCGAGCGCATCCGCATCGGCGGCCTCGGCATTCTGCAAGTCCGAAAGCGCGCCGCGCGCATGGGCCGCAATCCGGCCACCGGCGAAGCCATTCAAATCAAGGCAAGCAAGAAGGTGGCGTTCCGCGCTTCCAAGGAGTTGAAGGAAGCCATTTGAGGCACAATGGCGAACAGCGGATGACGGAGTGTGGAGGACAGACGAACAGTCCGTCCTCCGTCATCTGTCTTCGATTCTTTGTTTCCGGAGTGGCTTGCCGGGCAGGCCGCGGCCACGTCCGTGTTCGCGCAAGGGGCTTCGGCGCGCCCACCTTAACTGTGTGAGGCAAGAATCCGTGTGAGGTAAGAAGCGGCCCGCCGCATGGCCGCTTGCCGCGCCGCCCGAACGGCCAGAGCCGCCAGCAAAGCTGGCGACTCTCACCGCCGTTCAGAGCGAGCAACGTGCGGTCCTATAAAATGCTCGCTCCGACCAGCGCCCATGAGAGCGTCAAGATTTCGGCTTGCGCGAGATGTGGTAAGTCAGAGCGCCCGTGAGAAAATCGCAGCTCTCGATGCCGGCGAAACCAACCTCGTCAAGAAGCAGTTCCAACTCACGCGGTGTATAGAAGTGTCGTATCGCGTTGGCGAAATAACCAACACACTTCTTGCTCTGTGCAGAACTGGCGAAAATCATTGCCGTGAACCATACCGAGAAGCGCAAGTACACCAGGTATGGGATTTCGACGATCCTAGATGCCGGGCGCAGCATGTCGTTGTGACAGAAGACGCCGCCTGGCTTGAGAACCCGATAGATCTCCTTAAACGCCTTGATGATCTCGAGATGGCGCGAAGCGAATTGTAGCGTCACGGCGTCGAACGAGTTGTCGGGAAACGGCAGCCCATGGGCGTCACAGACGTGGGCATCGATCGTCAGATTGCGTTCGCCCGCGCGGCGCTGTCCCTCGGCTAACATATGTGCGCTTCCATCCACGGCGTGGATCTGCAGCGTCGGATCGAGCGCCAAGAGCCGCAGCGGAATGTCATGGGTGCCCGAACATACGTCGAGGACGCTGGCGCCGGGCGGCAGATGTTTTTGGATGGCCGAGGCAAACTTGTTGCTCCACCGCGCGCAATTCCCCAGCGATGCGACCGCGTTGCCTCTGTCGTAATAGGTCGGAACATCCCGAAAAACTTCAGGGATCAAGTTCCGCCAGGTTTCTCGAAAGAGATGCGAACGAAGGTCTTCCCTCTTCAAGAAATCTTCTGAGATGCTCATCCGATTCTCTCCTGCTGATCGGGAACTCCTGACGGATTGTTCGGCCACCGCCGCGAGGCTCGGACTCGAGGCCTACATAACGAAGGCGGCCAGGACCGGAGCCACCAAAGCACTCAAGGGCTCGGTCAAAGCCGCCCGGCTCACATGCAATCCCCCCAATCCGGGATTCCATATAAGCCAAACACAACAGTAGGGCCGTTAGCTCAAATCGCCTTGATGTTAGTCAAATGATCCTGCCGCTCAAACTTGATCTTAATCAAGTCGCCCTGTCACCCAAAAAATGGCTTTCACGACCCTCAATCGCTTCCGGCGTTGTCGGCACGGATGTCCAGACCCGGCATTGCCCACCGGGGGCATTTCGCCGTGGACCGCTTACGAGCCTGCCGGGCACGCCGTGGAATCATTGGTGGGCGGTGACGGATTCGAACCGCCGACATCCTGCGTGTAAAGCAGACGCTCTACCAGCTGAGCTAACCGCCCTACGGCAAGATTTATCTCCCCGGGACGACGGCGCGCAAGGGCGAGCCGGGATGTTCGGGGTGATGCCGTTGTTCTCGGTCATACCGGCGGTAAGGGCCAAAGCACCCAGGCCTTTCGACTTTGCCCTTGGCTGCGGCCGCGGCGAGTCTGTGCGCGCGCGGACACGCGGCGCGCCTTGACGACGCGACGCACATCGTGCGTCGTGGGCTGCCTTTCCGGGCAGTGCCCCGTGAGGAACGAATGTGAGATAGGCGCCCGTCGCGTGGCGGGAATACTCAAAGAGGGACTGATGCTTCGAACGTTCTGCATGATCGCTCTTTTGCTCACCGCAGCAGCGGCGCAGGCGCAGTCGCCGCCACCGCCGCCAGCCAATCCGCTTGGACTGGGGACCGACAAAGAACGCAAGGCGTGCGCCCCCGATGTGGTCAAGTATTGCGGAGAATTTATCAAGGATAACGCCCCACCGGACGTCTTTGAGATCCAGGGTTGCCTGATCACCAACCGGGCGAAAATCAGCGCCGCCTGCCGCGAAGTACTCGACAATCACCCGCAGTGAGCGAGTGCGTGAGGGCTCGAAGCTCGCGTCGCCCGGCACCCGGTTCAATCGGAAGAGTGGACGGCGAGAACGTCGTCGCCGTTATCGGCATCGGGGTCCGCAGTCCTTGAGCGCGCCACATGCTCGGCCAGCCGCACCCACGACTGCGCCAACGTCAACCACAGGGCTTTGTCCTTCCGGTCCTGCGCAGCCTGCGCCATGGCGACACATTCTTCCGCACGCTTTCGATGATCTTGAGGGGTCCCCATTCCACGCTCCCCGGCTGACGCAACACCACGCGGATATCAGCCGCCAAGTGCGGCGGAGAAACGATCCTCAGGTGGCCGAAAACGGGCATAGCCGAGCCATGCGAGAATAGCAGTTCTCGATCATTATACTTGATACTTGCATGGATAATCAGGGAGTGCCCTAAAAACCCTTAAGGATTCAATGCTGACGACATGCAGCCTGGGCTTAGCTGCACTGCAACAAAATCGCTTTGTGCAGCGCACCCAACGCCTTATTTTCGCTGCGAATAATTCCGGCGGCTGCCGGAGGCCGTCGGGGAAAGGACGTATCAATGCTTGCATCCATCATCCGCCTCTTCCAGGCTTGGAAGCGTTACGGAGACGCCATGCGGGAGCTTTCGTATCTCAGCGACCGCGAACTGGCCGATATCGGGGTTAACCGCTCGGAGATCCAGCGGCTCGCTTGGCAGCATGCCCATAGCGCCTGAGCGCGCGACGACTAATACCTGCTTAGGCAACGCCCGCCTCGTGCGGGCGTTGCCTTTTTTGCGCCGTCGGCGGTGCATGCTAACGAACTGTCATGCCCGTTCTTGCGCTTACGGACGCCGCTTCGCTCCTGCCGGCACGCGGCGCGCTGATCGGTCTCGATCTTGGCAGCAAGACGATCGGGGTCGCGGTCAGCGACCCGGACCGGCGCCTCGCCGCCCCGGTCGAGACGATTGTCCGCAAACGGTTCAACCTCGATGCCGAGCGCCTGTTCGCGCTGGCCGGCGAGCGGCGCGCCGTAGGCTTCGTGCTTGGGCTGCCGGTCAACATGGACGGCAGCGAAGGCCCGCGCGCGCAATCCACGCGCGCCTTCGCGCGCAATCTCGCGAAACTCACTGAGCTGCCGATCGCGCTGTGGGACGAGCGGCTATCGACGGCGGCGGTGGAGCGCGCGCTGATCGCCGCCGATGCCAGCCGCGCCCAGCGCAAAGCCGTGATCGACCAGCATGCCGCCGCCTATATCCTGCAGGGCGCGCTCGATCGGCTGGCGCGAGACGTCCGAGCGCCGGGCTAAAGACATCACTCTTCCGGCAGCGCCCGCTGCAAAAGAAGCTCGGCGGTTGGCGCGTTGATGGCGTCGGCCCCGTAAAGCGCGCTGTGCTGTCGGACAAGCCGCGTTTGCACAAACGCCTCGACCAAAGCCGGCGGCGCGGTCGCCCGCAGTGCCGCAGCGGCCGCCAGCACTGCGAGCTTGCCGACAGTAACGCGGGCTGTGGCTTCGCTCGCGAACTCGTTCATCGGCGCGAACGGCGCCGCGCTATCGCCGGTCAAATCCGACGCCTCGCGCCCCAATTCGCCAAAAAGGTCGGCGGCTTCCTTGTCGCGCTTGAGCGCGCGCAGCACGTCGAGGCACATGACGTTGCCGGAGCCTTCCCAGATCGCATTGACCGGCGCCTCGCGATAGAGCCGCGGCAGCACGCTTTCCTCGACGTAGCCGTTGCCGCCGAGGCATTCCATGGCCTCGTAGATGAAGCTCGGCGCGGTCTTGCAGACCCAATACTTTGCCGCGGGCGTGACCAGCCGTGCATAGGCCGCCTCATGCGGATCCGTGTCGGCGAGATCGAAGGAACGCGCCAGCCGCATGACCAGCGCCACCGCGCCTTCCACCTCCAGCGCCAGGTCGGCCAGCACCGCGCGCATCATCGGCTGGTCGTATAGGTGCTTTTGGAAAACCGAGCGGTAGCGGCAATGATGCGCGGCTTGAGCCACCGCCATCCGCATGAAGCCGGCCGAAGCGAGCGCGCAATCGAGCCGCGTCAACTGCACCATCTGGATGATGGTGCGCACGCCGGCGCCCTCGTCGCCGACGCGCCAGACGAACGCCTCGGCGAATTCGATCTCGCTCGAGGCATTGGAACGGTTGCCGAGTTTGTCCTTCAGCCGCTGCAGGCGGAGCGCGTTGACCGAGCCGTCGGGCCGAAAGCGCGGCATGAGAAAACAGGTGAGACCGCCGGGCGCCTGCGCCAAGACCAAAAAGGCGTCGCACATCGGCGCGGAGAGAAACCATTTGTGGCCGGTGATGGTATAGGAATCTCCGGTGGGCGTGGCGACGCTGGAATTGGCGCGCACGTCGGTGCCGCCCTGCTTCTCCGTCATGCCCATGCCGAGCGTCATCCCCGATTTTTCCCACCATGGCCGGAAAGCCGGGTCGTAGCTCGTGGTGGCGACTTTCGCGGCGATCTTGGCGAGCAGCGCCGGCTCAGCCGCGAGCGGCGCCAGCGCCGCGCGGGTCATGGTGATCGGGCACAAGTGACCACTCTCGACTTGCGCCGCCATGTAGTAGCGCGCCGCGCGCGCCACCTCCGCCGGCGGCGCGGCGCGCTTGCCGGATGGGGTCCAGGTCGAGGCGTGCAGCCCGGACGCGACGCTTGCCCGCATCAACTCGTGATAGGCCGGATGGAACTCGACGGTATCGCGGCGAAAGCCCTTCGGGTCAAAACCGTAAAGCTTCGGTGGGTTCTCGTTGGCGCGCCGCGCCCGCGCGAACATTTCCGCCGTTCCCCATTGCCGACCGAAGGCAGAGAGCGCGGCGGCTTCACCCCCGGCGCCGTTGGCCTCGACGGCCTCGAACAACGGCCGATCGCTCAAAAACAGATCGACGTTTTCGTAGGGCGGTGACTGATTGAAAACCTCGTGGGTGTCCAGGCGCAAGGCGGTGGTCATGGCGATACCTCTTTCGACTTCCCACATCGTAGCACGGTCCCGCCGGCAAATTCCGGTGCATCACTGCCCCGTGCGGCCGCCTACGGCCAACAGCGGGCTTGCCGGACCGCTCGGATTGGGCCTATAGGACCGCTTTGATGACGAAACCCCAGCCGCTCACGCGCCACATCGTTTCGATCAATGATCTCACCAATAAGGAGATCGAGACGATTTTCGAGGTCGCGCATGGGTTTTTGCAGGAACTGGCGGACCAAAACGTACCCTACCGGATCGGACGCGGCACCAGCATCGCGTCCAAATTCATCCTGGCCAGCCTGTTCTACGAGCCGTCGACGCGAACGCGGCTGTCGTTCGAGAGCGCCATGCTGCGGCTCGGTGGCGACAAAATCACCAGCGCCGATCCCGCCGTGAGTTCCGCGGCCAAAGGCGAAAGCCTCGCCGACACCATCCGCGTCACCGGCAATTACGCCGACGTCATTGTCATCCGCCACCCGCGCGACGGCGCTGCGCGGCTTGCCGCCGAATATTCGGCGGTGCCGGTGATCAACGGCGGCGACGGCAGCCATGAGCACCCGACGCAAACGCTGTGCGATCTATTCACGCTGCGATCGAAGAACAAAGGCTTCAGAAACATGAAGGTCGCGATCTCCGGCGACCTTAAAGGCAGCCGCACGATCCACTCCTTCGTTTACGCGCTGGCGCGGTTCGGCGCCACCATCGATCCCCTCCCCGCGCCCGGCATGGAGCTGCCGCCGCATGTCGATCGGCGGCTGCGCGAGGAATTCCACTGCCGCATGATCTCCAAGGCCCCGGGGCAGGTCGACGGCGGCTCGATCGATGCTCTCTACGTCACCGCCGATCAGCCGCATCAGCTCTCGCTCTATGCCGAGCCGGAAGTCGACTACGGCCTGATTTTGCAAAAGAAGACCGATGCCGTGTACGTCACCCGCTTCCAGAAAGAGCGCTGGGCCGAGAAAGAGCGACCGTATCCGAAGATCGACGCCGAGTTTTTGGGCGATGCCAAATACTCCGAAGCCAGCGTCATGCACCCGCTGCCGCGCGTCAACGAGCTCGACGCCTCGTTCGACAGCGATCGCCGCGCCATCTATTTCCGCCAGGCCGCCTACGGCGTTCCCGTTCGCATGGCGCTGATCTCATTGCTGCTGCAGCTGCACAAGAACAAGTCGCTGCACAGATTCGTCGGCGGTTTCGGCAAACCCGATCATCCGCTTTACGTGCAGCCGATCGGAACGGGCATCCAATGCGCCAACGCAAACTGCATCACTTGCGACCCTGCCGAACGCCAATACGCCGCCAACAAGTTTTATGTCGTGGAAGATAATTCCCCGCAGCGACGCATGCTGCGCTGCCTTTATTGCGAAACCGACATCGAGGCGGAGGCCGCCGCGCCTTTCGTCGTCGGCGACACCGTGCGGAAGACGTTTTCGCCGGGATTGGCTTCGCTGCTCGGAGCGCCCGCCGAGAAGCTCAAGCATCTCGTCATTTATAACAGCGAAGCCGATGCCGAAGCGGCCGGCTTGCATCCGCGATACAGCGGCACAAAGGTCCGCGCCGGCTAGCAGGCTGCTGAAGAACTCACCATCGGCGAGCCTTGAAGGTTGAATCGTCACCGTTATGGAAGCGGATTTCTCCGGTGAGCGATCCATCCTTTTGAAGTTCGGCC
>Ga0187855_10002700_pt1 | contig 13313 bp, 10 predicted proteins | sample June2016WEW_8_10_2_FD_132969 | JGI IMG/M metagenome (GOLD analysis project Ga0187855, IMG submission 132969) | Peatland microbial communities from SPRUCE experiment site at the Marcell Experimental Forest, Minnesota, USA - June2016WEW_8_10 | ecosystem: Environmental > Terrestrial > Soil >...
AGGAACGTCTGGCCCTCGAAGATGCAATCCGCAAGGTCGAGGCGGAAGCGGCGCGCAAGTCGCGAACGGAACCGCGCCCGGCCGCTCCGCCGCGGCGCGAGCGCGCAAGCCCGCCCGCGGACGCAACACGAACCGAGGCAGGGCCGGGCGGGGAAACGCACGCCCCATCGGCTGCCGACGCAGGCGAAGCGGACGCGCCGCGTCAGGCGCATGAGCCGACCGCGCGCGAGCGACTGCTCAGTGCACGCTCGTCCGCGCCAAGCCGAGAACGCACGAAGGGTTTCCGCGACGACGCCAACGAGGGTCGCGGTCGCGGCGGCGCGACGTCTAAAGCTGCGCAATTCACGCGCGACACGCGCGATTCATTTGGAGTGGTTTCGTCACATCCTTTGCCGTCAGGCGAAGAAGCCGTGGAGTCTTCCCTGCACGACGGCTCGCAGCCGCAACTCGACGCCGAGGAACTGATCTCTTCGTCTTACAGCTCACGGCAAAAGCGGAGCCGCGAACTCGTCGAAGAGCTGCCCATCGAGCATCCGGCGACGCCGCAATCCGCGCGGCAGCCGCCCTACATAACGACGCCGCCGGAAGAGATGCACGAACCGCCGCGTCCGGCGCGTTCCTATCGCGGCCTGATCAAGCTCCTCGTGGTGCTGATTCTCGTCGGCGGCGCGGCGGCGACGATCTCTTGGCAGTGGTCGAGCCTCACCGGGCTTTATCAGATCCTGACCAAGCACGGGCCGCGACAGCCGAATCAGACGACACATGAAACGCCGTCGGCGCAGCCGAAATTTTCCGGACGGGTTCCGCAGGAGCAAAGCGCCGGACAAGCGCCCGGAACGGCGCCGGGCAGCCAGACGGCGCCCGCCGTGGCGCAGCGCGTCGTCCTCTACGAGGAGGATCCGAACGATCCGCAGGGCCGGCGCTTTGTCGGCTCCGCCATCTGGCGCACCGAGACGGTTTCGCCCGGCGCCGGGCTGGCACCTGAACTCGCGGTACGCGCCGATGTGGAAATTCCTGAACGGCGGATGACCATGACCTGGTCGCTGCGCCGCAATACCGACAAGGCTCTACCCGCCAGCCATACGATCGAGATCATGTTCAATCTGCCGGCGGATTTTCCCGGCGGCAGCGTCGCCAACGTTCCTGGCATCCTGATGAAGCAGTCCGAGCAAGCGCGCGGCACGCCGCTCGCCGGGCTTGCCGTCAAGGTGACCAATGGCTTCTTCCTCATTGGGCTTTCTGCGGTCGACGCCGATTTGCAGCGCAATGTGCAACTGCTCAAGGAACGTCCGTGGTTCGACATCCCGGTCGTCTATGCCAATGGCGGCCGCGCGATCCTGGCGATGGAAAAGGGTCCGCCCGGCGACCGCGCCTTCGCTGAAGCCTTCGCCGCCTGGGAAAAGAAGTAAGCGGCATTGCCATACGCCGGCACCGCCGCGACCGAAGTTATCGGAGATATTTGCAAAGATGGGTTCAGCTGATGCCAGGGTGTTAAAACCGGCGCCGCACGCCTTCATTGCCTCGGCGCTGCGGACGTTGGACACCGAACGCGAGGGCCTGGCGGCGCTGGCGGCGGCGATGTGCGACGGATTGGGTCCCGCTTTCGTCGACGCCGTGGACACGATTCGCCGGGCGCATGGCCGCTTGATCGTGAGCGGCATGGGCAAGTCCGGCCATATCGCCCGCAAAATCGCCGCGACCTTCGCCTCGACCGGCACGCCGGCCTTTTTCGTGCACGCCGCCGATGCGAGCCATGGCGATCTCGGCATGATCACCACGGACGACGTGATGCTGGTGCTGTCGTGGTCGGGCGAGACCGAAGAGCTCAAAAGCCTGATCGACTATTCGCGCCGGTTCGGCATTGCCCTGATCGCCGTCACCGTCAATGCCGAAAGCACGCTCGGCAAGGCCGCCGACATCGTCCTGGCGCTGCCGCAAGCGCGGGAGGCCTGTCCGCACAATCTCGCGCCCACGACGTCGTCGCTGATGCAGCTTGCGCTCGGTGACGCGCTTGCCATCGCCTTGCTCGAAAGCAGGGGATTCACCCCGGTCGATTTCGGCGTGTTTCATCCGCGCGGCAACCTCGGCGCCGCGCTGAAGTTCATCCGCGACGTCATGCATCCGGGCGCCGCGCTGCCCCTGATCGCGCGCGGCGCGCTGATGTCGGAGGCGATCGTCGAAATGTCTGCCAAGGGATTCGGCTGCGTGGCCGTCACCGACCCCGACGGCAAGTTGGTTGGCGTCATCACCGACGGCGATTTGCGCCGTCACATGGGCGTCGACTTGCTGCAGGCCACCGTGGACGAGATCATGACCGCTTCGCCGAAGACGGTGAGGCCCGATCAACTGGCCAGCGAGGCGCTGCAATTGCTCAATGCAGCGAAGATCACCGCGCTCATCGTCGTGGACATGGAGCGGCCGGTCGGCATCGTGCATTTCCACGATTTGTTGCGCGTCGGCGCCGCGTGACGGGCGCTTGCATCAATACAAGCCACCCTGCGCCGCAGCCTGGTCATTGGATGGGCGATTGCCGGAAGGAGCGGCCGGCGCACCGGCTGTCTCAGCAGCAGCGGTCGGCGCGGCGTCGTTTTTGGCCGGCTGGTGCGCAATGAATTCGTCATAGCCGGGAGCGCCGGGCCGCGGCGGAACATCGTTGGGCATGCCGCCGGCCCAATGCGGCCAATGATCGGCAAAGGTCCCGGCCACCGAGCCGCACGACCCAAGCGCCAAGCCGAGGCCGAGCAACATTGTTGGCGTGAGAAGCCGCTTGCTCATGCCGGCTGCCAAAGTCGAGCCTCGACCCTCCCCGATTGAAACGAGCCGGCGAGCTTTCGACCATGCTCTGCGACCGCCGGCGAGCGTTCAATCGGCCAATGAGCTCTCAAATGAACAGCTTTCATGGCGGCACTGTGTCGGGCAAAAGGCGTGAGACGGTGACGAACGTTCGTCGCGTGCGCCCCTTCCCCCACCTCAATCTCGACCGAGCTTTTAACGGGTCAACATCAAGGATTTGCTAAGATGTGGTCAATTGCCTCGGTCGGATTTTCAGCATAGTCGTTGATGCAAACGGATGAACGAGGATGGCCGGGGTTGACCTCGAGAAAGCAGCAAGGCGCCTCGACCTATCTGCAGACCGCCGCCTGCGCAGCGCTCCTCCTCGCGCTCGCCGTCGCTACCGGCTGCAGCAGCCTCACTGTATCGACGGCGGACGTCCCGCCGTCCGGTCCGGACCCCGCCTACGACGGGATGGTCGCCAATCACATCAAATCATCGTTCAAAGATCACGCATCCTACGATGGATTCGAAATATCGGATTATCGCTGGGTGCACTCGGTCGGCGGCTGGAGCTGGCGCACCTGTGTGCGTTTCCAGGATCGCGGTCACAGGCGGACCTATACTGTGTTCCTCAGAGGGAAGGATATCATCGAAAATCGCTACGCCGTTCAAGCCGACGGCTGTGACACCGCGAGCTATGTTCCATTGGATCTGATGACGGGCGCGGCAAGGCCGGCGAGCGCCGGCGCGTTGGAACCACTGTATTAGGTGCCTCGGATGGTCGTGACCCGGACATTGGTGACCGGGGCTTCCGGCTTCATCGGCCGCGCCGTTGTAACGGCCTTCGCGCGACGCGGGGTCGCGCTTCGCGCCGCCGTGCGGCGGCCGCCGCAGCCGCCGTTCCCCGCCGCCATCGAAGTCGTGCAGCATCCGGATTTGGCGCAGCCGATCGACTGGCGGCCGCTGCTCGACGACATCGATCAGGTCATCCATCTTGCCGGCATTGCCCATATCGACCGCGGCGTCGCGCCCGAGCTTTATGACCGCGTCAACCGGCTGGCGACGGCGCAGCTTGCCGCGGCAGCAGCGGGCGTCAAACATTTCGTATTCGTCTCTTCGATCAGGGCGCAGAACGGGCCCGCCGCCGACCATGCCTTGACCGAGCGCGACCCCGCGACACCGACCGATGCCTATGGCCGTTCCAAGCTCGCCGCCGAGGCCGCCGTCCGCGCCGCCGGCGTGCCTTTCACGATCTTGCGACCGGCTTTACTTTATGGCCCCGGGGTGAAGGGAAATTTTGCTCTGCTCGCGCGCGCGGCCACGTCGCCGTTGCCTTTGCCGGTGAAAGACTTCGGCAACCGCCGCTCGCTGCTCGGCATCGACAATTTCATCTCGGCTTTGGCCTTCGTGCTGGCGACCCCCGCGACCCTTGGCGAGACCTACGTCGTCGCCGATCCCGGCATGCCGCCGCCGCTCTGGGCCGTACTTGCGACGCTGCGACAGGCCGCGGGCCGACGTCCCCTCATCTTGCCGATGTCCAAGCACTACGTCGAAATTGCGCTGCGCTTGATGGGGCGAGCCGATCTTTGGGACCGGCTCGGCGGCAGCCTGCGGGTCGATGCAGGCAAGCTCATGGCCGCCGGCTGGCAGCCACCCCACGACACATTGGCCGGGCTTGCGGCGATGGTTCGGTCACTCACGCGGCCTGCCGCCTCGCCAGCGCCTGATCGACCGCCGCCATGACCTGAGATACCGAGAGCTCATCGAGGCATTGGCTATGGCTGTCGATGCGGCGCTCGCAGCCCTCCAGTTGACACGGCAGGCAAGGCAACGGGTTCTGCACCAGCCAGACGTTGCCGCGATGCTGGATCGTACCGGCCGCGGTCCATGGCGGATCGAGGCCGCCAACCGGCCATGGCCCCCACAGCCGCGGATCGGTCGGTCCGTACAGGGCCACGGTCTGCGTGGCCTTGGCGGCGGCGAGGTGGGTGACGGCGGTGTCCGGACCGATATAGACGCGCGCGCCGCCGATCAGGGCGGCAAGCTCCGGCCAGGCGAGCTTGCCGTCGAGACGCGTGACCTCGCATTCGCGCCACACTTCATCGAGATAGGCGCGGTCGGCGGTGCCGCCGGTGACGACGGTCGCGAGCCCGCGTGCGCGCAGCGCCGCGACGAGCTGCCGCCAGCCATCGATCCGCCAGCGTTTGTAGGTGAACATCGGCACGGCATGCACGACGGCGTAGGGTTGCGAGGGCAGCAGGCCGGCGCGCACGGCCCCGGCCGGGCAGACGATCTCGGAGAGCTCGGGAATACCAAGCAGTTCGGCGAGGCGGAGCGTTTCGAGCACGCGGTGCTGCGCTCGGTCGGTCGCACACGACCGGCCGAGCGCCAGGCGCTTGAGTGAGGCCGACAACCCGTTCGCTTCGAGTAAGCCCGCGCTTTGCCGTCCGGCGATCCACGCGAGCGTCGTCGGCCGGTCGCCTGGCTGCGTCGAAAGCGCAAGATCGTATCGCCGCGTCAGCCGCCGCAATAACGCGAGGCTTGCGCCGGCGCCCAGCCGCTGCGGCACGGCGATGACCCCGGCGAGATCGGGATTGCCCGCCAGAATGCCTTCCGTGCCGGCGAACACTAACGCCTCGATCGTAGCGTCGGGATAGGCGCGCTTGATGCTGCGCATAAGCGGCGTCGTGAGCAGCACGTCGCCCAGCCGCCGCAACACCACGACGAGGATGCGGGGATTGCTCGGCAATCTGATCGGATTCATGGCTTGATCATTGGCTTGGCCATGGGCGATGCGGCAGATGCCGCGCTCCGCTCCCGCAGCACCATGCCGCCGCCGACGCCGACGCCGAACACATAGAGCCAGCCCTGCGTAAAGTCGAACAAATGCGAGTTGAAAAGCGATGAGACGATGTTTTGCACGACAATGATCAGGCCGATCCAGGCGATAAATCCGCTACCGCGAAACAGCATGACATGCGCGGTCCACATTGCCACCAGCAAGACCGTGCCGAGGACGCCGAGCTGGATGGCGACGGCGAAAATCTGATTGTGCGGATTGGCCGATGCTACTGATGACGCGCCGCTTTGGCCAACCGCCGCCGCCTGGCGAAACTGCTCCATTATGGAACCGGTGCCATGGCCGACGATGGGAGCGGCCTCAACGAACAACAATGACTTTCTCAGAAACTCAAGATGCAGACCGGTCGGGTTCATCGCGTCGCTGCTCAGATAGTCGCGCAATTCCGTCACGGACCTTTCCAATCGCCCATGCAGATAGGGCGACTCGAAAAAGACCACGGCACCGACGGCGCCGCCGAGCAGCGCGGCGCCGATGAGCCCTTTCCAACGGAAGTGTCGCCAGCCGAGCAAAAACGCCAGCACCGGCGCAACAAGCAGCACGGTGCGGCCGGTGGCGACGAAAGCGATGTCGATGAGAAAGAGACCGGCAAGTCCGACGAGACCTAAGATGACAAGCGGCTTTTTTGCACCGCGCTTCTCGAACGCATATCCCAGAAGCGCAAAGGCGCAGATCAGAAACGTCTCGCCCTGGAGGATATAATCTTTTACCGGCACGCCGAATGCCCTGCCCGGCCACGGCAAACCGGGAAAGGCCACCGCAACCCAGGACATCAGCAGCAGGCCGAGCATCGATGCGAAAAATCCATAGATCACCCAGATGCCGTGCTCGGACCGGCGAAACTGCGCCAACAGCAAAGGGATCACCAGCAGCCGATGGAACTTGCCGAGGCCGGCGATGCGCTCGGCCCAGCTCACGTCGGCCCACAACATCCCGACTGCGGCCAGCACCCAGAGCAGGACCGGCAAGCCGCCGGCGGCGGTCAAAAGCTCGCGCCGGACCGAAGCCACATCCAAGGTCGGCAGAGTTGCGACCAGCCACAGCGCGATGAGAATCCCGGTTGCCGACGTCGACCAGGGCAGCGATACGGCAACGCCGACGGCGAGCCAGTCGGCCAGCCGCTCGAAGCGGACGCGATCGAAGCGCGATAGGATGGAAATGGAGGTCATCCGATCAATGTCCTGCCCCAGGCGCATACTGATGCAGCGTTACCCTCGCACGCATGGTTTCTAATAGCCGAAGTCCGCTATCGGCTCCACTCATGACAGGTGCGATGATAGGACTGACCCGCGGGCGGACAGTCATTGGCTTGTCGACCGCGCTGGCTCCGAGGACAAGCCGCGCAACGCGCGCACGCGATCTCCGCCGATGACGGCATCAAGCCGCGCCCGGTTTGCGGCCAATTGCGAGCGGTCGTTTTGCGCATGCCAAAGGTGCAGCACGCCGGTCGCAAATCTGCCGTCCTTGCGTTGCACGCCGGCATGAAAGAGACGCACCGCGAGGTCGGAATCCTCAAGGCCCCAACCGACATAGCTGGCGTCGAAACCATCGACGCGATCGAGATCATGGCGAGCGATCCCCAAGTTGCAAGTTTTGGCACGCTCCCAATCGTTGCGGCGACGTTTGCGCAACGGCCCGAGCGGCAGGCGGCACGCCGGCAGCAGGCGATTGACGCCGCCGCGCAGCCGCTCGCGGGCGAGCGCGGCGAAATTCCATGTTTCCACAGCTAGTCCTTCGGCGAGCACCGCCCCGGTCAACTTGCGCGAAAGCAGGATGCGGTTGCCTGTGACAAACCAGCCGGGCTCCGCGAGCCACCGATGGGTTGCAACGAAATCGACGCGGGCCAGACAATCGCCGTCGAGAAAGATGCAGTACGCTCCGGCGCTGGCGCGGATAGCGCGATTGCGGATCTCGCCACCGCGAAAGCCGTCATGCTCGTGCCAGACGTGTTTGACCGGAACCGGCAGACGTGAAGCCCAGCTTTCGACGACCCGCGCGGTATCCGGTCCCGATCCGTCATCGGCGACGACGACCTCGAAATTGTGGTCAGACTGCCGGGACAGGGCGCGCAATACCGCATCGAGCGCATCCTCGCGGTTATAGGTCGTCACGATAACGGAAATGAGACCGGTCACGGCGACGCTGTCCCGATCAAGCCTGCGCCGTTTTCGGCCAAGCTTGGCCCACAGCCGCTCGCGCAGCTTGCGTTTAGCTTCACGCAGGTTGCGAAACGGAGTGCCGAGATAGTATTTGCGGAAGAACTGCCAGCGGCCAAACAAACTCACTACCATCCGCGTGGCGGCCGGCACATACCAGCCATTGAGCCCCGCACGCCGCACCCACTTATAGCCGCGCGATTGCAGCAACCGATGCAGCCGCGTGTTGAACGCCAAATCCTCGATCAGGATCAGTCGCGGCCGCCAGCGCGAGAGCGTCAAGCCACTCAAGACCTCGATCTCGTGGCTTTCCACGTCGATCGACAGTAGGTCGATCGGGACCGGCGCATTCGCCTCGGTGAGGATGTCGTCGAGCGTGCGCGCCGGCACTTCTATGATTTCCTCCTTGCGCATGCCGGCGACAAAAAAATTCAGATTGAGCGAGGACTGAATCCCGGCGAGCTGGAACGGCAACATTTTGCCGGCATTCTGCGGCGAAGAGCAGGCGCAGGCGAACACCGCGGCGCGCCGTCGCTCCTTGAGCTTCTGCGCGAGTGCGGGTCGCGGCTCGATGAGAATGCCGCGCCAGCCCAATCGCTCCAGATGCCCAGTTTGCGACATGTTTTCCGGATCGTTGGCGCCCAGGTCGACAAAAAATCCGTCGCACACTCCGGAAAAAAATTCCTGCTTGAGCTTGTCCTCAACATCCGGCGGGAAGATTGCCCGCTCCATGAACCGCGCTGCCATGACGACTCCGCCCTAGGATGCAGCCGGCTTGCCGGCCCGGGCAGCCGGCCCGGCAACACCGCGAACAATATTTGTCGTCGAATGGCCCGGCAGCAACTCGACGAGGATAACCTGGCCGCCCGCCGCCTCGACCACGTCGCGGCCCACCACCTCCTCGCGCCGGTAATCGGCGCCCTTGACCAGCACGGCCGGACGCACGCGCTTGATCAGGTCGAGCGGCGTGTCCTCGTCGAAGACGACGACGAGGTCGACGGCCTCCAGCGCGGCGAGCACTTCGGCGCGGCCGTCGACGGGATTGATCGGCCGGCCCTTGCCTTTCAGCCGCGCCGTCGAGGCGTCGCTGTTGAGCCCGACCACCAGCCGGTCGCAGGCGGCGCGGGCCGCCGCCAGCAGCCGGACATGGCCGCGGTGCAGGAGATCGAAACAGCCGTTGGTAAAGCCGATGCGCAAGCCATGGCGGCGCCATTGCTCAAGCCGCTCGTCGAGCACCGACAAGTCGAACACGATTTTGTCCTCCGGTGCCAGCGATGCCGCGGGCAGGATGCGGTGGCGCAATTCGGCGAGCGAGACCGTTGACGTGCCGCGCTTACCGACGACGACCGCGGCGGCGGCATTGGCCGCCCGCATGGCGGCCTCATAGGGCGCCCGCATTGCCAAGAGCACCGCCATGACCGCGGCGACGGTGTCGCCGGCGCCCGAAACATCGCGCACCTTGACCGGATAGGCCGGAATATGGACCGGCGGATCACCTTCGACGTGAAGACTCATGCCGGCTTCGCTGCGGGTGACCAGCACGGCTTTGCTGCCGACGAGGCGCGCCAACTCGGCGGCAGCCACCGCGATCTCCGCCTCGGTGGTCACCGGCCGATGCACCGCGGCGGCCAGTTCCTTGGCATTGGGCGTGATCAGCGTCGCGTCCCGGTAGACGCGGTAATCGTGGCCTTTGGGATCGACCACGACTGGTTTGCCGAGGCGCCGCGCCGCTTCGATGGTGGCGCGAATGACGCGCGCGGTGAGCGCGCCTTTGGCATAGTCGGACAGCACCACCGCGCCGGCTTTGGGCAGCGCCGCTTCGGCAAAGCCGATGACCGCGGCTTCGCTTTCCCCGCTGGCCGCGTCCGCGGTCTCCCAATCGGCGCGCAGCAGGTGGGTGGAGTGATGCTCCGAGACGAAGCGCACTTTGCGCGTGGTTGGCCGCGTGTTGTCGATCACCAGCTCGGATGTGATCGACTTAAGCTTGCCGAGCTTATCGGTCAGTACGCGACCGGCCTCGTCGTTGCCGATCAGACCGACGAAGATGCAGTGCGCCCCGAGCGCGGCGATGTTGCGCGCGACGTTGCCGGCGCCGCCGATCTCCGCCTCGCTCCTGCCCACGGTGAGCACCGGCGTCGGCGCCTCCGGCGAAATGCGCGTCACGTCGCCGTAGACGAAATCGTCGAGTATGACGTCGCCGACGCAGAGCACGGTCTGCTCGGCAATACGCCTGAGGGCTTCTTCAAAATCGAACATGCGTTGCCCCGACCTGCCCCGCGATCCCCGCTCACCGATGGCGATCGGCGCGGTCAAGATAACAGGTCACGTAGCGCTTGACCCCCTCTTCGAGGGACGTGAAATCGGCATTGAAGCCGGCGCGGCGCAGATTACCGGTCTCAGCTTGCGTGAAATACTGATAGCTGTCGCGAATGGAAAGCGGCATGTCGATATAGTCGATGGCCGGCTCGCGGCCGAGCGCCGCGAACAGCGCCAGCATCAAATCGCGGAAGCTGCGGGCCACTCCAGTGCCGACATTGAAGATGCCCGACACCGACGGCGTCTCCAGCAGCCAGCGGACGACGGCGACCGCATCGTCCACATAGATGAAATCGCGCTTCTGCTCGCCGTCAGCGATACCGGCGCGGTGCGATTTGAACAGCTGGATGCGCTTGCCGGCCTTGGCCTCGTCGAAGCGCTTCGCCACGAGGCTCATCATCTCGCCTTTGTGGTGCTCGTTCGGCCCGAAGACATTGAAGAATTTGAGCCCGGCCCATTGCGGCGGCAGCTTGTCCTTGCGCGCCACGCGCTCGACCACGGCGAGGTCGAACAGATATTTGCTCCAGCCGTACAGGTTCAGCGGCTTAAGCCGCTTGAGCGCGGCCAGCGACCAGTCGTCGGAAAAGCCCGCCGCGCCGTCGCCATAGGTCGCCGCCGAGGAAGCATAGATAAAAGGCGTGCGCGTCGCCGCACACCATTCGAACAGGCGCAGCGACAAGCGAAAATTCGTTTCGATAACAAGATCGGCGTCGGTCGCGGTGGTCAAGGAAATGGCGCCGAGGTGCACCACCGCATCGAGCTTGCGGCCGTCGAGCCAGCGCAAGAGGTCCGCCGGCGGCACGAATTCGGCGAGTTGGCGGCCAGCCAGATTACGCCATTTGCCGTCGCTGCCGAGCACATCGTTGACGGCAATGTCGGCGCGGCCGGCCTCGTTGAGGCTCGCCACCACATTCGATCCGATGAAACCGGCCCCGCCGGTGACCAACAACATCGACGCCGCAAGACCGGTTAAGGGTGTATCGGCTTTTCTCCGACTGCCCGATCCTTTGCCCCAGTCTCGCGCGCCGAGCAACAGCGAGGTCGTTTTTATAGGAATGAATTATGTTTCATATTTAAAAACGAGAACTCCCGGCTCTCATAACTCCCGCAGGATGTGAACCGCGCTATAGTGCGCTTTGGCTCCTTCGCACATGGCCGCCGGCCTTCGCTCATGCAGAAAATCTCAGCCTATATCCTGACGTTCAACGAAGCCGAGAAGATCAAGGCCGCGGTCGAGAGCGTGCTGTGGGCCGACGAGATTTTGATCGTCGACTCCCACAGCACCGACGGCACCGCCGAGATCGCCGCCGGCCTCGGCGCCCGCGTGGTGGAGGTACCTTTCAACGGCTTCGGCGACTTACGCAACCGCGCCGTCGATATCTGCCGTCACGACTGGATTTTCAGCCTCGACGCTGACGAGCGCTGCACCAAGGCGGTGCGCGACGAGATTCTCGCCCTGCTGGCGGGTTCGCCGCCTTATGAGGTCTATCGCGTGCCGCGCCGCAACTACATGATGGGACGCTGGATCCGCGGCTCCGGCTGGTATCCGAATTTCCGACAGCCGCAGTTCTTCCGCAAAGGCAGCGTGCGCTACACCCTCGAACCTGTGCACGAGAGCTATGAAGTGCTCGGCGGCAGGCCGGTCGGCACGCTGCACAACGCCATCTGGCAAATGCCGTTCCGTAACCTGGAAGAGATTATAAGGAAAATGAACCGATACTCTTCGCTCGGCGCGGCGAAGCTCCCGCACAAGCGCGTCTCAATGGCGAGTGCGCTCGGCCATGGACTTTGGTCCTTCCTGAAGCATTATATTTTCAAGCTTGGCTTCATCGACGGCTGGGCCGGCTTCGTGATCGCCTTCGGCAATTTCGAGGGGACGTTCTACCGCTATGCCAAGCGCTACGAGGCGGCGCAGAACTGGGCGCCGCCGGTGAGCGAGCCGCTGACGCGCGAAACCTCGCTGTGAGCCGATGCTCGCGGACTTCATTGGCGGCGAAAAATAATGAATAATGATTCATACCATAAAGGGACTGACCGGATGGGCGGCAGCGCGGACCGCGCCCCCATCCTCATCGTCCCGTACATGTGGATCGGCGATTTCGTGCGCTGCCACACGGTGGTGACCCTGCTCCGCGAACGCTTTGCCGACCGTCCGGTCGATATGCTGGCGACCACGCTCTGCGCGCCACTGGCCGATTACATGCCCGGCCTGCGGCAGGCCGTTGTCGTCGACCTGCCGCGCGGCCGGCTTGCGCTCGCGGTGCAGATCACGCTGGCCAAGCACCTCAAGGCTAAAGGCTATGGGGCCGCGCTCATCATGCCGAGGACCTGGAAATCGGGGCTGGCACCGTTTCTCGCCGGCATTCCCGAGCGCACCGGCTTCCTCGGTGAGGCACGGTTCATCCTGCTCAACGATCTGCGTTTCGGCGAGCGCCGATTGCCGCGCATGGTCGACCGCTGCGCGACGCTGGCACTGCCGCCTGCCGCCGCCCCACCGGCAGAATGGCCGCTGCCGCAGCTCAAGGTCCCTGCCGCCGAGGTCGCCTCATGGCGGAGCGGCCGCGGCTTGGCCGGGGAGACCCGCCCGATCGCAGTCTTGGCCCCAGGCGCCGTCGGGCCGTCGAAGCGCTGGACGGCCGCCGGCTATGCGGCGCTCGCCCGCCGGCTTCTGGCCGACGGCCTCGCGGTTTGGGTGGTGGGCGGTCCCGGCGAGAAGGCCCTTGCCGCCGAGATTGTCGGCGACACCGGGGCCCGCGATCTCACCGGCAACGATCTGCGCGATGCCATTCTCGCGCTCGCCGCCGCTTCCGTGGCGGTCTCCAACGATTCCGGTCTGCTCCACGTCGCCGCAGCCCTCGGGACTCCCTCGATCGGCATTTTCGGCCCGACAAGCCCGTGGCATTGGGCGCCGCTCAATCCGCTGGCGGCGACGGTCGAGACTAAGAGCGAGCTCGACTGCCGGCCCTGCCACCGGCCGGTATGCCGCCTCGGTCACCACCGCTGCATGCGCGAGATCAGCGCCGAGGAGGTGCTCGCCGCCACCCGCAGCGCGCTTAAAGCCGTCGCTGCGGTCGGCTGACCGTCAAGCGGCGCCATAACGCCGTATTCATCAAATCAGCGTATGGCGAGGACGCACGCAAACGGGTTACGGGCATGACGGTCCTGGTCACCGGCGGAGCCGGCTATATCGGCAGCCATATGGTGCG
>Ga0187855_10002702_pt1 | contig 13311 bp, 11 predicted proteins | sample June2016WEW_8_10_2_FD_132969 | JGI IMG/M metagenome (GOLD analysis project Ga0187855, IMG submission 132969) | Peatland microbial communities from SPRUCE experiment site at the Marcell Experimental Forest, Minnesota, USA - June2016WEW_8_10 | ecosystem: Environmental > Terrestrial > Soil >...
AACCCTTCATTTTGTGAAGTGGTAGGCGCCGTTGAATGCTCTGTTTTCAAGCCCAAACCCTTTACTTTCTGAAGTGAGGCGGGACAGTCGGATGCTTTATTTGCGGACTCCAACCCTTCATTTTGTAAAGTGGTGGGGGTCAAAAAGAACAACACTTCCCCACCCCTAGGCGCTGCATTTTCTGAAGTGGTGGGAGCCCATTTGGATGACATATCCACCACCTCCTCAGTAGGTCAGCGCCGGAATCGAGGTCCCGCCCACACCAGCCACACCCGCCGCCGGGGTCCCGCTTGGCACCGAGCCCGACTCGCCACCGCCGCCGCCCTCGGGCTCGAGCCCTTTGCGCGCGTAGCGGGTCATGAGCACGACCTCGACGGCCCCGAGCGCGATGTAGACCAGCACGAACACCGCGAGGCTGATCCCGATCTCGGTGGCGCTCACCGACGGCGAGTTGGCGTTGGTCGTCTTCATCAGGCCCTGCACGATCCACGGCTGGCGGCCGTTCTCGGTGAGCATCCAGCCGGCGGTGTTCATCAGGAAGGGCGTGACCACCGCCCAGATCGACAATCGCAAAAACCACTTCGAGCGATCGAGGCGGCCACGATGCAGCAGCCAGCCGCCCCACAGCGCCAGCAGCACGATCAGCGTCGCCAGGTAGGCCATGATCCGCATCGACCAGTACTGGATGAAGACGTCGGGCACGTAGTTGCCGGGCCCATATTTCTTTTCGTATTCGCGCTGCAGCTGGTTGAGCCCGGTCACGCCGCCGGTGAGGGAGTTGGTCGCAAGCACCGACAGCAGTTTGGGGATTTCGATGATCTGGGAGGGCGTCTTGTCGTTGTTGCCACCGCCGATCTGAAACAGCGAGAAGGAGCACGGCTGGCAGTTTTCCCACTGCGCCTCGGCAGCGGCGATCTTCATCGGCTGGTACTTGGTCTCGACCACACCCAGCTCGCTGCCAACGAACATCGTCAGCAGGATCGAGGGGAGCAGCACCGCCACCGAGATCTGCGCCGCTTTGTGGAACGCCGCGACCTCGCGCCGGCGGCGCAGATACCAGGCCGCCACGGCGAGCATCACGAGTGCCCCGGTGATCAGCGAGGCGAGGATCACGTGCACGTAGCCCCACAGGAACGTGGGGTTGGTGAAGAGCGCCGCCACGTTGGAGAGCTGCGGTTCGTGGTGGCTGTTCATCGTGTAGCCGACCGGGTGCTGCATCCACGAGTTGGCGACCATGATGAACATCGCCGAGAGCATCGTGCCGGCTGCGACCAGCCAGATGCACGCCAGGTGCACGCGCTTGGGCAGCCGGCCCCAACCGAACAGCCACAGCCCGAGGAAGGTGGACTCCAGGAAGAAGGCCGCCAGCCCCTCCATCGCCAGCGGCCCACCGAACACGTCGCCGACGTAGCGCGAGTAGGTCGACCAGTTCATGCCGAACTCGAACTCCTGCACGAGGCCGGTGACGACCCCAACGGCGACGTTGATCAAAAGCAGCGTGCCGAAGAAGCGCGTCAGGCGCCGGTAGTCATCGTTGCCGCCCCGGTGCCACGCCGTCTGCAGGATCGCGACGAGGAAAGCCAGCCCGATCGTCACGGGAACGAACAGGAAGTGGTAGATGCTCGTGGTCGCGAACTGCCAGCGTGCGAGGTCGTTGGTCATCCGTGGGCGGCCTCCAGGTACGGGCGAGAACCCATCCCGGGATCCTCACCTCGCGCGGGGTGAGCGGTCCTCACCCACAGAGAGCGAACCGGCGCCGGGCACCGGCACATGAGCGGATTGGCTGGTCGCGGCTGCCCCACCACTCGCCGCTCCGCCGATCCGAGAGGAGACCTTTCACCCGGGCCGAGTGAGGATCGCTCACCCGCCGCCCCCATAGCGTGACGGCGTGCGCTACCGCGTCGCCCTCCTCGGCCTGCTGCTGCCGCTCGCATTCGCCACCGGCTGCGGCGAATCCGCCCAGGCGAAGGCCGAAAAGACCGTGTGCGAAGGCAAGAAGGAAATCGGCACGAGCGTGGACAGCCTGCAGAGCATGACCATCACCGATGCCAGCACCAGCACGGTGCAGAACGACATCAAAGGGATCGAAGCGGGGCTGCAAAAGGTCAAAGAAGCCGAGGGCCAGCTGAGCGGCTCGCGCAAGGAAGCGGCCGAAAAGGCAAACGCCCAGATGTCGGCGGAACTCAGCAGCATCTCGCAGGAATTGACCAACCTCTCGCTGCCGTCAGCGCTGACGAAGGTGCTGACGGTGGGCGAAAAGCTCGCCGCGAGCTACAAGCAGGCCTTCACGCCGGTCGAATGCTGAGCGGCTGAAGCCTACGATTCCGCGTCGCCGCCGAGCCGCCCCCGCGCCGCGGCGCGGCCACCTGCGTCGCCGCCAGGGCCACGGAGAATGTTGGCGAACAGGAGCGCGAGCAGGCCACCGGCGAGCGGGCCGGCGAGGTACACCCAGTAGTTGCTGAAGTTGCCGAGCACCAGATCGGGCCCGAACGAGCGGGCGGGGTTCATCGAGGCGCCGCTGATCGGGCTGGACCACAGCCCCGCGAGCACCACGTAACCACCTACGCCGACCGCCGCGAGCGTGCCAACGTTCTGCGCCTTGGAGGCCGTCCCGAGGATCGTGCTAACCAACCCCGCGGTGAGCACCAGCTCGATCAGGAACGCCTGCCACGCGTGCACGCCCGGGCCGGGCTCGGTGGCGCCGAGCATCCCCACCTTGCCGAACACCGCCGCGAGGAACAGGCAGGCCAGCGTCGCCCCGAGCAGCTGGGCGATGATGTAGCCGGGGGCGCGCCGCGAGGGGAAGTCGCCGCGCAGCCAGAACATGATGCTCACCGCGGGGTTGAGGTGCGCACCGCCGACGGCGCCCATGAAGAGGATCACCGCCATCACCGTCAGTCCGGGCGCGGTGACCGCCGCGCCGCGCGAGATCGCTCCGTGGCTGACCGCATCGACGACCGCCCCGCCGGCGCCGGCGAGCACCAGCAGAAACGTCCCGAGGATCTCCGAAAACAGCCGCCGCCACTCGTGCGCGGGATCGTCGAAGTCAAACGCCCCCGGCCCCTCCAGCGCGAGCAGCCGCGAGCGCAGGTCGGGCGGGAGCCGCTGGGCGCTCACGTTGGCGCCTCGCCCACCTCCCGCGGCGGCTCACCCTCCCCCCGCTCCTGCTCGATCTGGCGGCGCAGCGCGAGCACGCCGAGGACGACGAGCACGAGCTCGATCAACAGCGGCAGCGCCTGACCGGGTGTGCGGTCGGGCCCGAGTGTGGCGATCAGCAGCACGATCGCCACCGCCCCCGTGGCAAACCACCCGGGGTGGTGCTCGAGCGGCTCGGCGATCAACTCGCGCAGGCGCCGCGCCCAGCGCATCGGGCCGGCCAGCCAGGCGGCGAAGATCACGACGACGCCGGTGATCAACAGCCACAGCGCGCGGCTGCGCCAGCCGGCCGTCGCGATCGCCAGCACTTCGCGCGCCGCGGGGCGCACACCTTCGTTCTTAACGAGGTTTTCAACCACGTAGGAGTCGATCCAGCGGCGCAGCACCAGCGCCACCAGCGCGCCGGCGATGATCCCCACGCCGATCTCCAACAGCACCCGGCGGCGATAGCCCGCGGCGAGCGCGAGCGCGCCGACGTACATGAGTATCACCAGCAACGGCAGGATGAAGGAGAGGCCTTTCATCACTTTCACGCCGTCCTGGGCCAACTTCAGCTGGTTGGAGCGCAACAGCTCCAGTTTGCGCTTGTCGGCGGGAAGTTTGGCGCCCACTTCGCTGCCCACGCCAAGCCGCGCACCAACCCGGTCGAGCAGCACTTCGAGGTTGATGCTCACCACCCCGCCCTGCGTGGAGAGCGCGGCGGTGCCGCCGTTCAACACCTTCATCACCTGTTCGTGCGTCAGGTGATTGGCGCGCCCCCAGAGTTCCTGGATCGCGGGGACTTCGAGCGCCTTTTCGATCGCTTTGGGCACCACCTGCGACGCGGCGGTCGACAGCACCGGAGCCAGCACGCGCAGTTCCTTCGGTAGCTTTTCGGCCGCCAGGTTCTGGACGTTGGCGACCGCAAGCACGCGTTCGGAGAGGTCGTTGGCGACGACTTCGCGCACCTTTTCGTTCTGTAGCAGCCGCACGCTTGTCTGCGTCCAGCCTTCGGTGTCGATGATCTGCGCGCGGATCCACGTCGCCATGATCGAGAAGACAATCAGGATGCTGGCGATGATCACCAGTGTCCGCGCGCGCCAGAACCCCGGCGGATGTCGCCTCTCGTCGCCTGTCATCCCTCAGCCAGCCTCCACTGCGCCAAGGTGATCCGGCCTCGCCCGCTGAGGATGGTCCTCCACCGTGGCGAGCGCCTCGCCGGGGAGCAAGCGGGCGAACCACAGCCCGACGAGCGCGAATGCGCAGGCCACCAGCAGCGCCCGCTTGAGCGCTTCGATCTGCGTTTCGCCGTAGTAGGCGACCAGCTTGGACACCTGCTCGGGTGGCAGCCCCGCCTGCTCGGCCTCGGCTTTGAACTGGGGTTGGGAGACCATTGGCAGGCCCTCCTCGGTGCCATGCACAATCTGCTGCTGAACCTGCGCAGGAATCGCGGGATCGGCTAGCACGCGCTCGTGAAAACCGGTTGTCAGACCCGTGAGCAGGACCGCGCCTATTAGCGCCGTGCCGAGCGACTGGCCGAGGTTCTGCGCGGCGCCCTGCACCCCACCGGCCTCGCTGGAGCGCGCTTCCCCGACGGATGACATCACGACGTTGCCGAGCTGGGAGAACGCCAGGCCGATTCCCACGCCAAAGCCCGCCAGCGAGAGCGCGAATGCAACCGAGGAGAGCGACGGGGTGATCGACGCCATCAGGCAGCCGATCGAGACGAACAGGAAGCCGAGCCCGATCTGCACGACTTTGCGGGGCGAGGTGCGCGTCGCCAGGCGCGGGCCGAGTACCGCGGCGAGCATCATCGTCACCGAGATCGGCAGTATCTTGACGCCGGTTTCAAGCGCGTTGTAGCCGAGCACCAGCTGCAGGTAGAGCGGCAGCACAAAGAAGGTGCCAGCGAGGATCAGGTACTGCGAAACCAGCGTTGAGAGACCGGCGCGCAGCTGCGGAATGCGCAGCAGGTCGGGCGCCAAGAGCGGCGTGCGCCCGGCAGCCGCCACACGCTGCTCCCAGCGGGCGAAGAGGCCGAGGATCACGAGGCCGGCGAGGATCAGGAAGGGGACGACCGAGAAGCCGAACGGGGTGATCCGCGTGCCGGCGATCGTGAGCGCCCCGACCGGTTTGAACAAGCCCCACGTGGAGATCTTGAGGATTGAGAACACCGTGAGACCCAGGCCAAGCGCCGACAGCGCCGCCCCTACCAGGTCGAGCTTGACCGGCTCCTCCGAGGGCCGGTCGCCGATCCGGCGTACGAGCGTGAGTAGCACGAGCACGATCACGGTCTCCGCGGCGAACACCACCCGCCAGCTGAACTCGGTGGTGATGAAGCCCCCGATCAGTGGCCCGGCGGCAGCGCCGGCGCCGGCGATCCCGCCGAGCAGCCCGTACGCGAGTGCCCGTTCGCGGCCGCTGTAGTTGGCCGCGGTGAGCGAGGCGATCGCCGGGATCACCAGCACCGCACCGAGCCCCTCGATCCCCGACCAGCCGATCAGCAAGACGCCGAGGTTGGGACTGAGCGCGGTCGTCAGCGACCCCACCCCGTAGATCGCGAGGCCGATCGAGAAGGCCCGCCGGCGCCCCCAGATGTCCCCGAGCTTCGCCCCGGTGAGCATGAAGGCCGCCATCACCAGCGTGTAGGCGGTGATCGCCAGCTGCACCCCCGACACGGTTGTGTGCAGGTCGGCGACGACCTGGGAGATCGAGACGTTCATGACCGTGCTGTCCAGCACCATCACGAACTGCGCCGTGCCCAGGATCAGGATCGTCGTGCGGCTTCGCACGTCTCAGCGTGCCGATCTGCGTCGCGCCGCCCTCATCCCCACGGCACGGTAGACGATGCGCGGACGGCGCGCCAGGCGGGCATGAGGAGTGCCGCACGGACGGCGGGACCCGCCTTACGGCGCGAACTCCCGACCGAAGAGATGACGCGCCGCCACGAGCTTGGCGATCTGGGCGGTGCCGTCGCCGATCTCCAGGCCGATGACGTCGCGCAAGCGCTGGGCCTGCGGCAGCTCCTCGCTGTAGGCGGCGTGGCCGAAGGCGAGCAGCGCCTGGTGGCACACTTCGGCCGCCAGCCGCGGCCCCCACCACTTCACCATGTTGGCCTCAAGGGCGTGCGGCAGCCCCTGGTCCTTGCGCCACAGCGCTTCGTAGGAGAGCAGCCGCGCCCCGCGCAGCTGAGCCGCGAGCTCGACCAGCGGGAAGGCCGCGGCCTGCTGGCGCGAGATCGGCTGGCCGAAGGCTCGGCGCTCACGCGTGTAGGCGATCGCCTCGTCGAGCGACTGCTGGGCGCAGGCCAGGCACATCAGCGCGATCAAAGCGCGCGAGTAGTCGAAGCCCTGCATGCAGCGCACAAATCCCTCGCCCTGGCGCCCGACCAGGCACTCCTCACCCACGGGGTGGCCATCGAACGCCAGCGAGGCTCGGCCGATCGCGCGCTCGCCAAGATCCTCGAAGGGCGAGCGCTGCACGAAGCGATCGTCGAGCTCGATGTAGAACGCGCTGATGCCGCGCGCGCCCTCGCCGCCGGTGCGCGCGAACACGAGCGCCGTGTGCGCGCCCATGCCGAGCGAGATCGAGGTCTTCTCGCCCGTGAGCCGCCAGCCACTGCCGTCACGCTCGGCCTGTACGGCGCTGCCAGTCGCGGCGCCGTCGATTCGCTCGGCTCGCAGCGCCAACCGCGCCGCGTCGGAGCCGTGCTCGGGCTCGGTGAGGCAGAAGCAGGGGAGCGTCTCCCCCGCGGCGATCGCCGGCAGCCAGCGCTCGCGCTGGCCCTTGGAGGCCGCCCCCACCAGCACCTCCGCCACCAGCGCGGGCAGGAAGACGAGGTAGGAGGCGTTCAGATCGGCGCGCGCCACCTCCTCGACGGCGATCCCGGCGCTGAGCGCATCCGCGCCCTGGCCGCCGTGCTCCTGCGGGATGCGCAGCCCCACCAGGCCCAGCTCCGCCATCTCGCCCACCAGCCCCTCGCGGAAGGCCCCGCGGCGGTCGGCGCCGGCGTAGTCGCCGGCCAGGCGGTCGCGGGCGAACGCGGCGACGGCGTCGCGAAAAGCGCGCTGCTCGTCGTTCAGGGCGAAGTGCATCGGCGCATCCTCACAACAGCCGGCGGGCCGAGCTCACTGAGCGTTCAGTTGCAGCGTCAGCTCGTCCACGTAGCACCAGCTCCAGGTCTCGCCGGGCTCCGCCGAGCGGATGATCGGGTGACTGGTACTCCGATGGTGAGCCGTCGCGTGGCGTCCCGGCGAGCTGTCACAGCAGCCGACGTGGCCGCAGGTTTGACACATCCGCAGATGCACCCACCACCCGCCGGTGGCAAGACACTCCTCGCAACCCGCCACCTCTGCCGGCAGGTCGAGAACCTCCACCGCATCGAGATGTGCGCAGGTGGCCATTGCGCAAAGGATAGCGAGGAGGCGGGCTCGGCGGCGCTTGCTCACAAGTGCTCGGCCGGCGCGGCAGGGGCGCTGCCGCAGGCCTGGTGCCGGGCCTTCCTGAGGCGACACCCACCCGGGCACGGTTTCACTAGCCACCGAGCGGGTAGTGCGTTAGTACACATCCTAATTCCAGCACAGAAGCTCTACACAGAAGCTCTATTGAGGGGAGCAACCAACAATGAGTGACAAGTACGCAGACGAGGGCAAGGGTTGTGCTCAGCCTCGCAGGTAGCATATTCCTCAATCCCCTCGCCCTGCTGCTGCTGGTTGTAGTGGCGCTGTTGCTGGTGGGCCCCTACCGCGGTCGCGGCGCGCGCCTGTAGGAACGCGTTTGCGAGCACGGGCGCGAAGTCATTCCGACGTCACCAACGACGTTACCAATTCACAAAAGGGAGGCATTTGATGGTTGCACTGATTGCTCTTCTATTGATACTTGCGATATTCGGCGGACTGGGGTTCGCTGCACATGTGCTCTGGATCGTCCTTGTGGTTGCCCTCATCCTCTGGCTGATCGGCTTCTTCGTGGGGGGCGCCTCAGAGCTCGGAGGCGGTCGACGCTGGTATGGGCGTTGATGGCCCAACTGACGGGCCCGGAATCAAGCGAGGTCGATTCTCATTCTGTTTTGGTAGGGGCCCAAAAAAGAACATGGCGAAACCCGATGATGGTCGACCAAGCGATCCCCTGTAACCGATCCCTTGTAGACCGTTGGAGACCTATACCAAAGATCCCTTGTGGCACAAAGATCCCTTGTGGGCCCATACCAAACGAGACAAAGTCTCGTTCTCGCGCATTTGGTTGGGGACTCGCCAGGCTTATGCGAACGCCGCGTCGGCCGAGGCGATCGTGTGCAAGTGCCCACCGACGCCGGCGATGCTGAACAGCCGCTGGACCTGCGGCGAGCCCGGGGTGAGCGCAAGCCGCTGGCCCCGCTCCAGGGCGCGCTCGTGTCCGGCAAGGACGACTCGCAGACCGGCGGAGTCGATGAACTGGACCTCGTCGAGATCGAGCACGACGATCTCGGCGGCGCGGACCGTGTCGCTTTCGAACTCGCCCGCAAGGCGTGGAGCGCCGAGCAGGTCGAGTTCGCCACGGAGCGTGAGCACAATCCTGTCGTGCTCCTGCCTGACCTCGATGGTGAGCTGCTCCCCCACAATCACAAGCGCTAATGCTATCGCTACAGCAACGCGCCGGGGTGCATACGCAAACCGAGCAGCGCGAGGTCGTCGTGCAGCGAGCCCTCCGCGTGATCCAGCGCCACGTGCTCGATGCGCTCGAGCAGTTGCGCGAGCGTGAGCCCGGGCGCCAGACGGCACAGCTCGATCAGCCCGCGCTCCCCGAGCTCTTCGCCGGCATGGCCGGCCTCGGGAATCCCATCGGTGTAGAGCAGAAGCGTCTCGCCGGCGCGCAGCTCCTCCTCGCATTCGGCGACGTCGATCGGATCGAGCACGCCGAGCAGCGTCCCGGGCCGGCCAACCTGACGCGCCCGCCCTCCGGGATCGATCAGCACCGGCGGGGGGTGCCCGGCGAGCGTCACGGTGAGGCGCATCCGCTCCGCGGCCGGCGTCGCGGCCACCAGGCAGGCGGTGCACAGATCCGCGCCGGGGGGTTGACGGCGCAGCGCCTGGTGGAGCGTCTGGAGCATCCCCGCGGAGGACTGGCCGCCCATCGACGCGGCGCGAAGCGTGTGTCGAGCCAGAGCCGTCACGCCCGCCGCACGGGAACCCTTGCCACAGACGTCGCCGATCACGAGCATCCAGCCGCCGGCGCCATGCTCGAACACGTCGTAGAAGTCGCCGCCAACCTCGTTGAGTTCGCCCGCCGCGCAGTAGCGCGCCTCGATCTCGGCACCGGGCACCTCGGGCAGCGACTCCGGCAATAGCGCCCGCTGGAGGGTGTGGGCGATGAAGCGCTCTCCAAGCTGGGCGCGCTTGACCTCGGTGATGTTCTCAAAGACGTTGACCGCATAGCCGATGCCCCCAGTCTCCGGGTCAAGGATCGGTGAGGAGCGGACGATCAGCCAGCGCTCCTCCCCGGTCGCGCGGACGATGTTTCTCACGAGCAGCGGCTCGGGGTGCTCACCCCTGAACAGCCGCCTCGCGGGCATGCTCTCGAGGTCGAGCTCGTTGCCGTGCTCGTCCTCGACGATGAAGCGGGACATGATCGTCCCCGGTCGAGCGCGTGTCAGCTCGTCGGGCGTTGTGAACCCGAGCAGCTCCGCGGCGGCCTGGTTGGCGAACACCGTGCGCCCGCGGCCATCCACCAAGGTAATCGCCTCCGCGATGTTGACCAGCACCGCCTCCAAACGCTGCTCCAAGCGCCGCAGATCGGAGTACAGCCGGGCGTTGTCGATCGCCAGGGCCGCCCGTCGAGCGAGCTCGGAGACCAGATCCAGCTCGTGGCTGCCGTAGCGCTCGCTCTCGCCCAAACGCAGCGTCGAGAGCGCTCCGAGCGTGCGCCCGCGTGCGACCATCGGGGCGACGACGGCAGAGCGATAGCCGTGCTCGACCATGAAGCGCGCGTGCTCGGAACCCTGCGCGAAGGAGCGCAGCAGGGGGTCGGTCATCTCCGCCAGCAGCACCGGTTGGCCTCCACGGATGACCTGCGCCACCGGGTGCTCCCCGGCCGGGTCGAGCGGGTAACGGGTACGCAGCTCCTCCAGCTCGCGCGCCAGCGCCTGCTCGGTGGCGACGACCGCCACGTCCACGATCGCGCCGTCCTCGTCGCGCAGGTCGATCACGCAGAGATCGGCCAGTCGCGGCACCGTCAGCCGCGCGACCTGGCCCATCGTCGTGGTTGGGTCGAGCGAGCTGGCAAGGATCGCCCCGGCCTCGATCAGCAGATCCCTGGAGACCTCGCTCCGCGGCCTGGTCATCGCGCCGCACTCCCCCTTGTTTTGCGGTCTCCACGCATTCGCTTGGTAGGTCTTCAAAATAGACGGTGCGAGGCTGGGATGATCGACCACATGAGCCCATCGAGGAACCCGCGCGAGCCAATGCCCGAGCATCTCGCGCCAATGCTCGCCAGCCCCGGCCGCCTGCCGGAAGATGAGCATGGATGGGCGTGGGAGGTCAAGTGGGACGGGGTGCGGGCGCTGCTCTACTGGCACCCGGGGCATCCCGCACCGATGCGGGTGGAGAGCCGCAACCGTAAAGAGATCGGCGGCCGCTACCCGGAGCTGCAGGCGCTGGGGCGCCAGCTGGGGGAGCACGAGGCGGTGCTGGACGGGGAGATCGTCGCCTTCGATGAGCATGGGCTGCCGAGCTTCGAGCGGTTGCAGAAACGGATGCACCTGGCATCGGCGAGCGCCGTGGCGAGCGCCGCGCGGGAGATACCGGTGATGTATGCAATCTTCGATCTGCTGTATCTCGACGGGCACCCCACCATCGAGCTGCCCTACCAGCAACGGCGCAAGTTGCTGGAGGGTCTGAGGCTGAGGGGCGGAGCTTGGCAGGTTCCCGCTCTGCGCGAGAGCGGCGGCGCGGATTTGCTGGCGGCGACCGCCGAGCAGGGCTTGGAGGGGGTGATCGCCAAGCGCCTGGACTCCCCCTACCGCCCGGGCGAGCGCAGCGGGGAGTGGGTGAAGATCAAGAACCTCCACCGCCAGGAGTTCGTGATCGGCGGGTGGCTGCCCGGCAAGGACGGTCGCTCGGGGCAGCTGGGCGCGCTGCTGGTGGGCTACCACGAGCGAGGCCACAAGACACCTGCTGTGGGCCGGCATTCACGTCAGGACCAAAAAGTTGGGGAGAGCGAGCTGCGTTACGCCGGGCGGGTGGGCACCGGCTTTGACGAGCGGGAGCTGCGCCGCCTGGCGGGGGAGTTCCAGGCGCTCGAACGCCGCAGCAGCCCGTTCACCGGCCACGGCGTCCAACCGCCGCGAGGAGCGCGCTTCGTGGAGCCACAGCTGGTGGCGGAGATCGAGTTCTCGCGGTGGACGCGCGATCGCATCCTGCGTCACTCCTCCTACAAGGGAGTGCGCAGCGACAAGCAAGCGGAGGAGGTGACGCTCGAGGCTCCGGAGGGAGATTCGACGCCCCCCTACGAGACCCTCCACACCACCAAGCGCCATGTCGAGATCGAGGTGGCGGGCAGGCGGCTGCGACTGTCAAACCGCGACAAGGTGATCTACCCGGAGGCCGGTTTCACCAAGGGCGAGGTGATCGACTACTACACCGCGATCGCCCCATTCCTGCTGCCACATCTCAAAGGGCACCCGGTGACGCTGAAGCGATACCCGGACGGGGTGAACGAGGAGTATTTCTATGAGAAGCGCTGTCCCACTCACCGCCCCGAATGGGTGAATACCGCGCCGGTGTGGAGCGGGCGCCAGGAGGGAACGATCGACTACTGCCTGATTGAAGACCTGGCGACGCTGATCTGGGTGGCCAACCTCGCGGCGATCGAGCTGCACCCCAGCCTCGCGCGGGCGCACGCGCTCCAGACACCAACCACGCTCGTGTTCGACCTCGACCCGGGCGAGCCCGCGGGGGTGCGCGAGTGCTGCCGCGTGGCGCTGTCGATCAAGGAGATCTTCGACGCTTTCGGGTTGCACACGACGGTGAAGACCTCCGGGGCGAAGGGGCTGCAGGTGTACGTACCGCTCAACACCGACACCTCATACGAGCAAACCAAGCCGCTGGCCCGCGCCGTGGCGGAGCTGCTGGAGAAGCAATACCCCAAGCTGGTTGTCTCGCGCATGACCAAGAGCCTGCGCGCCGGCAGGGTGCTGATCGACTGGAGCCAGAACGACCCGCACAAGACGACAGTTTCGGTGTACTCGCTGCGGGCTGGCGCCACCCCACTGATCTCCACGCCTTTGGATTGGGAGGAGGTGGGGCTCGCATCGCGCCGTCGCCGTGACCGCCAACAGCAGCTCAGCCTGGCGCCGAAGGGGCTGCTGCGTCGCGTGGAGCGCGATGGCGATCTCTTTGCCGGGGTGCTGGACGTCGCTCAGAGCCTGCCGGATTTGGGCGCAGGGATCGGGGTTTGACGAAAAGCGCGCCAGAGCGCGTTGCTGGATTGACGCGAGAGCGCGGTGCTGGATTGACGAAAGCGAGCGAGAGCGCGGCGGCGCTCAGCGCGGGGTGACCCCGTCGCGAGGCCGTCCGCGCTCATCGGTGAGCCGCAACGCGAGCACCTCATAGGGCCCAGCGCTCTCGACCTCGCAGCGGTCGACCAGCTTTGCGATGACCGAGCCCAACCCGTCGAGCGAGGAGCCTGCCACGAGCCCCTGTCCCCGCCCCCGATCGAGCGGCCCGACGCGCAACTCCAGCGCGCGTTGCTGGACGCCGGCGGCGATCTGCAGCGCCGGTCGGTCGCTCGCCCCGATGGCGTCGCCGAGGAGATGCACATCGGAGAGCCGGTCGGTGGAGAAGTGGGCGCGCGCCGCCAGACCGCACATCAGGCGGGGCAGCACGGGGCGTGCCAGATCGCCGGGCGCGAGCGTGAGGGTGATCGTGGGGGCGGGCGCGGTGGACGACGCGATGGCGGGCGATGCGAGGTTGGGCAGTGCGGGTTGCGGCTCACCCAGCGGCTGTGGCGGGCACGTTCCCAAAGTGGCGAACTCCATCGCGACCTCGGTGCCGCCGTCAGCGGGACGCCGCACTCCGAGGCAACGGGTGAGCGCGTGGATCGCCGTCAGGCCGATCCCGGGGCCGGTGTCGAGCGCCGCTCCGTGTGTGGCAGGGATGCCAACGCCCCAATCGCGCACGACCACCGTGACCGCATCGAGCG
>Ga0187855_10002703_pt1 | contig 13308 bp, 13 predicted proteins | sample June2016WEW_8_10_2_FD_132969 | JGI IMG/M metagenome (GOLD analysis project Ga0187855, IMG submission 132969) | Peatland microbial communities from SPRUCE experiment site at the Marcell Experimental Forest, Minnesota, USA - June2016WEW_8_10 | ecosystem: Environmental > Terrestrial > Soil >...
AGCCCGATCTGCCGCCGGTGATCGTTTCGCACGAATTCCTGGAACGCAAAAGAGGGGAGCTGCCGGAGCTGCCTGAGGCGCGCCGCAAACGCATGATCGCCGAGTACGATCTGTCGGAACGCGACGCCCATACGCTGACTGCGTCGCGCGATTTCGCCGATCGCTTTGAGGCCGCAGCCAAGACCACGCGCAACCCACGCCGCGTGGCCAACGTTCTGCTGAGCGAGATCGGTGGGCGCCTCAAGGCTCTTGGGCTCGACCTGGAGCAGTCGCCCGTGACCATGGCGGGCATTGTGCTGGCCGCGGATTTGCTTGATGAGGGGAAGATCAGCTCCAGGCAGATGAAACAGCTGCTTGACGTGAGCTTTGAGAAGGGCGAGGACTTCGGTCTGGTCTACGAGCGCGAAAAGCCGCAGCAGATCACAGACGCCTCGGCAATCGAAAAGCTGATCGACGAGGTCATCGCGGCGAACCCCAAGCAGGTGGAACAGTATCGGAGCGGCAAGACGACGCTGGCCGGATTCTTTGTGGGCCAGGTAATGCGGGCGACCAAGGGACAGGCCAACCCGGCGCTGCTCAATGAGCTGGTGGAGAAGAAACTGCAGGGCTAAGCTGCGGTGGCCGTCTACTTCAGCTTCAGGTCCGAGATAAATTCCTTGCGCGCATCCCATGAACTGACGGTCTTGGTCGGGCTCTTTCGTCCGTCCTTCTCGGCCCACAGATCGTAGTCGTCGGCCATGTCGATCTGCGCGAAGTGGAAGTGCCCGTCGCCCGTAGACGTATAGCTGCGAATGGATTTCGTCTTCTGGTTCTTGAGGAAGACGGTTGCGCCGGAAACCGGCGCGGAGTCTGGATTCAGAACCGTGCCCGACACCGTGCGCTGGCCCAGATTCTGGCTCCAGGAGGCGGGCGCAAACAACCCGCCCCGCGGTCCGGGCGAGAAGCCCCCCAGAGCTGCAAAACCAATCGAGACTGCTGCGAGCCAAGTCGCTCGGCTCATTCTTATTCCTCCTCGTCCTCTTCGAAGGGTTCCTCGTCGTCGTCTTCGAGATCCTCTTCGACGCGCGCCAGTTCCAGCGGTTCGACGCCAACCACCTCGAACTCCGTGCCGCACTCGTCGCAGGCGACTACGTCGCCTTCCTCTACCTCGTCGATATCAACGTCAAGATTGTTTTCGCACTCAGGGCAGCTGGGCATGGCAGTCTCCCCCCTTTCTAAACCAATTCATATTGCGGGATATCAACATACATCCTTGCGACCATCGCTAGTTTTAGTGAGAACCCGGCCTCAGGTCAAGAGCCTCGCATCCGCCACCATCGCGCCTGTTCTTGCACGGAAAATGAACGCCTCATTCTCGAACGGCACGCTAAGCGGGAGCCGGATTGGCCTTGACGCACCCGCTGCTCATTCCCCGCCTCTCATACATGTGATCGGTCCTCAAGTGTAGCATCGTGCCGCGTCGCCGTTCGCCATGACAGCCGAGCACCGGAGCGTTTACTCTGTTGAGACAGATGCCGCGTGGCGACTCCACTTCGATTGCCTTCCCTGACTTCAAAGGCGCGACGCGCTGGCTGGTTCTCGTCAACCTCGCGTCGTTTTTCGGCCTAATGTTATACAGTTTTGCGTTTCAAGGCCCGGCCATGCTGCTCATGTCCCGATTGATGTTCTTTCCATCTTCCTTTCTTGACGGAGCGCTTTGGCAGCCGCTCACCTACAGTTTCATTCATCCGCCCGGCATGGCCGTGGCCGCGTTAGCGGACCTGCTTTCAATCTGGTTTATTTTCGGTTTCCTCGAAGGCTTTCACGGTTCGAACTGGGTGATATGCCTTTACGCGGTCTCCGTGCTCAGCACGGCTGCAGCGGGGCTCGCCATCTACGCCGGCAGCCAAACGATGGGTTACACGCTTCTTCCTCTGCCGCTTTACGGCTGTTCCGGCGGCATCTTCGGGCTGGTTGTGGCCATCGGGGTGCTTTACGGCGGCATGCGATTCACCCTGTTTCCCTTGCCGTTCAGTCTGACGGCGCGCACTTTTGCTCTGATTTATTTCCTGGTCGCCCTGGCTTTGCTCTACGGCGAGCAGAGGATGATTGCCTTTTCCAATCTCGGCGGAGCACTGGCAGGCCTCCTGTGGGCGCGCCTCGGGCCGAAGCGCGGGATTTCGTTCAAGCTCAGCTTTCGGCTGAGCGAAGGCTGGTATGGCCTGCGCAATCGCTTCTACCGCTGGAAGCGGCGCAACGCGGCGCGCAAATTCGAGGTCTACATGCGGTCCCAGGGCCGCTCCGTGCACTTCGATAGCAAGGGCCGCATGATCGACGAAGACTCCGACGACAAGAAGCGCTGGAATTGAGGTCGAGGGCTTCCGAGTAGCATGCTAGCGGCACCCGGCCTAGCGGAAAAGCATCTTTGCGTATCTTTCCTTCACTTTGAAGTACTTGTTCTGAATGTCACCCACAACCACGATAAAGAACTCGCCCTTCGCATCCATCGCCCTCAATCGCGCCACCTCTGACATGGGAAAAACCGCGCCCGCACTTTGGTAGGTAAAGGATCGTAGCGCACTGTTGCTTTCCACCGTTCCAGTCGTGACTTCAAGCGGCTGAACGATCTCCGAACGGCCCGAATCTGTCAGCACTACGCGATGGACGGAGGACGCCAGGCTCAAGCCGGCGCCGGTCAGGTTAGTTGCCGTGCTGGGCTGGGCAAAAATATGCAACACCGGCGCTCTCATTTGGGGTGTCACATCGGCTAATCCAAAGGGCATCATTTCTCTCCGCGCCTGGACCGCCAGGTATTCGATGTAGTCCTCCGGCGTAAGGACGGTGATTGTATAGCCCGACACGCCACAGCCCTCGCAAGCCATCGCGGAAAGAAGCAAGGTCTGCATATCGTTCAGTGTCACCCCGACGTCGTGCCGCTTTCCGTGAAGGGCGTCGTCGATCGAAGCCTGGACCTGAGCGTCAGTCAAAGGCTCTACGGTGAGAGCAGCTGCCGGTCGATCCTTTCCTCCCGCGGCCGCGGAAGCTTCTTGGATGTCAATTAAGAATGCGGTCAGGGCAACTGATAGTAGGGCAAGACGCACAACATTTCTCATAACTTACCGTCCTCACCCGGCATAGCCGGTTCAAGTTGAGCGATCTGGGAAGGGTTCGAAGGCGCTCGAACGCGCGCGACCCGATGAAGACGCACAGGCTGCGTACGAGCCAAGAGCTACCGGCGCGATACGCGCAGGCGTGAAGTATCACGCTTCCAATAGGTGATTTGGAAATCTGGCAAACAGTATACTCTCGAAAATCTGCCGCCGGTCCCACAGGCGAAAACGGTTCCCAAGTCGATCCGCTAAAATCCTCTCTGGAATGTCAAACAGGATCGCTTTTCTTTTTCCAGGCCAGGGTTCGCAGAGCGTGGGCATGGGCCGCGAGCTCGCCGATCGATTTCCCGTAGCCGCACAAACCTTTGCCGAGGCCGACGCCACGCTTGGGTTCCCGCTTTCGAGGCTCTGCTTTGAAGGGCCGGAAGAAGAACTTCGCCTGACCGAAAATACCCAGCCGGCCATCATGACGGTGAGCGTGGCCGCGGCGCGCGTTCTGGCCGAGCATGGCGTTACACCTTCGCTTGCCGCGGGGCACTCGCTGGGTGAGTGGTCGGCACATGTCATTGCGGGCACGATGTCGTTTGCCGATGCCGTGCGCGCCGTAAAGGCACGCGGCCACGCCATGCAGCAAGCGGTTCCGGCGGGGCAGGGAGCCATGGCCGCGATCCTGGCGCTCGATGCCGCGCAGGTGGCTGAGGCCTGCGCTGAAGCCGCAAAGGAAACAGGGCTCGCCGTGCAGGCGGCGAATCTCAATTCGCCCACTCAGACCGTGATTTCCGGCGCAGCCGCAGCCGTTGAAAAAGCTTCTGCCCTCTGCAAGGCCAAAGGTGCGCGGCGCACTGTGATGCTCCCTGTCAGTGCACCGTTCCACTGTGCGCTCATGCAACCGGCTCAGGAAGAGGTTGCACGGGTTCTGGCCGCACTTGCGATGCACGATCCGCGCATTCCAGTAGCCGCGAACGTGACCGGCGCGCTCGTCACCGCTGCAGACTCCGCACGCGATGCTCTCATCCGCCAGGTCACTGGTGCGGTTCGCTGGGTCGGTTGCATGCAGGCGCTGAAGGCTGCGGGCGCGGATGTATTCGTCGAAGTCGGCCCCGGCAAGGTCCTTTGCGGCCTCATCAAGCAGATCGATCCCGGGCTGAAAGCACTCAACGTAGATGACGCGGCAAGTTTGGAGAAGACGGTGGCGGAGATGGTCTAAAGGGCAGCGCGTAGAGGAAAGAGCGAGAGTTCGGGTCGCGTTGGAACCCCGACAACCTAGTTGCGGAGGCGAAAAGATACCTCAATTCTTATTCGCACAGCAATGGGCTTTCCGTCGAGCGTCGCCGGCCGAAACCGGTACTGGCTGACGGCTGCGACCGCATTCTCATCCAGCCCGTGGCCAGCCGACCGTTCTACACGAATCTCGGTTGGCATGCCTTGTTCATCCACAATGGTCGATATGAGGACGACGCCCTCGACTCGTTCGGCCCGTGCTTCGTCGGAGAACTCCGCGTCCACGGAGTGGATCACCACAGGAGGCTTCGCACCGGTTGGGAGCCTGAGGGGGTCGTTCGCCCACGCGGAAGAAGCGGCGCCTCCGAAGCCGTTTCGCAACCGGTCTTGGTCGCAGTCCACAATCTCTGTCGACGGTGGCCTGAATGGAGAGAACTCAACGCTGACGCAAACCCGGACCGGAACCGGAAGACCGTTCAACGTCCCAGGTTGAAAGGTCGAAGCCTTAACCGCCGCCATCGCGTTGCGCAGGTAAGAACCCCTATCGTCGGGGATCATGTCTCGCAGCTTGACGGCGCCATCGGCGCCAACGATCACCTGAAAACGAACACGGTGCGGAATTCTGGGATCAGCATCCGGCGGATATTCCGGGGGCACGGCCTTAATCAGTACTGGCGGGGTGATGCCTGGGCCTATTCGATACACATCGTCCTGGCCCGGAGTCGGCGGGGCTGGCTTGATATCTATAGGTCCGTCTTGCGTCGATGGCGCTGGCTGCCCAAAACCACGATGTGAAATCGCCATCAGCGCCAGGAACACGAAGGACGCGCCCAGATTTCTCATGCAGATCACCGCATATCAGATTGGCCCAGCACTGTTACACAATTCCCAGCTCTCTCAGCACAAACGCATAGTCCAACGCGATCTCCTTCAAATAATCGTACCTTCCGCTGGCGCCGCCGTGACCGGCCTGCATATTCGTTACCAGCAGCAGTGGATGCGCGTCCGTCTTCAGCGTGCGTAGCTTGGCTACATACTTCGCCGGCTCCCAATACATCACCTGGCTGTCGTGCAGGCTGGTCTTCACGAGCATCGCCGGATAATCGGCTGCACGCAGATTGTCGTAGGGCGAATAACTCAGCATGTACTTGAAATACTCTTCCTGATTCGGATCGCCCCACTCCTCATACTCGGGCACCGTCAAGGGCAGGGAAGCGTCGAGCATGGTATTCATCACGTCGACGAATGGCACGTGCGACACGACCGCGCGAATGAGCCGTGGGCTCATGTTGGTCACCGCGCCCATCAGTAAGCCACCAGCCGACCCGCCCTCAATGGCCACTCGATCGGGATCACCGTATTTCTCTGCGATCAGCATCTCCACGCAGGCAATGAAATCGGTAAACGTGTTGCGCTTTACCAGCATTTTCCCGGCATCATGCCAGGGCTCGCCCAAATCGCCGCCGCCGCGAATGTGCGCGTAGGCCATCACCACCCCGCGATCGAGCAGGCTGAGCCGGTTCGAACTGAATCCCAGCGGCAGCGAGTACCCGTACGACCCGTAGCCGTAGACGTAAAGTGGATTCTTCCCCGATTTCAGTTGGTCTTTGCGGTAAACAATCGAAATCGGAACCTCGACTCCGTCGGGCGCCTTCGCATGCATCCGCTCACTGGCGTAGAGCGTGCGATCAAAGCCGCCGGGAACCTCCACCTGCTTCAGCAGCGTCGATGCGCCGGTCGCCACGTCGTACTCGTAGACCGAGCTGGGCGTCACCAAAGACTGGTAGCCGTAGCGAAATGTCGTTGTGTCAAAGATTCGATTGATGTGCGGGTGCGCGCTGTACGCTGGCTCAGGGAACGCGATCTCCCCCGCCCGCTCCGCCCCAGGCCCGTCGCCGGCAAACTTCCACAACCGCAGCCGGGGCAGGCCGTCTTCGCGCTCGCAGGCAATAAAGAATCCGGCGAACATATCGACGTCTTCGAGCATCACGGCGTCGCGATGCCCGATCAACTCGGTCCAATGTTCGCGGCCGGGCGCGGCTACCGGCGCGGTCACCAGCCGGAAGTTGCGTCCGCGGTCATTCGTGCGGATAAACCATAACCCGTTGCGGTGGTCGACAGAATACTCCTGGTCGTCGACACGCGGGGCGATGAGCGTGAAATTTCCAACCGGATCATCGGCGGGTAGCACTCGCGCCTCGCTGGTGATGTGGCTCGCCGCTTCGGCGACGATAAACTTGCCATCGCGGGTGCGTCCCACGCCAAGGTTGAAGCGCTCGTCGTCTTCCTGGAAGACCAGCACATCGTCCGAATAGGCCGCGCCGAGCGCGTGCCTCCATAGTTGATATTGCCGCTTCTGCTGCTCATCTTCGACCGTGTAGAACAGCGTTCGATTGTCGGCAGCCCAAACCACCGACCCCACGCGCTCGACCTCGCCGGACAGAGTTTCGCCGGTCGCGAGATCCTTGATGTGCAGCGTGTACTGGCGGAAGCCCTTGGTGTCTGTGGCGTAAGCCAGCCAGCGGCCGTCATCGGTGATATCGGTGGCGCCAATGGCAAAGAAGGCGTGGCCCTTGGCCAGCTCATTGCCGTCGAGAAGCACTTCTTCTGCTGCATCGGAATCGGGCCCGGCAGCCGTTCCGCGCTTGCGGCAATGAATCGCGTACTGCAGGCCCTCTTCGGTTCGCGTGTAGTACCACCAGTCTCCGTCGCGAAAGGGAACGGAGATATCCGTTTGCTTGATATGACTCAGCATCTCCTCATAGAGCTGTTCGCGCAGACCGGCCAGCGGCGCCATGACGGCTTCCGCATAGGCATTCTCGGCTTCGAGGTAGGCCGTGACCTCGGGGTTTTCTTTATCGCGCAGCCAGGCGTAGTCGTCGGTGAGCGTTGTGCCGTGCAGGGTGGTCTCAGTGTGGATTTTGCGCGCGACGGGAGGTGAGGGGAGCGGTTTCTGGCCCATTTCTCTCCCAGTGTAGAGCTTCCGGCGACGGAACCTCCGGTTGTCGGCCCGCGTACAATGAAACTGGATGAAAGGCATTCGGCACGTCTATCTGGCCGCATTTCTGCCGTTGCTAACGGCAGTTTTCTTCTTTTCCTCCGCGACAGCCAGGGCCCAGAGCGTCGCCAGCCTTCCCCAGCCCACCGATTACGTCAACGATTTCGCTCACGTACTTTCGCCACAAGCGGTTGCGCATCTCGATTCGATCTGCTCCGAACTCGATCACACCGCAACCAATGCCCAGGTTGCGGTGGTCACGGTGCATGACCTGAATGGCGATGACGCGGCGGACTATGCCGACCAGCTTGAAACCAAGTGGAAGATGGGCCGCAAGGGCTCCGATCGCGGCGTGCTGGTGCTGCTGGCAGTCGCCGATCACAAGTACCGGATCGAGGTCGGCTACGGGCTCGAGGGCATTCTGCCCGACGGCAAAATCGGCGACATAGGCCGCGACATGGTTCCCGATCTTCGCGCCGGCGACTACGACGGCGCGTTGACGCTGGCTGTGGGTGAGGTCGCCCAGGTGATTGCTGCGGACGCCAAGGTGACGCTCACCGACAACTCGCCTGCCCCCGCGCCGCAGCCGGCTCACCAAAGCCCGCCGCTTGGCGGGCTCATTTTCATCCTCATCATCCTGTTTTTCTTCGGTGGATTCTCGCTGCTGCGCATTCTTTTCGGCGCCAGCCTGTTTTTCGGCGGTTGGGGCAGGGGTAACTGGGGTGGCGGAGGCGGTTGGGGCGGCGGTGGATTTGGCGGCGGTGGATTTGGCGGTGGTGGCGGAGGCGGAGGCGGCTTTGGAGGGTTCGGCGGCGGAGGTTTTGGTGGCGGCGGCGCCGGAGGAAGCTGGTAATGAATGCAGCTCACAGCCGTCAGCTAACAACTCTCAGCTTGGCCAGTGCAGAGTGACGAACTGATAGTTGAGGGCTTACAGACGATTTTTCGGAGGAGGTTCAAAAGGTATGAGCAAGGGACTTGGAATTGTGCTGGCCGTGGTGGCCGTTCTGGTGCTGGTTGTTTTGATGGTGTTCGGCAGCTATGTCAGTGCCAAGAACCAGATGGTCGCCAAGGATCAAAATGTGAAGGCCGCCTGGTCTGAGGTTGACGTGCAACTGGAGCGGCGCGCCGACTTGATTCCCAACCTGGTGTCGACCGTGAAGGGGTTCACCAAGGAAGAGAGCACGGTTTACGGCGATATCGCCAATGCCCGGGCCGGCCTGCTCAACGCGCAAGGGCCGCAAGCCAAGATCGCCGCCAACGGACAGCTGGACGGGGCCCTCGGCCGGCTGCTTGCCCTGGTTGAGAATTACCCGCAACTGCGCTCCAGCGACCAGTTCATGCGTCTGCAAGACGAGCTCTCGGGAACCGAGAATCGCATCGCCGTGGCACGCAAGCGCTACAACGATGCGCTGCAGGATTACAACACCTTCATCCTTCAGTTCCCCAACAGCATCTGGGCGGGAATGGCCGGCTTCCACCAGAACAGTGCGTATTTCACGGCCAGCCCGGCCGCGCAGGCGGTGCCGCAAGTTAACTTTTAACAACTCGCCCCTGGCTAAGCCTCAAAACACAAAAAGGCCATTCTGCCCAAGCAGGATGGCCTTTTGCCGCATATCCGGAATCGCGCCGGACCGGTCTATTTGAAGGAAGCGATGGCGCTGGCTTCGTCGTCGTAGATGTCGAAGACGGTGTACAGCTTGGTCAGTTGCAGAAGATCGTGGACCTTCTTGGTGAGCTTGAGAAGCTTCACCGTCGCGCCCTGGTTCCTGGCCGACGTGTAGGCGCTCACCAGCTCGCCCAGCCCGGAGCTATCAATGTAGTTCACGTCGCCCAGGTCGAGCAGAATACGACGCTGTCCTTTGCCAATCAGGTCGCGAATGGAGTCGCGCAGTTGTACGCTGCCTTCGCCCAAGGTGATCCGCCCGCTCAGATCGAGGACGATGACGCCGTCCACTTCACGGGAAGCTATCGCAAGTGCCACGGAATTTCCTCCTTGTTGCTACTTCGGTTATAACATCATTGCTGTCGCTGTCTTGCGGAAAACTCCAGGCCGGCTAGTGGCCCGGCCCCAATGCCGGTCAATCCCCTACCGCGCCTCCACCTTCATTCGGCTTGGTCCCGCTCGCCGGGGCCAGGTGTTTCATCAACGTGAGCTCGGTTCCGGGATGCAATTTACGAAAGTGTACCTCATCCATCAGGGAGCGGATGAGGAAGATGCCGCGGCCCGTGCCGCGCAGTAGGTTTTCCGGCGCCGAAGGGTCGGGCACGTGCCCAGAATCGAATCCGTGACCCTGGTCGGCGATGACGAAGATCAGATCGGTGCCGGTATTCTCCATGGAAACGTCGATATGGAGCGCCGGATTGTACTCGTTCCCGTGAAGAACCGCGTTGATGGCCGCCTCGTGCACGGCCATCGTAATGTGAAAGCGCGCGTCCTCGTCCAGGCCGGCTTCGGAGGCCAATTCATCGGCGGCCGCCTCCACTTCGCTCACGCTTTCCATGGTAGAGCTCAACCGGAAGCTCCGCCGTCCTCGATTGGGTCCACTCACCGGGCTCTTATCCGCCTCCGCCACCGTGGTCTTGCCGGGCCCCGCTCCCGCTCTTTCAAAGCCTTCTGGCAGTTTCTAGTCTCGACGCCATTGTGTCAAGCGGGTTTCCCGCGAGCGGCCTGTCGCAGCGTCTAGCAGTATAAAGGGATAAACGTCATGCGAAGGCCGAACCACCTCTCGTTTTCGGATCCGTAACACCCCTCGCAGGTCGATATAGAAGGTCTACACTCAATCTTGTGAATCAGCACACCCCAGCCCGCGTCAGCCTGACCGCGCTGCTCGGTACTCCCGTGACCGACGCAAAAGGGCAGTTGCGCGGCCGGCTCAAAGATGTCGCCGTCGCCACCGGCCCTGATGGCGGCACAGTGGCCGGCCTGGTGCTGAAGACTCGCGATGGCCTGCAACTGGTCCCTGCTCAGGAGATCATGGAAACCCCTGCCGGCACCCTTGAGCTGCGTTCCGTCCAGGCCCTCGTTCCCCTCAATGATGAGAACAATCTCCTTCTGCTCCAACGCGACCTTGTCGACCGCCAGATTATCGATATCAACGGCCGCAAGGTGGTCCGAGTGAATGACGTGGATCTCGAGTGGGTGGGCCAGGGCCAGGCGCGTACTTTGCGTGTGGCTGAAGTCGAGGTCGGCCTAAGGGGCGCGTTTCGCAGAGTATTCAAGGGGATCGTACCGCGTGCCCGGCTCGAATTGGTATCGCGCAAATTGCCCCCGCGCGCCATCCCGTGGGAATTTGTCGACGTCATCGAGCCCGATCCGGCGCGGCGTGTCAAATTGCGCATCGAGCATGAGCGGCTGGCCGAAATTCACCCCTCCGAACTGGCAGACATCCTCGAAGACCTGGCTCCAGCCGAGCGCGAGGCAATCTTCACCTCGCTGGATGAAGAGGTCGCCGCGGAAACTCTCGAAGAGGTCGAGCCCAAGCTGCAGAAGGCACTGTTGGAAAAGCTCGACGAGGAGCGAATCGCCGACATCGTCGAAGAGATGGACCCCGGAGCGGCGGCCGACCTGCTCTCCGAGCTTTCCGAGGAACGATCCGACGCCATCCTCGAAGAAATGGAGCCGGAAGAGCGGCAGGAGGTCGAGGAGCTGCTCGAGTTCGACGAGGACTCAGCTGCAGGCTGCATGACCACCGATTTCGTCTACCTCGGAGTTGAAGCGACCGTCGCGCAGGCCGTGCAGGCCCTGCGTAGTTTCGATGGCGACCCCGAAACAGTGACAGAAGTCTTTTTACTGGGAGAAAAACGTGAGCTTCGCGGGGCTGTACCCTTGGCGCGCTTGGTAATGGCTCAGCCGGAATCGCGCTTAAGCGTGCTCACCGAGCCACGCGTGCTCTCTTGCCCGGCCGACATGAAACAGAACGAGCTCGCCGAGATGTTCGATAAGTACAACCTGCACGCATTGCCTGTGGTCGATCCGCACGGCCGCATGGTAGGTGTCGTGCAGGCCGAGCAGGTGATCAGCTTCCTACGTGAGAAGCTGTAATTCCAGTTGGAATCGGCGTTTGCCGAGTCGATTCGCCTCCCGCTTCTCGCCATCGCCCCAGTCGCTTCTTTCACCTTTATGCGCGCAGTCACCGCAGATGTATCCATTTCTGTGAAACAATGCAGGTCACATGCTCCAGCTACCTCGAATTATCCAGGGCGGCATGGGCGTAGGCGTGTCGAATTGGCGCCTCGCCCAGGCCGTTTCCAAGCTCGGCCAGTTAGGCGTCGTTTCGGGCACGGCACTCGATGTACTCTTCGTTCGCAGGCTCGCCGATGGCGATCAGGGCGGCCACATGCGCAGGGGATTGGACGCGTTTCCTTTTCCTGAGATGGCCCGTCGCATTTGGCACGAGCACTTCGTTCCTGGCGGAAAGCCCGCCGGCGCATCGTACCCCAGCCTCCCCATGCACCAGAAACGCGATGTGCGCAAGCTCGTCGAACTGTGCGTAGTCGCGAACTTCGTCGAGGTTTTTCTGGCCAGGGAAGGCCACGACAATCCGGTGGGAATTAACTATCTTGAGAAAGTTCAGATTCCCCATTTGCCTTCGATCTACGGCGCTATGCTGGCGGGTGTGGGCTACGTCCTGATGGGCGCGGGCATTCCATTGCACATTCCCGGCGTGCTCGACGCTTTCGCCGCGCAGCATGCGGCAGAGTATAAGTTGTCGGTCACTGGCGCGGCACAAGACGAGTTCGCGGACGCAGGTACGCCGATGCGACTCGATCCAGCCGAATATGCCGGAGGCCCGCTCCCGGCCTTGCGGCGTCCCAGGTTTCTGGCCATCGTTTCTTCGAACACCCTGGCGGCCTCCATGCTGCGCCGCGCCAACGGCCGCGTCGATGGGTTGGTGATCGAAAGCCCCACGGCGGGTGGGCACAACGCGCCCCCGCGCGGCAAACTGCAATTGAACTCCGCCGGCGAGCCGATTTATGGCGAGCGCGATCGAGTGAGTATCCCCGAACTGCGCGTCCTCGGCGTTCCCTTCTGGCTAGCCGGTGGATACGGAAATCCAGAAAAACTGCGTGAGGCGCTGGACCAGGGAGCCACGGGCATCCAGACTGGCACCGCCTTTGCCTTCAGCCAGGAATCCGGTTTGCGCCCCGATCTCAAACAACGGCTACTTCGCCAGGCGGCCACCGGCTCCGGTGAGGTCTTCACCGATCCTCTGGCTTCGCCCACCGGCTTCCCTTTCAAGGTTGCGCAGCTTCACGGCACCTCGTCGACGCTCAATGTCTATCAGGAGCGCAAGCGCGTCTGCGATCTTGGCTATTTGAGAGAACCTTATGTCACGCCCGAGGGCGACATTGGCTATCGCTGTTCTGCAGAACCAGTGGCGAATTACGTCGCCAAGGGAGGCAAAATCGAGGATACAATCGGCCGCAAGTGCCTTTGCAACGCGTTGCTCGCGAACGTCGGCCACGCGCAGTCGCGCCTCGACGCGGTCGAGGAACCTGCACTGGTCACGGTGGGCGACGATCTGAATACCGTTGCGCAGTTCCTCGAGCCGGGTTGCGAAAGCTATGGCGCCGCGGATGTGGTGGAGCGCCTGCTCAGTCGGGGCGCGGACGTTCCGCGGCATACGAATTTCTCGCCCGCGGCCACGGTCTAGCAATGGAAGCACCAGCATCATGGGGTCCATAGCGAACCTGTAAGATCGTTCTGTCTAACTGCCCCGATCTCTTTCGGCAAGGATCTCGCCCAGCCGATCAAGCTTGCGCTCCCACGCCGTCCGATGCTCGCGAATCCATTGTTCGAGAGCGCGAAACCCGGCCTGCTCAATCCGGCACACGCGCACACGCCCGAGCTTCTCCGTGTGCACCAGCCCGGCGTCTTCCAGGATCTGCAAATGCTGCATCACGGCGGTGAGCGTGATTCCCAGCGGCTCTGCCAATTTCGTAACCGATGCGGGCTTCGCGACGAGTGACGACAGAATGGCCCGTCGCGTGGGATCGCCA
>Ga0187855_10002704_pt1 | contig 13308 bp, 9 predicted proteins | sample June2016WEW_8_10_2_FD_132969 | JGI IMG/M metagenome (GOLD analysis project Ga0187855, IMG submission 132969) | Peatland microbial communities from SPRUCE experiment site at the Marcell Experimental Forest, Minnesota, USA - June2016WEW_8_10 | ecosystem: Environmental > Terrestrial > Soil >...
CCATTTTCACCGCGGCAGCCTGCTTCTCAAACGGCTTCCGGAAATCTGGATCTTGCGGCGCGCCAATGGGGACGTCCTCCCAGGCGAAGACCTTGTACTCGCCTGGTGCGACATTGCGCAGGTGAAATTTGCCTTGTTCCTCGGTAAAGCCGGAATGAGACAGGTCAGCGCGGCCCAGGTGCGTGCCATAGGCGATCAAGGTCACGCGAACACGCACCGCGGGATCGCCATTCGATTTCTTTACCGATCCTTCCACTTCGCCGACATCCGTGCCAACCAGCACCGTCACTGCACCAGATCCCTGAGTCAGATCGATGCGCCCGTCCTCGACCTCCGCATCACCGAACCGGATCGACTTCACGTAGGCACCCGACGTGAGTCCAACAGTGATCTCGTAAACGTCGGGCACAACTTGAGGAATCACAAAGCTTCCATCCGATTTCACTTCGGCACTGCTTTGGCCCATCATCATTGGGATATCGCCTCGCAGGAACACATGCAGATTTTCCAGCGGATGGTGCGGCGTGCCTTCCACCCGCACAGAACCGGTGACTTCAATGGCAGATAGGAAGTTCAGCGTAATGCCCTCGACGTCCGCGTTGACAACTTCCACAGCTTGACGAGCCACTCTGGTCTTGCCATCCTCGGTGACGGTGGCCATTACTACATAAGATCCGGGCGGCACATCCATGAATTCGAAAGTCTCATTGTCCCCGCGTTGTGAAGAACGGAAACTTAAATCGTAACCGCCGCGGGGCACGATCTGCATCATGAGCTGCGCACCCTCGTGTTTTACGTCGGGCCGCTTCCCGCGTATTGAATAGCGCGGCTCGCGCCGCAGCCGAATATCGAAACCCCGTAACTGAGCTCCCGCGGAAACGTCGATTGAGGCCGCGTGCGCGGCATCGGTTGTATTGGGAAAATAGGTGGGCGTGAAGGGGAGCTCCGGCGCTCCGATGCCTCGAAACCGGCCATTGCGACCTGAAGCGCGCAGATAAAAGGTTCCGGGGCGTAGCCCGAACAGCCGGAATTCACCCTTGTCGTTGGCGGTTATCTGCTCGACGTTTCTCAACTGCTTTTTGCCGGCCTGGTATGTGTAGGCCATAGCCTGTACTTGCGCGCCACGGACCGGATCTCCATCATCATCCAGCACCCGGCCAGTGATCACACCGAGGGGGACTAGCTTGATTTTCACATCGCTCACCGATTGACCGGCTTCCACCTTGAGGCTGGGCGGAGGAGCGCCGGGTGCGCCGTCCGTGTCGGATTCAAAACCCTGGCGATCGGCGGAAACCGCGTAAGCGCCCGGCTGCACATCATAGATCACGAAGCGGCCGTTCGCGTCGCTATCCACCGTGTAACTGATGCCGTTTTCATCCTGCGCTCTCAAGAGCACAGCGGCTTTTCTAATCGGGTCGCCCGCAGTGGAGATAACCACGCCGGCCACCGACAAGCGCGGAGGCGCCGGCTCCTGTGCCAGAAGAATAGCGGCGGCAATCCCCGAAACCAGCGCGATCCGCATCATGGCAGCTTGTTCTTTTCTGCTTCGATATCAGCGGCCGGAATCATTTTCACTTGGACTGACGCACTCCCTCCTGGGGAAATGCTAACCGCGGCTCCACGGCTTTCGAACGCCTTTTGAAACTCTTGCGACAGTAACATTTCCATGTCAATGCTTTCCCACGCGAATACTTTGTAATCGCCCGGCGCGAGGTCGCGATACTCGAACTTGCCATTCTCGTCGCTCTCGAGTTGAAAATACAAATCCTGACGGCCCTCGTGTTCGCCCTGAGGGACAACCGAGATCATCACTTGCGCGGCCGGCTCTCCATTTTCGTTTTGAACTGATCCTTGGATCTGGCCCACGTCGGTGCCACATACGATGTTGAGGGCACCGCTGGATTGCTGCGTCAGGTCGATTTTCCCGCTGGTCACGTCTTGTTCTCCGAAGCGGATCGACTTCACGTATGCGCCGGCATTGCAGAATGCGTTGATCTGATAAACCCCCGGTGTAACCTTCATCGTAAAACTCCCGTCGGCATTGACCTGGGCTCCTGCGCCACCCCCCCTCTCGATCGGGTTCAAGTTCACTTGCATTGGGCCTCTTTGTCCAGCCTGAGGCGGATCGCCTTCCAGCCGGACGGTGCCTGAGATTTCGAATGGTGGGCTCACCAAGAGCTGGATGTCATCAACGTCGTGGTCACCGACATCAACCACTTGGTGAGACGATAATTCCTCCATTTGGCAAATCAGGGTGTAGGACCCGCTCACTACTCCTCGCGCGTCGAACGTCCCATCTTGCTGCGTACGCGCGTTCTCGAAAAAAACGCTTCCGCGAGTTTGAAGCCGGATCATGGCATTGCGCATCGGCTCGCCAGTCCGGCCGTTTACTGCCTTGCCACGAATGTGAAAGGCGGGCGCTTTGTGAACGCGAAAATCAATGCTGTTGATCTGAGCGCCGGCGCCAAGTTGTGAAACCGTGGCCTGCTCGGCCTGAAGAGCGCTCGGATAAAAAGTGTCGGGATAGGTTTGGTCCGGCGTGGCGCTCTTCGTGTGCAGGGGAAGATGCGCCAGCGGCGGTTGAACCGCTGCCAGAAAATAATAGCGCCCTGGATCGAGATCGAGCAGCTGATACTCGCCGAGATCGTTGGTGGTCGCAAACCCCGCGGGATTCAGTTGCCTCGTGCCACCCCGGCGGTAGACATACCGTAGCGCTTGCACCTGGGCACGCGCCACGGGATCACCATCCTCATCGATCACGTGTCCGCTGACCAACGCTAATGGAACCAGCTTTAAAGCTAGATCCTTAACTTCTTGTTCTTCGGCGACGGTAATCGGTTTCGCCCAGGGTCCACGCCGGCTTCCCTGCTCCGGAATGTATCCATCCCGGTTCGCCGTGGCAACGTATTTTCCCGGCTCCACGCTGTCGAAATGGAAATGACCAGTCGCGTCGGTTGTCGCAGAATGGTTGGAGGGCTGTCCCAGCGCCTGCAGCGTCACCGTCGCTTTTTTCACCGGATCATTGGTAACGGAATTGAGCACCACGCCTTCCAACTTCCCCGGCTTCGAGACAGGGGGCTGCTGGGCGGAGAGCACAGCAGCGAATACGACGAAGCTTGCAAGGTTCCGCGTCACTGCGGGAAGGACGTGGCACACAGGCCGACCGTTACGGTGCCCGCCCGTTATTCCGTCAGGAATGCTCTTCCTTTTCGAGTTCGAATGTAATGGACCCAATCGGAAAACCCATCCTGGCTCGAATTTGTACGGGCAACCGGCGGGCGTCGTCCGATAGCCAGACGAATAGCTCCGCCTTGCGGGCGTACAGTACGCCATTGAACACAAATACTTCGTAGCGAATAGTGTTGAACGTCCCGGCCTTGGTTTTAAGCTGCTCGCGCTGCTGCGCCTCTACGCGGGCGGAAACCGTTTTCTTACCGTCGCTGATCGGCAATTGCGTGGACTGGCCGGGGTCGAGTTTCAGGCTCCTGAGCTTATAAAGACCACCGATAATGTCGCTCACGCACGGTGGAATCTCGGTTTCCGCCGTCTTGAACGTCGAATTCTTTAGCAGATCCCGCTCGACATAAGTTGCTTTGCGGCGCACCGGGTCGTAATTCACGGTGGTCTCATGGTGGCGGTTCCGCTCCATGGAATTGAAATCGGTGCTCGCGGCGCAAAACTGATTTTCCATTTGCACCGTGTAGTTGTCTTCGAGCTTATACATCTTGGAGACCAAGCCTCCAGATTCCAGATGGAGCTTGGAAGACCAATCCTGTTTGCCGGCCGATGTCGCCGGATCCAGGCTGAGCCGGGCGTTACCGGCGTAAATCAACCGCCACTCAATGTCGTAGGAAATGGTCTCTTGCGTAGGAAATGTCGCGGGCGCCGCGCTGGCCGCCTTGGACTGCGGGAGCGAGGAGGGGGAACTGGCCAATAACATCGAGCACGCACAGGCAAGGCGGGGGACAAAACTTGCTGGCATGAACTTTGAGTGTGCCAGAAGGGGGCAGGCGTCTGCAACGCCGCCCTAGGGCTGGGGGCTCGGGATTGGGGGCTGGTTCGCGCTATTCTGTGGGCAAGGAGTTTTGTTATGCGCTATTTGCATATCGCAGTTTTGTCTCTTCTCCTGGCAGGCACCGGTCTCGCTCAACGCGGCGGCGGGCATGGTGGAGGTGGAGGACATGGTGGAGGCGGAGGTGGGTTCGGCGGTGGTGGGCACGCCGTCAGCGGTGGCGGATTCGGTGGACGCGGCTTTGCAGGCGGCGGCTACGGAGGCAGGGGCTTTTACGGCCGTGGCGGGTACGGGTATGGATATGGCCGCTTCGGCTTTGGGTTCGGTCTTGGATTTGGCTACGGCTACCCGTGGTATTGGGGCGGATATTATAATCCGTATTGGTATGGGTACCCGTATGGTTATCCCTACGATGCCTATCCCTATCCGTCCACGTATGGGTACTCATATGCCCCCTCATATGATCCGTCTGGATACGGATCCGGGTATTCATCGAATGGGTACCGCAACGATGATCCACCACCCCCGGCAGCAACCGCGAACAACTACGCGGGCGGTGGCAAGTGGCATCACTTCGGCGAAAAGCCTGGTCCGTGAAGCAATGCCGCTCCGCAGCCGATAGACGAGGTGATGACTTGTCCGAGCTGCGGCGCTCCCACGCGCCTAAAAGCAGATCAGGAATGCTTCATTTGCGACTATTGCCGGAGTATTGACGTTCCGGATACAAATGCCGACGGCATCCGGGTATTTGATGAGCCGGCCGAGCTCGCGTGTCCGGTCTGCACCACCGCGTTGATGCATGCCGCGGCAGCGGGTCAACGCATGCTGTACTGCAGCGTGTGTCACGGCATGCTGATTTCGATGGGCGTCTTTCCCGTAGTGATTGAAGACTTGAAGTCGCGGCGAGCGACTACGGCTTACAACGCGCGCCCTTTCGATCCGCGAGATCTCGATCGACGGCTTCCCTGCCCGAAATGTGGGCGCCGAATGGACACGCACCTGTACGGCGGCGGCGGGAACGTCATCCTGGATGACTGTGAGAATTGCGGCCTCAATTGGCTGGACTACGGCGAGTTGGACCGGATTGTGCGCGCCCCGGATCGGGAATACGCCGGCTAACTACTCGTTTCTGGTTTCTGGTTTCTCGTTTCGCGTTTCTCGTTAGGTCGTGAAGCCCCGTGGAGACTCAAAGCCTCCGACAACGTCCGCAATCAGCCGGGCGAACTCAATTGGCGTGGCATCTTCGAGATATGGACCCATGATCTGGATTCCCACAGGCAATCCGGCGGCAGTGCGCCCAACTGGCGCGACTGTGGCGGGACATCCGCTCAAAGTGGGAGGCATGATCCAGGGAGTGATATCGGTATACGGGCGCTTGCCCTCAGGCGTATCCAGCTTGCGCTGATCGAAGGGCTCGCTATGATCGTGCGGGAAGGCGGGCACGAACGCCACGGGCATCAGAAATATGTCGTGATCCCTGAAATATTCCTCCCACACCGCGCGCGCAGCCAGCCGCTTCGCTGTCTCATCCAACCAGCGGGAGTGCGGTTCCACCAGCGCCGCTCCAGCCACGTTTTTGGGATTCATTCGATACGCCTCGCGCAGCGCTGCCTGAGCTTCAGGCGGAAAACGCGGCGCCATCACAGCATAAAGCAGGAAGAGATAAGTATTCAGTTGTTCGGCGAAGTTTACTCCAGCCGGCCAGCCACGATCCACGCGCACACCAGCTTTCTCGATTCTCGAGACGGCATTTTCCAGCACGCCGCCGACGTCCGACCCTACCCGGCACAGCGGATCGTCCAGGATACAGCCCACGCGAAAATCCACAAGCTTCGTCCGGCGCGGCGCTGGGAGCGACCATCGGTACGCCTTGGCGTCCGCGCCAGCCGGTCCGCCGATCGCTTCTAATGCCACTCGCAGATCCTCCGCCGAGCGAGCCATCGGTCCACAAACCGAAAGATCCACCAGCTTTGCAGGCGCGGGATCCACGAAAGGCGGGACGTGGCCGACGGTCGAGACCAGTTCAAGCGTAGGCTTGTGTCCGTAGATGCCGCAGAAGTGGGACGGAATTCGAATGGATCCGCCAATGTCGCTGCCGAGCGTTAAATGGCCGAGTCCGGCTGCGATTGCGGCGGCGCCACCTCCAGTGGAACCACCTGGAGTTCGCGCAGGGTCCCAGGGATTGTTGGAGGTCCCGTAGATGGGATTGTAGCTCTGCAAATCGGCCAGCATCACTGGAACATTGGTTTTGCCGATCACGATGGCGCCGGCGCGCAAGATACGATCCACAGCCACGGCGTTCTGCTTGGGACGGAAGTCCTTGTATTGCGGCAGGCCTGCTGTAGTGGGCACGCCTTCCATTCCATAACTCTCCTTGACGGTCACTGGCACGCCATGGAATGGTCCCCACCATTGCTTTTTTGCGAGGGCCTGATCGGCCTCGCGGGCTCGCGCCAATGACGCCGCGCGAAATTCCAGAATCACGGCATTGATTTTCGCGTTGTAGTGATCCACGCGCCGGAACGCCAGCTCCGTGAGCTCCACAGAAGAGATGCGCTTGGATTTAATCGCCGCGGCGGCATCCAAGGCGGTAGCGAAATCCGGTGAGATTCCAGAGGGCGCGGCAACAGTGGTTGTCGTAGCGATGGCCGCGCCCAGAAATTCACGGCGAGTGGGTATCATGGACAGTCATTTTACTCGATCGGCATAGCAAGAAGATGGCACTCGTACCATAACTCTCAATTCCATTTTTGCCGATATGATAGACGTGCCACGGGTTAACACCAGACTGCACAGCGCTGGCCTGTTCGCCGCGCTTGTGTTCTGGTGCATTCCGGCCTCGCTCAGCGCGCTGCCAGCTCTCACTCAAGTATCTGAAATCAGGAAACTTACAGTCACCGACGCGCGCCTTGGATTTCCCGTGCGGCTACGCGGTGTCGTGACTTATTTCGACACCATTGGTCCGGATATGTTCTTTCAGGACTCGAGCGGCGGCATATGGATCCACTGGACGGAAGGCCTGCCGAAGCCTCAAAAGGGACAATGGATTGAGCTCGAAGGATCCACCACGCAGGTCGATTTCGCTCCCGATATCGCTCAGCCCCACTGGCGGGTAATCGCGGGGAGCGAAATGCCGAAGCCCTACCATCCTTCCTACGAGGAGTTGGCCTCGGCGGCGAAGGATAGCACGTGGGTGGAAGTGGAGGCCATTGTTCGCGCGGTCACCGCGGAGCCGAATGGCGGGTACGTGCGAATGAAGTTGTCGGTGGATGGGGGAAAAACATTAGCGCTGCTCCCTCCCGGTTACGATCACGTGCCCACCGAGTTGGTGGAAGCGAAAGTAAGAATCCTGGGAGTTGCGGCTTCGGTTTTCAATCGCAAGAACCAGATTCTGAGCCCGTTGCTACACATTGAAAATCTCTCGGATGTCACCGTGCTAGAGCGCGGGCCGAGCGGGCCATTTGAGGCTCCCATACAGCCTATCGAGAGTCTGCAGCGATTCAGCTACAAAGGCGCTTCGTCGCGCCGCGTGCACGTCAAAGGCACGGTGACGGCGGTTTTGGGCGATAGCGGTTTCTTTGTGCAGGATCCCACGGGGAGCATATTCGTGGGAGGTGGAGATACAGCGCTACTGAAGCCGGGAAACGTAGTAGATATAGCCGGTTTCCCCGGTGTTGTGGACAACCGGCCGGCGCTCGAAGAGCCCAGCATCCGGATAGCGGGCAGCGTACCGGCGCATTCGCCCCCACTAATCAGCCACGCTGACGCGTTGAGCGGAACCTACGATTCGGCGCTGGTGAGTATAGAAGGGCAAGTGGAAGGTGTAGCCCAATTGCCGGACGAGACAGATCTGGTGCTGCGGGACGCGCAAGGCATGTTCACCGCCGTTTCCAAGGGCAAAGCGCAGCGTGCTGGTCTTGAAGCTTTGCAACATGGCACTCGTATCCGCCTCACCGGAATTTGCCTGGTGGATTCGGATGTGCTGGGGAATCCGGTTTCCTTCAGTCTCCGTTTTCGTTCCAGCCGGGATATCGCGATTCTGCAAACGCCGCCCTGGTTATCGCCGGAACGCGCCGCGTCAATTGTTTCCATTCTGGCGTTTGCCATTCTAGGGGCGCTGGCTTGGGTAGGAATTCTGCGCCGGCGCGTACAGAGCCAGACCGAGATTATACGCACTACGCTCGAATCCACCGCGGATGGAATTCTGGTGGTGGATGCCCAGGGCCAGACCGTGCTTTGGAATCAGAAGTTCGCCGAAATGTGGCGGATTCCCGAGGAAGTATTGCGCCAAAAGAGCGCTCAGAAGAGGCTGGAGCAGGCGGCGCATCAGTTGCAAGACCCGGAGGAGTTCACGGCCAAGATGCACCTGGTTTCCCAGAATCCGGGCGATCAGACCGACGATGTCATCGAATTCAAGGATGGCCGGGTGTTCGAACGTCATTCCGAACCGCGCCGGGTGGGCGGGCGGACGGAGGGACGAGTATGGGGTTTTCGAGATGTCACGGATCGCATGCGAGCCGAGCACGGGCTGCGTGTGCGTTCGGAGCAACAAGCCGCCGTGGCAGTCCTGGGCCAGTCGGCACTGACAGAGACCAAGCTGGATTCGGTGCTGGATACCGCCAGCGTTCTGGTGATGCGAACGTTGGGAGTAGACCGCTGCAATATCTTGGAACTCAGCGAGGATCGCGAATGGTTCCTCACGCGCGCCGCAGCCGGGAGTGGTTCCTCTCAACTGCAGCGCCGCACTCCGGCGGGAGGATCGCAGGAAGGCTACACTCTTCAGGCCGAAGCACCGGTAATCGTGGAAGATTTCCGCAAAGAAGAACGGTTCCACGGTTGGAGTTTCCCGGAATCCTGTGTAATCAGCTCGGTGAGTGTGACCATCGCGGGCGACCAGCAGCCTTGGGGAGTTCTGAGCGCAGGTTCGTGCAGCCAGCGGAAATTCACCAATGAGGACATGAACTTTCTGCAGGCGATGGCGAATGTGCTGGCGTCCGCGGCACAGCGGCAGCGCGTGGAAGCCAAACTGAGTCTGGCGAAGGATGCCGCCGAAGCGGCCAATCGCGCCAAGAGCGAATTCCTGGCGAACATGAGCCACGAAGTGCGCACGCCGATGAACGGCATCCTGGGCATGACCGAGCTCATTCTCGATACCGATCTCACGCCTGAACAACGCGAGAACATTCATATCGTTCGAACGTCCGCGGAAGCCTTGCTGACGGTGATCAACGACGTGCTGGATTTCTCGAAGATCGAAGCCGGGCGGCTGGAGTTGGATGAAACCGCGTTCAACCTGCGCGAGTTCATTGATGAAGTGATGCGGTCGTTCGCGCTGCCCGCGCATCAGAAAAATCTGGAGCTGGCCTGCGATGTGAGATCCAGCGTGCCCACCATTTGCGAAGGCGATCCCACGCGGCTGCGCCAGGTGTTAAACAACCTGGTCGGCAACGCCCTCAAGTTTACCGAGCGCGGCGAAGTGGTGTTGGAGGTGGATGCGCCGATGCCTCCATCTGACGGCAAGGTGCTGCTGCATTTCGTCGTACGCGATACCGGCATTGGTATTCCACTGGAAAAACAAAAGCTGATTTTCGATCCGTTCTGCCAGGCCGATTCGTCCACTACCAGAAAGTACGGAGGCACGGGCCTGGGGCTCACCGTATCCGGACGCCTGGTCCACATGATGGGCGGCGAAATATCGGTGCGGAGCGAACCGGGCAAAGGCAGCGATTTCTACTTCACGGCTCTGGTCGGGCTGGCTTCGGCGGCCGCGGTTCCCGAAAACACCGAGGCAGTACAGCTCACCGGCAAGCGCGCCCTGGTGGTGGACGATAACGCAACTAACCGACGCATCCTGGATGACATCCTGCACGGCTGGGGCTTGGAAGTAGTAACCGTGGATGGCGCGCGCGGGGCGCTGGTGGCGCTGGATGAATACCGGAAATTGGGGTGTCCCTTTGAGTTGATGATCACCGACGGACAGATGCCGGAAACAGACGGTTTCCAGTTGGCCGAGAAAGTGAAACTGAATCCCAACTTCGCCTCGCTCGTGATCATTATGCTGACCTCCAGCGGCCAGCGCGGGGATGTCCAGCGCTGCCGGGAAATGGACATCTCGGCGTACCTGACAAAGCCCGTGCGGCAGTCTGAATTGCGGGAGGCCACTTGCGCGGCATTCTCACGCCGCATGGCGGGATTAATTGGCCCCGCAGTATTAACCAAGCATGTCCTTCGCGAAGCGCGCGCTGCGGCTAGCCGCCGCATTCTTCTGGCCGAAGACAATCACGTGAACCAGATCCTGGCCGTTCGGCTGCTGGAACGGCGCGGCCATCGGGTGGTGGTAGCGCAGAACGGACGTGAGGCAGTGGAGCTTCTGGATAAAGACCAGTTTGACCTGGTCTTGATGGATGTCCAGATGCCGGAGATGGATGGCTTCGAAGCAACTGCCGCGATCCGCCAGAAGGAAGAGCGAAGCGGTCGCCGCACCCGGATTCTAGCGATGACCGCGCGAGCCATGAAGGGCGACGAAGAACGCTGCCTGTCGGCAGGAATGGACGGCTATATCGCCAAACCGATTCACGCCGAGGAGTTGTACCGCCTGCTTGAGCAGACCACGGATACTGTGCCGGTCACGAGATTGTCCTAGCGTTTCGGCAACAGGTTTTCTAAACGATCCGTGCCAAATTGAACCTGGTCCCGCTCTTTGAGCTGGTACGAAGGATCATGCAGGACGTACAGGTTCCATGCCCCCTTGGACTGGCCCACGATCAATTTCATGGTTCTTATTTCGAACTGCTGGCCTTCACCCTGAAACGCGATCACGTTGTCGCGGACGGCACCGGTTTGGCTGAACCCTTCATGCGGAACCAGGGACAGAATATAGCGGCCCTGACCCGGATAATAAAACCACACTGTCGCCCCCGTTTTAATCTCGGCTCCATACGAGCCCGGGTATTTCTCGCCGTCGACCCACACGCTGGTCTCGTTCTCGAAATCGAAATTTATGGGTCCGTCGTCCAGCGTGTAGTCCTTCGGCTGCTGGTCGTTCGTGGCCGCAGGTGGCTCCGGTTTTTTCGAGACCTGAATGTAATCTACAACCTTCTGCTTTCCATCGGGACTGACCAGCAGATCGAGTTCGAGGGTGTCTGTTTCATTCATAATCTGCGGTTCGGGATATTTGGGCAGGAGCACGGGAGTGAGATGGCCCTGGTCTTTTGGTGGGATCCAGGTGAGCGGCGCGATGGTGACACGATACTGGCCTCCGGCCGACGTTGCTTCCGCCGAGATATCGTACCCGAAGTACTGGCGATGGACTTTGTCAATCACGAACCGGGATGCTCCATTTCCCGAATCCGCACTGGCAATTCCGCTGACGCTCATCAGCGTGGCAAGGCTCGCGTCAGGAGGTTCGGCTACAACTGCAAACTGGAGCTCGATATTATTGGACCCGGCAAATCCGTGAGACAACAGGATTCCGGATCTCTGCTGCGCCACAATGCTCCAGGCGCTTATAAGCAGAAAGAGACTAGTTTTTCGCATCTCCGCTCCTTATGATTCTCGGCCGCAATTCGGCGACCGGCTTCAGTCCGTGAATGTCAAAGCCGCTTGCGGCTTTCTGTTCTTTGTAAACGTATTTGGTGATCACGCGTTCCTGAACAATGGGAACCTCCACACGCTCGGTTTTCACTACCACTTGCGGGACGCGGGGCATGGCACCGCGCCACACGGACACAACAATCAAAAGTGTCAGAACGCATGCTATCGGCAATGGCACCGGGATGGACAAGGTCCAAAGCCTTCGCCACCAGGGAGCGCGAGGCTTCAGGAACAGCGCCGCGCGCAGACGCGCCGGTGCGGCGGGAGCGTTCCACTCTCTCAAGAGCCGATCGAGTTCTCCTTCGGTCAACTCGTCTTTCTCAAACGGTTCCATGAACACCTCCTACATTTCGAAACGGGGCCAATTCTCTTCGCAAGCGCTCGCGTGCGCGGTGCAGACGGGATTTCACAGTTCCCACATCGGTCCCGACTACCTGTGCGATCTCTTCGAGCGCCAAGCCTTCGTATTGAAAAAGCACCAGCGCCTCCTGCTGGAGATGCGGCAACGCTCGGATGGCGTTCTCGACGGCGGACGATATTTCCAAAGACGAGCGCGGATCGGTGGCCAGGTCCGACTCGTTCGGTTCGGTTGATTCCCGCTGATCGCGATAGTTCTTGAGCACCAAATTCCGCGCGATCGCGAACAAGTACGTTTTTAAGCTTCCGCGCTCCGGGTTGAAGCGATCCGGTGCCCGCACCAACGCGAGGAAACACTCCTGCGTGAGATCCTCCGCAAGATCCGCCCGATGCGTCACGCGGCAGACGAAATCGAAGACGGCCTGATGATAAGTGTCGAATGCGTCCTCAATCTTCAATGTCGCCCTCACCTACTATTACCGCGAGGGCGTGAGGAAGATACGCTGTTCGATATCGCTAGTCTTGCCGGAATTTGGCGCAACCGCGCAGAAACGGCCCCAACGCTAAGCGCGACCAATCAGGCCGATCGCCAGCTCGGGACACGCACCTTGCGGGCGTTACTGTAGACAAAAGAATTTATCGTCGGCGCTCATGCGCCTCACAACGGCCGAGTCTGTCAGCGGCATCCATCGGGAGATTCCCGACCCTCTTCCATCTCTCGTGCGCACGCTCGTATTCCTCATCGATTTTCATCCGACGCTCGATTAGAAGGCCCAGCAGCTTGGAAACGGAGATATTTCTACCGCGAGCTCCCCCGCGCAGCCATGCGGCCAGTTCGTGGTGAACCGTAATCGTCAGCCTCGTCGACACACGATTAGTGTAGCGTCATCCGCGTTTATTCGCGTTCGTCCGCGGCTATGATCCTTCCCTCTGCATCCAATCGCAATCGACGTCCGCGCCATTCCACGGTGTCTCCGAACAGGCCGGCGGTCCAGATCGCGACACCCCACAGATCGCGCAAGGGAATCAGATAGAAGTATTTCCAGACATCCGGACTCCGAAGAACGAACCAGCCGCACGTGATGGCCATGGCGTATCGGATAGCGAGCAACGCCGCAGCTAACCACCACACCCCGCCAGCGGCTGCGGCCACTGCCCATAAAGTTGCGAACGTCACCGGGAGTCCCACGTAAGCGCTGCGCGATAGCCGGATGGTGCGCGCCCATCGTAACTGATGCTGCCAGGCCGCGCGCCACGATTCAGCCGATAGCCGCGTGCTCACCACTACCTTCGAAATCAGGTTGCGCAGGCCCAGCGAATGGAGCTTGCGTCCCAGTTGATAATCG
>Ga0187855_10002708_pt1 | contig 13298 bp, 14 predicted proteins | sample June2016WEW_8_10_2_FD_132969 | JGI IMG/M metagenome (GOLD analysis project Ga0187855, IMG submission 132969) | Peatland microbial communities from SPRUCE experiment site at the Marcell Experimental Forest, Minnesota, USA - June2016WEW_8_10 | ecosystem: Environmental > Terrestrial > Soil >...
CGAGCGACGTCAATTGGAGCGCCAATTCGGAGCTGCCGGTCAGCGTACCTGAGCCGACGTTCTTTGCTTCCGCGATCACGCCGTGCACCGTGGCCCCGCGTGGAATCGCGAGCACGCCGCCGGACGTCACGTCCTGGATCACGGTGAACTGGACCGGCTCGCCGCCTTTGGCTCTCTTGCTGTCGACTGGTTCGCTGGTGCGCAGCTGGATGACTGTCCCCTGCGGAATCGTCACAGGTCCCTTGGCGAACCGATATGTGGGCTGTTGCGGAGCGGGTGCATAGCCGGGACGATAGGGGGGAGGCGGACCCTGTCCGTAGTTCGGATCGGGACTATAAGCAGGAGGCGGAGGCGCCTGGCCATAGCCGGGTTGACCATATCCGGGTTGGCCGTATCCAGGCTGGCCGTATCCAGGCTGGCCGTAGCCGGGCTGGCCGTAGCCGGGCTGACCGTTGGGCGGGGGAGGAGGGCCAGCCTGTCCGTAGTCGGGAGGCGGAGGCGCCTGCTGATTCGCCTGCTGATTGTCCTGCGGAGCATTCTGGGGAGGTGCGTTCTGGCCGTAGTCCGGAGCAGGCGCGGCAGCAGGAGGCGCCTGGTTGTTGTTCGCCATGTCCTGCGACGCGGAATCGTCGTTGTCGGCAGTCTGCGCACCTTGGGCGTTCGGGTCGTTGGCCGGATTGCCAACATTGAGGTTGTTCTTCACACCGGTGACACCGGGAACGCCGCGCACGATGGACTCGGCCAACTGCTTCGACGCGTCGGTCGAAACTGTACCAGACAAAGTGACCTGGCTTTGAATGGTGGCGGCGGTGATGAGATCGTTTTTGAGCGCCTGCGACGCATCGAGCGCGTGCACCACATCCATCTCGATCTGGCCGTCGGTCCGTTGTCCGGCTGTGGGTGCCGAGTCCTGAGCCAGCGCAATTATGCTGCACAAAGCGGCAGCTGCCGTCCACGCCACAGAGCGTGCAATCACTCGCTTGATCATTGGCCCATTCATCGTTGATCTCCTGCAAATCAATTACGGCTTTGGCTGCTTTCATTAGACGAGAAAGCGCCAAGCCTGTCATTCGGATTAAACCCGGACCGGCGGGAAAAGTTCCGCCCGAGGTAACCGGGATCATCCCGTGTCTTTAAGATGCGGCGCGGGGACAAACAGAGTCTAAATTGCGGGAGTTATCAGGCGAGCCTTGGCGGTATCAGCGAAGTTTCGAGGCAAGCGCCTGGGCGATTTGGCGCCCGTGGAACCGGCCATTCTCAATGAAGATTTCATTGGTGCGCGAGCCGGCAACGATGACGCCCGCGAGATAGATGCCCGGCACGTTACTTTCAAGGGTTTTTGGATCGCAGACGGGCAACTTGTCGGGACCGGAGAACTCGACGCCGAAGTTTTCGAGAAAAGCGAAATCGGGGTGATAGCCGGTCATGGCGAAGACGAAGTCGTTCTTCAAGGTGAGCGGGCCATCCGGCGTCTGGAGTTTCACGGCGTCGGGCGTGATCTCGGTTGCGTGCGTGCGGAAGTAGGCTTTGATTTCGCCGTTCTTGATGCGGTTTTCGATGTCGGGCTTGATCCAGTACTTCACGTGGCGGTGGATCTCGGCGTCGCGATGGATGAGCGTGACGCGGGCGCCGTGCCGCCACAACTCAAGCGCGGAGATGGCCGCTGAGTTCTTGCCCCCGATGACAACGACATCGAGCCCGAAGTAAGGGTGCGGATCGTCGTAGTAGTGATGAACCTTGCTGAGCTCTTCACCGGGAATGCGCAACTTATTAGGAAGGTCGTAGTAGCCAGTGGCGATGGCGAGTTTGCGTGCGCGCAAGACACCTGCCCGGCCGAAGCGGTCGATGGTATGGATGTTGAAAGCGCCGTCCGCGCCAGCTACCTTCTCCACCCGTTGGTATTGACGGACATCGAGCTTGTAGAAGGCGGCGACCTGACGGTAGTACTCGAGAGCTTCGTTGCGGGCTGGCTTGGCGTTGGGGCTGGGAAAAGGGATGTCGCCGATCTCGAGCAGCTCCGAAGTTGTGAAGAAGGTCATGTGTGAGGGGTAGTGATAAAGCGAATTGCAGACGCAGCCTTTGTCGACCAGTACGGCGCGAAAGCCTGCTTTCTGGGCTTCGATGGCACAGGCCAGACCGGTGGGGCCGGCGCCCACCACGAGGAGATCGAAGACCGGATCTGTTGCCTTGCCGTCAGACTCGGGGATGGCGTGGGGGGATTCGGGCGGGAGGGCGTCTGCCGGGTATTCGCTCATGGGTTTTAGATTAGGCTATTGCGCTTGTGGAAGCGGAAAGCGGGTTGAGCTGCCTGATTTCGGGGCGATCATGGTAGAATGGTAGAAGATAAAGGTAGAAAGGCAGAATTCGATGGCGCTGAGCTTGAAGAATCCGGAAACAGAACGACTTGCGAAGGAATTAGCTCGCGCGACTGGTGAGAGTGTCACCCGCGCAGTGACCATTGCGCTGAAAGAGCGGCTGGAGCGGCAAAAGCCAAATCCGAAGGAGGGCTTAGCTGCTTGGCTGGACGAGCTGACGAAGCGAACTGCACCTCTGTTGAAGGATCTACCTTCCTCCGACAAGGTGGGTGATCTGCTCTTCGATAAAGAGACGGGATTGCCTCTGTGATTGTCGATACGTCGGCGCTGGTCGCGATCATTAAGCGCGAACCAGAACAAGCCGCTTTCTCAGCAATTCTTGAAGCCGAGAAAGATCTGAGGATCTCAGCTGCGACATATTTTGAGGCATCGATCGTGCTCGACGGACTAAGGAAACCCGATATCAGCCGCGCACTCGATGATTTGATCGAGCGAGCGCAAATCGAGATTGAGCCGGTGACCGCCGAGCAGGCGCGGATTGCGCGGCAGGCTTACCGCGACTACGGACGGGGCAGCGGACACCCCGCCAATCTGAATTTTGGCGACTGCTTCAGCTATGCGTTGGCGCGCGCGAAACGCGAACCGATTCTTTTCAAGGGCGATGATTTTGGGCATACGGATTTGCAGTCGGCGGTGGAATTGGGGCGGTAGGCCAAAGATGATGAGTGCGCGTCATCCTTTACCCTAGAAGCGACCGACCTCAAGGGAGCTTCAAGAAATGACTGTCATTCGGCAGGAAGATTTCATCGTTAGCGTTGCGGGTGCGCTGCAGTACATCAGCTACTACCATCCGGTGGATTACATCACTTCGCTTGCCAGGGCGTATGAACGCGAGCAGTCTCCTGCGGCGCGCGATGCGATGGCGCAGATCCTGATCAACAGCCGTATGTGCGCTGAGGGACACCGGCCGATCTGCCAGGATACGGGCATTGTGAATGCGTTTGTGAAGGTGGGTATGGATGTGCGCTTCGAGCCTTCTCCGGGTGAGAAACTGCTTGACCTGCAGGAGATGGTTGACGCAGGTGTGCGGCGGGCGTATCTCGATCCGGACAACAAGCTGAGGGCTTCGCTGCAGGCCGATCCGGCGGGCAAGCGAACCAATACCAAAGACAACACTCCTGCTGCGGTGTTTGTGGAGCTGGTGCGCGGAAATACGGTTGAAGTCACGGTCGCAGCCAAGGGGGGCGGGTCGGAAGCGAAGTCAAAATTCGCGATGCTCAATCCTTCGGATTCGGTGGTGGAGTGGGTGCTGAAAACCGTTCCGACGATGGGAGCGGGATGGTGCCCACCGGGCATGCTGGGCATCGGCATTGGCGGCACGGCCGAAAAGGCGATGCTGCTGGCCAAACAATCGTTGATGGACCCGATTGATATTCAAGAGCTGATCGCGCGGGGTGCAAAGACAACCGCCGAGAAATTGCGAGTGGAACTCTACGACAAGGTGAATCGGCTGGGCATCGGCGCGCAGGGATTGGGTGGGCTGACGACGGTGCTGGACGTGAAGGTGCTGGACACGCCGGCGCATGCGGCTAATTTGCCGGTGGCGATGATTCCGAATTGCGCGGCCACACGGCATGCGCACATTGTGCTGGATGGCTCGGGACCGGTTTATCTCGATCCTCCGAACCTGGAGGACTGGCCGAAGCTGACCTATGACGTGAGTGGCGCGCGGCATGTGAATCTGGATACGGTGACGCGTGCGGAGGCTGCAACGTGGAAGCCGGGCGAGGTGCTGCTGCTGACGGGCAAGCTGCTCACCGGGCGCGATGCGGCGCACAAGCGCATGACGGACATGCTCAATCGGGGCGAGAAACTGCCGGTCGATTTTCGCGACCGGTTTATCTACTACGTGGGGCCGGTCGACCCGGTGCGTGAAGAGGTGGTGGGTCCAGCCGGGCCGACTACGGCCACGCGCATGGACAAGTTCACACGGCAGATGCTGGCGGAGACGGGATTGCTGGGCATGGTGGGCAAGGCGGAGCGCGGGCCGGTCGCGATCGAAGCGATTCGGGAATTTGGCGCTGTTTACCTCATGGCTGTAGGCGGAGCTGCGTACCTGGTGGCGAAGGCGATTCATGGATCGCGGCTGATTGCTTTTGAGGACCTGGGCATGGAGGCGATCTACGAATTCGATGTGCGCGACATGCCGGTGACGGTGGCCGTGGATTCCAAGGGGACGAGTGTGCACCAGACTGGGCCGGCGGAGTGGCAGCAGAGGATCGCGGGGATTCCTATATTGCAGTAGCAGTCCTTAGTTCTTAGTTCTGAGTTCTGAGTTCAGAGTTGAACAGCGCCCCGGCCGCAGTCGTGAGCTATCGAAGTTTCGCCCGGATCGCTGTGAACTCAGAACTGCCTTTGGAGGTCTTCGATGTACCAAGTGGTTCTCAAGCGCGTGGAAAGGCCGGATGAGATTCGCGTTTTCGAAAAAGGCAAGTTCGAATTGATCCACATCGGGGGCATGACCATTGGGCGCGCGACATACGAGCCGGGCTGGCGCTGGTCAGTGCATGTGGGACGCGCTCTGGGCAAGGCGAGTTGCGATGTGGAACATGTGGGGATGGTGATTGCCGGATGCGCCACTGCCGCGATGGACGATGGGCGCATCTTCGAGATGAAGGCGGGCGACGTCTTCTTCATCGAGCCGGGTCACGACAGCTGGGTGGTAGGGGACGAACCGTATGTTTCGCTGCACCTGCTGGGAGCGGGAGATTATGCGGCACACAAATGATAGTTCGCAGTTCTTAGTTCGTGGTTCACAGTTTAGAGGGCCGGCCGAGACATCATCGGCAGCAACTAAGAACTAAGAACTTCTCTTTCACTGCTTTCCGAAGCGGTAGACGAAGCCGTAGGTGAAGCCGAAGCTGTTCTGCATGGTCGAACCGAAGCCCGTGCCGTAATAATCTCCCGCCAGCCGTAAGGAGAGAGTCGGAGTCACATTGGCTTCGCCGATGATGCCGCCGTCGATTGCGTAGGTTGTGGAGTCCGGATAGAGGCCGAGGACCGCGGTGCCAAAGCCGCTGGTGTCACTCGAAAAATTGCCGAGCGCCACTCCGCCCAGGGCGTGGGCGCTGACGGAGTAGCGTGGCCGCAAATAGAAGCGATAAGTGGGCCCTGCAAGGACTCCGTATTGGCTGATGGCCGGACGAGTGATCGCTGACGGATTGAGGCCGACGAACGCTGTGCCGTAATAGCCGCGGCCGTCGATCGTGACACCGAGACGCTCGCCGTAGTAGCGAGTGATCGCCGCATCCCAGGAGTACATCGTGGCACGTTGCAGGTTTGGACCGGGCTTGAAACGCAGATAGCCGCCGCCCACGAAGGCTTCGTAAAGATGGGAATAGGTGTCGTGGATCGCCTGGGCGCGACGCTGTTCCCGGCGCGCGCGGATGCGGGCCTGCACGCTCACTTGGCCCTGGTTCTCGGACGCCGTAGACTGCTGGTCCTGATTCGGGCTTGCGGAATTCGCATTTGCTGGGTTCGGGCTCGCGGGTTCCTGGGCTGCGGCGATATTGATGGAGCTTGATTCCTGGGCCGCGGGGGTACTGCTCGCATTTGAGTCTTGGGCCTGAAGGACGTACATAGCCGGCAAACCTAGCGCCAGCAAAAGAGCAAGACGGCGGAAAGAATACATCGCTTTCGGGATACCTCCAAGACTATACGGAAGCACCCGTTCAGAAAGCGCTCCCCCATAGGTATTAAACCATCTGGGGGTGGCGTTGTGGGTGGAGCCGCTGGGGTTTGGACGCGGGACAGCGCAGATGGGTTCTAATGGCGTTCCTTGATTTGTTAAATCCTGTCTGCCACTGCGAGCTGTCGATGCTGGCTGGGGCGCTGTGGCGGACAACTCGTGCTGACCGAGCAGCGTGTGCGGTTCGTCGCAATCCTTCTTGATTTGAGGCGGCGGCAAACGGCGCCCAACCCGGGAGCGATGTGCGTGGGTCTGTGCTTATTTGGGGAGACGTCAATAGCTTGACTACACCGATACGCGCAAATGCACTAGGATGAAGGGCAACGGAGGCGGGGTCTAATGGTTCGCATTTTTTTTGGCATCATACTGGGCATTCTTCTGGTGCCGCTTGCAGGTCTGGTGTGGCTCTACTACGGCAAAGTGCCGGTAGCGGTGGCAGACCCGCCATTGCCTAACGAGGGGCAAATTACGGGGATTGCCCTTCATGCGCGAATCGACCGCGAGATGATTGCGCACCCTCCCATCGATGCGAACGAACAGACATTCATCGCGGGCGCGCACGTTTACAGCGAGAAATGCGCGGTCTGTCACGGATACCACGGAAAGCCAGCGCCGATTGGTCAGAACATGTTTCCATCTGCGCCGCCGCTTTGGGAAAAGCATCATTCCGGAAGCGTGGTTGGCGTCAGCGACGATCCTCCAGGCGAGACGTACTGGAAGGTGGCCAACGGAATCCGGCTGAGCGGGATGCCTGACTTCAAAACCCAGTTGACCAATACAGAGATCTGGCAAGTGAGCGTGCTGCTGGCCAACGCCGACAAGCCACTGCCTCCGGCCGCGTTGAACATTTTGCGCGGAGAATTCGTTTCGACGGTACCTGCACCGAGCACACCAGCTACGACAGGACCTGCTGCGTCGGCGCCGAACAGTCTCGTTGACCGGTAGCGTGGACTGGTAGCCGGATCAGTTGAGGAGAACGAAACCATGGGTGTAGCGAGTTCGTTGCGTAAAGGATTGAAGTTTTTCCTCATGAGCCTGGGCGTATCGAGCCCCGAGAAGAAGCCTCGGCCTGCAGACGCGCCTGCACCCAAGAGCGTATCCGGCAAGTAGGCACAGCGGACAGGTCTCTGACCGCATGAATTCGCATTTTTAGGTTCGTGCTCTCTGACCCTGTCGCCAGAAAGTTGAACGCCGGTCCTTCGACCCCGCTGCGCTCCGCTCAGGATGACAGAATGGTTGGGGCACGGAAATCGTACAAGTACAAGCGCTCGGAGACCTAGTCACATCCAAGAGCGGATTTATCGTATATGAGTTGGAGCCATTGCATGAGGAACGCACTTTTGGTGGCACTTTCGGCGGGACTTGCCGTCGCGGCGACCGTGCCAGTAGTTGCCCAGAACAACGATCTCTTTACAAATTGGCCGCAGGGCGCTTCGCCACAAGAGGTCGGCAAGAGCCTCGCCGAACACTTTGTTACCAGCCCGCATCAGTATTCGAAGACAATCCATTATTCCGAGGCGGATACATGGTACGGCGCGCTGACTTTCGCCCAGCTCACACACGACGAGGCGCTGAGAAATGAACTGATTCATAAGTTCGAGCCATTGATGCCGGGGGGAGCGGAAGCGGACCGCAGACCCCAACGCCATCATGTTGATGACTCAGTTTTTGGGATTGTCCCGCTTGAAATCGCTATCCAGACGAAAGACGCGAAGTACCTGGCAGAAGGCAAGTATTGGGCTGACAGGCAGTGGGAGAACCCGCAGCCTGACGGGCTTTCCGGTGAGACCCGCTTCTGGGTCGATGACATGTACATGCTGACCATGCTGCAACTGCAGGCGTACCGGGCTACCGGAGACCGGATGTACCTCGACCGCGATGCCAAGGAGATGGTGGCGTACCTCGACAAGCTGCAGCAACTGAATGGACTTTTCTTTCATGCGCCGGATGTGCCGTTCTACTGGGGACGGGGCGATGGCTGGTTAGCCGCAGGGATGGCCGAGATACTGCGCGATTTGCCGAGCGATCATCCGCAGCGGGCGCGGATTCTGGATGGCTATCGGAAGATGATGGCGGGGCTGCTGAAGTATCAAGGCAAGGATGGAATGTGGCGCCAGCTCATCGATCATGAGGAAGCGTGGCCGGAGACTTCGAGCTCAGCCATGTTTACGTTCGCGATGATTACGGGCGTGAAGAATGGATGGCTTGACGCCGCAACGTATGGGCTGGCGGCGCGCAGAGCCTGGATTGCGGTGGTTGGCTATATCGACCAGAACAACGACGTCACCAATGTCTGCGAAGGCACGGGCAAGAAAAACGACCTGGCGTATTACCTGGCTCGACACCGGCGGACGGGGGATTTTCACGGACAGGCGCCGGTGCTTTGGGCGGCCTCTGCGCTGCTGCGGTGAAGGGAGCCGACGGGCGGGTCGCGTTCGAGCGAAGTTGAGAACGTTTTCGCAAGAATTCGCGCAACTTTCAGCGGTTCTACTCGCTCGAATGAAATGAATCCCGGCTCCGAATGAAGCGGGGCATTCAGGCTCGGACAGGAATGGGAGATCCAAATGGAGTGGCAACAGTTCAAAGAGCGTGTCGGCTCCTTCTGGGATTTCCTGGTGTTGTTCAGCGGCATTTCGACCAGGCGGAATCTTTCCCGCACGCGCAAGGACCCGGTGCTGAGGCGCGGGCTGTTCCTCTTTCGTTCGAAGCGGGCGAAGTGATGCGCCCAGGCCGGTGAGTCGCCGGCATTTCTTCTTATTGGTAGAATCGACCTATGCCGCTGACTCGCCAACAGGCGCTCGACTACTTTGAGTCTCCCGACCTGATTGGGTTGGGCTTTGAGGCCGATGCTGTGCGGCAACGCCTGCACCCTGAGGGCGTGGTCACTTACATCATCGATCGCAATATCAACTACACCAATTTCTGTACGGAATACTGCACTTTCTGTGCCTTCTATCGGCCGCTGAAGGGTCCCAAAGCCAGCGAAGGCTACATCCTCGACTTCGAAAAGATCTACGAGAAGATTGCCGAAACGGTGGAGATGGGCGGCACGGGTGTGCTGATGCAGGGCGGCATTCATCCCGATCTGAAGATTGACTGGTTCGAGCGGTTGTTTACGGGGATCAAGCAGCGGTTTCCGCAGATTTGGCTGCACTGTTTGTCGGCCTCCGAAGTGCTCGCGATTGCCGAGTACTCAGAGTTGAGCCTGCGCGACACGATTGCACGGCTGCGCGATGCGGGCCTCGATTCGATCCCTGGCGGTGGCGCGGAGATTCTCGACGACGATGTGCGGTTTCGGATTGCGCGTCTGAAGTGCCGGACCGAGGATTGGGTCGGTGTGCACCGGACAGCGCATCAGCTTGGCATGCGCACCACGGCGACCATGATGTTTGGGGTGGGCGAGACGTTCACCCAACGCATTAATCATTTTGAAGTCGTGCGCAAGCTACAGGAAGAAACGGGCGGGTTCACGGCATTTATCCCGTGGAGTTTTCAGCCTCACAACACAGCACTCGGTGGGCGCGGTTGGGATGAAGCGACGTCGGTTGAGTATTTGAAGGTGCTGGCGATCGCGCGGCTCTATCTCGACAACATTGAGAACGTGCAGGCGAGCTGGGTGACGCAGGGGCTTAAAGTTCTTGAAGTGGGGCTACACTTCGGCGGCAACGATGTGGGCTCGGTGATGCTTGAAGAGAACGTCGTGAAGGCTGCGGGGACTTCAAACTGCACGACGGAAGAAGAGCTACGCAGAATTATTCGCGACGCGGGGTTCAAGCCTGTGCAGCGTGACACGTTGTATCGGACTATGTTTCTGAACTAGCTTTAGCGCGAAGCAAAACCTCTCTCTCAGTGAATGCGAAGTTTCCGACCTACAAACGCTGCGACAAATCGATGCAAAGCAGCCCTAGAGCACCGATATCGTGAAAAGCTGATCAAGTGATATCAATATGAATTGCACACCATCGGGCAACACCTCGTTGTCCGTTCGCACCGCCGCGTGGGACAATTCTCTCAGTAAACTACACGACTGATTGTTCATCGGTCAGACTGCTCCACTCTTGAGGGACTGTGTTTCCGCGCGCACTTTTCGGATCAACACTCCCGCCTCCTTGGTTGAAGGATGCTTGACGCATTACCCGAGAATAGAGCGCTCCGATTCCATCTTTCGTCGGAAGCCCTTCAATAGAGAGGTTTGCTGAGAAGCACGCGGCAGACGTTGACAACGTCTCAGGCTCAGATCAACCCAACAGACCTTTCCAAGATTCGGTCGCTCCCTTACGAGGGTTCAAGGGAGCGTAGTACCTGGTCCCTGTCTCAGGGTTGTCGGTGACATCTGTTCGCTCCACTGCTTGCTGTGGTTGACGAGCATGTACAAGCCCGGTTCAAACAGCACCTATTTCTCTTTAAAGGAATTATCGATGAAGTTGTTTCGGAATATTTCCTGCGCCTGCGTGACGCTTGCCATAGCAATGATCCCCGCGCTCGCACAGACAAACATAACCAGCCCCACGAATGGCCAGCAAGTATCTTCCCCGTTCACCCTCGATATGAATGCCAGCACCTGCTCCTCACAGCCTGTGACCGCGGTCGGCTACTCGCTGGACAACAGCGCTAACACATCGAGTTGGCCGGCGCAGTACATCAACGGCCCGGTTGCGGCACCCAGCGGCTGGCATACCCTGCATGTGAAGGTGTGGAACGGTGCGGGAGCCGTCTGTGTGACGGACGTCTCCATCGATGTTGACGCCACGTCTGCGGCCAGTCCATCGGGCGCCGGCTCTGTCATCCCGTCGAACGCGGTCAAGGTGAGCAGCATCCAGGCCCTGGGAAGCTGGATCACCATTCATGACGGTGGAACGACCGGTTCTTCGAGCGGCACCATGAGCCTGACGAGCTCCCCTTCGATGACTGGAACGGCCAGGCTCTTTGCAAACCAGTTCAATGATTTCGGCGGGCAGCGCTACTCTGTCCAGTTCGACGATAACAACACTTCACAGAACTTCTTTTATGACGCCTGGGTCTATATCGCCGGGAATGCAAACGGTTTCTCCAATCTCGAGTTCGATCTGAACCAGACAATGCCCAACGGCCAAACCGTCGTCATGGGCTTCCAGTGTGACAGCTGGATCCAACGATGGGATTACGCGGTCAACGGCGGTTCTCCTACGAGCCCGAATGACACCTGGCTGCATTCTTACGCGCCTTGCAACGTGCATAGCTGGGGAGCCAACCAGTGGCACCATGTTCAGATTTACTACTCGCACAACGATTCGGGTTGGGTCACTTACCACTCGGTGTGGCTCGATGGCGTGGAACAGGACCTAAACTTCACTGTCTTCTCCGGGTACGCCCTCGGCTGGGCTCCCGCGATCGTCACCAATTTCCAGATCGACGGAAACAGCAGCGCGACCACCTGGGGGAATGTCTACCTGGACGAAGTCTCCGTCTATCGGTGGTAGCGGGAACGCGACGGCTGGTTGGCCCTTCTGCTGTGTCAGGACTGGCGCGCGAAGGGCCATTGGCGCAGACGTTGCGCGCGAATGAGATAGATCAGAGTGCCGGAAACGCCAATGCCTGCGGCTACTGCCAGCCCTTCGGTCGCATTGCTGCGATTCACAAGGATGAAGAGAAATCCGGCGATGGCCGCTAGCGGCGGAATTGGATAGAAAGGGATGCGGAAGGGACGTGGGAGTTCCGGCCGCTGCACGCGCAATAACATTACGCCGACCTGCTGGAGAAAAAACTGCAGGAGAATGCGCGTGATGACCAGCATGGTGATGACTTGCTGCAGCGAAAAAAAACAGAACGCTGATGCGACGAGTCCCAAAGCTACAAGCGAGCGGTGCGGAATGCCATGGCGCGGATGCACAGCGGACAGCACACGAAAGTAGTTCCCGTCGCGTGCGGCGGCGAAGGGCACGCGTGAGTAGCCCAGCAGAAGGGAAAACACGGAAGCGAAGGCGGTCCACATAATCAGCGCAGCCATGAGTCTGCCGGCCCAGACGCCGAAGGCCGATCCGGCCAGGTCGGCGACTAGCTGAAGATGCAATGGCGCAGTGGATTGGGCTGCTGCATTTGCCGCATCGCGCACGGCAGGGAGCGCGGCCAAGTTCATGGCAACGTACAGCGCGGAAACGAACAATACAGAAAGTAGAATCGCGCGTGGAATTGTGCGCTCGGGCTGACGCACTTCGCTGCCCAGAAACGTAATGTTGTAGTAACCCCAGTAGTCGTAGGTGGCAATGAGCGTGGCCTGCGCGAGTCCTCCGACGGCCAACCCCATGGACTGTGCGGGCGAGGCGGGCATGTGCCAGTTTCCCGATTTGACTGTATGCGCAACGCCCGATGCAATGACCCCCGTCATCGCTGCCATGACTCCGGCGAACAGAACCCACGCGAGCCGGGTGACGGAACTGAGATTGCGATAGAGCAGCGCGGTCACGAGAAGACATGCGCCCGCTGCCGCGAAGCTCGAATAATGGAGAGCCGGAAGAGCAGCGATGGGTGCGGTGTCGAGACCAGGCCAGAACCAGGCCAGGAAGCTCGATAGCCCGATGCAGCCGGAGGCAATGGAAAGCGGCGCTGAGAAGCTCAATTGCCAGACATAAAGAAAGCTGAGCCAGTTGCCTGCGCGATCGGGTCCATAGATTTCGCGCAGAAATGCGTACGATCCGCCAGCGCGCGGAAAGGCCGCTCCCAGTTCAGCCCAAACCAGGCCGTCAGCGACGGCAATGCCAGCGCCCAAGAGCCACGCGCTCACTGAAAGTCGATACCCCGCCGCAGCGATCACCAAAGGCAAGGTGATGAACGGCCCCACGCCGATCATCTCGAGCATGTTGAACAGAACTGCGGATCGCAGACCGATGCGCCGTTGCAGTGACTCCGTTGCTTCGTTGCTGGTTGAGGATGAGATCACTTAAGGGTTCGATCTTTGGACGCTACTCTGGCGGATTGTACACTGGCGAGGATCATGTCCTTTGTCGAGAGAGTTCATCGCGCAACCATCCTGGCCGTTGCAACGAGCCTGATTTTCGTAGGGGCGGGGCCGCTTTGCCTTATGGCTCTGCAAAACGGCGCCCAACAAGACCGCGCTCAACGAGAAGAAGGCGGGCAACGGGGCCGTGGGGCGGCGCACGATCTTCGGGCGGCTGAACCCACGGCCATTGCGCTCCCTCTGGCAGAAGATCGCGGTGGAGCAGCCCTGGAGCAGGCATTGAAACGGGTGGGCACGACAG
>Ga0187855_10002712_pt1 | contig 13297 bp, 11 predicted proteins | sample June2016WEW_8_10_2_FD_132969 | JGI IMG/M metagenome (GOLD analysis project Ga0187855, IMG submission 132969) | Peatland microbial communities from SPRUCE experiment site at the Marcell Experimental Forest, Minnesota, USA - June2016WEW_8_10 | ecosystem: Environmental > Terrestrial > Soil >...
ATGGTCAGGAGGGGAAACATCTCGTCCAGGCTCAGCGGGCGAGCCTTGACTTCCGCCCGGTGCGCCCGGGCAAAACGCTCGATTGCAGCCGGATCGCGCGTGCGGACGTTCAGGCGCGCGAGGCGGTCCTGTCCCTGGCTCGAGAGGACATAGGGCTCGGCGAAGGCGGCGGGCAGGCCCCCTTCCGGAGCGGTGACGGTCCATTCGGCGAAGCTCTCCTGCAGGGCGTCGAACGAGGAATTCTCGACCAGCCGGCCGGCTTTAAGGAACACGACCCAATCGACAATCTTCTCCACGTCGGTGAGAAGGTGGGAGGAGATGAGGACCGTGCATCCGTCGTCGCGCAGGCGCTCCAGCAGGAAATCGAGCATATCCGTGCGCGCGATCGGATCGAGGGAACTCATCGGCTCGTCCAGGAGCAGGAAGGCGGGCCGGTGGCAGACGCCGAGCAGGATCCCGACCTTCTGGCGATCGCCCGCGCTCAGGACTGCGAGCTTGCGATCGACCGGCAGTTCGAGCGCTTCGGTCAGCCGGTGCTGAAGGTCGCGATCCCAGTTCGCGTAGAACGAGGCGGTGAAGTCAAGGTGCTGGCGCACCGTCATCCACTCGATAAAGCGGCTCTCCTGTTGCACCAGACCGAGGCGGCCGAGCTCTGGGCTGTCCAATCGGGAGGTCGGCGTGCCGAACGTCCGGCAGGTTCCGGTGCTGGGCAACGTCAGCCCGGCGGCGAGGTGGATCAGCGTGGTTTTGCCGGCCCCGTTGCGGCCGAGGAGCCCGACCACATGGCCGGCGGGGATTTCGAGACTGAGGGCATCAAGGGCGAGGTGCCCGGGATAGGACTTGGTGACATTCTCGGCCACGAATGGGGCCGAGTCGGGGGACAGGTTCATGGCGGGGGGGAATTGAGGGTTTCGCGGAAAAGTCTGAGCGCCTGCACGCGGGAAATCCCGAGCTGACGCGCCATCACGGCGGCGGCGGCGAGGTGCTGGCGCAGGGGGTTGAGCTTGTTGGTCTCGCGATCGGCTGTGGTGGCCGCGCGGATCACGAGAGTCTGTCCGCGGCGGCGCTCCAGCACCCCCTCGCGCTCCAGAAGGCTGTAGGCCTTGCTGATTGTCATGGGGTTTAGGGAGAGCTCGGCTGACAGCGCGCGGGTCGACGCCATTTCCGTGCCGACAGAGAGCATGCCGGCGGCGACCTGGAACTTGATCTGGTCCATGAGCTGCCGGTAGGCGGGCACGCCGTTGTGGTAATCGATGACGAGGAGGGGAGGCATGCGGGAGGTCGCGGTGAATCGGTGTATTACGTGACAAATACAGTAGTCAAGCGGAATTTTTTCGCTGCCCCTGCGTCGCTCGGTTCCGAGACCCGCTCGCTATGGCCCCGCTCGATGATTAGGATTCGCTATCCGGTGGGGGCGAGCTTGAAGGCAAGCGTCCCGCCTGCCGCACCGCTCCCTATGATGACGATGTCGAAGTGTTCCTTGGGTGAATTAGCTCGGCCGGCTTGCCGAATAGCTTGGGATGAGAAGGGTAGGGATGTCGTCTATTCCGTTATCCAACGATTTCAGTGTCACGATTGTGCGCGGGGAAAACGGGGCCGAGCGGCCCGATTGTTTGCAGCCTAAGTTTTTTATAAACAAATACCTAACATGAACTCTGGGGATCGGGTGCAATAGCCACTCGCCCCGGGGCTCCTAAGTGCAGTGATATTTCAACCCCGTTTCGAGTGAGCATGACACCCCTCGCCAAGCGCTTCCTTTGCGGGGGTATCTTCGGCGTGCTGTCGAGCTACCCGCTTCTCGCGACGCATGCGTTTCCGAACGGAAGCCTAGTTGCAGGCTTTCTGCTAGGCGGGTGCTTCAGCGCCAGCCTTGGGCTCGCCAAGCGAACGCAGGCGGAAGCGGTCCTGGCCGGGGGCGCGCTGGGAATTCCCGCCTGGGCGCTCATCACCTGCGCCGGGTCGTGGGCGCTCTCGGCCCATATTTCGGAAATAAGCGCGGAGACCATGCGTCTGCAGTTTCCGGCCCTCGTGGGTTGGATCCTCTACGGATCGCTGCTGGGCCTCGTCACTCCGTGGTCAAACGGCCTGGCGGACACGTTGACCCCCAAACGGCCGGATTCCGCTCCCGTTGCCGAGGTGGGCCCCAAGCGAGTCGTCATCGTGGGGGGCGGATTTGCCGGGATGACAACGGCCGCAAGCCTTGAGGACCTGCTTCCGCCGGGCGGTTCGGTGTCCATAACCCTTGTGAGCGACCAGAATACCCTGCTGTTCACCCCGATGCTAGCCGAGGTCGCCGGGGGCAGCCTTGAGCCAAGCCACATCAGCGCGCCGCTGAGGACGGCCCTCCGCCGGACCGAGTTCGTGCGCGGGCGCGCCGAGGGTGTCGACTTTGGGCGAAGAATCCTGACGGTGGCACCGGCAAAGGGCGGCCCAGGGTCGGCCCGAGAAATTCCATTTGACCACCTGGTTCTGGCAGTGGGGTCCGTTTCGAACTATTTCGGCGCGGCAAACATCCAGAAAAACGCCTTCGACTTTAAGACGCTCCTAGACGCGATTCGGATCCGCAACCACGTGATCGAGATGTTCGAGCGGGCCGACCGCGAAGCGGACCCCGAGGTGCGCCGTTCCCTGGTCACGTTCGTGATCGCCGGCGGCGGGTTCGCAGGGGTCGAGCTTGCCGGCGCGCTGAACGATTTTTCCCGCGGAATACTGGCAGATTATCCAAGGGTGCCTGCGGGCGAGGTGAGGACCGTGCTGGTGCATTCGCGCGACCGCATCCTGCCGGAGCTGAGCGAGTCGCTCGGTCGCTACGCGCTTGAGCGGATGGAGGCGCGCGGCGTTGAATTCCGCCTGAGCACCCGTGTCCTTGATGCCCAGGAGGGCAGGGTCGTGCTGAGCGACGGCGAGATTCGGACCTGGACGCTTGCATGGACAGCCGGGTCGGCGCCCAGCCCGTGGCTCAAGTCCATCGGCCTCGACACGGACAAGCGGGGCGCCGTTGTGGTCGACGGCACGATGGCTGTGACGGGCCGCGACGGGATCTGGGCGCTGGGCGATTGCGCGGCGCTGAAGGACGGACGCAGCGGAGACCCCTGCCCCCCGACGGCGCAGTTCGCACTGAGGGAGGGGCTCTCTCTCGCGCGCAACATAAGCCGATCGCTCAGGGGCGAGCTTCCCGAGCCGTTCCATTTCGATTCGCTGGGTGCCCTGTGCGTGGTGGGCCACCAGACCGCGTGTGCCGAGCTTACGGTTCCCTTTACCCGGGGAAAGCAGGTCAGGTTTTCCGGCCTGCTCGCATGGATGATGTGGAGGGGCATCTACGTCTCGAAGCTGCCCGGTCTCGAGCGCAAGATCCGGGTCCTCGTAAACTGGACCTTCGAGTTGTTCTTCCCACGCGACATCGTTCAAACCATCGATCTCAGATCGGACGGGTCCGCATGAGCTCAACCGGCATTGTGTCCTCCCTCGCAAACAAGGCCGGGCCTGCCGCAGCGGACTGGCTAGGCGCTTTGATGGCCGTGCTTGTCGGCAGCGCGGGAGGGACTCTCGGAGCCTCGCTGGCAGCGGGATCCCTGGGAGTCTATGCGATTGCCGGAGGAATTTTCGGGCTCGTGGGCGCCGCCGGTCTCCGCGGGATGACGAAGGATGCTGGAGCCGGACTCATTTGGGGCCTTGGGGGCGGATTTCTCGTTTGGGTCGTGCTTGCCTCTGCGAGCGCGGCGGCCCATCTCGCGGGGAACGCCTCCCAAGCGATGATCGGGGACGTCCAGTCCCATATCCCCGAACTCATGGCCTGCGTTCTCTGCATAGGTGCCCCCGTGGGCATTGCCCTCGGAATCCGTGGAGGAATCGGCCCGAACGCTGCGCCCTTTCACTGGGGACGAGCCATTGTGGCCGGCGGGACGGCCGGCGTCGCCTCCGCGTTGATTTTCAGCCGCTGGATGTACGAGGGCGATTTCTTTCCCCTGATCGCCGGGTTTGGAAGCCTGGGCTCCCATTTCACGTCCGTACTCCTTCACTTTGCGACAGCCTGCGTGATTGGCTGCGCGTTCGGCGTGCTGTTCCAGAACGACGTGCGCAACCTGGGTTCCTCCATGGGATGGGGCATGGCCTACGCCATATTCTGGTGGATTCTGGGCCCGATGACCGTTTTTCCGGCCGCCTTCGGGCAGAGACCCGACTGGTCCGCCTCGCATGCAAGCGAGCTATTCGGCCCATTGGTCGGGTACATCTTCTATGGCCTGATCCTCGGCGTGGTCTATTCCGGCGTGAATACCCTTTGGACCCGGCTCTTTGTCGACTCCGACCCCCTCAACCGCAAGCGCGAGGGACCAGGAATTCACATCCTGCAGTCGGTTGGCTGGGGCTCAGCCGCGGGTTTTGTCGGGGGCTTGGCCGCACTTCCGCTCATGATCGAGACTGGCGCGATCACGAAGCTGGCCGGGCTGGAGGGAGGCACGCCCCTCGCCCTTGGAATTCTTCTGCATCTGGCCGTCAGCACGGCGATAGGGGCAAACTACGGAATCCTGTTCCGGGGCGAGGCCACCGACGTCGTTTCATGCAGCCTCTGGGGGTGCATGCTGGGCCTGATCGCGTGGTATGCGGGCCCCCTCACCCTTCTTCCCCTCATCCGAACAGGGCAATGTGACTGGAGGCCAGAGGCGGCTGGAGCGCTCCTTCCCCTTCTTGTGTCACACCTTCTCTTTGGCGTGATCACAGCCAATGTCTTCTCGGCCTTTGAACGCTCGAGACTTAACCGGTTGCAGCAGATCCGAGATCCCTTCGAGAAGGGCCTCGGCTCAAGGCCAGGCACCCGTCCAACGGCGCCGCTTTGTCTTTTCGTAATGGGCTTGGGTGTCCTTCTTCCAATACTGCTTGGGTGACCTGTTGGGGACCGTTTAGAGAACGGTTGGATAAGGCTGTGGGTGGTCAGATGAATTGGGATCTAGATGACGCATCTTTAGGCGGACCTCTCCTCTGAGCCGTTTTCACGGTATTTCTGCGGGCGACGCATCTTGTGGCGGTTTCAATCCTGACGACGGCAACCGATGGCGGAGAACCTCCTCGTGCGAACATAACTATGACGGGTTCCTCTTCTTCAACAGCTCGGAGAACTATAGCCATCTTTTAACGCTGAAAGTCGCTGTTCCGTCGGCCACAACCTCTAATTCGAGCTCGTCGATTGCTCCATTTCTGGCCTTTTCATGTGCGCCGCGATCTACGTGGACCTTTGCGGGATCGAGGATGTACTCGAGTGGGCCAAGAGGAATCTCTGTCGCAAGAATTCGGCCGAACTGGGCGGGGTGGGTCATTCTCCAGGCGCCGCTTGGCCCATCCGGAGAAATCAGCTGTCGATACACAGAGCCCAAATACGCGACTTACTGACCATCGACCGCTTGAGGACTAAAATCTATGAACTCACCAGTTCGGATTTACAGTCCAAACTAGGAGAACCCTTACGGGTTTCCGCCTAGCCGCGTCCCATTCGTAAGAATTGACGTACTTCGAAGCACTTGATTGCCAGATATTCACCAATCCCCTGCACTAATGCCGGATCGAGGCTACGGGCCAGGGAGTTCACCATTTCGAACAAAGTCGGGAGATACGACTTTAGTGAGGTCTGCTTTCGCGGAGGTAATCCCTCTATTACCCCTTGCGGCTTGCTTCACAAATCCCAAGAAATGCTCTAACCCGACCCGAATGGCGTCTTCCCACGAATCGCTAACAGAGAAATTCGGCACGACCGCCATGATCGGGCCTTGTTCGCACACGCCGTGCGCTGCATGGCGCCGCCATAAATCCTATAGCCAGAGGGACGGGGGAAAGGGGGCAGCGTCGCATCCTATATAGAAATGGGCCGCTTTAACGGGGAAACCCGGGCCAAAACCGCCAGCTCCGATCAATCCTTCAAAGTTGACCCACCCAAAACCGCTTCATGAAATATCCGGGTTAGCCCCGCTTGCGGCAAAGAATCAGCCGTTCAAATCACGGGTTAGTAACCGAAACATTCGTTAGGCTTACTTCCCAATAACTTGCACCGCTCGATTGCGGATTTTCGATCCACATCGTGATATTATATGCGTGCCCGGACGGAATACTAACAGAGATGCCGTAATTTCCGCCAAGCTGCGCTGCCGTAGTTGAATACAGAAGACTTGTGGTGAGGTCATATACCGTAATCTTCGCGGTGTATAAATACTGGCTTCCTGTTGGATTGCCAACCTTCACGTAGGATGCAGTATAGTGCACCGTGTCGCCACTGCTCACGATTGGGTTGTAGGTATTGCCCCAAATTGAGATCCAGTTCGACCCGAATGATGCCGCAATGAACGGGCCTGCTTGATTGCTAAGCGTTGTTGCTCTCGCGAATGGGGCCAACAGGCCGATGAACAAGGTCAAAAACAGCACTCTTTTTAGCGTCTTCATATTTTATCCTGGTTTGTTTAAGGACGCCTTTGCGGCGGCCGTTTGAACGCGTTTTCTTCTTGCAGCTATCGGCGCCGATTATCCCGTTCGGGCAATCGAATCCTATCAGGCATTTTACCCCTATTGAGGTATGCTAATGACGCCGATACCTAGAGACGGGACAGTCCCGAGTGGATCGCAAATCGCATCAGATCGCGTGTCGTATGGATCCCCAATTTTAGCATTATGTTACGCCGGTGGGCCTTTACCGTAGCTGCCGACAATTCGAGGATAATGCTCGCCTCGTCGTCGGAAAGACCCTGTCCGATTAGCCTTATGACTTCGACCTCGCGGTCCGAAAGGATCTTTATGAATGCGTGCGGATTCTTGAATAACTGCGCCCGTACGCGTCCGACAACCGGTGAGAAGAACTTCTCCCCTCTCATGACGCTCGTAATTGCCTCTCTAAGACAGTCTTGATCCGATTCTGTCTTATCTACGAACCCGTCTAAACTGGAATCCACTATTTTCGACTGCGTCCACTCGTCTACCATACTGGAGACTGCGAGAATCTTCGTCCGATTAGAGGCTTTCTTGATGTCTTCTAAGAGGTCGATTCCATTTACGTCTGGCAGCTGCAAATCCAGAAGAAGCAGGTGTGGCTGCGATCGCTTGCAAAGTTCGAGGCAGTCGGAGCCCATGCCAACAGTGCCAAGCACTTTTAGGCCAAAGACCTGGCTGCATGTTTTCTGCAAAAAGTCTCTGAAAAGTACATGATCCTCTACAATGACCACTGTTAGTTGCTCTTCTAACCTTACCTCAATGTCATTGTCATTCATGGATGCAACCAATCCGACTATATTCATGTCTCAATGGTTGGCCAAGATGATAACAGCCCACGCTACGTAAAAAAATGCGAAATATCCGGTTCTGTTTGCTCAAGGAAGCAGCCAAGTTTGTCTTGTAGCATCGGCATGGCCTCGCTCGATCCTCTGCCTTCAATTCTCGATGCCTTGTTTTCCTCTTATGGTCCCAATGAAGCGCATAATCCTAGCGTTGATTCTATCATGTGGACTGAATGTCTATCTTTTCGTGGCCGTTCTGCATTCGGGATATCTCGGCTTCGGGCTCCCGACATTTAATCATCTCCGTGGGCTTCGGTCGGACGCACAGTTTAGCGCACGAGGTATCGAGAGAACGAGCAATCCCACCGATTGGAAAGTTATCAGGGCTGGGGGCTTGGGAACGATGCCTAGCAAGTTACGCGACGCAGGTTTCCCGGAGGACATTGTACGAGCAATAGTTAAGGCTGAAGTTGGAAGTCTGTTCGCTGCGCGCCGCAAAGCGATTGCTGCGGAGGTAACGCCAGCGCCATATTGGAACAAGGATTTCGGACACCTAAGTGCTAAAGTGGTTCGCGACTATGAGAATTTAAGAAAGGAGCAGGACAAGACAGTCGCCGCGTTGTTGGGTGTAGGCGCGGCAGAGAGTGATGAGAGTGAAGATCCGCTCCGCCAACGTCTAATGAGCGGCCTTACGTCGACCCAGTTCTCGTCTGTGGAGGCCATCAATTCTGACTATAATGAATTGCAAGGCCAAATAGTTTCCAATGCGAATGGCACGTTGCTTCCAGAGGACGCCGAGCAACTCTCCTACCTTGAAAAACAGCGGGAATCTGATCTCGCGGCAATGCTTTCTCCGGCCGAACTCTTTGAGTATCAACTGAGAAGCAGTTTGCTTTCGAGCCAGCTGCGGACAAGACTTACGAGTTTCAAACCGACAGAGGAAGAGTTTCGCGCGATCTTTAGTGCTCAGCAGACTCTTGAAGAAAACGATGGTTCGTCAGACTCATCGGAGTCGACTCAGGATGGAGCGATCGCGACGCGCCAGGCCGAGGTTCAATCTCAAATTCAGCAGGCACTTGGGGCAGATAGATTCCTTGAGTACCAAAGATCAAATGATCCTGCGTTTCAAGCGGCCGATCAAGTCGTAGAGCGTCTAAATCTTCCTTCTGGAGCTGTTGACCAGATAGAGGGCATAAGGTCTGAAATCGGAAAACGAGCCGAGGAGATTCAATGTGATTCCAATCTTGATGAAACTGCCAAGAATAAACAGCTCTCGGTGCTTGCCGCTGAAGCTACGTCCAGGCTTACAAGTGTACTTGGCAGCGATGGAGTGGCCGCATATCAACAATCGGGAGGGTTCTGGCTTCAAAGTCTAAGAGCCGCTCAGAAATAACCATTTGAATTGAGCTACCCTTTTGCAGGTAGTCGATTGGAGGCTGAGGATCTTGAGTCGCACGTATTTTCAGCGCACTACGGTTTTGATGGCCGACTTGAACTAATCGCGAGATAGACATTACTCGCAAGCGCAGGGATGAGGAACTCATTGTTGGAACGAGCCAATCCCCGCCAAGATTTGGCGGGCCAGATCATTTCCGGGCTGAATCCTCATCGCCTCCTTGAGATGTGCGATCGCGTCCTCGGTTCTCCCGGGTATCTTGAGCAGAGCGATCGCGAGGCTGATATTGATCGCGGCGTCGTCCGGTTTGAGGCGCAACGCGTCCTCATACTGGGAAATAGCTTCGTTCAGGCGGCCAGGCACTTCCATTAAAGCGCTGCCCAGGGCATAGTGCGCCTCCGGGAAATCGGGCCTGAAGCGCAGCGCCTCTTCATACTGGGCTATAGCCTCATTTAGGCGGTCAGGATTCATCTGTAGAATGCAACCCAAGTTGAAGTGAGCGTCGGGAAAATCGGGCCTGAGGCGCACCGCCTCCTCATACTGGGCAGCTGCCTCTCCCAACTGGGCTGGATCCGACTGCAGGGCGCAGGCCAGATTGAAATGCGCATCGGCGTAATCGGGCTTCAGCAGCAGACCTTCCCTATATTCGACGATCGCATCTTTCAACCGGCCCGGCATTGCCTGCAGGTCGCTGCCAAGGGCAAAATGGGCATCAGCGAAATCGGGCTTCAATCGCAGCGTCTCCTCAAACTGGGCGATCGCCCCGTTTATCTGGCCGGGCATCCTTTCCAAGGCTAATCCCAAGTTGTAATGCGCGTCGACATAGCCGGGGTCTAGGCGCAGGGCCTCCTCATACTGTGCGATAGCCTCGGGTGTTCGGTCCAACAAGGCCAGCGCCCGGCCCAGGTTGTAGTGCGCCTCAACGTAATCGCGATTCAGGCGCAACGCCTCCTGATATTGAGCAATCGCCTCGTTCAATCGACCCGGGATCTTATCCAAGGCACTGCCGAGGTTGTTGTGCGCCCGCGGATTGCCCGGGCAACTGGCAACAGTGTCGCTCCAAAGATACACGGCACTACAATAAACCTCGTTTCGATTCCAAGTTAGCCAGGATAATACTGTGATTAGGGCCACACAAAACGGCAGTGCGCCGCGACCCAACCACCGGAAAATCCCAACCACCACGACAACAACGATGGAAACCAGCGGTAGATACATGCGATGCTCGGCTATCGGCTGGCCAGCTAAAGGCACAACGCTCGAAGCAGGTGCAAGAATCCCGAAAAACCATGCACCGACAAACCCGACAACCGGCCAACGCCACAAAGCAACGAACATCCCAGATACTAGAAAAACGAGTATAATTATCTGCGGGACAACATCGCCAACGTGACGAACAAAGAGTTGACCGTAGTCGAAAACGAGTGGATGCGGCCAGATTGACAACTTGAGGTATAGCACAACCGACCGGCATGAGGTTAATGCATAAACCCACGACGTTACCCCTGTGTCGAATCCTGCGCTCCGCTGATTCAAGCTTCCTAATGCAGGTACGAGCAGCAGCAATGCGCACACCAATCCAAGATAGTAGCGCCAACGCCGGTGCCACGCTTGGTTAAACGATCCGGCGACAAAGGTTCGATCATAAAGCAGTACCATCGCTGGAGCACTTACGATGATCTCCTTGGATAGCACACCCAGCAGGCATGCCAAAACCGAGAGAACTTGCCATCCTGCAGGCATATTGGATTCGGCACTGCGAATGAAGCAGTACAATGTTAGCAAATAGAAAAGCCCCATAAGGGACTCGCACCGCTGAGAAATGTATGTCACCGCTTCGGTCTGAAGCGGATGCGCGAGCCAAATCACCGTTACGGAAAGCGCAAGCGATAGCGCGCAGGCACCAAAACGCTTGCTGAGGACCGGGCTTTGCAACGTCCGCCTCAAAACGCCAAAGAGCGCAAGGCCGGCCAGCGCATGGATAATTAGATTGAAGGCATGAAAGCCCCTTACGTTTAGCCCTCCCAAGGCGTAGTTGAGAGCAAACGTGAGATTGATAATTGGTCGCCCGCCTACACCGAAGCTCGTTGGTGGTGAAAACGCACTGGCAAGGTGCCGAATCGTTGGGTTTTCTTCTATCGACTTCAGGTCGTCCAAAACAAACGGCCCAGACAGGCTGTTATGATACGCGGCCAGCGCGACGACTATGACGATGAATTCAGCCAGCAGGATCAGCCAACGAGATGTCGAATCTGTCGGCGGATTAGTTTTTGCCGAAGCCCTCGATGGAGGTTGCCCCGATATCTTCATGGAACTCCGGGATCATCTCACATCCAATCACATCCCGTGCCAAGTCCTGCTTTAGGGTAAGTCTTGCCTAGTCAGATCGTGGACCCTCGCGCAAAGGCCGACAAGGTAAGCGCGGTTGTCAGTTGCAAGTCTGTCGTCGATTCCATCGATTCTGACTTTCCAAAGGCGCTACGAAAACATTTCAACATTAAGAACGTTTTTCTGTTCGGCGAAGCGATCAAGCCTGCCGATAAGGTCCGTCTCAAGAAGCGAGCCAAGAAATGCGGTTACAAAGGGCTATGGTGGCTCAATGAAATACAAAATGGCGAATTTAAGGCCGACCCAGACGGCTTCATCGATTTTCTGACGCGATTAAAGGCTGTTCTTCCCTATCGCAATCCTAGGCCGGGTAATAAGTCAAAGACCCGGACCAAAAGACAAAGAGCAAAACCGAGGAGGCCATGACATCGGCAAGATGCAAACGAAGGGTAAACATCGATCGATGTCTGCCGAGCCAAGCGAATTTTGGCGACTCCGTTGTTGGCGTCACGTTTCCAAGATTGTTGATTCGTTTCCACGGCACTCGCGGTCTTGTGACTTCGGTGCTGAGGGTGGGCGCGCATCCCAGCGAAACTGTTACCATGACGCTTGACCTGAGCAGCCCCAAAAAAAAGAGCGCGGTCCGCGCGGCAAGAAGACAATGCAAAGACCGCCCGCGCCGCCGAAATAAGCAACCCTCCATTTCTAATCGCCCCGGTGCGATTGTAAGAGCATTCTTTAATAATTGAATAGAAAAGCTTACGAACCTTACGAAGTTTACGAACCTTCTGGATTTAATTCGGTTGACCCTCAATTTGGCCGCCGCGGCATCCTAGCCCGTTTTTTCGACACGGACACAGCTGCGGTTTGTGGAATTTGCTTCCTCGCCGTAGACAAACGCGCTGGATTACCAGGAAGAAGGTTACTGGGTGAGCGACAGCCTCCAAAAGCTAACGCCCGGAATCGGACGCCCTATGAACAGGACCAGCCAAGATAAGACGTAGGATCCAACGCGCAGACGTTGCGATACAATCTCTAACGCGGGCTTGTCCGCTCTGAGGATGAGATCTGGTTGAAAGTTGAAGATGACGCTAAGTTTAAAAACTCAACAGCTCAAGTTGCCCGAAGAAGCCGCGACGCGGATCGATTGCCCAGTTTCCCAGCCGTTTCTTTGAGCTAAGAAACACATAGTTCAACGATCTGTGAAATTGTGTCGTCCCGCGTAGCCACCAGTCACCCCGAGGTCCCCAAATCCGCTCAAGTTGATCGACCTCTTGGAGGAGTACTGTGGTTTTCATTTCCTCGGACTCAGCGAAGCTATTCATCCAATCTAGTACCTGGCCCAGGATCGTGGCTCCGTCTTGCTTCGAATCGACAGAAAGGATAAATGAGCCGCCAGCGAGCTCGATTGGGGCAAGAGTATTCCTTCCGATAGCCAACATTCGCTCCCTCTTCAATAAGCTCTTAGGCACTGTGATCTGTGCCAGCAGCTTTGGCGCGATCTCCGCTAGGTCATTAGCGTTTCGAAGATCCACACACGCCAAGGTCGAATGAACCCTATGCGCGGCCGCTGTGGCTGCGTTGCGGTAGGTCCCCTGGTGTCGCGTTATGATGAGCATTCGACGCCCATGGTCACGTAAAAGTGCCTCAATCTTCGCAACGCAGATTGGATCTATCGCCAAAGAAGACCGACGCGTTGATGTCCCGTTCCCTTTCACATTAAAGAGGCGACTATCCTCTTGGGGCAAGAGAGGCAATTGTCTTTGGAAGGCGTGGAGCGATCGCTGGTCTTTGGGAGCGATCAGCCGCGCACCTCAGCGAAGTAGTCTCGGAACCTTTATCTACGACCACGATCATCGGGCGCAGACCGACTCCGCAGTATCTATTTCAGGTAACCAAAGCTCACAAGCCGATTTCCTCTACATCATGCACTACCACGTTACTCGTGTCCGGTCTGAGATCAATGATCGTGCGAAGTCCAGCAGCTTGCCTCGGCCTCCACGACAGCGTTTGCGAATGCCCTATATTCCGCAACACGCGTAACAATTTTCCAGGGACATAACTTTTTACGAGTAAACCAGCAGACCCCTAGGCGGTCGCGAGGTCTGCAAATAATAGACCAAAAACATACCACAAAATACCACCATGAAATACGATATCACATTCAAGCGGCATCGCAGCAAGGATCGTTCAGCCGCTAAGTCCGACTGGCACTACGAGCAGAAGTTCGGAAAACACCAAGTCGTCGCGGCGGATTTAGAGGAGAATGCTCCGTTTCTCGCGAGGGCACTGCAGGAGTGGATACACCTCACTTTCTGGTTTG
>Ga0187855_10002713_pt1 | contig 13295 bp, 7 predicted proteins | sample June2016WEW_8_10_2_FD_132969 | JGI IMG/M metagenome (GOLD analysis project Ga0187855, IMG submission 132969) | Peatland microbial communities from SPRUCE experiment site at the Marcell Experimental Forest, Minnesota, USA - June2016WEW_8_10 | ecosystem: Environmental > Terrestrial > Soil >...
CGCAAGTACGCGAATACCAAGTCATGACCCAAGAATCGCGAACGAAGTAGATTCTCGCGGCGAATAGTCCAAACGCGCTATTCGGTGCGAATGGCGAGGATGTTCTTGCCCTGAATTTCCAGCTCGATGCCGAGCGGCGGCCGAACATCCGACCCCTGTACCAGACTGCCGCGCACCCAGAAATTTCCGGGAATTTCGCTCATCTTGAGAGGGTCAAAGACCGATCGGCTGCACGGGTTTCCCACCATCGGATGCTTCGCCGTGCGGAAATCGTAGTCACTGATCAGCTTGTCGAGATCGCTGATGTATTCGAGCTGGCAATTCCCGAAGGGTGCGTTGGTCTCCAAGGCCCAGTAACCATTGGCTTGCGAGGCAGAACCCGAGGACAAGCGGATCAGAAGTGCAGGGACATTTTCGCGCGTCAGTTGATTCACAAAGAAGAAACTCTTCGAAGTCCAGGGCTTCGCCATCTCCGCAACGGTAGCGATTTCCGGAGCCGTCGCGGTGGCGTGCGGCATCGATGCTGTAGGATCGATGGCGGGTGCTGGTACTTCAATTTGCGGGGGAGGGGCAGCAGGGGGCGCTTCGGTATGCCGCGGGCGCAGCAGCCAGCGCGAGCCAAGCAAACAAATAACCAGAACAACGACAAGGCCCGCCACGAGGCGCGTCGTGGGATTAACTATTATGCCTGGGCGTGGCGTGCCTCCCACGACAACGCCAGGGATTTGCGGCATTTCTGCTTTGAATCTTTCGGATTGGGGCTGATCTGTCATCCTGAAGTCCGCGTGATTGCCATTAGGATTCCAACCAACTCCACCTGGCAGCCGCAACGCGTGCCGTCATGGCAGACAATCAACTATTCGCGCCAATTGTAGGGCGCAGCGGATGATGAAGCAACGAGCACAAAGCACGGAGTTGCCTGGGAGGAACCCGTACCGAATCGATCACCTCGCGTCACGCATCGGATTTGCTGTTATTGAGATGGGTACAAGTCTAATTCTCAGACTTGTCTCAACCCATATGGCAACCTACTGTAATAGTTACGGCAAGAGCGTGGGAGGCGAGGCAGTTCCCTCCTCAGAACGTAACTTATGAGCAGCGATACACGAGCGGCGGCCCGGGCGTTTGTGCGCAGCCTGAACATCCTGCTGAAATTCGCGCGTCTATACGAATTCGGGCATGCGCGCACGGGCGCGCAATTCGAGACCGCCTGGAAGGAATTGAAGACGGCTCTGGAGGAGAGCAGCGGCAGCGGCCTGCTGCTCGGCGCTTCCGGCAATCAAATTTTGCTGGATGGCGTACCGCTCGGTGCAGCTGCCGGAGAACGAAGTTTCGCTCAACTACTGGCCAGCTCGGGAATTGCCAGCATCCATTTCGGCACCACCACCACGCAACCTCAGTTCGCTCGATTCGTTCGTGGCTTTCCCAGCGGAAACGCCAAGCCGACGGCGCTGGCGGAGCAATTGAAGTCCGCTCTGGCAGGCGACACCAGCATCAAGATCAACGAGATCCGCTACGTGGCGGAAGATTCCTCCGTGGCGGGAATCAAGATGGCTGCTAACCTGACCGCGAAGGTTTTGGGTTCCCAGGGCGACAAGTTCAAGGATTTCTTCGACGATCCGAACAAGTTGCTGCAGATGATCCTCGCAGCCGAAAGCAGCCGCGGGCCGGGCGGCGGTGGTTCGGGACCCGGGTCAGGTGGCGGGGGAGGCGTGGGCGGCGGTGGTGGCGGCACAGGCACGCTCTGGGACACGGGAGCGGGCGGTAATGCGGCAGGAAGCGGCGGAGGGTCGGGCAGCGGCGGCTTTGGCACGGGCAGTGGGGCAGGGGGCGGTACAGGCGGCGGTGCTGGTTCCTCAGTGCCTGTGGGAGCATCTGCGTCCCATCCCGGCCACGGAGCGCCCGGGGGTGGCGAAGCAGGGCCAGCGGGAAAGTGGCTGACGGCTTCCGCGCTTCTGCGCGCCACGACAACCCCAGGAGGTTCTGACTACGGCGTCGCGGGCATAGGCTCCCCTAGTGGGCCTGGTGGGTATGCGGTTGCCGAAGACGACGTCCGGCAAATGCTCGCGCTGTTCGCGCAGCTCGGCAAATCGCGCAAAGATCCCGAAGCGCGCAGCGAAGTCCCGAATTTCCAGGCGCGGCTCAGCGCCATGCCGGTGCGCGCGCAAGTCACGTTGCAGCAGGCGCTCGCCGGGCTAGCGGCGCAGGCGCCGACCGAAAAAGCGGACAAGCCGATGCTCCTGAAGCTCGCGGAGCACGTGGCGATACGATTTGCGCTGGACAGCTACGAGCGCGGCGAGCTACGCGTCAACGCGGTGAAACAGCTGCTGGACCGCATGAACGCCGAGATCGAGGGTCTGCGCAAGATCCTGGGCACGCAGGAAGAGATGATGGCGAATGCGGGACTCCAGGTGCAGTCCTACACCGAGTTGCTCGACCAGGAATTTTGGGAGCAGGTCCCCGACGAAAATAAGAAGGAAGTACTGATTTCCGACGAGGCCTGGTGCGTCCCCCCTCGCAACGTCCGCGCGTATCTGGAGGATATGCTGCGCCGCGGCGAGCTGAAGACCGTGAATGAGATTTTAATGAAGTATGCCGCGTGCGTTGGCCTGGAAAATCCCGAGGCGCGCCGCACCACGGCAATCGGCCTGTCCGACTTGGCGGAGCTCTATGGCAGCGGCGACGGCAGTGCGTTGATGGACGGCATTCGCCGCCTTGGCAACCAGCTTGCCATCGAACGCGAACCCGAATTACAGACCTTGATCAGCGCGGCATTTGTCAGACTCAGCCAGGAAGCGGCCTCCAAACGATGCTATCCGGCAATGCAGCAAGCGCTGGCGTCATTGGATAGCGTCGAGGCAATGCGTCCGGGATCCACGCAAAGCCTGCGGCCGCGCATCGGCGCGGAAGAGCGCATGCCGGAATTCATTGAGGAAGCGCTGCGGAGCGGTCACATTGCGGACGGCATGGTGGAGATCCTGGCGTTGATGCCGAAGGCGACGCTGCACTACGTGACGAATCGCTTTGGACATTGCGGTTTCCGCGAAGATTGCGAGCTTCTGGGTGAGATCGTGCGATCTCTTGGCGAAGAGGCCACCAATCGCCTGCTGGAAACGCTGCAAACCGCGCCTGCTTCCGAGGCTGCGGAAACGGTAGGGTTGCTGACGCAGCTTGCTCCTGACGCGGTCGCCAAGATTCTTCCGGTGCGATTGTCGCAATGGCCGCGCACCGCGCACGACCGCACCGTCCGCCAGCTTTCGTCGGCTCCAGTCGAGCACCGCGTGCAACTTCTCGTGGCTCTCTACGATTCTCTCGATATCATGATTCGCCCGCTCGCCATCGACGAGATGGGAATGAGCGGCTTGCCGGACTGTATCCCAAAGCTGCTTGAACTTGCCGAAGACGATTCCACGCCGGGTTTCACCAGGGTGAAGGCCGTTGAAGCGCTGGGACGCTTGCGAGCCGCTGCAGCGGCGCCGCTGTTCCAACGGCTGATGGAAGCAAGGCAGCTTTGGCGCTGGAGCTATCCCGAGGAACTCCGAATTTCCGCAGCGCAGGCGTTAATGCGCGTCGACGCCACCATGGCGCTCCAGAAGCTCACGCCCAGCGGATTCGACCGCAGAGATTTGACCTTGGAACCCACCGACCCCGACCCCAATGCCTCGGTGATTCGTCAGCGGCGTTACGCGCGACTCAAGCTCTCGCGCAACGTTGCCGCCAACACCAGCAATCTGCGAGACAACATTCGTTTGGCAATACCGGAGCTTAATTTGGGCGGCGGCATCGGCGCCGGCGACCGCCACTTGGCGCCTGGCTCGCTTTTGACGCTGAAGCTTTCACACGGTGTGCGCCACATCAAGGCTCAGGCCGTAGTGCGTGGGGCGCGACCACAGGCGATGGCCTTCGAATTTGTCGAGATGGATCTGGACGAGCGTGCGAAGTTGCGAAAGCTGCTGATGGAGCTAGGCGGCTTGCCCATGGCGGCTCAGGTATCGAACCGCACTCGCCGGCGCGGGCGCGTCGCCATGACGAGAAGCTAGTCGTTCAGAAGCTGGATCTCGGGAAACGTAAGTCGTTCGAACGATGTGGTGGTAAGGCTGTGGTCGTAAATTGTTGACGAAGATGAACGCGGCGCAAATAGTTGGCGCCGCCCCCTCCCTGATGTTGTTCCCGTTTGAGGTACCCGTCCGGTTGGGCAGGTAAGGCGCCCGGCCTTTCGGCGCGCAATGATCGTGGTTAATGGAACCTATGTACCATTGCCGCGATAGGTCGCTGCCTCTACGGTACTAGTGCGATAGTCCCAGAAGGTGACGGAGGGGAATGAAGCTAGCGGATCCAAAAACGACCGCGGGCCGGGCTTTCGTACGAAGTCTGAACATTCTTCTGAAGTTTGCCCGCTTGTACGGCTACGACCACAGTCGCACCCTCGAACTGCTTGGCGTTGCGTGGTCCGAGCTGCGCACCGCGATTCCCGCCGGCACCGAAGGTGGCCTGCTGCTTGGCGCGACCGGCGATCAATTGCTCCTGGACGGCGTGCCTCTCGAAGGCGCCCCGGCGGAAAAACAATTCGCACAGCTGCTTTCGGCCGCTGGCCTCGCCAGCGTGCAATTCTTTCCGTCGATCACCGAAGAAGAATTGGGCCGTTTTGCGCGCGCCTTTCCCACGGGCAAGGCCAAACCCGCGGAACTCGCCGAACAACTGAAGGCTGCGTTGGTGGGAGCCCAGGGTGTACGAATCAACGAGATATGTTTTGTGGCCACCGACTCGCGTTTCCGGGATGCCAGCATGGCGGCGCAACTCGCGGTCTCGACGCTGGGCGACGATCAGGATCAATTCAAACAATGGTTGAACGATCCGCAAAAGCTGCTGGAGATGATTGCGGCGGCGCAAGGTGTGACGAGCGGAGGGGGGCCCGGTAGTGGAAGTGGCGGTTCGGGAAACGGTCCCGGGTACGGTGACGGAAGCGGTAGCGGAAGTGGCGGCGGAGGCACCGTAGGAAGCGCGGGCGGTGGTGGAGGGGCAGGAGCAGGGGGTGGTGGCTCCTATTACGGCACTGAAAATGACAGTATCGCCACGGACCCTGCCGTGGTCGGGAGCGGTACTTTCGTCGCGGGTCCGGCCACAAATTCCCCGGCGCCGTTTTTCTCAGCATCCGGCACGGCGGCCCCAGGGCTGGGAGGCCAAGGAGGATTTGGTTCCGGCCGGCCTTTCACCTCTGAGCCCACCGAAGAAGAAATTCTCGGCATTCTTAGCGCGCTGACCAGCATCGGCCACGTGGGCGCGGGTGGCGGTGGCGGCATGGCCGCGGCTGGCGTGTTCCATGAGCAGATGTCGCAGCTGCCTGGCCGTGCCCAAGACACGTTGAAAGCGGCGCTCGCCGAATTGGCGTCGCACGCGCCCGATGCAAAGCCGGATCAATCCATGCTGGTGCAGCTCGCCGAGCACCTGGCGATTCGTTTCGCGCTGGAACGCTACGAAAAAGGGGAAGTGAAGGTCAACGCGGTCCGGCAGATGCTCGACCGCATGAATCAGGAAATCGAAAGCCTGCGCAAGATCCTTGGCGCTCACGAAGACAAAATGAGTGAAGCGGGCGTGCTGGTCGAGTCGCACCGTGAAATCCTAGACCGGCAGTTCTGGGCGGCTGTTCCGGAAAGCGGCAAGCGCACCGTGCTCCTCTCCACGGAAGCGTGGTGCATCCCCCCGCGCAACGTGCAGTCCTACGTCAGCGAGTTGATCGAGCAGGGAAATATTGCCGATGCGATCAGCGTCCTGCAGAACTATGCAGCGTGTGCAGACAGCGACGAAACCGACGCCCGCAAGAAAACCGCGGCGGGCCTTTCGCAGATGGCTGAGCTGTACGCCAAGGTCGACCCGAAACTTCTCGTCGCCGCGTTGCAGCACCTTGGACTGCGCCTGAACATCGAGCAGGACGCAGAGCTTCAGGGCATGGTCAGCGCGGCATTTGTGCGTTTGAGCCAGGAAGCAGCCACCAGCCGCAGCTACGCCGCAATGGAACAGGCCCTCGATCTACTGTCCGGCGTGGAAGCACAACATCCCGGCACGGCGTGCGCGTTGCGATCGAAGATGGGCATCGAGGAGCGTGTTCCCGAATTCGTCGAAGAAGCGTTGCGCGCACGCCAGGCGGCCGCGGGCCTGACCAACGTCTTGAAGATGATGCCGCAAACAACGATGGAGCAGCTCTCCACACGATTCAATCGCTGCAGCTTGCGCGGCGATGCCGAGCACATTGCCAACCTGGCCGCCGATCTTGGCGAAGAAGGCGTGCAATTTCTGAGGAGTACGGTGCGCGGCGGCCCAATCGCCGAAGCCGTCGAAATGGTCGGCCTGCTTTGCACGCTCGACCCGCAGGCGGTGCAGGTCTTCTTGCCGCCGCGCATGAAGGATTTTCCGCGCACCTCGCAGGATCGCGTCGTGCGCCAGATCTCCGCCAGCGGCGCTCCGGGCCGCTGCCGTATTCTGCTCGAATTGCTCGACCGCCTCGATCCGCTGGTTATGCCGCTCGCCATCGACGAAATCGGCGTCACCGAAGATCGCGAAGCGCTCGGGCGTTTGCTCACCATCGCGGATGGCGACCTGCCGCCCGGGGCTGGCACCTATCTCCGCGTAAAGGCCGTCGAGGCCCTCGGTCGCATCCATGCCCCGGAAGCGATAACCGCGTTGAAGCGCATTGTCGAGGCCAAGAAATTTCTCGGTTGGGCGCAGCCACAGGAACTTCGCATTGGCGCGTGGCAAGCCCTCGAGAAACTCGACCCTGCCTGGGCCATTGCGTTTCTGCCCCATAGCGGGCTTGACAAGGCCGATCTGACCCTCGCTCCGCTCGATATCGCGCCGAACTGCAAGTTCGTGCGCCAGCGCCGCCACAAGCGCGTGCGCCTCAATAAACCAGTCACCGCCGTCAGCACCAACTTGAAAGAGGCCTGCAGCCTGCAGATCAAGACCGCCAGCCTGACCGGCGGCGTGGCTACCATCAGCCGGCACCTCGCTCCAGGCACGCCCGTACAACTCAAGTTCCAATTGGGCCTGCGCAACCTGCAGGCTACCGCGCTGATGCGCGACTACCGCGCCCAGGACATGGCGTTCGAAATCGTCGACATGAACCTCGACGAGCGTAGCCGACTCCGTCGCCTCCTGGCCGACAGCCTGGCCTCGCCAAGCACCTCAGCCGGTGGGGACGATACACCGGTACCGTCCGACACACCGGTACCAGCCATAACCGGCTCCCGCTAGAATTTCCGGGACCCGGCTAGATGGGGTGGCGGCCGCGTTTCGTGGTCGAATGTAGTGGCCGGTCTTTAGACCGGCCATCCACACCTCCCCGCCACATTCTTGGCGTCCGCGCATCGAACCAGATAGAATAAGTGTTTGTGTTAGTCGTCTTATTCCGGGCTGTTAGAGCTCCGGCGCGGTCGAATACCGTCAGGAAACGGCGAAACCATTCATGGATGCAGCAAGAGTTGTTGACAGCGTAATCGCGCGATTTATTGGCACCAAGCACGAGCGCGATGTCAAAAAATTGCAGCCGAATGTCGCGGCCATCAACGCGCTCGAGCCCGAAATCAAGGCGCTCAGCGACGAAGAGCTCAAAGCTCGCTTTCTCGGCCTGAAAGAGCAAGTCCAGGAACCTCTCAAGGACGCTGATCCCAGTGAACCAACATTCCGCGACCTGATGCAAAAGGCCTTCGAGCCTGTTCTGGTTCCGGCATTCGCGCTGGCGCGTGACGCGGGTCGTCGCTTCCTGAACATGCGGCATTTCGATGTGCAGCTGATTGGCGGCATGGTCCTGCACGACGGCAAAATCGCCGAAATGAAAACCGGTGAAGGCAAGACGCTGGTCGCCACGCTGCCCGCCGCATTGAACGCTCTTGCCGGGCGCGGCGTTCACATCATCACCGTGAACGACTACCTGGCGCGCCGCGACGCGGAGTGGATGAGCCCTCTCTATCGCGGCCTCGGCCTCTCCGTCGGCGTGATCGTGCACGATCTCGACGACGAACAGCGCCGCGCCGCCTATGGCGCCGACATTACCTACGGCACCAACAACGAATTCGGCTTCGACTATCTGCGCGACAACATGAAGTACGACCTCGCGAATTGCGTCCAGCGAGGCCACCACTTCGCAATCGTGGACGAAGTCGACTCTATTCTCATCGACGAAGCGCGCACCCCGCTGATCATCTCCGGCCCAGCGGAAGAATCCACCGACAAGTACTACAAGATCGACAAAATTATCCCCAAGCTCATTCAGGACATCGATTACACCCTCGATGAAAAGCATCGCCAGGCCACGCTGACCGAAGAAGGCGTCAGCAAGTGCGAACGCCTCCTGAGCCTTGGCAATCTGTACGACCCTGCGCACATGGAAGTGATCCACCACGTCTACCAGGCTCTGCGCGCGCACGCCCTGTACAAAAGAGACGTCGATTACGTCGTGAAGGATGGCGAGGTCATCATCGTTGATGAGTTCACGGGCCGCCAGATGCCCGGTCGCCGCTGGTCTGATGGGTTGCACCAAGCCGTCGAAGCCAAGGAGAGCGTCAAGATCGAGCGCGAGAACCAGACACTCGCGACGATCACCTTCCAAAATTATTTCCGCATGTACAAGAAACTTTCCGGCATGACCGGCACCGCGGAAACGGAAGCGGCGGAATTCGCCAAGATTTACAACCTCGATGTCGTTGTGATTCCGACCAACCGCGCGCTAATTCGCAAGGAATATCCCGACGTTGTCTACCGCACCGAAAAAGAAAAATTTGAAGCCGTCGTCAACGGCATCATGCAGGAAGACAATTCCTACGCCAACGGCATCCGCCATTTCCACGAGCGCGGCCAGCCGGTTCTGGTAGGCACGATCTCCATCGAAAAATCCGAAGCCATCGCCGACATCTTAAAAAAGGCCGGCCTTCCCCACCAGGTGCTCAACGCCAAGCAGCACGAGCGGGAGTCGCGCGTCGTTGCCCAGGCGGGCCGCAAGGGCGCCGTCACCGTCGCCACGAACATGGCGGGTCGCGGCACCGACATTCTTCTCGGTGGCAATCCCGAGCAGATGACTCGCGACTATTTCCTGAAGAACAAAATGGCCATGCCCTACGCCGCCGCCCCCGCGGTCATCCCCGCCGATGGCAACAATATCAACGCAGCCGGCGAAATCGCGCAACCGATTGCGCCCATGGTCCTGTTCCAGCACGAAGGCAAAATCTTCCAGGTTCCCGCTGATCAGTGGAAGCCGATCTACGAGCAGTTCGCGCAGCAGTGCAAAGCCGAGCATGACGAAGTCGTCGCGCTGGGCGGCCTGCACATACTAGGGACCGAGCGCCACGAAGCGCGCCGCATCGATAATCAGCTTCGCGGCCGCGCCGGTCGGCAGGGCGACCCCGGTTCCTCGCGCTTCTTCCTGTCGCTCGAGGACGACTTGATGCGCATCTTCGGCGGCGAACGAATCAAGGCCCTGATGTACCGCTTCGGCATGACCGAAGGCGTGCCCATCGAGTCCGGCTTGATCTCTCGCCGCATCGAAACCGCGCAGAAATCCGTCGAAGCGCAGAACTTCGACGCTCGCAAACACCTGCTCGAATACGACGACGTGATGAACAAGCAGCGGGAGACGATCTACGCCATTCGCCGCTCCGCGCTCGAAGGCAAAGATCAGCGTGACTATGTCCTCGGCATCGCCGAAGACGTGGCCCGCGAACTCGTGAACACCTATTGCCCTCGCGAGCAGCATCCCGATCAGTGGAATACCACGCAGTTTCTCGCCGAAGTAAACAGCCAGTTCGGCGTCGATGCCAAAGCAGCCGACGCGGATCCCGGCGCGCTCACCCACGACCAACTCGCCGACGCGACCGCCGAAGCCGTAGTGAAGCGCTACGAAGAAAAGGAAAAGCAGTTCGGCGCCGATCTGATGCGCTGGCTCGAACGCCGCATCATTCTCGACGTCGTCGATTCGCAGTGGAAGGACCACCTCCTTTCCCTCGATCACCTGAAAGAAGGTATCGGCCTTCGTGGCTACGCGCAAAAAGATCCGATCGTCGAGTTCAAGAAGGAAGCCTTCGTCCTATTCGAAGACATGATGGCGCGCATCGACAACGAAACGATCCGCTATCTTTTCCACATCCAGATTCAGCAGGCCGAGAAGCATCCCGCTGACATGCAGGTCCGCCCCGAAGCGCAGAATGCACCGGCTGCAGCGCAACAACGCTCCGGCGGAACGCAAGCAGCCGTTGCCAGCGCTGCAGCGCGAGCCGCGGAGCCAGCCCCTCAGCGTCTTCCCGACGTCGCCCGCCAGCTAGAACGCAAACAGCAACGCCAGCAAAAGGATTTGCAATACCAGACCGGCCCCGCCCAAGCCGAACCGCCCAAGCCAGTCCGCGCCGCAGCAAAAGTAGGCCGCAACGATCCCTGCCCCTGCGGCTCCGGCAAAAAATACAAAAAATGCCACGGCATCAATTCATGAAGGAATGCCAACAGGGCGAACAGCGCGAACAGCGCCGTCCATATCTTTGTGGCTGCTCAGTTTTGCTGCGCCACGCAATCCTGGTGGTCGCGCAGTTCCGGCGGTCGCGCAGTTCCGGCGGGCCACACAATTCCTTGTAGGGGCACAGCACCGCTGTGCCCCAGTTCAGCAACACGTATACAATTTACTTGTCTCGTAGGTTGAGATCCTTCGCTTCGCTCAGGATGACATTCGGTTGGCAGCGCGAGGTTGATCACAGTGCGACCAATCATGAGTCAGCCTGTAGACGCCTTCTTCAGAGGGCGGGGTTTAGATGATAAGCAGGCGCAAAACAAACCGTCGTAGAAATTCGATCCGCAAAGTTTCGTCAGCTGTCGAGAGGTAAAAATGCCGCCAGGACCAGCCACCCAGCAGATGCCCGAACGTTACCCGATCCCCGGAGTAAAAAATCTAGTCGCAATAGCCAGCGGCAAAGGTGGCGTGGGCAAAACCACAGTAGCTGTAAATCTGGCCCTCGCCCTCGCGAAGCTCGGCCACAAAGTAGGCCTCCTCGACGCCGACGTCTACGGCCCCAACGTTCCCATCATGCTAGGCACGCAAGAAGAACCCCGCGCTACGCCAGAAAAGCGCATCTACCCCGTCGAAACCCAGGGCATAAAAATGATCTCCATGGGCCTGCTGAATCCTGGAGACAAGCCCATGATTTGGCGCGGCCCCATGCTCCACAGCATCATCACGCAATTCCTGCGCAGCGTAATCTGGGGAGAACTCGACTATCTCTTGATCGATCTCCCGCCAGGCACGGGCGACGTGCAGCTAACGCTGATCCAAACGGTAGCAGTCACCGGCGCAGTAGTGGTCACCACGCCATCCACCGTCGCCCTGGCCGACGTCCGCAAAGCCATCGAAATGTTCCGCCAGGTCAACGTAGAAGTCCTGGGCGTAGTCGAAAACATGAGCACCTTCACATGCCCCCACTGCGACAAGCCCATCGACATCTTCGGCCACGGCGAAGGCGCCAAGACCGCCCGTGAATACGGCGTCCCCGTCCTGGGCGAGATCGAAATCGACCCGCGCATCCGCATCGGCGGCGACACCGGCGAACCCGTAGCCGCCCAAGGTAAAGACTCCCCGGTAGCAAGAAGCCTCTACGGTGTAGCCCACGCCGTAACCGCCCGTCTGGCCGAACTAGGCTCGACGACGCAGGGTCCGACCGTCACCATTGACTGACCGTTCGTCTCTGCGAACTCTATGCCCTCTGTGGTAAATTCTCGGAAGGAATTGACGACCGAATGATCCGACCCTATCGCGGCAAGCGCCCCGAAATCGCCGCCTCCGCTTACATCGACCCCGCGGCCGTCCTCATCGGCGACGTAGTCATCGGCGCCGACTCCAGCGTCTGGCCCTGCACGGTCATCCGCGGCGACGTAAACTACATCCGCATCGGCGCCCGCACAAATATCCAGGACGCCTCGGTCTTACACGTAATGCGCGACGAATACCCGCTGATCCTCGGCGACGACGTGACCATCGGCCACAGCGTAACGTTGCACGGCTGCACCATCGCCCAGCGCTGCCTGATCGGCATGGGCTCGATCATCCTGAACGGTGTCACCATCGGAGAAGGCAGTATCGTAGCGGCAGGCACGCTAATTCTGGAGCGCACCGAAATCCCGCCGAACAGTCTCGTAGTTGGCCACCCCGGCAAAATCAAGCGCACCCTGACGCCCATCGACCAAGCCGCCATCGACGAATACGCGAAGCGCTACGTCGCCTACAAAAATATCTACCGCGAGGAACCCACCGAGTGAGCAAGCAAAGTCGTAGGGGCACGGCACGCCGTGCCCGTCCGTGCCCAGACGCCAACCGTCGCGCCGCCGTCATAGGCAACCACACCGTCATTCCGAACGGAGTGGGCCGGTTTTTTCGTCCGCGTTCACTTCCTGTGAACGCGTCGGCCCGCGCAGGGAGGAATCTCTCTTAGTCTTTCCATGGCCAATAAATCCAAATTCCAAGCTATAAAAGGCACGCGCGATCTGCTCCCCCCAGAAACCGCCCTCTGGAACCATGTCGAGCAAACGGCCAACGAAGTCTTCGCCACCTTCAACTTTGGCGAAATTCGCATGCCAATCTTCGAACCGACAGAACTGTTCGTCCGCGCTGTGGGCATAGAAACAGATATTGTCGGCAAGGAAATGTTCATCCTCGGCTCCGAGCACGACAATGAGACCAGCGCGGATCTGGATTCGCAGAAACAGATTCTGGGATTGATAACCGTCTCTTCTTCTAACGAGGCAAGCATTCAGGGTTTCCTGAAGAGGCTGGCGAGGTTTTTGAGTGAATATCAGATCGCCCTGAAGAGTGGCCTTGTTTATCAATACGAGAACGCAGACGTTGGGGTGGGATATCTAAGACAGGCGATAGAACATTTCGAGGGAGTTGTATATTCCCCTCGGGACGCTCAGTGGCAAGAATTATTTGATGCCGCAGTTGGTCTCTGCCGACTCCACGTCCGAAACATCTTAATCACACAGACTAACGCCCTTCGCCCCGAAGCTACCGCCTCCGTCTGCCGCGCTTACATCGAACACGGAATGCAGCAACTCCCCCAACCCGTAAAGCTCTACTACACCGGCCCAATGTTCCGCCGCGAGCGCCCGCAAAAAGGCCGCTACCGCCAGTTCTACCAAATCGGCGCCGAAATCCTCGGCGGTCAAGACGCCCCTGCCATCGATGCCGAAGTGATCGAAATGGTGATGACCTTCTTCGACAAGCTCAATCTCCAAGGCGTCGAGCTGAGCATAAATTCCATCGGCCACAACGC
>Ga0187855_10002717_pt1 | contig 13287 bp, 11 predicted proteins | sample June2016WEW_8_10_2_FD_132969 | JGI IMG/M metagenome (GOLD analysis project Ga0187855, IMG submission 132969) | Peatland microbial communities from SPRUCE experiment site at the Marcell Experimental Forest, Minnesota, USA - June2016WEW_8_10 | ecosystem: Environmental > Terrestrial > Soil >...
GGCAGCGGCCACCCGACGGCACGCCGTCATCGAGCGGGGCCGACTCTGATGGAGCTGTCATAAACGCGGGCAAGGGGTGCATGATAACTCCGTGGTTCGTGACTGCTGGGGTGCCGTCCGGTGCGGGACGGCCGCGGCGGGGCGGCCGCGGTCGTCCCGCTTGAGAAACCGGCGACCTGGTGGTCAGGACGCTTGGGATTCGCGCCCGCGCGGATCGGGCACGATCCGGATGTATGGCTTGGGCGCCTTCCAGCCGCCCGGGTAGAGGCTCCTGGCCTTCGCGTCGGAGACCCATCCGGCGATGATCACGTCCTGGCCCGGGACCCACTGGACCGGTGTGGCGACGCCATGAGCGGCGCTCCGCTGCAGCGAGTCGATCACCCGCAGCAGCTCGTGGAAGTTGCGGCCGGAGGTCATCGGGTAGGCCAGCTGCATCTTGATCTTCTTGTCCGGGCCGATCACGAACACGGTGCGCACGGTCTGGTTATCGAGCGGGCACCGCTGCCCGGGGTCGCCGTCCGTGTCGGCGGGCAGCATTCCGTAGAGCTTGGAGACGTTGAAATCGTCATCGCCGATCAGGGGATAGTTCGGCGCGTGCCCTTGGGTTTCCTCGATGTCGCCGGCCCATACGACGTGGCTGTCGACGGAGTCGACGGACAGCCCGACGAGCTTCACGTTCCGGCGGTCGAACTCGGGCTTGAGCTTCGCTAGGTACCCCAGCTCCGTGGTGCATATCGGGGTGAAGTCCTTCGGGTGCGAGAACAGCACCGCCCATGATTCGCCGATCCAGTCGTGGAAGCTCAGCCTTCCCTCGGTGGTGTCGGCCTCGAAGTCCGGCGCGGTGTCGCCAATTCGAAGGTTCGTTTGCCTTTCCTCTTTCGCTGGATGAGTTTTGTATTTCCTCTTCCGGAGGTTCATTTACCTTTCCTCTCTCGTTGGATGAGCGGTGCGTCTTCTCGTTGGGCGAGTAGTGCATGCCGGTGATTTCCCGGTAAACGCGGCCACGTCTTATGGCGGGGCCCGCGGTCAGACGGGTAATGCATCGGCACGAGTCGTTACGTCGTTGTCCTGGTTTACAGAGGCGCCGCGTGACTCGCTGATACACCATGCGGGACAAATCGGGATACCGTCGGGTTGGCGACCGCCGGCCCAGCTCACCTGCCCGCAACTGGCCCCTGGCCACTGCACCATGTCTCGTCGTTTCTGGTTTTTTAATGGGCGTATCCGTAAGCGCTCTCACCTGCGGGTACACCGTCAATTCAGCGTAATTTCCTGCATCAGGGAGTCCATCCCCGGCTCCCCAACAATGCGAGCCCACGTCAGTACCCTGTCTCGTCGTTTCTGGTTTTTTAACGGACGTATCCGCAAGCATTCTCACCTGCGGCTACCGATAGCCAGCGTATTTGCCTGCATCAGGGAGTCCATCCCCGGCTCCCCAACAATGCGAGCCCACGTCAGCTGGGCACACCTGGGAGGTACAAAAGTCTATGAGCAGCCCTATGGACTACACAGAAGGCGGTGCGGCGGCATGCCCGCACGGCGAAACCGGCTACAGCGCCGAATGGAACGGTGCGGCAGCATGCCCGCACCCCGGCGAAACCGGCTACAGCGCCGAGCAGGCGGCAATCGTGGCCGCGGGAAGCCGATCATGGGGCAGCGTCAGGGGACCATCCTCAAGAAGTGCGGCCCTGACCCGGCTCTCGGTCAGTCCGCGTACAGGGCGTCGATGACGTCGGCGTACTTCACGTGCACCACCCGGCGCCTGAGCTTCAAGGTGGGCGTCAGTTCCTCGCTCTCGGCGGTCCATTCCACCGGCAGCAGCCGCCATCTCCTGACCTGCTGGACCCGCGCCAGCCGCTCGTTCGCGTCGGCCACGGCCTCGGCTACCGCTGCCAGGACGGCAGGGTCCCCGGCCAGCTCGGCCAGCGAGGACGCCTCGATCCCGCGGGCCCTGGCCCAGGCCGGCGCCACGTCGCCATTCAGGGTCAGCAGCGCCACCACGTACGGCCGCCGGTCTCCGTAGCTGAGCGCCTGGCCGATCAGCGGATGGGCGGTGAGCAGGTTCTCGATCGCGGCCGGCGAGATGTTCTCCCCGCCCGAGGTGATCATGAGGTCCTTCTTGCGGTCGACGACGGACAGGAAGCCGTCGCGGTCCAGTGACCCGATGTCGCCGGTGTGCAGCCAGCCGCCGGCGTCGATCAGCTGGGCGGTCTGATCGGGCAGGTGGAGGTACCCGGGGGTGTTCCGCGGGCCGCGAGTCAGGATCTCTCCGTCATCGGCGATCTTCACCTCCGCTCCCGGCACCGGCCGTCCCACGGTACCCAGCCGGAATGCGCTGGGGGCGTTGGCGGTGACCAGGCCGGTGGTCTCGGTCATCCCGTACACCTCCAGGATCTTCATGCCGAGCCCGGCGAAGAAGGCGGCCACATCGGGTGTCAGCGGCGCCGCCGCGCTGCGTACCATGGTCGCCTCACCCAGGCCGAGCAGGGACCGGAGCGGCCGCAGCACTGCCTCGTCCGCCCGGCGGAACTCCCCGGCGAGATCATCGGGCGTGGTGTTGCCGAACTCGCAGCTGCGTACGTACCTGCGGCCCGTCGCCATCGCCGCGTCGACGGCGGCGCGCCTGGCCGGGTCCTGCTCGGCCGCCAGCGGCGCCTGGATGCGCGCCTGGATCTTCTCCCAGACCCTGGGCACGCCGAAGAAAGCGGTCGGCTGCACCGCGCCGAGCGTGGCGGCCAGCTCGGCGGCGTTGTGGCAGAAGTAGACGTGCCCGGCGTTGTACAGCTGCCCGTAAATGGCGCCCATCCGCTCCGCGATGTGCGCCAGCGGCAGGTAGGAGACCACGCGGGCACGCTCCATCATGAAGCCGCTGGCGCCGGCGGCGGCGAGCTGGTGGAGCACGCTGCGGTGGGTGATGATGACGCCCTTCGGGTTCCCGGTGGTGCCGGAGGTGTACAGCACCGTCACCGGGTCCTCGGGCCTGATCGCCGTCACCCGGCCGGCGACGGCACCGGGCGTGGCGGCCAGCCGCTGCCTGCCCAGCGCGGAGAAGCCCGCCCAGGTGAGGTACTGATCACCGGCGGGGCAGACGGCCGCGTCGCGGACGATGATCTTCTTCAGGCCGGGCAGCCTGGCCAGCACGGGCTGCCAGCGGGCCAGTTCCCGGGCGCCGTCGAGCACGGCGATCCTGGCATCGCAGTCACCGGCGATGTACCCGACCTGATCGGCGGCCAGGGTCGGGTAGAACGTCACCGGCACTCCCCCGGCATGCACCACCCCGAGGTCGGCGAGCACGTGCTCGACCCGGTTCGGCAGCATCAGCGCGACCCGCTCACCCGGTTGCAGGCCGAGGCCGATCAGCCCGGCGGCGAGCTCGAGCGCCTGCTGGCGGGTCTGCTCCCAGGTGATGGTCTGCCATGGTCCGCCGTCGTCGCGGTCGGAGTACGCGGGCTCGCCGCCCCGGCGCTGGACGGTGGAAGCCAGCAGGCCGCACAGGGTCCAGCCCTCGTCGCCCCCGGCCGCATGCCCGGTGTCCTCCCGCTGCTGCAGGATCTCTGTTGTCACGGCCTATCTCCTCGCTAGCGGGTACCGGCCCGCGGATCACGTGCCCGCATGGCCGGCCAGGTCCGTGGCCTGCGGGGAACAATGGAACGCTCATTGGCGGTAACGGGCCGCGGCGGGCGGCTGGCGGGTGACCAAGCGGTTCCACTCGGTCTGGGCGGCGGGCTGATCCTCGACGAACAACGGAACAGCCAGTCACGCTAAGCGGCTGAGTTGATCTTCCTTACCGTGACTGGCTGCACCAGGGCACGTCTAGGTCCTACGTCCCCCGTGACGGGCCCGGCCGGGCTAGCCGTTGGCTATCACACGGCTTGCGCGCGATTCTCCACGATCTTCACCGCCAAGTCGGACAGGGCCCGTCCAGCAGCGTTCAGCGGGCATGCCTACGTCCACTCGTAGAACTTAGAGGCGGTCTTGCCGTCTTCGCCTATTTCGAGTTCAAATACCACGGCGATGCCGTTAAGCTGCGCCAGCTTCTCCGCGGTGGTCTGGAAGTAGATGGCCCCGCGCCAGGACGACGCCGTGCCGTGGCCGGTGAAGCGGCCAGCGCCCTCTCCCTGCCAGGGGGCCATCTCGCCGTCATCGGTCGCGGCGACCCCCTGGCCGTGGGCGAAGAGGGTGCCGTCCGGCCGGACCACTGAGACGAAGGTGCACATCTCGTTCACGGGGACGCCCAGCAGGGTCCCGTTCTCCTGGATCGACATCTCGATCTTCGGGCCAGCGCCCTCATCAGGCAGCACCCGCGTCCCTGTGACCTGGCCCGCTTCCTCGCCAATCTGGTTGCTAAGCATGCGGTTTCCCCTTCCATCCAGTCTCGCTCACTCGTGTGGCGAGTCCTGTTGGTAAGAGCGTGCATCGCTGTCGCGATTGCCCGCATGGGTGAGTTCCCCCATTTCCCGGCCGGCTTGATGTTTCTCAGCCCTGGTGTGGCCGGGGCGATCCGCTGGTATGGCCCGGGGGGCGGGTTTGTGGCCGGGTTGCAGGACGTGAGCTAGGCTCGGCCGGGTGACTGGATGTGTCCGGGGCTTAGCCGGGTGAGCGGGGCGGTGGCCGCGGATCCGCCTGGCCCGCGATCGAACCGGCCCGGCCCGGCTGAGCTGCCCGGCATCGCTGAGCTGCTGTGCGCTCTGTCTTACGGCTCGGGCCTGGCGGCGGCCGAGCGGATGGAGCACGGGACCAACACGGCCTTCGTGGGCGTCCAGCTCGGCCGCGCGCTCGGGGCGGGGGCCGGGGACCTGGAGGCCGTCTTTTACGGGGCGCTGGTCAAGGATGCGGGATGCGGCGCCTGCGGCGCGGTGCTGGCCCCGTTCTTCGCCGCTGATGAGCTGATTCCCCGGCTCGACCTGAACCTGGTCGATCTGCATAGTCCCCGCAGCATGGCGGCCTGGGCGATGAGCGGGCTGCGGCTGGATCCCGGTCTGCCGGCCCGGCTCGCCCGGCTGGCTGCCTTCGCCTCCCGGTGCGGCCCGGTGGTGCACGAGGCGATGACGGTGCATTGCGAGGTCGCCGCCGACTTCGCCGCTAGCCTGGGGTTCGGCCCGCACGTGCGGGACGCCGTCCACTACCAGTACGAGCGGTATGACGGGCGCAGCCCGGCGTTCGGCCGCCCCGCGCAGATGATCCCCCGCCCGGCCCAGATCCTGCACCTGGCGCTGGCCGCCGACCTGGTACGCGGATTAAGCGGTGCCGGGGCCGCGGCGGCCATGATCAGCGGCAGGACCGGCACCTACTTCGATCCGGACGTGGCCGGCGCCTACCTCGACCTGGCCAGCGGCCTGTGGCCAGACGGCGATGAGCCGGTCCCGCTCACCGACGTGCTGTCCTGCGCCCCGGGCACCCCGGTCGACGAGCTGCCCGGCGACCGGCGCCTGGCCGTGTGCGAGGCGCTGGCCGACTTCGCCGACCTGAAATCCGCGCGGCGCGGCCCCCACTCCCATCGGGTCGCCAGCCTGGCCGCCCGGGCCGCCGCCCGCCTCGGCCTCCCGGCCGCCGAACAGGAACGCCTGCGCCGGGCCGGGCTGGTCCACGACCTCGGCAAGATCGCCGTGCCGAACCGGCTGCTCGAGCAGGCAGGCGACGACACACGCCCAGCCGGCCACCCGGGCGGAGCAGCCGCACTCACCGAGCCGGTCCGGCTGCACCCCTACTACGCCCAGCGCATCCTGTCCCAGGTCCGTCCCCTCGCCGACCTGGCCGCCGACGCCGCCGCCCACCACGAGCGCCTCGACGGCTCCGGCTACCCGCTCGGCCTGGCCGCCCCGGCCATCCCCCTCAGCGCCCGGCTCCTCGCCGCCGCCGATACCTGGGCCGAACGGGCCGCCCAGGGCCCACCCGACCTCACCGGAGACGACGGCCTCGACCCGGCCTGCCTAGCCGCGCTGCGGTCCCGCCCCCCGCCCGGCACCAGTGCCCCGCGCCAGCGCACCCACACCGATCCGGGCCGCCCCGCCCTCAGCCCACGCGAACTGGAAGTACTGCAACTGCTCACCGACGGCGCCTCCAACCCCGCCATCAGCAAAACCCTGCACATCAGCCGGCGCACCACCGAACACCACGTCGAGCACATCCTCACCAAACTCGAAGTAACCAGCCGCACCGCCGCCGTCGCCCACGCCCTCACCCACCAACTACTGGCCTGACCCCAACCAGGCACCACACCCAGCCGACCGGGCTACACAATATGCCCGCCCGAACCCGACACGGCCTGTGCGGAGCAATGGAACCAGATGCGGCGTCAGCACAGCCGATCATGGTTCGTGAGGGGCTCACGCAGGTTGCGCTGACCTGGGGTTATGTAATCTCCGGCGTTCCTGCGGGACTTAGGCTAGCTATGTGGGTTGCCCGCGGAGGGGGGCCGATGGTGAGTCTGGTGGAGTCAGTGCAGGTGGCGCGGCGCCCTGTCGCTCAGCTGGAGCAGGTTATCGGCGGCGAGCGGCACACACGCCTGGTCCGGGCGGCTGAGCAGTTCCGGCAGCGGCTGGGCGGGCGCACCGTCTGGAACGTCAGCTCGACCGCGGTCGGCGGTGGGGTGGCGGAGATGCTGCACGTGCTCGCGCCCTAACTGGCTCACGTAGTGAGCCTGGTAAAGCCCCTCGTGCGCGCGAGGCCGGAGCGAAGGTCAAGAGCGAAGCTGTCCACGGTGCGGGCGCTCGGACTGGACGGGCCGGTGTTCGGCGGCGCCTCGGACCGGATCGTGGCGGTGTGGCGGGCCCGGGCGGCGCGGATGTACCCCTCGGACTTCGAGGACTGCCGGGAGCCGGTGCGGTACACGCTGCTGGCGGCGCTGCGCTAGACCCGGCAGGCCGAGTTGGTCGAGGGTGGCCGGTGGAGCTGCTGATTGTGCTGATCCGCCGGATCAACGCCCGTGCCGAGGGGCTTGGCCCACCACGGAACGGCCACGGGCGATAGTCGGCCACAAGCACGGATCGCCACCGGACCGTGCCACAGGGTGACAAACATTCACGGCGGCCGGGGGAATGGGGGAACTCACCCATGCGAGCAACCTGGGCAACGATGCACGCTCTATAGGCGTGAGCCAAATGCACAAGAGAAGGGAGGCGTGTCAGCGGAGCCGCCCGAGGCACGGGCCGATCCGCATCAGGCGGCCCGTGCCTCGCGGCCGCCGGCGGCGAGGGCCGACGCCGAGGCACAGCACCGGCACCACGGCGTCCAGGTCAACGGGATTGCGATGAGTTCGCCGAAATGGTGGGCTCAAGCTGGAGACCGGGTGCCCGCAATTCGTCGGAGCTGCTCTTTCGTGTGAAGCGCAGTTGAGACCGCGTGGCGGGCTGAACCCACCAGGGTTGAAAACCTGGTGGTCCAACGACGGGTCGGCGCCAGACACTATCTATCACTATTTCTATCACTATTTTCCGCGAGGAGACCGAGGCATGACGACAGCCGCGAAAGATGACTATTCAGCGAAGACCGAGGGATCACAGGAGGACATTGTCGCCCGGAACCTAGCGGGAGTCGAAGACCACTTTCATGCCGAAGACAGCGGCTCGGTAGATCAGGCCATGGAGCTTTTCACGGATGATTGCGTCTGGGAAGCACCCAATCCGATGGGTCTACACCAGCGAGTGGAAGGCAAGAAAGCGCTACGTCCCTTCTACGAGAAGCTGTTCAGCACCATGAAGGACGTGATCTTCCAAATCTGCTACGAACGCTTTGCGACCGTGGACCGCGTCGTGGACGATTCCGTCTGCACCTTCGAGGTTGCCGCGGACGGCACCTGGCCTTATCCCGTCGGAACCCAGGTGTTCATGCGAATCGTGCATGTCTTCGACATGCGTGATGGGAAAATCGCGAAGGAAAAAGTCTTCGAGATGCGCAAGCCCGCCAGCTCCCACGAGGAACTCACGCAGATGGTCGAAGAGGCCAAAGTCGGTTGTTGGATGCCTGGCCGAATGAATGAAATGGCGAAGTCGAGGGTGAAGTCGTGACACCGCCCGTCATGGTACTGCGCCACGACACGGACCGTTTGACAACGCTAAGCACAGAACTGGCGATTTCATCTCCCCTCTTTTTCGGGTACGACATCGCCGACCGGTTCTCGGACAAGCTTGATGAGTTCCTGATCGGCCTGCCAGCGGACAAGGTCTTCATCGTAGCCGACAAGACGGTATACAAAATTCACGGCGAACTCGGCCGCTCGCTTCTGGAGGGCCGACGCAATGCGGAGATTGTCCTCATTGAACCTGGAGAAGCGTCCAAGTCCTGGGGCGGGCTCGAGTCCCTGTGCGAGCACTTGATGGCCAGAGGAGCTAGCAAGCGCTCAGTGATAGTAGCCTTCGGTGGGGGATCGGCGGGGAATCTAGCAGGGTTGGCGGCCTCGCTCTTGTTTCGCGGTATCCGATACGTCGAGGTGCCTACAAGCTTCCAGCATCTGACCGATGGATGTTTGAGCAATAAGCAGGCGATTAACGGTCGTTCAGGGAAGAACCATTTCGGAGTGTTCTATGCCCCGACCTTCGTCTGGGCGGACACGGGCTATCTAGCGTCGGAACCGGAACGATCGTTGAAGGCGGGTATCGCCGAAGCGATCAAGAATGGCTTGATCTCGCAACCGGGGTTTATCAATTATCTCCAGGGACGGCTTCGCCCTGACTGCCTGTACACGGCGGCGGAACTGAGCGACCTGGCGCTGAATACCATCCGGAGCAAGCTGGAGATTATTCGAAAGGATCCCAGCGAGAAGCACTATGCGCTGGTGCTCGAGTACGGGCATACCTTCGCCCACGCCATCGAGTCTCTCGGGCACGGAGCGTTGCTTCACGGCGAATGCGTGGCCGTGGGAATGAAGATGGCAGCTCACCTGGCGAACGAGCAGGGGCTGATCTCGAGACAAGTCTTGGATCTGCATTATGAACTGACCGACTCGTGCCTGGGCTTGATTCCGAGGCTCCCGCCCAGCGTCGACGCCCAGTCCATGTTCGCGACGATGAAACTCGACAACAAGCGAACGGGTGACAGCCTTCGCTTCGTGCTTCTCGACGGACTGGGTTCGTGCGCGAATGAAGAAGACGAGCCTCTCGTGACAATTCCGGACAACGACTACATAGTTAATTTTCTTGAGAGATATCTGCGCACGTACCGGGCGCGAGGCGTGTCGTCCGTTCCGCAAGGGGGACGCCGGGCCGCAACTGCCATCCGAACCGCCGGAGCTCCGTTACGTAAAGTCAGATTCCGTCAAGTACTGCCGGATCCCATTGGAGGAGACAGTGAATCCGCGTTTCCCAGATCTTGAAGGGAAGCACGTTCTAATCACCGGCGGCGCCAACGGGATTGGCGCCGCCGCCGCCATCGCCTTCGCGGGACAAGGGTGCGAAGTCACTTTGCTGGATAAGGATCTCAAGGCGGGCGAGCGCGTGGCGGATGCCTGCCGTGCGCTGGGCGCGAAGGCTTGCCTGCGTGAAGTCGATCTCGTGGATTCCCGGATGCTCCGCGACGTTCTCGATCATGTTAAACGGGAGCAACCCACCGTCGATGTGCTGGTGCTCAACGCGGGCTATGATCCGCGTTTCACGGGCATCGAGATGACTGAGCAGCAATGGTCTGATCTATTTCAGCTCAACGTGACCCACTATTTCTTGACTTGCCGTGAGTTGGTCCCAGCGATGGTTGCCCAAGGCGGCGGAGGCATCATCATGACGACGTCGCATACTGTATGGCTCGCTAAACCCGATTTGATTGCCTACAACAGCACCAAAGCGGCCGTGGTCGGCTTCATGCGTAGCCTTGCCGAGGCGGTCGGTCGGTACCGTATTCGGGTTAATGCGGTGGCTCCGGGCTGGACGATGACGGAACGCCAATTGCGCCAGTGGGTCACGGAAGAAGCCAAATACCGAACGATACACGAACTTCAAGTACTACCATTGGAAATCCGGCCGGAAGACTTGACAGGCACGTACCTGTTTCTTGCGTCGGACAGCTCCGCGCCCATCACTCGGCAAGTGTTGGTGGCTGACGCTGGCCAGTCCAAGCATTAGACATTCTTTCAAGTCGCGAGTACCACCTTAGGCGTTAGGGGTCACCCATGAAAAATCCCGTAGCCGCGTGCACGTGGGTTTTCGGGCACCATGATATGGTCGACATCGTCTCTCGAATCGCATCCTTGGACTTGGCCGGGGCCGAGGTATTCGTCGACACGCGTCCTTGTGCGCAGGGTGAGCTGCGCAGGATATTCGAGGATCACGGATTGCAGGTCTTCTCGATGACGCCGGATAACGTGGACATCGCGCATGCCCATGGGCCGACACGAGAACAAGCCATCGCCTGCTATGACAGGTTGATCGATTTCGCGGGCGACTTGGGATCTGACGCGATCACGTGTCACGAATTTGTGGGTCGTAGGCGTCCGCACGATGATCCGGCGCGCGAGTGGGACCGCTTGGCCGATGCCTGCCGACGTATCACGGCCCGGGCGGCATCGCAGGGAATTAATGTGGTATTCGAACCTCTCAACAGATCGCTAGTGAGCGCGGTTTGGACCGCCGAACGGGCTAGGGCGCTCGTGGCGTTGGTCGATGCACCGGGATTTGGGATCGTGCTCGACACTTACCACATGCATCGGGAGGAGAATGATCCCGCCGAAGCAATCCGCAGCTGTGGTCAATTCTTAAGGTCGTTCCAGATTTCCGACTCGGGTCGCGGCCGAATCGGTTCGGGAGAGATAGACTTCGAGGCCCAGATGCTGGCGCTGTTAGATGTGGGCTATAACGGTCCTCTGATTCTGGAGTGCTCATCGCTTCCCGGCCCTTCCCGGCTGAAGCGCGAGGTCGATCTGGAGAGGCTGGAGGCCGATCTCCGGGTCAGCCGTGAGTGGCTCCGAGAGTTCCGAGCCAAGAATGAGGCTTGATCGATCATGCCCCGGGCCCTAAACATTCTTCCTCCAGAATCGGCATGGCGACGATATCGGGCACGTCATACGAGTGGTTCTCGCGAATCAGTCGAGCTGGCTCCGTAAATCTGTCGCGCGGTCCATCGCCGTGGTGATGACCGCCTGGCCGTACCGGTCACCGCCGCGCCCGGCATAGCGGTCCAGCAGGTCAGGGACCCCGGCCAGGTACTGGGCGACTTGCCCGTCCTGCCCGGCGCTGGCGGCCGCCACGGCCGCAGCCGCCAGCGCTGGGTCACCGGTGCGGGCCGCGCTGGTCATCTCAGCTGCGGTAAACCGGGCCGGGACGTCGATGACCACGGGCAGGATCGATCCGGGTGGGGTCGTGGCCGGTCAACTCCGGTAGCCGGGTCAGCAGCCGCCCGGCCACCCCGGCCGGATCGGCGGCTCCGGGCCCGGCGCGCGCCGCGGCGGTGTATGTGGTCCACTGCTCGGGCCACACGGTGGTGATGAGCAGACGGCCTTCACCAACGATCAGGTCGGCCAGGCGGCCCAGCACGTCCGCGCCGCCGTCGGCGTCGGCGTACTGGCGCAGCTCACCCAGCCACAGCACCGTGCGGGCCGGGATCCCGGCCTCCAGCCGCGCCGCCAGTGCGCCGGGGTCCAGCGCGAAGCCCTCGCGATCCGGCTGCGCGCCTTCGCCAGCCACCAGCCAAACCAGTCTCCGGCGCTCGACGTCGCCGACATGGTCTTGCCGGCGAGCGGTCAAACATGACCGGGTGCTGGCACTTAGCTGCATCTTCGCTTTGCGTGCCCGTAGCGGCTTCGGGGTGCGGAGGCTAGGTTCGCCGATTGACCACCAGCAGCTTCCGGAGACCGGCGGCCATACGAGCGCTTCGCCTGCTCGATCATCTGGCCGGCCTCTAGGCACGGTACCGACCCGGGCTTGCCGACGGCGTTTCAGGTATTGGCCGCTGCAAGGCCGTGACCTTGCGGTTGTGACCAAAGGTTGGTCACAAGTAGCAGAAAACGGCCCCGGAATCCATGATCCCGAAGCCGTTTTGCCTGGTAGCGGGGGCAGGATTTGAACCTGCGACCTCTGGGTTATGAGCAAGCCGCGCGCCGTCCCAGAAGTCTCAGCCTGTTACCGGATATCGCACATGACCTCGGCCAGAGCCACGGCGGCGTCTCCCCCAGTCTCACCCTGTACGGTGCCGTCTCACGCCGTCTTGGTCACAGCGATGGTCACAAGAACATCAGGTAGCCGACCCGGAAAGCGGCATGGCCAGCCGCCGGACGCGGCACACCCATGTCGTCGCCGACTGAAAAGACCCCGGTTCGCAAGGACAATGACCGCCAGGCGACATGTAAACAGGGAAATAGAGCCCCACTATGCGTGTCAAAGCGCAATTCGTCACCATGCCACTGCCGCAGGTAGAGCAGCCGTCTTGTAAACGACCAGACTAGCGAAGAACGCTAGACTCTTGACGTGGGCAGACGGCGTGGCGCGGCAATGGGTACAGGCTGCCTGGGTACGTATTCGGCACGACGAGACTGCACGTGGTCGGTCCCTCTGGAGACCTGCCAGCGGCCGCTCGCCTATCTGCTCGCATCGGCTCGTAGCTGAGCCTGCCGCTGATCGGCAGCCGATCAGGCCGTGCCGTCGTCGGCCGCGTCGACTTGATCGAGCAGGGATGCGATCGTGACGACCAGCTCAGTGTCACCGGCAGCCTGGGCCAGCAGGCCGGTGAACGGTTCAGCGCCCAGCTCGCGGCGGCAGGCGCCAAGACGGCGCAGGTCGAACACGGCCTGCGGGACGCCAAGCTGGAGCCTGATCGCCAGCGCCTTCACATGCCAGCCGATGACCGCAGCGGCTGGGCCGTCGCGGTCTGCGTCCAGAACGCCGAGCTGGCTGTAGCTGCTGGCCATGCCGGCCTGGTTGCCGAGCCGCTCTTCGATGTCGAGGGAGCGCTGGTATTGGCGGGCAGCCTCGTCATAGTCCCCGTGGTCCTGGGCGAGCATGCCGAGCTGGTGGTAGCCGCTGGCCATGCCGACCTGGTCGCCGAGCCGTTCTTCGATGTCGAGGGAGCGCTGGTATTGGCGGGTGGCCTCGTCGTAGTCCCCGCGGGCCTGGGCGAGGACGCCGAGATTGTGGTAGCCGCTGGCCATGCCGGCCTGGTCGCCGAGCCGCTCTTCGATGTCGAGGGAGCGCTGGTACTGGCGGGTGGCCTCGTCATAGTCCCCGCGGGCCTGGGCGAGGACGCCGAGATGGTGGTAGCCGCTGGCCATGCCGGCCTGGTCGCCGAGCCGCTCTTTGATGTCGAGGGAGCGCTGGTACTGGCGGGTGGCCTCGTCATAGTCCCCGCGGGCCTGGGCGAGGACGCCGA
>Ga0187855_10002729_pt1 | contig 13248 bp, 14 predicted proteins | sample June2016WEW_8_10_2_FD_132969 | JGI IMG/M metagenome (GOLD analysis project Ga0187855, IMG submission 132969) | Peatland microbial communities from SPRUCE experiment site at the Marcell Experimental Forest, Minnesota, USA - June2016WEW_8_10 | ecosystem: Environmental > Terrestrial > Soil >...
CCATCCCCAAGGACGCGCCGAATGTCGCCGCGGCGCACCGCCTTATCGATTATCTGCTGAAACCCGATGTGGCGGCGAAGAACGCCAATTTTATTTCCTACGCCAACGGAAATCTGGCGAGCCAGAAATTTATCGAAAAATCGATCCTCGACGACCGCACGATCTATCCCGACGCCGCCACCGTGGCGAAGCTTTATACCATCATCGCGCACGACCAGAAGACGCAGCGGCTGATCAACCGGCTGTGGACGCGGATCAAGACCGGGCGATGAGGGGATCGGCTCTTTTGTCCCGACCACCCGAAAGGCTACGTAACGGAATTCGCGCCGCGGTGAGTGCGGCAGGAACGTGAGGAGACACTAATGGGCGCGCTAGACGGCAAAGTAGCCATCGTCACCGGCGGTTCGAGCGGCATCGGCGAACGGATCGTCGAAATCTTCGTCGAACAAGGAGCCAAAGTCGTTGTCGCCGCGCGCCGGCAGGAGGAGGGCGCTGCGCTGGAAAAGCGCCTCGGCGTCCGCTTCATCCGCGCCGACGTTTCCAGCGAGTCCGACGTCAAGACAATGGTCGATCAAACCGTTAAGTGGTTTGGCCGCGTGGATTGTCTGGTCAACAACGCGGGCGTGCCGTCACCGATGGTCAGTATCACCGAGATCGACGTGCCGACGATCGATCAGCTGCTGGCGGTCAATGTCCGCGGCGTCTTGCTGGGCATCAAGCACGTGGCACCGGTGATGCTGTCACAAGGCACCGGCAGTATCATCAATATTGGCAGCATTGCCGGTCTGCGCGGCGGCGCTTCCGGGCACATCTACAGCGCGACCAAAGCCGCGGTGCATTCGCTGACGCGCTCGGCCGGTGCCGAGCTCGGCGAAAAGGGCATCCGGGTCAACACCATATCGCCGGGCGCGATTGTCACCGGTATTTTCGCCAAGAACGCAGGCGTTGAGGCTTCCAAGGCCGACCGGCTGACCGATGTCATCAAGGGGGCTTTGGCGGCGCTGCAGCCGATCCCGCGCGCCGGTATGCCCGAAGACATCGCCCAAGCCGCGGTGTTCCTGGCCGGCGATGGATCGAGCTTCATCAATGGCCAGAATATTGTCGTCGATGGCGGGATGACGAGCGTCACCCGCGGCTGGTCAGCTTCTGCGACTGCGCGCGGCGAAATGGGCAAGCGGCTAAAGGAAGCCGCCGCGAAGTTGTAAGGTCACACGCCGCTTCTCACCGCTCCCGCCAGCGGTGATGCAGCCAGAGCCATTGTTCGGGATGCTCGCGCACCCAGCCTTCGACCACCGCGGTGATCGCCTGCATGGTCCCCTTGATGTCGATGCGGCCGTCGGCGTCGCGCGCCGGCTCGACCGGATCGGTGATATCGACCCAAAAGCTATTGCCGTCGGGCTTGCGCACCGCGCGTAACCCGTGAATGGGGGATTCGGTTTGACGGGCCAAGAGCGCGATCAACGGATTGGCCAGGCAGCGCCGGCCGAAAAAAGTCACCTCGACGCCCTTGGTGAAATGCTGGTCGACCAGCATGCCGACATGGGTGCCGGACTGTAACAGCCGCGCCAGCTTCAGCGGCGCCTCGAGACTGGCTGGAACAAGCTCGCCCATCAGTGGCGCACGCAGCTTGACGATGACGTCGCTTATGGGCCGGATATTCGGCCGCCGATAAAGGACGGCGGAATGCTCGACGAGCACTTTCGCTGCGACGGCGGGAAGCTCCCAGTTGGCGAGATGAGCGGCAAAGCCGAGCATCGGCTTGCCGCGGTCCAGCATGCGCCGGTAGCGCTCGGTCGTTTCCGGCGCGTAGGTGATGACGTCCGGCGATTGCCGGCCGACGCCCTCGACGCAGAATCCGTCGAGGTGGGCGAACTCGATCGCGATCCGCCCGAGATTGTCCCAGACGCCGGCGAGGATTTGCTCGATCTCGGCGTCGGATTTTTCCGGAAAGGCGGCACGCAGGTTTTGGCGGGCGAGCCGGTGTTCCTTGAACAGCGAGCCGATCTTGCGCATCGCCGCGCCGGCGAAGTCCGCCGTGCGCTTGCGGTCGAAGCGCTTGACCGCGCCGAGCAGTCCGACGGCGCTGGCGCCGACCGCCGCATCGAGCAGGGCTTTGAGTCTCCGTTCGGCCATCAGAACGTGACGACGATCTTGCCGAAAACCTGACGGCTTTCGAGCCGCGCCAGACCGCGCTCGAAGTCGGCGAGCGCGACCTCCGTGTCGATCACCGGCAGCAGACCGGATGCCATCTTCGCCAGGCTCTCGCGGATGTTGCGCATGGAGGCGCCGAACGAACCGAAGATGCGGTATTGCTGCTGGAAGAGCTGGAACAGATTGATGGTGGTCGACTGACCGGAGGTCGAGCCGCAGGTGACCAGCCGGCCGCCGCGCTTGAGGCAGAACAGCGAGCCGTTGAAGGTATCGGGACCGACGTGCTCGAAGGCGACATCGACGCCCTTTTTGGCGGTCAGCTTACGGACCACGCCTTCGAACCGCTCGGTCCGGTAATTGATGACGTGGTCGGCGCCGAGCGCCTTGGCCTTCGCCGCTTTCGCGTCGTCGCCGACGGTGGTGATGACGGTGCAGCCGATCGCCTTCGCCATTTTGATGGCGACCGTGCCGATGCCGGAACCGCCGGCCTGCACCAGAATGGTTTCGCCCGGCTCGAGCCTGGCATTGTCGAACAGCATATGCTGCACGGTGGCAAACGCTACCGGCGCGCAGGCGGCATCGCGGAAGCTCACCTCCGCCGGCACCTTGATCACCAGCCGCGCCGGCATGTTGAGCCGATCGCGGGCAAAGCCGTCGACATGAAAGCCCATGATGCCGCCGACATTTTCGCAGAGATTGTCGCGGCCCTCGCGGCAGGCTTTGCAGATACCGCAGGTCAGCGCGCCGTAGGCAACGACGCGGTCGCCTGCCTTCAAGCCGGTGACGTCGGGGCCGACGGCGACGACTTCGCCGGCCGCTTCGACGCCGACGACTAGCGGCAGCTCGCGCTTGGCGAACGCCATGCCGCGCCAGCCCCAGACGTCGATGTGATTGAGGCCGACCGCCTTGATGCCGATCTGCACCTGACCGGCCGCCGGCACGGCCGGCGCCACGACGTCGCGCAGCTCGATCGTGCGATCGGCGATGAGCATGAGCGCGCGCATCGACTGCGCCGCAGCCGGACTTTGGCGTACGCCGCTAGTGCCAGCGGCGAGGCTCACGCCGGCTCCCGCGCCATGACCAGGCAGACGTTCTGGCCGCCGAAGCCGAACGAATTGGACATGGCGCGCCGCACCGTCGCGTCGCGCGCCACATTCGGCACCACGTCGAGCGGGATCGCCGGATCCGGAACGGCGTGGTTGATGGTCGGCGGGATGCGCTGATGTTGCAGCGTCAACAGCGTGAACGCCGCTTCGACGGCACCGGCCGCGGTCAAAGTGTGGCCGATCATCGATTTGTTCGACGAGATCGGAATGCCGCGGATGCGCTCGCCGAACACCGCGGAGACGCCGAGATGCTCCATCTTGTCGTTCTCCGGCGTCGAGGTGCCGTGGGCGTTGATGTAGTCGATCTCCTCCGGCGCGACGCCGGCATCGGCCAGCGCATTGCGCATGGAGGCGATGATCGGCTTGCCGTCGGGGCTCGATCGGGTGCGATGGAACGAATCGGACTTTTCGCCATAGCCTTCGAGAATGCCGAGCACGCGCGCGCCGCGTGCGCGCGCGTGATCGAGATTTTCGAGCACCAGGGCTGCGGCGCCTTCGGCCAGCACGAAGCCGTCGCGGTTTTTGGAGAACGGCTTGGAGGCGCGCTCCGGCGGATCGTTTTGGGTCGAGAGCGCGGACAGGAGCGAGAAACGCACCAGCGATTCCGGCGTCAGCGAAGCGTCGGCGCCGATCGCCAGCGCGGCTTCGCAATCGCCGCGGCGGATCGCCTCGATGCCCAGTTGGATGGCGCTGGCGCCGGACGCGCAGGCGGTGTTCAGCGAGATCGGCGAGCCTTCGGTGCCGAAATGCTCGGCGAGATGCTCGCCGATGATGCCGAACTTGAAGGTGCCGTGGCGCGCGGCGAATTCGCGGGCGACGCGCATCAGCTCTGGGTAGCCGGTGCCGGCATTGGCCGTAGCCATCTCGGCCATCCGGATACGGTCGGCCCACTCGACTTCGAGCGGCGGCGGCGCCAGAAACAGCGGCCCGGGGAAACGGCCCTTAGCGCCGAGGCCGGCTTCCGCGATCGCCTCCTCGCCAGCGAGCAGCGCAATGCGCTCGGAAAGCTCGGCCGGCGACATGGCGTCCCGGTACACCTCGTCGACCGTGCCGGCGATCGTGGTTTTCAGACCGTCGGTCGGAAAGCGTGAAATACGGCGGATACCGGAAACGCCGCCGGCCAACTTCGCCCAATTGTCGGTTTTGCCGACGCCAAGCGAGGTAACGACGCCGATTCCGGTGATGGCGACGATCGGGCGGTTAAGCTTGTCCCGTATGGCCGCGGCCATGACGTTCTCCTTCAATCGACCCGTTCAACCAGCGCCAAGCCTTCGCCGCGCCAGTGGCCGACGCTGGTGACCACGACCTGCGAGAGGTCGGACGGGCTCGTCCCGACATCCCCAACTCCGGCTGGTGCAGGCAGCCTACCGTGCTCCAGCGCTGCGCAGGCGATCCCCAGATTGCTCATAAATTGAGCCTCGAGACCATGCCCGATATACGTCCCGGTGGCGCGAACGGGAAGGCCAAAGTCCTTGAGCGCCGCGCGCTCCGCCGATGTCGCCGGTTCAAGCCCGGCGGCGCCGGAGATTATGCCAGCGTGGGCGCGGTCGACCTGCGCGGCGATCGCCTCCCATTGGCGGCGGAGCGTCGCCTCGATGTCTCCCGTCTGACGCCGGTTACGGTCGGAACGAACCGATAAAATCCGCCCCCGGGCGCGGGCGCCGCGGGCCTGCGCGTGGTCGCGGCTTTCGAGCATGAGGAACGCGCCCATGTTGCCCAGCGCGATGCCCCCTTGCGGACCGCGATCCCAGACCGGCGCGAACGAGTCCTGCAGCAGCGCGCCGGACTCCTCGTAGATCAGCAGCGCGTCCCAGCGCGTGGCATGAAAGGCGCCGCCGACCAGCGTCAATTCGCTTTGTCCGGCGGCGATGCGCGCCTGCGCGACGCGCACGGCGTCGACGCCGGCGGGCTCCTCGCCGAGAAACGTTCGCGAGGATCCGACCACGCCGTGCACGATCGAGATATTGCCGGCGAGCAGGTTCGGCAGTTGCGCCAAGAACAAGGTCGGGCGCAGATCGCTCATCAGCCGTTCGTTGAGGAAGGCGCCGGGCTTGTCCGCACTGCGCATGCCGCTGAGGATCGCGGCGTCGGCGGCGATGTCGCGCTCGCCGCCCTCGGCGGCGACGATCATATCGGTGTGGTCGAGCAGATCGGGCTTGCCGGCAATGCCGGCGTCGGCGAGGGCGAGGCCGGCGGCGTAGACGCCGACGCGCTGCCACAGCTCCATCTGCCGCTGATCGCTCTTCTTCGGGATCTGCTTGTCGAAATCGATCGGCGCCAGCGGATGCACGATGTAAGGCGCAAAGCTCTTGTCGTCGTAAGGCGGCGGATCGCCGCGTTGCAAATGACGCCACGCTGCGTCGAGTCCTTCGCCCAGGCAGGTCACAAGTCCGACGCCGGTGATCCACACCTCGCGGCGTTCCGTCACTTGGCAAACTCCTTGACCGCGATGTCGATCCGCTCCGCCCAATCAAACAACACCTGGCGGAATTGCGGAGTGGGATAGGGCATGATGCGATACGTCAAATCCGCCTCGCAGACGACCTTGCCGTCCTGGCGTCCAGCGCATTCGCCGACGGCGTAGCCCGAACCCTCATGCTGCACACGGCCCTCGAATTCGAGCAAGCTGCCGGGAAAGACCGGGCTGCGGAATTTGGCGTCCTTGACGCCGACCAGAATCGGCATGGCGGCGAAGCCGCCGAGCACGCTGACTAGCCAGCCGGTGGTCTGTGCCATGCATTCGATCAGCAGGACGCCCGGCATCAGGGGGTAGCTCGGAAAGTGGCCCTCGAACACGGTGCTCTGCTGCGGAACGGTGCAAACCGCGCGAATCCGGCGCTCGCCGACGTCGATCTCGACGACGCGATCGATCATCTGAAAATATTCAAGCTGCATGGGTGGCGCCTCACGCGCCCTTCGCCGCGACCAGCTTGTCGATTTGCTCGCTCAGATTCTTCAGCACGAAGTACTGGTCGGTGGTCGCCTTGCCCTCGTTGACTTCCTGGGTCCATTGCTCGAGCGGCAGCTTGATGCCGAAGGTCTTGTCGATGGCAAAGGCGATATCGAGGAAGTCGAGACTGTCGATCTCGAGGTCGTTGATGGCGTGGCTTTCCAGCTTGATGTTCTCCCTCGGGATGTCGCAGGTTTCCGCAATGATATCAGCCACTTTATCGAACGTACTGGACATCGGGCATGCTCATTTCTGGCAGCAGAATGGCGCCGTCCGCGGGAACGGCGCCGAACAAGCCCGATCGCTGCGGGCCCCTCCGGTCATGAATGCCCGTATAGCGAAGGACATCGTCGAGTTCAACGCCGCCCGGGGATCGCGCATGTCCGCCGTCGTTTGACGCATGGCAACCGGAAGCGATCTGTCCTAAATTCCGGCCAAGGGCGTTGTGGGCGGGTATCCGATACGGAGCAATGCCATGACATATTTTGCGGCCAAGTCTTTTGCATCCAAGTCTATCCGTTACGGCCTCACCGCGGCGTGGGCGCTGGCGGCGGCGCAATTTGCGGCGGCTGGCGCCGAAGCCGCCGATTATGATGTCGGATCGATCCACATCGCCCAGCCTTGGGCGCGAGCCACGCCGAAGGCCGCAAGCTCCGGCGCCGGCTACATGACGGTCACCAACAACGGTACGTCGCCCGATCGCCTGAGCTGCGTCTCCACCGACGCCGCTGCGAAGTGCCAAATCCACACCATGACCATGGAGGGCGGCGTGATGAAGATGCGGCCGGTGGAAGGCGGTCTCGAAATCAAGCCAGGCGAGACCGTCATGCTCAAGCCGTCGAGCCTGCACGTGATGTTCGTCGACCTCAAGCATCCCCTGGAACAAGGCAAGATGGTCGAGGCGACGCTCAAATTCGAGAAGGCCGGTACGGTCGACGTCGAGTTTCCGATCGCGGCCATCGGCGCCGCCATGCCCGGCGCTCCCGCCGGCGGCGGCACGATGATGCAGGGCGGCGGCATGATGCAGATGAAGCATTAGAGGCGCGCGGCGCCGTGCCGGCTATTTGTTCGCCTCGCGGAACGGCGCCGGCGTGCCTTCGGGCACCGGCATGCGGAACACGTTGAGTATCATCGACACCATAGCGTAGTAGCCGAGGATGCCGGCCAGCTCGACCATCCCGGCATCGCCGAGAAGTTTATGCACGCGCTTGTACGTGGCGTCGCTGACTCGCCGCGTCGCGTACAGCTCCCGGACGAAGGCGTAGATCGCCATCTCGTCGCGCGGTGCCGATGTCGGCGTCCGGCCGGCCTGAAGATCGCGGATCGTGGCCGGCTTCACGCCTTGCTTGGCGGCGATCGCCGCGTGCGCCACCCATTCGTATTGCGCCTGCCAAAATCGCGCGGTGCAAAGGATCGCCAGCTCCGACAGCCGCGGCGGCATGCTGGTGCCTAGGCGCACATAGCCGCCAAGCTGCTGCGCCAAATGACCGAAGCCGGGCGCGTGCAGATAGACCGCAAACGGACCGCTGTTGCTGAAGCGGCCGCGCGGGCCGGATGAGATCGCGTCGACCAGCGCCTGCTGCTCGCGGGTCAAGCTCGCCATGTCTAGCACGGGCAGGCGGGGGGCGGGCGATCGGCGCGGTCGGCGCGATTTGTTCGATCGGGAGCGGGGTGATGGCGATTTGGCCATGGTTTCCTCTCGGTTTGCGGAAACGGAACGAAGCGTCGAGCCCGTTATCGTATCGCTCTAGATTCTTGCCGGTCGCATTTTCGAACGGAAAACCGGTGTCCACTTTTCCGGAAAATGCTCTAACCACAGCTTTCGAGCTTAAATACGCGCCGCGCATTTTCGGAAAGGAACATGGCTTTGACCTCATCGTCGAGGCCGAGCGCATCGATCCCTTCCAGCGCCTTGACCGGCATGATCATCGGGTAGTTGGTGCCGAACAGAACCTTGCTGCGGCCATGCGCGCGCAGATAGTCGATCAGCGCGGCCGGATAGCGCTTCACCGTGTAAGCCGAGGTGTCGATGTAGACGTTCGGGTGCTTGGTCGCCACCGCGATCGCCTCGTCGGTCCACGGATAGCCGATATGGCCGCCGACGATGACCAGTTCGGGAAAATCCAGCGCCACCCGATCGAGATAAATCGGGCGCCCGACCTCCGACGGCATCAGCGGGCCGGTATGGCCGATCTGCGTGCAGAACGGCACGCCCAGGTCGCAGCACGCCACATAGACCGGATAGAACCGCCGATCGGTCGGCGGCGCCTCCCACAGCCAGGGCAGAACACGAATGGCCTTGAAGCCCAGCTGTTCGACGCAACGCCTGATTTCGCCGACCGCCTGCATCGGCTTGGAGATGTCGACCGAGCCGACCCCGACCAGACGGTCCGGCGCCTGCGCAACGAAACCGGCGACCTCGTCATTGGAGATCATCACGTTGCGCGGCGCGTACCAGGCGGAGATCAAGCTCTTGCCGACGCCGGCCTGATCCATGGCTGCGATGGTGGCAGAAAGCGGCAGCTCGGTTTGCGGCGCCAGCGCGCCTTTGGTCCATCGCCGCAGTGAATCGAAGATCGGATCTTGCAAATGCCGCGCGGTGGGATGTTGGGCCCAGGCATCGATGATCATCCGACTTATCTCCGCAACCTTGCTCGGCCTTCGTTTTGGCATTTCGGCGGAGCTTGCGCTAGAAGCGAGGCATGGTCGCCGTGAAAGCGCTGTTGTTCGACGTCTTCGGTACGCTGGTCGATTGGCGCGGCGGGGTTGCGCGCGAGGCCGAGGCGGTGCTCAAGCCGCGCGGCTATGCGCTCGACTGGCCGGCCTTGGGGGATGCCTGGCGCGGCGAATATCAGGGCGCCATGGAAGAGGTGCGCTCCGGCCGCATCCGGTTCTGCAAGCTCGACGTGCTGCACCGGCGCAACCTCGATCGCATCCTGCCGCGCTTCGGGCTCGGCGCGCTGGGCGACGAAGAACGCCGCGCTCTCAACCTCGCCTGGCACCGGCTCGACGCCTGGCCCGACGTGACGGCCGGCTTGGCGCGTCTTAGGCGCAATTATCTCTTGGCGCCGCTGTCGAACGGCAATGTTTCCATCATGGTCGATTTAGCGCGGCGCAACGATTTTCCCTGGGATGCCATCCTCGGCGCCGAATTCGCCGGCGACTACAAGCCAAAGCCGCGCGTCTATCTCTCCGCCGCCGACGCCTTCGATCTCGCCCCGCAGGACTGCCTGATGGTGGCGGCGCACAGCAGTGATCTTGCCGCCGCCGCGGCGCTCGGCTTGCGCACCGCCCATATCGCGCGGCCGAACGAGGCCGGACCGGGTCGCGGCGAGACCGCGCCGACTGTCGCGGTCGATATCGCGGCGAACAGCATCGAGGATTTGGCGGCGCAGCTCGGCGTGTGAGCAACGTTACTGCGCCGGTGCCTCGACCCGAAAACCGCCGTTTGCGTCGAGCGCGATAACGCCGTCGGCGACGGTGCGCGCCCAGCGGCTGGTCGCGGCGATGCCGCCGAAGGAAAAGAAATGCGGCATGATGCCGGCGGGCGCCGCCTCTGCCAGCGTCCGCACTAGGTCGTCGGGCGTGGTCAGGGCGAACATCTGGCGCATCAGGCCGGCGCGACGCGCCAACGCTTGCGCGGAGGCGCGCACGCCGCAGCGGCTAGCGTAGCGGAGCAGCGCCGCGAGGCTGGTCGGACCGACCAGCCCGATGCGCAGCCGATGATCGAAGCCGAACGCACGCAGCCGCGCGATGAAGTCGAGAATCGCCGGCGCTTCGAAGGAGAACTGGGTGACGATCTCGACGGTCAGTCCGATCGCCTCCGCGGCCGCGATCTTGTCCGCGAGCGCGCGGTCGAGTTCTTTGTCGCCGATGCGCGGATGGCCTTGCGGATAACCGGCGACGCCGATGGTGAGGATGCCGCGCCGGCGCAGCAGGCCCGAGTCGATGGCGTCGATGGCGCGGCGGAACGGTCCGCATTCGCCGCGGTCGCCGGCAATGACAAGCACGTTGTCGACCCCGGCCTCGCCGGTGAGCCGCGCCAGCACATCGTCGAACGCCGCGACGCTGCCGAAATTGCGCACCGCGAGATGCGGCACCGGCTCGCAGCCGGCCGCCCGCAGCCGAATCGCGGCCGTGACGGATTCGTTCACGGGGCGGTTCGGTGGCGCACTGAGATAGACGCGCGTGCCGCGCCGGAGCGGTGCCAGTGCCGCGATGTCGGCGTCCGAAGGCCGCGTCGCTTCGATCGAAAATCCCGCCATGAGCGCGGCAATGCGCTGAACCGCGGCGGGAAGCATCTCAGTCGGCAAGGTTGCCTGGGCGGCCATGTTCGTCGCTCAGCCCCGGCGGCGGGAGATCACATAGGACTCGTCGAAGAACCACAGTCCGCCGCGCTCGCGCAGCACTGCGCGCGTGGCGTCGATGTAGCGGCCGTCGGAGACTACTTCGCCCAGCCGGTCATCCTCCACCTGCGCCACGTAGATCGCCGCGTTCCACGCCGCGAACAACGTCGAGGTACCAATCGATTCGGAGATTTCCGAAGGCAGCGTGTGCATGACGTAGCGAAACACAGAGCGGTTGTCGGCGTAGGCGTTGAAGTTGAGATCGCGGCCGGCCGGACCAAGTTCGTGCTTGACCGCCCTGAGGATCTGATGACGGTCATGGATGAATGGATGATCGTCCGGCCATACTTTCTGGATGATCTCCATGCCCGGGTCCTGGCCGTGCGAATGAATGGCGATGAGCCGGCCGCCGGGGCCGAGCGCGCGCGCCAGCGGCGCGATCACGCGCTTGGCCTTGAACTCCAGCGGGGCGCGGGCGCGATAGGGCTGCGAGGCGATCACCAGGTCATAATTGGCGGTGGTGCCGCCGGGCCTGGGAATGATCGGGTCGAGCAGGAAGCGGTGGTCTTCGCGATAGATGACGAGCACGACCGGGCGCTCATAGATCGGATTGCCGGTGCGCGGGCTGACGCCGGCTTTCCAGTTGAGTGCCAGGAAACTTTCGAGATCGATGATTTGCTGCTCGAAGCGGTGGGCGGAATTGCCGGTGAGTGGCAGTTCGTGCCAGACCAGACTCGACGCGGCATTGAGGGATTTGACCGCGAGCCACGGCGCATCCGCATAGGCGAGATTCGTCAGCACCAAGACCGTCGCCGGATGCTCGAAGAAGCGATCCGACATTTTCTGCAGCGTGAGCCGCACGTCCTCGAGGCTGATCTCCTTGCCGATCATGTAAAACGGCATGTGGGCGAAGCGGTCGTGCATGGCGCGCATCACCCGCACCAGCACCGTGCCGTCGCCGACGCCGGCGTCGAAGACGCGCACCGCCGGCGGCCGTGGATGAATATGGGTGAGCTCTTCGGAGACGCGGCTCGCCACTTCCCACTTTTCGCTGCAGGTGTTGACGAAGAGGAGATACTTTTGCCGATTGTCGAAGAAGCGGAAATTGCGTTGCGGGTCGCCCAGCTTGACCGGCGCCGCGGCCGCAAGCGGCGGGCGGGTTTCGCGGCTCCGTTCGATGACGATGGGACGTGGCCCATCGGGAGGGTGTGCAGCCATGAAGCCGTGGATGCGGTCGAGCGTATCGGTCGTGATCCGACCGCCATTGCGCAGCCGGGCGGCGAGCTTGCCGTCATTGACGGCGCGGCGCCCGAATGTCGATTCGGCAAGCCCGGTTTGGCGGCAATAATCGCAGATTTCCTGAAGCAGTTGCTGGGCTTTCATGGCACCGCCGCTTCCTAATGGTTTCCTCGACCAAGGCGCGCGGCTGTTTTGGGGTTGCTTTGCGCGCGTTCTTTAGGGGCAAGCGAACCAATTGGGGAGGCGGGGGTCAACCACAAAATTGCCCATCACTAGAGTGGGCAAGATAGTGGGATATATCTCGCGCTGAGCGCCGCAAAGATTGGGAGGTCGGTTCCCCCTCGCCGGCCTCGCACCTCTGGTGCTCGGGCCCCTCTCCCCACTGGGGAGAGGGGAAGGGTCGGCGCGCCGTCAGAAGGATCGGCCGCTGGGCCCGCGAATCGCCATAATTTCTGCGTTTCCGCTCGCGTCGGCGCGCAACGCTTCTGTGGGTCGCGCCTTTGGTGTATCGTGTAAAATGCCAGTTGGACCATGATCTTGCGAAATAGGCTTCCACCCCGAAGCAAATCCGGGGGCAGCTTTTCCGGATCATGCTCTGGGGACGCAGATGTGGGGTCGAAAAGCCAAGTCATCGGCGCCGGCGAGCGAGGCGCAACCGCCCTCGCCGCTGAAAGAGGCGATGCATCTGGCGCGGGTCGAGGCGGCTGAGCGCACCAGCGTCGTCGTCGATTTGCGCGATGCGGAAGTGGCCCGCCTTGAACTACTCAACGAGGCGCTCGATCCGCTGTTTGCCGAGATTGCGCCGGAGGTCGAACTGTTCGACCGCGGCTTGAGCCGTGGCGACACGCCGCGGCTGTGGATCGACGCCGTCGCCCATGTCGCCATGGCGCGCGACAAGCGCGTCTACCGCTTTTTGCACGATACCCGCGTCGGCCGCCACGTGCTCGCGGAGTCGCACGACATCCCCGACATCGTCCAGGCCGTCACCGGTTATGTGGCGCGCCGCCTGATCGAGCGCGAGCGGGCGCTCGACGAAGATCCCGATTTCATCACCCGCGTCGGACGGCCGGAGGCCGCGCGCGAAAGTCGGCGGCGTCGCCGCCGCGGACTGATCACGCTCGCGCTCGGGTTTGTTTTAGGCGTGGTCACGCTCATTGTCGTCGCACTATTGGTCGCCAGCCGATTTTAGATCGCAGTGACGGGCCGCGGTTTAGGCCGGCGCGACCGGATGCAGGATTTGTCGATTGACTTCGCGGACGCTGCCGTCGTTGCCGCGTTGCCGCGCGATCATCTCGCAGCGCCAGGCGCCGGGCTCGCCGTCGATGCGAAAGAGATTATAGCCGGCGCCGTCTTCGTCGCCGTGCGCTGCGCGTGCAGAGGCCGACGGAGCGCCGACGACGGGAATCGTCTGGCGCGGACCGTCGAGCCAGATGAGCGAGCGGCGGTGGTCGTGGCC
>Ga0187855_10002730_pt1 | contig 13246 bp, 10 predicted proteins | sample June2016WEW_8_10_2_FD_132969 | JGI IMG/M metagenome (GOLD analysis project Ga0187855, IMG submission 132969) | Peatland microbial communities from SPRUCE experiment site at the Marcell Experimental Forest, Minnesota, USA - June2016WEW_8_10 | ecosystem: Environmental > Terrestrial > Soil >...
GAATGGAACTCCTCCGTTTGTTTTCATTTGGTTGCAGCGATTTCTAATCGCGGAGGAGCCGATTAGAAATGGCGTGATTCGTGAGTGGTGATTGGTGAGTAGTGAGGGGAGAATCGTGATTCGTGAATCGTGAATTGTAATTCCTGCTTCTTGATCCGGGCACGCGGGGCCGGCGACGTCATCTTTGGTCGAATTTTGAGATCGCCGCATATTTTTTTCGCCCGCCACGGCAACACTCGCGAAAGCGGGTTGCAGCTGTACGTTAGGATGGCAGCGGGACAGGAACTTGTGCGGTCTTGCCGGAACTCGATGGTTGCCGCGGTGGAGGATGTTGATCCCCTTGGCGAAAATCTTGGCCGTCCGACGACAAGCTGGGAGCGCGGGATGGCCAAAGGCACCCGCGCGAATATTGAGTGTGCGCGTCGCACGGAAACTGAGGAGTGGGGTGTTGAATATTTCTACATTGAGTTGAGATATTCACCGGGGCGTGGCGCGATTGGGGGCTAAGCCGGGATTTACGGCGTTTGCGCTGGGCGGGAAGTGGCGCAAAAACAAGGGAATGGCGTGTTAGGGCTGGGGTGGGTGGAATTGGCGAGTGGGTTGCATGTAGGGACGGTGTGGTCGGGCAGGACGCTGGACGGCAAGACGCAAAAATATGAACGGAGGAGATGATCCGATGAAAGCGAAAAAAGCCAAGACAGCGAAGCGCAGCAAGAAGTTGAAGGGCGGAGCGGGACTGAAGCAAGTGGAACCGTTGTTGAATCCGCAGCCGCTGCCGCCGCTTAAGGTGCGCTGATCGCGCGGCTCCCCGCAACGGCGGGCAGGTCTGCTGCGACGGCGCCGAAAAGGCGAGCGAAGTCAAAGGCGCCCAGGTAAAGCTGGCCGCTACAGAGTCAAAAGCACCGGCTAGAACGCGAACAAAGGAGAAACTCAGATGAAAGCGAAAAAAGGCAATGCAGCTGGACGCAGCAGGAAATTACAGACTGGCGCTGGATTGAAATCCGTGAAGCCTTTACTGAACCCGCAGCCGCTCCCGCCCAAACCCCGCCCGATCTAAGTCCTGCCCAGGCCGCCCCGGAAGAAAGGATTTTCCTTCTTCCGGGGCTTTCTATTTTGTCAGAGGTTCGGCGGATCGTTTTTGAGAGTTAACAGTCGACAGTTAAAAGTCGAACATCGAAAGCCAGAGCGGCAGCGAGAAATAGCAGCGCGGAATTGGGCGATGGATTAATATCCGGCTCGCGCGGCGAGATATTCCACCGACGCGTGGACCATCGGCGGGCGTTTTCGGTCCATTTGTGAATGGGAGAGGAGCGGCGATGAATCCGATGCGGATTGCTTTGGCGGCGGTGGGAGCGTTCGTTGCGTATTTTGTGGCGGGGGGACTCATGTTTGTGTCGATGCCGTGGATGAAGACGGAGTTCTTGAAATACTCCGCCGTGTACCGGCCGCACGAAGGGCAGATAAAGTATATGCCCGTGGGGATGGCGGCGATGTTCGTTTCGATTGCGGTGCTGGCGGTGATTTACGCGATGATTTACCGGGGCGGGTCGGGAGTTGTCGCGGGCGCGCAGTTCGGCGCGTTGATTGGAGTGTTCGCGACCGGGGCTTTTACGGTGCACAACTTTGTTAACTTGAATATTGGGTGGAAGCTGGCGGTGGAGCAGTCGGTGGCTTACTTTGTGGAGTGGATGGTGGTGGGGATCGTGATTGGGGTGATCTACAGGCCGGCGTGAGGGCGAGGGCAGAGGAAGGCGATTTGCGAGATGGCGGGGGGTTCGAGGAGTTCGGCGCGGAGGGGGCGGGGGGCGTGTTGGGCGGCTTCGTGGGCCAGGCGCGCGATTTGGGCGGGCGTGAGGGCGATGGAATAGAGGTCGCCGCGGCGAGTGTGAGAATATTCGCGATAGCGCGGGTGGGCTTCTTCGGCGAAGTTCATGAGGATTTGCCAGAAGCTGGGCTTGTGGCGCAGGGTGCGCGCGATTTTTTGCAGCGGGCCGGTGGCTTTCGCGGCGGATTCTTTGCTGATGCGCAGAGAATGGCGCGGGGGCGAGCCGCTGGATTCCAGGATTACTTCTGTGCAATCGGCGGCGCGGAAGGGGCGGGCCGGGTCGGCATCGGGATATTTGGCGAGAATTTCTGCCAGGGCAGCGGCGTCGGGATCGAATCCCTGCCACCAGTAGCGGAAGGAATGGAAGACGATGGTGCCGGCGCGCAGAATTTGCTGCACCCGGGCGGAATCTTTGCCGGCGACCTGAACGATCATGTCCACCAGCTCCGGGGCGCGGAAAGTCTGGCGGACCAGCGGACGCATGCTGAGGTATTCGGCTTCTTCTTCTGTGTATTTTACGGCGATGGTTTCGGGCAGCGGCACAGCACCAACCTGATTGCAATGTGGCACCTTCTTCGGATTGCGGCGTCGCGGCGCGGCCTGTTGCGTCGCGACGACGGTCCGGAGGCGGCTTCGTTGCTGCGAAATCAGCTCAAGATTTTTCCGCGGCTTTTTCCGTCAGGCGCTCGCGGACTTTGTCGCTGAGAGCTTTGCCATCGATGGATTTGCCTTCGAGTTTCGCGCGCGCGGCTTTCACGACGGCACCCATTTGTTTCAGCGAGTCCGCGCCCGATTCGGAGATGGCGGCTTCGACGGCATGATGGATCTCGTCATCGGTGGGGGCGGCAGGCAAATATCTTTCGATGATGGCGATTTCCTTGGCTTCCTTATCCGCCAGATCCTTGCGGCCGCCGTGAGTGAACTGTTCCACGGATTCCTTGCGCTGCTTGATCAGAGTTTGCAGTATTTGCAGCGATTCGAGATCGTCGAGCGGGCGCATTTTGTCGATTTCTTTGAGTTTAAGAGCGCTTTTGACCATACGCAGGACGCTGAGACGCAGCTCGTCCTTTTCCTTCATGGCCGCAGTGAGATCGCTCTGAATTTTTTCGATGTAGCTCATTAGTGGTCCCCCGAAGTGCCGCCAGAATACCACAGGGAATGTTTTACCGTGCGCGACGGAATTTCCATTTGCGGGGCGCGATTTGAATTTGGCGCATGCGTCTAACGGATTTGACTCTGCGGGAGGCAGCCATTACGCTCCTAAAATGAAAATTGTGGTGGCGGACAAAATCAGCGAACGTGGAATAGAATTGTTGCGCGCGACGGGTTGGGAAATTGTTTTGCCGACGGCTGCGGCATTGCCGAGCGAGATTGCGAATGCGGATGGATTGATCGTGCGCAGCGCGACGAAGGTGACGAGCGCGCTGCTGGATCGCGCGGAGAAATTGCGCGTGGTAGGGCGCGCCGGCGTCGGCGTGGACAACGTGGACATGGACGCGGCGACGCATCGCGGCGTGTTGGTGATGAATACGCCGGGCGGGAACGCGGTGAGCGTCGCGGAACATACGTTTGCGCTGCTGCTGGCGTTGGCGCGTGGGGTGGCGCAAGCGAACGCGGCGATTCAGGCGGGACGTTGGGAGAAAACTTCGTCAGGAATGGAATTGCGTGGGAAGACGCTGGGGCTGGTGGGGCTGGGGCGAGTTGGATCTGAAGTGGCGCGGCGGGCGCGGGCTTTGGAGATGCAAGTGCTGGCTTACGACCCGTATGTGACGCCGGCGGCTGCGCGGGAATTGGAAGTGGAACTGATTTCATTCGAAGATTTGTTGAAGCGTTCGGACGTGATTTCGTTGCACACGGCACTGAGCGCGGCGACGGAAAAAATTATTAACGCAGCGGCGCTCGCGCAGATGAAGAAGGGCGCGCGGCTGATCAATTGCGCGCGGGGCGAATTGATCGATGAGCCAGCGCTGGCGGAGGCGTTGAAGTCCGGACATTTGTCCGGCGCGGCGGTGGATACATTTGCGACGGAGCCGCCGAAGAATTCGCCGTTGATTGGGTTGCCGAATTTAATTGCGACGCCGCACATCGCGGGCTCGACGGCGGAGGCGCAGGAAGAGGTGGGCACGCTGATCGCGTTGCAGGTGCGCGACTATCTGGCGGAGGGATTGATTCGCAATGCGGTAAATATGCCGGCGCTGTCGGCGGAGCAGTACCGGCGTTTGCGGCCGTATCTGGAATTGGGCGAGCGGCTGGGGGCTTTTGTGGCGCAGGCGGCGGCTTCGGCGAGTTTCAGCCGGGTGCGCATTCGCTACGCGGGCGAGCCGGCGGAGCTGGGTTCGCACGTGATACGCAGTGCGGTGCTGATTGGGATACTGAATTCTGTGCTCGACGAGAAAGTGAATTTGGTGAACGCTTCGCAGGCGGCCGCGGCACGCGGGCTGATCGTCGAGGAGACAACGCGGCGGCGCGAACGCGGATACCCGAACACGTTGGAAGTGGCGGTGGAAAATGGCGGTGATGCGCTGACGGTGGAAGGAACCGTGGCGCAAGATGGCTCGCCGCGAATTCTGCTGCTGGATGGAATTGAGCTGGAGGCGCCGCTGGAGGGCACTTTGCTGCTGACGCGGAATCGTGACGTGCCGGGAGTGATCGGGAAAATCGGCACGGCGCTGGGAAATTTGGGCGTGAATATCGCGACATTCGCGCTGGGACGGCGACAGCCGGTGCACGGGGCGGAAGCGGTCGCGCTGGTGCGACTGGACGGCGTGGTGGATTCTTCCGTGCTGCAAACGATTCGCGCGATTCCTTCCATCACCGAAGCGAAATTGGTGCGGCTGGCTGAGGCGACGAAGCTGAATTCGCAAACTGCGTAATTGCTACGTCGCATTTTTTTATGCTTGAGACAGCGCGGATGCGGCTTCTGCCTTGGCAACCGGACGACTGGCTGCTACTGCGTCCGATTGCGACCGATCCGGAGGTGATGCGATACATCTCGGACGGCAAACCCTGGCCGGACGAGCGTACCCGCGAATTTGTCGGGCGGCAAGTTGCGCACTTCGATCGCTTCGGCTATTGCCTGTGGAAACTTCTGCTTAAAGGATCACCGGAGATGATTGGTTTCTGCGGTTTGCAGCCTTTAGATGACGCCGCGGAGACTGAAATCGGTTGGTGGCTGGCGCGAGCGTGGTGGGGACAGGGCCTCGCTACGGAAGCGGCACGGGTGGCACTGACGGATGGATTTGAGCGCGCGGGCCTGAATCGGATTGTGGCGGTGGCGCTGGCGGCGAATCGGCCTTCAATTCATGTGATGGAAAAATTGGGAATGAAGTATGAACGAGAAATGATACATCGCGGATTCGAGGTGGTGGTGTACGCAGTGAATCGTCTGGGACAATGATCCGCGGGATTTTGCGGCAGATATGCTGCGAGGAACTGCTCGCGGCTCGGGAAGCTGTGCTATCCTAGTTTGGTTCGCGCGTGAGCTTATGTGCAGCTTGCGCGCATACGGTCGGGGCGTAGCGCAGCCTGGCTAGCGCGCCTGGTTCGGGACCAGGAGGTCGAAGGTTCAAATCCTTTCGCCCCGACCACTTCCTTTAGAACCAATAATTTACAGACTCACGTATAGTCGTTGACCGCCTGGTGTCGGGCCAGTGGGTCGGCTTTTTAAATCCAATCAACCCGACCAGGGTATTCGCCGTTTTCTCTTGGGCTTCCATTGAAATTGTACAATGTTCTGCGACGCCCTGGACTTGTCCGACTTGTCTAATAGCTTGTCCGACGGCATGACTCGCGGACAAGGAATCCATTACAGCTGGTGCCATGTCTTTGGGACGCACTCGCCTCGTGAGCAGGTAACCTTACAGCTAAGCTATACACCTATAGCAGGGGTGAACATCGTTCTAAAGCACTTCTGCGCGGGCCGAAATCCACGATCTCCCCTTTGACGCCGGAGTATTGCTGGCCGGGCAGCGGTTGTCGAAGTTCCAGCTTCGGTCTGGAATTGCACCGAACCGTAAGACTCTAACCCTGGAATTTCGTCGCAATGACGAACGAATAGCGTCAGCTGGAACGTGCGAATCCGTATCGGGAAGTTGGCTTGTAGGAATTGATGTCCATGCGCAACGCCGATCCCGGACCAAATTGCACGCTGCACGCAGGAACCAGTGGCGCGCCGCTCTTGGAAACAGTAAGCGGCATCATCTCAGTTGACTCGTGAGTTTGCCGCAGCATTCGGGGCGCGCGGGCAACGCAGAGCGATCCCAGCCGCCACCGAGGGCTTGGACCAGCGAGACTGCGTCCACCATGCGCCGGCCAAGAATATTCACTGCCGTGACTTCGTCGGAGAGAGCGGCGGTCTCCGCGGTTGTTACTTCCAGATAGCTGGTGACGCCGCCGGTGTAGCGTGTGTTCGCGAGATCGAGATACCTCTGCGCGGCGAGCACTGCTTTGTCCTGCACCTGCGCTTCGTGCTCCAGAATTCGCAACGCGGCTACGTTGTCTTCCACTTGTTGGAAACTGGTGAGCACGGTCTCGCGATAGTTGGCGACGGTTTGATCGTACGCAGCGGTGGCTTGATCGGTCGCAGCGCGGCGCCGTCCCCCGTCGAAGATTGTTTCCGTCGCCGCCAGCCCAATGGACCACAGGCCGCTCGGGCCCTGTATTAAGGTCGTGATGGCGGTGCTTTCAAATCCTCCAGCGGCGCCCAAATTTACGAGCGGATAGTAAGCAGCTTTGGCGACGCCAATCTGCGCATTCGCGGCCGCGACCCTTCTCTCCGCGGCCGCGATATCCGGGCGCCTTTCCAGCAATTCCGACGGCACGCTGACGGGAATGGGCGGAGGCGGTGCGACGAGCGGCGACGGAGCGAGACTGAACTCCGCGGGAGGCTTCCCGATAAGAATCGCAACCGCGTGTTCGTACTGCGCTCGCGCGACTCCCACATCAATTGCCTCAGCGCGAGTTGTCTCCAGCTGCGTGCTGGCTTGCTGCACCTCGACTTCGGAAGCGATACCGCCGGCGTAACGGCTCTGGATCAAGTCCAGGGCTTGCTGGTATTGGGTTACGGTCGTATCTAGTAGCTGTTGTTCGGAATCCAGGCTGCGGGCAAGAAAGTAGTAAGTCGCGAGATCCGAATGCATGCTGAGATTGACCGTGGCTAAATCAGCCGCGCTGGCTTGCGCTTGTTCCCGGTAAGACTCGACATTTTTGCGAACCCGGCCCCAGACGTCGGCCTCGTAGGAAACGTTGAATGGCAACGCAAAATCGTTGTAGGTGATGCCCACAAACGTCGAACCCGGTGGCGGCGCGTTGTTTGAAATTCGCATCCGACTGGCTGATGGACCGGCTGTTACCGTGGGAAAGTAATCGGCCCGATAGTAGCGGAGCAGCGCGCGAGCTTGCGTGTATTGGGCTTCGGCGGCCTTCAGGTTTTGGTTCGAGACGTCAACCTGCTGCTCGAGGGCGTTGAGTTGCGGGTCCTGAAATATCTCCCACCAACTGCCGCCGAGATTTTGATCGTTGGGTTGAGCCGGCTTCCAGTCTCCAACCTCTTTATAGGCGGCTGGAGTCTCCATCGTCGGCGTGCGGTATTTAGGTCCGACCGTGCATCCACTTAGCTGCAGCACGGTCAGCGCGGAGAGCACACCCGGCAGAAGTGCACGCAGCGTTTTTTCGACGCGCTTCACGTTTTCGGTGATCGTTCGAAGGTTTCTCATTTGCTATCTCCCGGCAACGCGGCTTGAACGATTTGGACTTCTTGCCCCTGAACGATCGAGTCGGGAGGGTTGATGATGATTTGATCGTCGGGCTCGAGGCCGGAGACAATCTCGATCTGGTTGCCGAAATCGTGGCCCGGAATCACGGGTGCGAGCACGACTTTTCCATCTTTGACGACGCCCACGCGCAAACCTTCCGTGCGGAACAGCAGTGAATCAACTGGAATCAAGTACGCGGAGGCCTGCGTCGGGACGGCCAGATGGACCTCTGCATAGGAGCCGGTGAGCAATGTTCCGGCGGGATTGTCCACGTCTAGTTCGATCAGTAAGGTGCGGGTCGTCACGTTGATGGCATCAGCAGTGCGCACGACCTTTCCTTCAAACTCACGCCCCGGAAATTCGGTGAGGGTCAGAGTTCCGGTCATGCCGGCTTTGATCCCCTGCGAGTATTCCTCGGGGACGTTCACGTAAACACGGAGAACTCCGGGCTGCGCGATGTGAAAGAGATCGGTCTTCGCAGCACTGTTGCTGCCGGAATTGATCAGGTCGCCGATGTCGGTGTTGCGCGCCGTGATCACACCATCGAATGGAGCGTAGATTTTTTCGAAGGATACTAACGCCGTGTATTGGTCGACGGCTGCCTGGTCGGCTTCGACGATAGCTTTGTTCGCGTTATAAGCACCGACTGCGTTGTCCACGTCCTGTTGGGAAACCGCATGGGCTTTCAAGAGTCCCTGATATCGGGTCTTAGTGATGGAGGCGAGATCGAGATTTGCCACTGCGGTTTGCAGGTTACTGCGCGCCTGCTGCAGTTGCTGGTCTACTTCCGGGGTTTCGATTACCGCCAGCAAATCACCCTGCTTCACGTGCGCACCGATATCGAAATACCACTTCTTCAGGTATCCGTTCGTCCGCGAATAGATTGGCGAAGTGATGTACGGCTGTACATTTCCCGGAAGAATAATGGTCTGGGCAGGCGTGGTTTGTTTGGGCGACACAACCGACACTGCTGTTAGGGCGACTTGTGCCGTCTCCGCGCTCAAGGATTTATTGCCCCTGACGCGCGACCAGATTCCGGAGGCCAAAAGCGCGAGGGGCACAGTCAGAGCAACCGCCAAGAGCAGCCATCGCCCGTGCCGAAACGTTCGCGTCCCCGGGTTCTTCACCGGGGATGAATCTCCGCCGTTCTGTAGTCCATGTTCAAGTTGAGATGACATAAGTGCGACTCCCTATAAATTTGCGCTTATTGCGCGCTGCCAGTCTTGGCCGGATGCATTTGTGCGCCACTCTGTAGCAAGCTGAAAAATGCGGGGACGAAGAACAGGGTCGAAACCGTCGCGAAAAGCAATCCGCCGATGACCGCACGGCCCAGAGGAGCGTTTTGTTCACCGCCGTCGCCGAGTCCCAGCGCCATCGGAATCATGCCGATGATCATGGCCAGCGCGGTCATGATCACGGGACGAAAACGCGTGAAACCCGCCTCTACTGCGGCTGCAACGGAATCTTTTCCTTCCATCATTTTTTCTGTGGCAAAGCTCACCACCAAAATGCTGTTGGAAGTTGCGACGCCCATGCACATGATCGTTCCCATGAGGGCGGGCACGCTCAAATTCGTGTGCGTTATAAACAAGAACCAGGCAATTCCGGCGAGCGCGGCGGGCAAAGCGGAAATCATGATGAAAGGATCCAGCCAGGACTGAAAATTGACCACAATCAGCAAGTACACCAGCACGATCGAGAACGCCAAGCCGCTGAGCAGCCCGACGTAAGAATCACGCATCGTCTGGACCTGTCCACGCACGATGACTTGTGACCCGCGGGGCAGTTCCTGGCGCGAATCCCGAATGATTTTCTCAATATCCCGGGATACGCCGCCCAAGTCGCGTCCGGAGGGAGCGCCAAAAATATCGATCACCGGCGCGACGTTGTAGTGCGAAACGACTGCCATGCCCGCTCCTCGTTGCATCGAGACCAAACTGGCCATGATTGACGGGGGAGCGTTGGGGTCTGTGCCGGTAACTGGAATGTTTTCGAGGTCCTGCAGTGTGTCGGCGCGATATTGAGGCGTCTGAACCGCGATTTGGTAGCTGACACGATTCTTCGGATCAACCCAGAATGTCGGCGAAGTCTGGAAGCTGCCGCTGAGAGACACCAGCAGATTCTGCGCGATATCGTGCGCCGAAAATCCAAGCTCTTCCGCTTTGGTGCGCTCCACGCGATAGCGCAGGTAAGGCTCGTCGAATGTCTGCTGGATCCGCAGATCCGCCGTTCCGGTGATGTATTTCAATTTACTAAGCAGTGAATCTGCATAGCGCCGATTTCCTTCCAGGTCGTTCCCCACAATCTGCACATCAATCGGAGCCGGCAGGCCAAAATTGAGAATCTGGCCAACCATGTCGGCAGGCAGAAAAGCGAAGGTGACGCCTGGGAATTCTCTGGGGAGCGTCCGACGAAGCTGGCGAATGTAATCGTCCGTCGGATGGTGATTCGCCGAGAGGTTCACAAGAACGTCGGCATCCTGCGTGCCCACCGGCGCGGAATTGCTGTAGGAGAGATTGATACCGCTATATGGCAGGCCGATGTTGTCAATGACGCTCTGCACTTCGCCGTGTGGAATCTGGCTACGGATTGATTGCTCGACCAGATCGCACAGGTTGGCTGTTTCTTCGATGCGCATTCCCGTCGGAGCTCGCAGATGAAGTTTGAAAGTGCCGCTGTCCACGCTAGGGAAGAAGTCCTGGCCCAACCACGGAACCAGAATTGCCAGCGAGCCCAAGCAGAACGCGAAGAACGCAATCAGGAACGCACGCCGGTGATTGAGACAAAGCTCGAGCGCGCGGTGATAGGTCTGACGAAAGCTTTCGAACGCGTCCTCAAAACGTTTCTGAATTCGCACCAGCGGATTGCGGACCGCGGCGTCTCCGGCGTGGTGCTTCTCGCCCCGCAACAGGTACTTCGCCATCGTCGGGACGATCGTGCGAGAAAGAAAGTAAGACGCCAACATGGCGAAGACGACCGCTTCAGCGAGCGGCACAAACAGATACCGCGCCACGCCGGACAACAAGAACATCGGAGCAAAAACGATGCAGATCGAAAGCGTGGCAACGAAGGCAGGCGTCGCGATCTGCGATGCGCTGTCAAGAATGACCTCGGCCAAGTCCTTTTCAGGTTCCAGTTCGCGATTGCGATTGATGTTCTCGACTTCTACGGTGGCGTCGTCAACCAGGATACCGACCGCAAGGGCGAGCCCACCCAGCGTCATGATGTTGATCGTTTGTCCGATCGCGCTGAACACGATAATAGAAGTCAAGATCGCGAGTGGAATCGAGGTCGCAATGATCAGAGTGCTTCTCCAGCTGCCCAGGAAAGTGAGAATCATGAACGCGGTGAGGCATGCCGCGATGAGAGTCTCTCGCACCACACCGCTGATCGCGCCACGGACAAATATTGACTGATCGGCGAGCGGCTGTATCTGCAGCTGGGGCGGAACGGTCGTCTTGATTTGGGGCAGCAGGCTTTTCACACCGGAGATCACGTTCAGCGTGGATGCGTCTCCCGCTTTTTGGATCGTCAGCAGCACGGAGCGCTGTCCGTTGACCTTCACGATGTTGGTCTGCGGAGGGAAGCCATCGCGCACCCAGGCGACGTCCTTGATGTAAATGGTCGTGCCCCCGATTGATTTGATCGGGATGCGATTCAGGTCCGCAATCGTTTGCGGAGCTGCATTCGGAATGGTGACGTCGTATTCCCGGGAGCCGATCTTGGACGTTCCGGTGGGCAGAATCAGGTTTTGCAAGCTGATAGCATTCGTTACGTCCTGCGCGGAAAGACCCTTCGACTGCAACGCCGTGGGATTCAGGTCCACTTGCACCTGACGTTGTTTGCCTCCATACGGATAAGGAATTGAGGCGCCGGGCACCGTGATGAGCTGCGTGCGAATAAAATTCAGGCCATAGTCATTCAGCGTTTGTTCCGACATGTCTCGGCCCGAAAGTGCCAGCTGCAGGACCGGTACGCTCGATGCGCTGTAGGCCAGAATGAGCGGCGGCGTGGTTCCGGCAGGCAACTGCCGCAGTTGGGTCTGAGAGATGGCCGTGATCTGGGCAATACCGCGCTGAATGTCCGCATTTGGCTGCAAGAAAACTTTGACAACGGCTGTTCCGTAGAGTGATTGGGATTCGACGTGCTCAATGTTGTCAACGGTGGTGGTCAGAGCGCGTTCCGTGACGCTGACGATTCGGTCGCTCATGTCCTCGGGGACGAGTCCGGCATACGCCCAGACGATGCTGACCACCGGAATGTTGATGTTCGGGAAAATATCGGTTGGGGTGCGAACGATCGCCAGGGAGCCCCCGATCAGTATGAGTATGGCCATCACCACGAAGGTGTAAGGCCGCCGCAACGCAAGTCGCACAATCCACATAATTCACGTCCTCAATCTTTTTGTCGGCAAATTCGAGTAGACTTGGCTTCTGCTTTTTTCTTCTGAAGCTATACGATGCAGCCCGCATGCCAGACCGGTGCCCGACGGGATTTTTTGGGAAGTAATTGAAAATAGCGGAGCTTAGCCAAGCGAACGCGCGAGCAGATGCCTGGGGCTGACGATGGAGGTGTCCAGCGGGTTGGATGCTCATGGACACCTTGACACTGTGCGGCAAACCATGGGGACCGAAATCCCGCGAAACAAGAAACGACCCCGAAAAGGGAGCGCTTACGGCGCCGTAGGCTCCGCTGAATTTACCGAAATTTTCTCGTGGAAGAAGTCACGAGACTTCGGATGTGTACATGTGATTGTGAGCCTGTCACGCGGGAAGGAGGTCGTTGCCAACGCGTGAAATACCGAGCTTTTGCATGCGGAAGTAGAGCGTGGATCTCTTCATTCCCAAACGCGCAGCCGCGCCGCTAGGGCCGGCGACCACCCACCGGGTTCGCTCCAGAATCTTCAGAATGTGATCGCGCTCGGCGTCTTGCATGGTTGTTGCCGCCGGCAATTCAGCACCGGTGGACTGTCTTAGTTCGGCGAGAGGAGGGCACAGGACCGTCCCATCGCTCAGGATGACGCTACGCTCGATGAAATTCTGCAGCTCGCGAACATTGCCCGGCCATTGGTAGGAAGTGAATGCTGACATCGTTTCTGGAGCAACGCGTTCGATCTGCTTGTTCATCCTCCGACTGTAAATCTCCACAAAATGCTGCACCAGGTCTGGAATATCCTCGCGGCGCGCGCGCAACGGTGGCAGCGTAATGGGGAATACGTTCAAACGATAATAGAGGTCGCTGCGAAATTCGCCGCGCTTCACCATTTCCGCGAGGTCTCGATTGGTCGCAGCCACCAGCCGCACGTCCACCTGGTGAGTGCGAGTGCTGCCCAGGCGCTCAAATTCCTGCTCCTGCAATACACGCAGAAGTTTGGACTGCAGCGCCAACGGAATATCGCCGACCTCGTCCAGGAAGAGCGTGCCCTTGTCAGCCATTTCGAAACGGCCGACCTTCTGCGCGATCGCGCCAGTAAAGGCGCCCCGCTCATGGCCGAAAAGTTCGCTTTCCAACAGATCAAACGGAATCGCGGCGCAATTCAGTTTTATATACGGGCGTCCGCAGCGCGAGCTGATATTGTGAATCGCGCGCGCGATCAGTTCCTTGCCGGTTCCGGTTTCACCTTGGAGAAGAACGGTGGAATCCGTGGGCGCCACGCGTTCGACGTGGC
>Ga0187855_10002732_pt1 | contig 13243 bp, 12 predicted proteins | sample June2016WEW_8_10_2_FD_132969 | JGI IMG/M metagenome (GOLD analysis project Ga0187855, IMG submission 132969) | Peatland microbial communities from SPRUCE experiment site at the Marcell Experimental Forest, Minnesota, USA - June2016WEW_8_10 | ecosystem: Environmental > Terrestrial > Soil >...
CCGACGTCGGAGGGGTGGGTAGGTAAGGGGAGTTCGACGACCTTCGCTAACGTCATGTTCGTCGCGGGATCGTGCGTCCTGTTGGTCGGCGATGAGCCCATCGGAACTGCCACCAACCCACGCCCACCGGTCGTCGCGGGAGCCGTCAGCAGTCCCGTTCAATGTGTTCCAGACACCGGAGTGCCGAGAGGTTCACGTTGCGACGAACTCCGCACTCTTGGCGAGCGCTACGCCCGCGTACAGGGCGACACCCGCCGACATACACTCCTCTTTCATAACCATGAGATTCGAGTGATTTCCTGGTGCCTGCCAGGCCCCGAATCCGTCCGGACACGCACCGAGGAACACCATCGCTCCCGGGACCTCATTCAATACGTAGCTAAAGTCTTCGGCACCCATAATTGGCGAAGGAGACTCGATTACCTGTTCTTGCCCAAAGAGGTCGGCCGCAATATCGCTCACCCACACTGACACGTCGTGATCATTCACTGTAACGGGGTAGCCGAACTCGACTCTGGCCGTGACGTCTAGGCCATGAGCGGCGCCGATACCTTCGGCCACGCGCACTGCTTCTTTCGCAACGAGTTCACGCGTTTGCTGCGACACCGACCGGAGAGTGCCCTCCATAGAGGCCGTATCGGGGATCACGTTGGTCGTCGTGCCGGCCGTAATATGTGCGATGGTGAGCACGGCCGGATCAAAGGCCGGAATCTTTCGCGTGATCATCGTCTGAAGATTGCTTACGATTTCGCACGCCACTGGGATTGGATCCAGTGCCGTGTGTGGCATCGACGCGTGACCACCGTGGCCCTGCACGTTGATAAAGATCTCGTCGGCTGACGCCATAAAGGCGCCACTCTTCGTCATGATCGATCCCGCGGGAAGTAGAGGCGAGGCGTGAATAGCGAACGCCACATCAACAGATTCCGTGTAACTCAGTAGACCTTCATCAATCATGAGCTTGGCGCCAAAGTACATCTCTTCACCTGGTTGGAACATGAAAATTACTTTTCCACGTACGTCGTGCTCCCGAGCCTTTAACAACTTGGCCGCCTCAATAAGCATCGCTACGTGCGAGTCGTGACAGCATGCGTGCATCACTCCGTCAATCTTTGACGCGAACTCCAGTCCGGTGTCCTCCTGGAGCGGCAACGCATCCATGTCGCCGCGTAGCAATACCGTTGGTCCCTCACGGCCGGTGTCGAGAATCGCCGTCACGCTGGAGAGTGACTTTCCAGTGTGTAGTTCGAGACCGAGTCCCTCCAACTCCCGCATGACAACCGCTTGCGTAACTGGCAGGTCAAGACCTACTTCCGGATGTGCGTGAATCTCGCGACGAATTGCAACTGCCGGGTTTAAGTGTCCGCGCGCTTCGTCATACAACCCGAGCAAGATGTCCATTCGCGAAGTATAGGTATCCCTATTTTACGCGGCGAGGTAACGGCGACGTTCAGACCTTGAGACGCGCTCACACTTCTTTGCACGGGTTGGCTCGCTGAGCTCGCTCTCGCAACCAATACGCGCATCCGTAAAGTGGAGGCGATGTTTGGAGAGCGCCCGTTCGGTGGTAACGCAATCGACACTCTCGCTGGTGGCGAAGGCAAACGTCGTGGCAAAACTGTTCAGGCGGTTGGATCGCGGCTTTGCGTCTACCGTGTTTTCCATGGAAACTCGTGAAGCAATGACCTATGAGGATTTTGGACGAGCGACAAGAGTGCTTGCTCAACGGATATATGACTCTGAATTCGCGCCGGACATTGTCTTGTCAATCGCACGTGGCGGTTTTTTCTTGGGTGCGGGACTCGGCTATGCGCTGGGAGTGAAGAACGCATTCATGATCAGTGTCGAGTACTACACCGGTATCGACGAACGACTCGCCATGCCGATCGTTTTGCCACCGGTACCCAACAAAGTGGACCTCTCCGGAGCGGTGGTTCTCGTTGCGGACGATGTCGCTGACTCCGGTCACACCCTTAAAATGGTGATGGACTTTTGCGCGGGCTCGGTCCGTGAGGTTCGATCTGCGGTGCTGTACGAAAAGCCGCAATCAGTCATAGTGCCTGACTACTCTTGGAAAAAGACTGATAAATGGATTAATTTCCCCTGGTCGGTCGACGGCCCGGTATTCTCCTCCCCATAGACAAGGAACAAAGATCTCTTTGTCATCGGCATAACTCTCGCGAATTGCGTTGCAGCGTTGTACGAGTGCTTACGTCGTAGGCTCAAAGGCGATTTACGCGCGCCTTGGACGATTGGTTGCGCCGTAGGCTTAGTAACGATTTACACGCGGAGCCTCACGCGGACCTTCGCGCGTAAGTCGCGCTCCCGTAGCTCAGGGGATAGAGCATCGGTTTCCTAAACCGTGAGCGCAGGTTCGAATCCTGCCGGGGGCACTTTTGTAATGAGTCGAGACATCGTGGACGCTCGAACCTGTGAAATGCTATCTCGCGTTCGTCCGATCGATCGGGTGGTAGTCCTTGTCGGGATCGAGCACGATCTCGCCAACGAGAACGCCGTCTTCGGTGACGATGGAGACGTGTTCGTCGACGGAGTAGAGACGAATCGGATGACCGCGATAGGCCCAACCAACGTTGAGGTGTCGCATCTTGCCTAAATAACGCAGCGTGACGTGACCGCGTTTGTCGACGACGTCGAAGCGGATGCGGTGATGCGGTTGATCGATCAAGGTGCCCGGCGGCATCTTGTCGCGACTCTCGTAAGCGTGTCGGGGCGTCTGACGTTCTCGTGCCCGATGTGGCCGTACTTCGTTGTAGTACTTCACGACCTCATAGAGCGCGACCTGCATCTCGACGACGTCGGCCGCGGGGTGTTTGGCGAGGAACTTCTTCAGGGTGCGGTGCCAACGTTCGACCTTGCCGCAGGTCTGGGGATGATAGGGCGTCGAGTGCTTGTAGAGCACGTGACGCTCTAAGAGATCGCTCTCGAAACCGGCACGGCCGTTGCGGCTCCGGGCGTTGTAGATCGCCCCGTTGTCGCTCAACACGCTCGCGGGGGTGTCGTAGAGCGCGCAGGTTCTTGCAAAGACCCGGCGCACGTCGTTGCCCTTCACGGTCCAAAAGACGTCGCAGGCGAGCACGCGACGCGAGTAGTCGTCCAAGAACGTCAGGATCTCGATCTCGGTGCCGTCGCTGAAGTGCCAGTGCGTCATGTCGGTCTGCCAGCACTCGTTGGGCAGACTGGCCTCGAAGCGGATGTAGGAGGCGCGCGGACGCTTTCGTGGTTCGGGGGTGATGAACCCGCGTCGCCGCAGTAGTCGGTAGATCGAGGCGACCGACGGTGGCGCGAAGCCGGCCTCGGTGAGGTGCCAGTGGATCGTCTCGGCGCCGGCGTCAGATCCGAAGTCCAAAAGCTCTTTTCGCATCGTGACGACGCGCTCTTCCATGACGAGCGACATCGAGCGGGGATTGGACTTGGGTCGCTTGGACTTCGGCACCAGCGCCTCCGCGCCACCTTCGCGGTAGCGCCGCACCAGCTCGGCCACCCAGGACTTCGAGACGCCGTAACGCTGAGCGGTCACGCGGATCGATCGACCCTCCAGAACCACCGAATCGACGACCATCTGTGGCAAAACCATGGAAACACCCCCTAAAGGAAGTGTCCACTATGTCTCGACACATGCTGTCCACTATCTATTGCAGTGACACACTGCCGGGGGCACTTTTAATCACTCGTGGTTGTTGCGTCGAAGACTTTCCAATACCCCTCGGACACCACGTCGACAGTGCCGCCGGACACCTTGATGGCGGTCTCGTCATCAATCGCGTACGTCGGGACGGGCTTATCGGCCGCCCACTTCTCGACATTCGCAATTGTGTGGTCCGCGAAGTTCGGCTCGGGATTGCCAACGTGCACCCACATCGTGAAGTCGACGAGCCCCAACGCTCTGTCGTCCAGAAGCATCATGTCGTTGCCTGGTGGGACGAACCGTCGATTCCACTCGGCGTCGCAGTTGTAGGGCGTCGTCACGATGCTCCCAGCACTCACCCCCACGTAGACCAAGTTCTCCAGCGACGGCAACAGGTCGGCGAGACCGGACTGGCGCATCCAATGGCACAGGTACGAAACATTCCCGCCCCAAACGAGAAGCGCGTCGGTCTCTTGGAGGGTCGGGACCCAACTCTCTCGTTGGATACTCGGCAGCGCCGTGAGTTCCAACACGCCCAACGACTTCCAACCCAGATTGCACAGCGGGCTCTTCGCTGCGCCCTTGAGTGCCTCCACCGCCATCCGACCGCCGCCCGGGTAGGGGTAGATCGCGGTGGGGACGAAGAGTGCACTGCATTCGGCAATCGGCTTGCCGAGTAAATCGACGAGCGCTCCATTGATGCTTGGGTTGCTGATGCCTGAGGAGGTGAGGAGGAGATCCATTGTCGGCCTTGTCAGTCGTGAAGGACGCAAAGGTTACCAGAGCAACTTTTTCAATGAGTCGTGTGTGACCGTGCCCGTCTGTTGTAGATCACTACGTTGCGAAGGTGAATACTGCCGAGTGCACGTTCGTGAGGAGGGCCAACCTGTTCAGGCCGCGAAACAGCCGGTCTTGGGAGAGCTGGTGCCATCCGAACCGTGCGACGAGGCACCTCTCGCCGGAACGACGCTCAACTGTGTTCCGTTCCAGGTGATTGTGTAGTAGGGCGCACTCTCGGGCCAGACCTGCAGGTAGGGCCCGCCGTTGGTCGCGGCCGTTGCCCACTCGGTCCCGGCTGCGGGCGAAGACCCATTGAGAGTGCGATAGTCGCCAAGTGCCGTTTCGATAGCCGCGTAGTTCAGTTGACAGGACGAGACGGCGGCCACCTGGGCGTCGCTCGCCGGCGTCGCGGGCGCCGTAGTGGTTGCGCCGGGAATCGTGGTCTCACCGGGAGTCGTGGTGGCGGTGACGGTGCCCGACGGTGTGCCGCCCAGGGCGTTGAACATGATCACGGTCATCACGCCCAAGATGAGCACGGTGATTAGCGTCGCGAGTAACGCGACACCATGCTCACGTCGAGAGTCGCGATCTGTGCCACGACTGAGTCTTTTGACGTCCATGGGGGCTAATAGTAACGGCGACGGAACAAGGCTTGGGAGAGTGAAAGTGCAAATCACAACGGCCTCACAATCGCCGGCGCCGTCACGAGCACGAGATATAGGAGAGGGTGAGGTCGGCTACTCGCCTCTCGCCGTTGGACTCCATTTGCGAACCAGTATCGAGATGAGCGCCATGAGGACAAGCGCGAGCAGACTGGGCACAACGTAGTTCGACGGTGACGCCGATGAGGCAGCGACCGCGGAGGACAGTTCGATGGTGCTCAGTCGGGCGGGGTCGGCCACGCAGCGCACCTTGGTCCCGACTTTCGACAGCGTCGTCTTAGATCCAATGACCTCGTGATAGGTCACGCCGTTGACGCGGTAGGCGCCTCGACACGTGTATCCCGCGCCGTTGCTGCCGCTGCCACCGATGTTCCCGACACAGTTCGCGACTGTCACCACGACCGGTATGCCGTGAGACCGTAGGCGATTGATACGGGCGTTGTCGTTGACGGCGGACACGAAGCTGACGGTCACGATGACAGTGAGGACGGCGATCAAGAGCGCCCCCGCGATGAGCCAGAACCGGCGACCGATCGGTTGGGCCGTGGGTCCGCGCAGTGCCGACACGTCATGAGGGTCAAGAGGGTCGGTCATGGTCACCCATTTCTAGCAACCGGTTCCCAGATCGGCTTCCTCTATTCCGCGCGCAAGAGTATGGCCGGTGAGGTTCTCGCGGCGATTCGAGCCGGGAGCGCGGCGATCACGTTGGCCATCACGAGCGCCACTCCGGCGATGATCAGCAAGGTGACCGTCGGCACGGTGACGCGCGGGACGGCATAAAGCGAATCTGCGAAGAGGAACCACAGGGAGCGACCGACCAAGATACCGACCGGGAGCCCCACCAGTGCTCCCAAGCCCACGGCGATCGTCGACTGCACGGCGATCGTGGCCACGACCTGGCGGCGCGAGAATCCGAGCGCCTTGAGGAGCGCGATGTCTCGGCGGCGTCGTCGCACCGAGGACAGCAACGTCAGACCGAGGGCGACGAGCGCCCCACCGGAGAGGACCGCACCTAGTTCAATCGGTGTGTCGCCGAGCGAGCGATAATCGACGATCTCCGCAGGACGTTCAACACTCTGAATGAGGTTGTTCGGCGCGGTGCTCGGCCCGCCCGGTCCTCCACCGGCGGCGACGACGGCGCGTTGAATGGACTTCTCTCCCGTCGCGGCGCTGACGCCGCGTCGGTATCGAATGAGGATGGCGTTGGGTCCGGGCGGAAGGTCGAAGACGTCTCGTTCGAATAGCGGGATCAAGGTGTAGTTCAAGACCGCGCCGACTCCCATCTCGAGGTGCGAACTCCCGGACTGTCCGTACGCGGGCATCGTCATCGTCCCCACGATCTGGAGCGTCGTGGGCTTCGTCCGGCCGCTCGAGACTGTGACCATGTCACCAACGGACTTGTGGAGATGTTGGAGCGTCGACGTTCCAAGTACGACCTGACCGGAAGTATCGAGGCCGTGTCCCGTCAGCAATGGTGGCTGGATCTTCGCTCCCGGAACCTCGCCCATGACGGGTACCGGCTGACCGTCGATCCGCAGGGTGGCGAAATAGGCGTCGGACGTGACGGCGATGTCAGGGTCTTTGGCGAGTGGCGCGTCGATCGCCTTGGGCAGGTCGCCCACGCCGCCACCGCCGTTCAGCGCCGCGCTCCAATTCCACCCGTAGAGCGTCGGGGTCGACACGAGCGTCCGCAGGCTGGTCGCGAAGGTCGTCGTGGCGCCCACGATGATCAAGGCGATCGCCGCGCCGAATATCGCCGAACGCATCGGCACCGAACGACGCCCGCCTCCGGTCTCGAGGGCGAAGCCGACACCGGTCACCGCCGTGACGGGCAGTCCCGCGCTGCCGGCCACGCGCGTCGGGCTGAGGTTGCTGCGACTGAGGGGACGGATGGTCCTCTTCGCGCGGTGGGGTTGGCTTCGGTACGCGATGGCGAATGCGAGGACGCTCAGCGTTATCACGAACAGCGCGAATCCGGTTCCGAGGACCGTCCAATCGACGTTGACGCTGATACCCAGATAGGGGCGGATCGGCCCGATCGGTGCCAGCGGTGACAGCGCGATGGCGACGCCAACCGCCAGGATCGATCCCGTGAAAATCGCGAGTAGCGCTCCGACCATCGCGTCCACCAACGTCGTCTCGGGGTCGGCGCCCATGGCGCGAAGGATCCTGGAATCGCTGGAGCTCAGTCGAACGATTCGCGCGATCAACTGCGCGGCGATTACGAGTGCGGCCAGCGCCGTGAGCACTCCGAAAACGCCGAGGGCCAGCGCTTCGGGAGTGATCGAGCGTGCGACACGGTTCTCCACACTGATTTCGGTTTGGGGTGGTATGCCCACTTGCGGGAAGAGGCGCTCGAACTCCTTTTGAACCTGGGCGTCGTTGCGATTCCCGCCGCTGACCTTCATTCCGACAAAGGTGTCGTTCGCACAGCACGTCAAGTAGTGGCGTGTCAACGCGGGGGTGAAGACGACGAGTGACAGATCGACATTGTCGACCTGGTCCTGCACGAGGTTCGTCGGCGCGATCGCTCCGGTTCCCACCAGTCGAGCCTTGAACTTCCCGGCGGTCTTCGGGCCGCTGAGACCGGCCGCGACGCCGGCCTTGTTGGTGTAGTACGCGAAGGTCACGGTTTCGTCGAGGTGCCATCCGAATTGGCGAACCGTTCCCGAATCGGCCACGAACTCATTCGCTCGATGAGGGTTCGGTAGTCGGCCCTTCGTGATGATCAGTCGATCCTTTGTCAGGTCGAGACCGCTGAGACTGCCGTCCGGGGAGAATCCACTGTCGCCGGGCAGCGTCTGTCCGTGGGGCCCCAGGGGAAAGGCGTTCAGGCCGACGAGCGGCTCGACCCCTGCCACGTGCGCGAGACGTCGCACCTTCTCGATGTTCGACGCGCTGTAACCAGTGTTGAATCCCGCTTGGGGGTTATAGACCTGGATGGCCGCGTAAAGCTGGGGCGTCTCACTGCGGTCGAGCAGCGTGGTGAAAGACGTCTCGGTCCTTCGAGCGCCGGCGACGGTCGCCATCGCCGCGCCGCCGAGCAACGCGATGAAGAGGGCGAGCGACACGTAGCTGACCCATCGATGGCGCCACGTCGCACGGAATCGGTACCCGCCGATCCGGTAGGGACTCGACCTCACACTCGGGCCTCACTCACGTTGAAAGTTCCCACAGACCCCCAGGACGTCGATCCAAACTCCGTTCCCTAAGAGTCTCGTGGCGACGCCGCGGCGTCACAAGGTTGTTTACCGAAGGACTCGGGTGGTGGCTACACCCCTCCGGAGTGGGTGGCTAACGCCGTTCGTCGTCCACCAGCGACAGGGGCTCAGTGGTCGCTGGGAATTGATCGAACGTCGGAGGTACATTGGCGCAGTGTCCACACTCGAAGAGCAGGCCTCGGCCTATCAGGCATCACATACGAGAATCGACGAACTCGTTCGTCGCCTCAGCGACGAACAGTTGGCGACCGTCGTGACGTGCTGTCCCCTGTGGAACGTCAAGGACCTCATCGGTCATCTCACCGGTGTCCTCGAGGACCGACGGAACGGCAATATGCCGACCGGATCGTTCAACGAATGGACCGCCGCGCAAGTCGCGCGTCACCGTGATGAGTCGATCGAGTCGATCCTCAATACCTGGAATGAGGTGTCGGCCCAGAGTGTCGACGCACCGCCTTCGATGGCCTCGCTGTCATTCGACGCCGTGACCCACGAGTTCGACCTCTATCAGGCGCTCGGCATCGCTGGCGACCGGTCCACGGCCTCCGTGCGCGTCGGTGCCGATCGGGCGCTCGCACGAATGAGCTCCATGCTCACCGAAGGCTCCGCTCCCGGCGTGCTCGTGACGACCGAGGACGGGACGAACCTCGCCGAAGGCGTGGGAGAGCCGCTCGCGCTCGAGACGTCGCGGTACGCCTTCATGAGGATGACCACCGGTCGTATGAGCCGTTCCCAAGCCGAAGGGTTGGGCTGGGACAGCGACCCGGCGCTGGTCCTCGATTCGCTCTACAGCGACGGCTTCTTCGTCCCGCAGCCCGTCGACGTGGTCGAGGTCGACGGGTTCTAAATCGGCGTTGACGTCGTCTTGAAGTTGGGCTGGCGCTTCTCGATGAAGGCCGCGATCGACTCCTGCGCGTCGGGCAGGAGGCTCGCGGCGGCCATCACGTCGGTGGCGTAGACGTACGCGTCGCTCTGGCTCATCGACATCTGCTCGTAGAACGCCCGCTTGCCGATTCCCTTCGAGGTCGCACTGCCGCGTGTGGCGCGACGTAAGAGACGGGCGGTGGCGTCGTCGAGCTCGTTCATCGGCACCACGAGGTTGACCAGTCCCCACGCTTCCGCCGTTCGGGCGTCGATCGCGTCGCCGCTCATCGCCATCTCGAGGGCGCGCTTGCGACCGATGGAGCGACCGACGGCCACCATCGGCGTCGTGCAAAAGAGACCGCCCTTGCCGCCCGGCGTGCAGAACGTCGCTTCCTCGGCGGCGACCGCGAGGTCGGCCGTCGCGACCAACTGGCAACCGCCGCCGGTCGCGAGGGCGTGCACCCGAGCCACGACCGGCTGGGGGATTGATTGGATCGTCTGCATCAGGTTCGTGCAGACTCCAAAGAGGTGGCGAACGGAGTCGAGGTCTTGATCGGCCATCTCCGCGAAGTCGTGCCCGGCGCTGAACAGTCGGCCCTTGGCCGCGAGGATCACTCCCGTCGCGTCGCTCTCCCCGACGTCGATGAACGCCTGAGTCAACTCTTCCATCAGCGCCAGGGTGAGGACGTTCAGACGTTCAGGGTGATTCAACCAGATCGTGGTGGTGTCGCGCTGTCGCTCGCTCAGGACGAACTGGAAAGACTGTGACACGATGCATCCCTTCCCATCAACGACTCCGAGCCTAATTCGGCTGGATCACGATTGACCCAAGCGACGATGCCAGCTCTACTGAGCGCAACACCTAACCGTCGACGGGAGTGTCATCCGTCGAACTGTGCTCGCCCAAATAGTTGTCGATGAGGGAGAGGAGTAATTTCAGGTCGAGCGGTTTGGTGAGGTACTCGTTGGCCCCCGCGTCGCGGAAGCGTCGCACCTGACCCGGCGTCGCGTCCGCTGACAGGACCACGATCGGGATGTTCGCGGTCGCCGCGTCGAGGCGCAGACGCTCGAGGACGTCGAAGCCATTGATGTCGGGCAGATGCACATCGAGCAGGATCAGGTCGGGGTGCCGGGTCTGGGCGATGCCGATGCCCGGGCTGCCCTGAACGGACGTCAACAGTTGGATGTCGGGACGCTGGAGCAAGAGACGTTCGACCAACTGCACGTTGTAGAGATTGTCTTCGATGTAAAGGATCGTTGACATGAGTCGCTTATCCTCCTCTCAGTCGTCACGCGTCATACTAGTGAGGCCTCCGGGGAGATATCGGCGAGCGGAAGCTCGAACCAGAACGTCGAGCCTTCGTCGACGACGGTCTCGAAGCCCAAAGTGCCACCCATGGCCTCGATGAGGGTCTTGGACAACGTCAGTCCGAGTCCGGTGCCTTCGATCCCGCGCGTCTCCGCGTCCAGTCGATCGAACGCCGTGAAGAGTCGCTCACGCAGATCCGGAGCAATTCCAAAACCGGTGTCCGAGACCGAGAACCGTACGCGGCCCGACCGCTTCTCGCAGTGCAGCGTCACGCTGCCGTGACTGCGGTTGTACTTAATCGCGTTGGACAACAGGTTCAAGACGACCTGCTTAAGTCGAAGGTGGTCGGCCACCACCGGGTAGTCGAATGAGTCGCTGTAGCTGATGCCGACGTCCCGTTCGCTCGCCTGCGGACCGATGATGTCGAGGCATTCGGTCACGAGCTCGTGGAGCAGCACCGGTTCGGGTGAGAGCCCGATATTTCCCGATTCGACGCGCGAGATGTCCAGTACCTCGTTGATCAAGGTCAACAGATGTTGACCCGACTTGAACACGTGGTCGACGAGTTCCAGGTCCTCCTTCGACTTGAGTTCCATTTGAAGGATCTGCGCGAAGCCGAGCACCGAGTTGAGCGGTGTCCGCAGTTCGTGACTCATGCGCGACATGAATTCGCTCTTGGCGGCGTTGGCGCGCTCGGCCTCTTCCTTCGCGGCTGCCAGGGCCTCTTCGAAGGTGACCGAATCGGTTACGTCCCTTGACACGAGCACCGCGCGAGGTGTCTGACCGTCCTCGTCATTCAGCATTCGACCGCGAGTCTCGATGATGAGCCAGCGTCCATCGGCGTGGCGAGCCCGAAAGCGGTAGCTCACCAACTCATCGCTCGCTCGGGCGAACATCCGTTTCAGTTCGCCGGTGATCCTCGGCTGGTCGTCCGGGTGCACGACCGTCAACGAGCTGCGCCCCATTCGCTCTTCCTTTGGAAAGCCATAGATTCGGGCAGTTCCCGGACTCGCTTCGATGATCATGAGGTCTTCGTCGATGACCACGATCGAGTCCGGCGCGGCGTCGAGGATCGCCTGGGTCTTGGCGAAGCTTCGGGCGAGCGCTGCCTCCCAGGCGACTGAGGCCGAGACGTCTCGAGAGATGAAGACCAACCGCGTCGGTGGCCCTACGGAATCGCGAATGGTTCTTCCTCGGACTTCGATCGTCACCAGCCGACCGTCGACGTGGTTCAACCGAGCGCGAAAGGCTACCGCGCCGTTGTTCTCGAACGCGGAGGCAAACGCATTCAGTACGTGGTCGCGGTCATCGGGGTGAATCAATTCGGTCGCGTTGCGCCCGATTCGGTCTTGGGCCTCGACGCCGTGGAGGCTTTGCGTGCCGGGGTTGGCTTCGAGGATCGTGAAGTCTCGATCAATGACGATGATCGAGTCGATCGCGGCGTCGAGAATCGCTCGGGTGGTCTCTCGACTCTCGGCCAACTGCGCTTCGACCGCGATGGTTTCGGTGAGGTCACGGACGTTGAACACGGCTTGAGCCACCGGACCGTCCTTGACGTGCAGCGCGTGACCTCGAGCCTCGACGATCATCCAATGACCGTCGGCGTGTTGGGCGCGGTAACGAACACTCACAATCTCGTCGGGACTCTCGTCAAACACTCGCTTGAGGGCGAGTTCCACGGCCGGCTGGTCGTCGGGATGCATCAACGCGAAGACGCTGGCACCGGAGGCCGCGTCGTCGTCGTAGCCGAAGAAATTCTGCCCGCGCGGGCTGTTCTGGGCGATCACCAGATCGCGGTCGATGATGACGATGAGGTCGGCCGCCGCCGCGAAGATGGCCTTCGTCATCTCCACGTTCGCCTCTAGTACTGCGATGCTCTCTTTACGGGCGGTCACGTCACGACCTGTCGCGTAGATCAGTTTCCCGCGTCGCTGGGACGTCCACTCGATCCAACGGTATGACCCATCGCGGCACCGGAGTCGATTCTCGAATCCGGCGCGAGTGGATGACACCTCGTCCCACTCGGCGACGCCCTCGGCCAACGTGCGTTCGACGTCCTCGGGATGGACGAAGTCGACGATGGGCCGATCGGCCAGGTCCTCGGGACTCCAGCCGAGCACCCTCTCCCACGACGGGTTCGTCAGTCCAAATTTTCCGCCGACCTCGTAGACCGAAAGCAGGTCGACGGAGTTGCGGAAGTACTCGCTCAGATCGGGGCTCGGCATCGGCTTTCTACGGGACATCGTTCGTCGCCATTCCGCCAGCTGGCTCCAATCGTTTGCCGAAGCGCATTCGGGGCAGGTGGTGTAACGCCCCGAACTCAATCATTGTGGGCCACACGTCACAAACTATCGGTTCGCGTCACAAAAAGGCTTCTATTGGCGCACAAGCTTCGCCTAACTCAAGTCGACGACACGAGTTCGCTTCCTTCATCGTTGTGGTCATCGTGCGGAGTTGCCCAACGGGTGGCCAACGGACAAGAGGCCGGTCCGCCGTAGCGGACCGGCCTCTTGTCCGAAACGATTGCGTGAAGCGTCACTGACTCTCGGTGGCGATCAGAACCGACTGAGTTGACGACGAAGTGTTCCAGTGCAACTGGACTCGTAGGTGAAGTCGCTGCGTCAAGTACTTCTCGGCGACTTGCGCGCGCTTGCGGGCGAGTGCGGCGTTTCCCTTGGCGTAGCCGGTGATCGAGACCACGGAGTGGACCGTCAGCTTGCGAATGAGGACGACGATCTGATTTCGGGCTCCGCCAGTTAGC
>Ga0187855_10002737_pt1 | contig 13228 bp, 9 predicted proteins | sample June2016WEW_8_10_2_FD_132969 | JGI IMG/M metagenome (GOLD analysis project Ga0187855, IMG submission 132969) | Peatland microbial communities from SPRUCE experiment site at the Marcell Experimental Forest, Minnesota, USA - June2016WEW_8_10 | ecosystem: Environmental > Terrestrial > Soil >...
ACATTTCTTTCGGGCTTCGGCCTAGCCGGCTCGACCGGTCCGGTTACCGGCTTTAGGAGTGTCCTCAATGCGCTGGGCCTGCTGGTAAATCCCGATGGCTCGAACGCCGCTGCCGTCGGGCTGAGCCTGTTCTTCGTGGTCGGCAGCCTGGTTCAGATTGTGGGCATTCTATTCTCGAAGCCGCTGGCGGACCGTTTCGGCAACAAGGCAGTCTTCATCACCGGCATGTTCGTGACGATGGTTGCCACATTCCTGGTCTTCTTCGTCGATCCGGCCGGTATCCGCCTGATGTTCGCGTTGAGCATCCTGTGGGCGATCGGATGGGGTCCCACTGTTCCGCTCCTTTGGGTGATGATCGCCGATGTCGCCGACTACTCCGAATGGCAGACTTCGCGCCGCGCCACCGGATTCATGTTTGCCGGCGTCCTGTTCGCTCTGAAGGCGGGACTCAGCCTGGGCGGCGCATTGAGCGCCTGGGTAATCGATGCATTTGGGTACGTCCCGAATGCGGTACAAACAGAGCGGGCGCTGCTTGGGATTCGCCTCGGCGCGAGCGTGTATCCGGCCATCCTGATGGCACTCTGCCTGATCTGCCTGGCGAGCTACAAGATCGGGAAGAAACTCAATATCCAGATTCACGAAGAGCTCGCCGAGCGGCGGAAGAAGTTCGCCCCCGCGTAGCGGCAACGGAGATTCGATTTATGAGACGGCCTCTTCCTCTGGTCCTTACGAGCGCACTCTGCGGGATAACCACCGCAGCAGCGGCCCCAGCGGGCGCTTTTGCGACACACAGCTACCGCAACCTCTTCCTGGAAGCCGGGCATCCTCAGAAAGAGATTTCGGCGAAGATACAAGCCGCGTTCCAGCAGTTGTTCCACGGCGACCCGGAAACGCAGACGGTTTATTACTTGTCCGGCCAGAACGCCAACGGACCGCTGGCCTACCTCAGCGACATCCACAATCACGATGTGCGCTCGGAAGGTATGTCGTACGGGATGATGATCGCGGTCCAGATGGACAAAAAAGCCGAGTTCGACGCGCTGTGGAACTGGTCGAAAACTTACATGTATCAATCGTCGCCGGCGCATCCTTCGTACGGTTTCTTTTCGTGGTCGATGAAGGTTGACGGCACGCCGAACAGCGAGTCGCCGGCTCCCGACGGTGAGGAATACTGGGCCATGGCGCTGTATTTCGCCTCCGGCCGATGGGGCAACGGCAAGGGCATCTACGACTATCGCGGGGAAGCCGGCCGGCTGCTGGACAGCATGAAGAACCGGAAAATTATCGACGGCCCAACCAACAATGGCGCGGAGACAGGAGGCCCGGAATTTCACCCCGAACACAAGATGGTTCGTTTCACTCCGAATCTCCGGCGGCCCGACCACACAGATCCCTCTTACCACCTGCCGGCGTTCTATGAACTCTGGGCGCGTTTGGGTCCCGAAGCCGACCGGCCGTTTTGGGCGGCAGCGGCCCAAGTCAGCCGTGATTATTTCCAGAAAGTCACCAACCCGCTGACGGCACTCGCGCCGAATTACGCCAACTACGACGGCACGCTGGTGCCCGGCCCCGGAGGGAAGAACGAAAACTTCGGAGCGGACGCCTGGCGCACAGCGGCAAACTGGTCGGTGGACTGGTCCTGGTGGGCCGCTGACCCGCGAGAGCGGGAGTTGAGCGATAAGATCCAGACCTTTTTCGAATCGCAGGGCATGGATGCATATGGGAACGCGTACACGCTGGACGGTAAACCGCTGGGCGGCTCGCACTCTACCGCACTCGTTGCGGCGAATGCAGTAGCGAGCCTCGCGGCCACGAACCGCGAGCCTGCCGCCAAGTTTGTCGAAGCGCTGTGGAAGGCCGAAATACCGTCCGGCCAATATCGATACTATGACGGCATGTGGTACCTCATGGGCCTGCTGCATTGTAGTGGGGAGTTCCGGATTTGGCCGCCGAAGTAGCCTTAGATAGAACGGACGGCGTGCTGGTTCAGAAATCGGAAGACGTCTGGAGCCCAGACGGCGGATCCAAAATAGCCAAAGGCATGGCTGTGAAGAGGAGTCGCCATTTGGGCGCAACCAATTCGCGCACACTCCAAACGTGACCGATCAGATCCGAACTATTTAGTTTTACCTGTCACCATCCAATGCGATAGACTTGGGCGAGTTTTCTATGCTTGACGACTTCTTTCTTTGGCTGGTCAACAGTCCGTTGTCCCATGCGATGAACGCTGCCGAATGGGTCTTCCCCACCGTTCAAAGCCTGCATTTTATCGGCTTCGCGATGTCAATTGGCACGATTGCAATTGTCGATTTTCGGGTACTCGGCTTGGGCGGGTCCCGCTTCAAGGCCGCCGGGCTGTCTGCTGATCTCACGCGTTGGACGCGCGCCGGCATCGCGATCATGCTCGTCACCGGGTTCCTGATGTTTTCGACAGACGCCGTCGGGTATCACAACAACCCAGCCTTTCAGTTCAAGATGGCATGTCTCGGCGGGGCGATTCTGTTTCATTTCACGCTGCATCGAAAGGCCGTGAGTGCGGCGGTACCGCGGATAGCAGCGAAACTCGCGGCGGTGACGTCGCTGTTGCTCTGGACCGCCGTCGTCGCCGGTGGCCGTATGATCTCGTTTATCTAGGCGCTCCATGACGATCCCATCGATGCTCGAATGGATTCAGGGGACGGCGTTGAGCGTCGCGATCCGCGAGGGCGGTCTTCCCTACCCAATCATCGGCGGTGTGCATCTGTTATCCATTGCGTGGTTCGGGGGCATGCTGCTGGTGACCGACCTCCGCCTCTTAGGCTGGGCGATGAAGACAAGCACAGTCAGCGACGTCTGGGCAATGGTAACGCCATGGAAGCGCATAGGCTTTGTCGTCGTAGTCGTGACCGGGTTACTGTTGACATGGGCGGAACCGATCCGTCTTTACGAAAGTCCGTCGTTTTGGGTCAAGATGGTACTTTTTGCTTTGATTGGAGTCCATGCGCTGGTTTTTCGCCGAAGCGTCTACGAGCATCCCGAAAAGCTGGACGCAGGTATAACGCCGCAGGCAAGACTCGCGGCGGCGATTTCCCTAGTCCTTTGGGCTGGAATCATCTTGGCTGGCCGCCTTATCGCCTTCGATGCTTCCTTCGATCAGTAAGGATTACTACGCCGGGCCAGGATCTCGTTAGCGCTCCAACTTTTAGCGCATCACCCAGTGTTGGCTAGCTCGCCGATTTCCGCTAATCTTACAGGCAATGAGAATTGCGAAATGGCTCGGCGCGGTGCTGATATGCGGCGTCCTTCCTCGTTGTCAGACGGCCGGCGCACAAGACTTGCAGGCGACTGGAAAATCCATCGGCACAGTGACCACCCGGGGAAACCTCATCGTGATGACGCTGGACGAAAATGCTTTAGGAAAAGTGAACCTGTTCGACCTCGCTCACCGCACCCTGCGGTTTACGCCCGATGGTCCGGGATATCGCATCGCTAACCTGCCGGTGGAATGGGACTCGGATTTCGGAACGGAAATGCAGACGACACAAGTCACGCTGCACAATTTCCAGTTTCCTTTTTCGGAGCAGAACTGGGATGCGTTTTCGGTAGGCGCCACCGGCTCGATCCGTTTCGGGGCTGCAGCGGGCGGACGAGGCGGCAGGGACGGCGGCATTTCCATCGGACGATTTGACCGTTTGTATTACGCCGCGCACAACCTGATCGACACCGTGCCGGCCATCTGCGTTTTCTTCAAGCCGCGAATGAACGGCAAGCGCTACGTAAAGGAGCTGGCGGACCGAGTCGTGATCACGTGGAGCTTGAGCGAACCCACCGGCAACATCCAGGACTTCACATGGACGCCCACCGTTAACCGCTTCCAGGCGGTCCTGCGCAAAGACGGATCGGTGGATCTTTCCTATGACGAGATGGCGGCCAAGGACGCCATCGTGGGATTGTACCCGACAATTGACGGCAGGCCACAACAGGAACTCGCCACGCTTCGCGGTGAAGAGCATCCCAATATCCCCGCGCATCTGGACCTGACGAGCGTGAAGCTCACGGTGACCGGCGGAGTGCTGCTGAAGACCACGCTCGAAACCAGGGGCCCTGTTCTCCCGGAAGGCGGACCGGACCTGGTGGGCGTGACTTACCGCATCGTATTCGGCCAGCCGGACGCTGCATGGACCGTGCGCGGTGTGGCTCCATCGGATGAAGCGGGACCGCGCTCGCGGTATATGGCGGCCGGGCCGGGAGTGGCTCAGCGGGTCAAGGTCGACAAGAACACAATCGTGGCGCAAGGAATCCTGCCGCCCAGATTGAATCCGGGGACGAAGATTTCGGTGTACGCGGAGACGGAGGCGCCCGGAAAGCCGAACATCCCTACAGTGCGGATGCAAGCGAAAGCGATCACGCTGGCGGACGTTCGCAACCCGGAGCTTCACTTCTCGACGGTGAAGCGCGAGGATGGACCCTACGCGATCGCCTTCGAATCGTTCCACTACCTGACCACGCCGAAGATGCGCGACCTGGCCTGTACGGTGATCAAAAGCCTCGGCGACAAGTTCGACTTCCTCACGTATTACTCGGACTTCCGCATCGACAACCAGGAAGCTGGAACCCCGAGCGACGGCCCCCTCGGCGGCAAGATGACCGGCAAGGTGACCGGCATCGGACAGGTGGAGTCGGGTCTGGAAACCTACTGCACCGCGGGCCGCTTCCAGTGGGAATTTATCCAACCCGTCTACGCCGGCTCGATCCAGGCGCAAGCGCAGCCGCCGACGGGCCTCGCCGATACCAACCCGCACAATATCGGCGCCTACGCCAGGCAGCTTGGCGAGCGGTCGACGGATGGCAAGATGCTGGATTACAACTACGCGATGTCGCAAGTGGGCCACGAGATGGGGCATCGCTGGTCCGCATTCGTATCGGCGAAAGTGGGGAACGAAACCATCCACCTGGGCGATGGAGCCCACTGGGTGCAGGGCCTTCAGGCACAGGTAGCGTTTCCGTATCAGCGGCCGACCGAAGCGTCGGCAATGGGCGGCGGCGTGTGGCAGGACAACTTCGACGGAACGTTCACGCAGTTGGACGATAACTACTATGTGCCGGCCACCGGGTGGTCGTACCTTGACCTGTACCTGATGGGACTGATCAGCGCGCAGGAAGTGCCGGATTTCTTCATCCTGCGAAGCCTGGTTCCAGCGGGGCGGGACCCGCAGGGACATCTTATATATGAAGCTAGCCGGACGAAGATAACCATCCAGGATGTGATTGCGGCGGAAGGGCCGCGGTTGCCGGACGTCTATCATTCGCAGCGGGCATTCAATACCGGGATGGTAGTGATGGTGGAACACGGAAAGAAGCCCAGTAAGGAATTGATGGAGCGCGCGGACGGGATACGGCAGAAGTGGATAGATTATTGGTGGAGGACAACGGGCGGAAGGTCGACTATGACGACGAATCCACGGTGACCATGGCTCACGCTACCATGGCTCATGCGAAATAAAGCAGCGGCACTCACCCTGTTTTTCGGCATCCTCAGTGCCTCTTCCGCACCGGCCGCTAGTCCGACGAACGCCCCGCCGATCCCCATCAAAGTCGTAATCGTGACGATGTTCGAAGTCGGCTACGACACGGGCGACCGCCCCGGCGAGCTGCAGTATTGGGTGGAACGCAATCATCTCGACACCATCCTTCCGTTTCCCCAGGCCTACCACCACCTGCGCATGAATCGCGACGGAGTCCTCGCCGTACTCACTGGCATGGGGACAGCCAAGGCCGCCGGCAGTATCATGGCCCTCGGACTCGACCCGCGCTTCGATCTGCGCAAGGCCTACTGGATCGTCGCGGGCATCGCCGGCGTCAATCCCGCGGATGCATCGCTCGGTTCAGCCGCGTGGGCCGAATGGGTGGTGGACGGCGACCTGGCCTACGAAATCGACGGCCGCGAGATCCCCGCCGATTGGTCCACCGGCTTCGTGCCGCTCGGCAAGTCCAAGCCTTATGAACCTCCGCGCACCGAAGATCGAGGTGAAATGTATCATCTTAATGCCGCGCTCACCGATTGGGCCTTCCATCTCACCGAGCACGTGGAACTTTCCGATACCCCCGAAATGCAGAACGACCGCGCCCGGTACGCTTCCGCCAACGCTCGGCGCCCTCCCTTCGTGCTGAAAGGCGACACCATATCATCGAGTACATTTTTCAGCGGCGTCAAGATGAGCGAATGGGCCAACCAGTGGGTCAAGTATCACACCGGAGGCCAAGGCAACTACGTCACCACCGGAATGGAGGACACCGGTACTCTCTCTTCGCTCCAGATGCTGGCCAAAGCCGGTCTCGTGGATTGGAATCGCATCCTGGTGCTGCGTACCGCGAGCGATTTCGATCAACCTCCGCCCGGCATGAGCGCGGCGGAAAATCTAGCCCGCAACTCCGGACGAAAATACTCGGGCTACCTGCCCGCACTCGAATCTGCCTGGCGCGTCGGCAACACCGTGGTCCAGGAAATCACCACCCACTGGAACAAATACAAGTAGGGCAGGATGCCATCCTGCGGCGGATTGCCAACCCGCGTTCAGTTGATCGGCCGAATCACCTCAGCAACAACTCCACCGATCGCATCCGTATCCATGTACGCATAACGCCCGGAACCCTTCTTGCCCGTTTCGCCCCACGCCCCGGATTGTCCAACAGCGTAGCCCAGCTTCTGATAATCGGCGATCGATTTTTCCAAATCGTCAACCGGCACGCCCAGATGCTGGACCCCCTCGCCGTGTTCCTTCAGGTAATCCGCGTAAAGATTGGGAGGCTCAGCCGGCGGAATGATCCATTCGTAAGTGAACTGCGTGTGCCTCTGCCAGCAAACATCGAAGTCCAACCAAAGAGGCTTGCCGTGATAGCGGGAGTCTTCGCGAGGACTGGCGTGCGATTTAGGCATGGCCGGAAAACCGAGCTTCTGCCAAAACGCCGAGGGCCCTTCGCTCTCGCGGACCACAAAACCGAAGTGCGATATTTTTCCCGGCGGTCCGGCTGTAGGCGCGCCACCCGGCCAGTAGATCAAGCCCAGGACGTATTTCCCCTGACCCTCCGTATCGAAGTAAGTCAAGGTAACGGGGCCAGAATCGCTCTTCCTGATTATCTGTTCGAGCACACCTACGCCGAGCCCACGCAGGCGCTCAGTCTCTTTCGTCATGTCTTCCACGCTCGGCACTTCATGCACGATGGAGAAAATTCCATCCCCGTGACGCGCCAGGAATTCCGTGAACGCGTTATCGCCGCCGCCCGCGATTGGCTGCAGCATGTCCACCGTAAGATTGCCGAGGCTGCCTGTGGCGCTTCTGGCTTTGATGGATACAGCCTTGCCGCGGTACTGCCCTTCGAAGACGATCTCGCTATGCTCCTGGATGCCGGACAATCCGAGTTGCGCCCAGCCCTTCAGTGGCTGGTCCAGCGATTTCACCACCCATGTGACGCGATTCACTCGCTTATAGAAATCCGGAAGTTGGGCGAAGCAAGTGCAGGCCAGGACGGTGCACATAACCAAACAGCGTAGGAATCTCGAGTAGCGTACTCCGAGCATGCTTCTACCGATCATACATCCGGTGCCGCAATCTGCTTTGACCAAGCCGGCTAGGCCAAAACGCGGGCTTCGAGCGCGGCAACCGTGTCGCCACAGATTTCGCCTGGAGATCCGGCAGCCACAACTGAGACCAGCAGGCCAATATCGTTGTAAAACTGGATCAGGGGAGCGGTGCTGCGTTCGTAGGCTTCCATGCGTACAGTGATCGATTCAGGCCGGTCATCTTCGCGCTGAAATAACGTGCCTCCACAGCGATCGCACAGGCCCCGCTCTTTAGGAGGCTGTTGCGTGACATGGAACACCGCTTTGCACTTTTCGCAAGTGCGGCGACCGCTCAAACGCGCCACAATTTCGGGCAGGGGCAATTCATAGTTCACCACGGCGCTGAGCGAAAGGTATTGGCTTTCCATGTACGCTTTCAATGTCTCGGCCTGAGCCAATGTGCGCGGGAAACCGTCCAGGATGAAGCCCCCTCCGCAGTTGATACAAGCGCTCCGTTCGCGGACCATCTCCCACACCGTTGCATCCGGGACCAGCGCACCACGGCGCATGTATTCAATGGCGGCCTGCATCGCTGGTGTCTGCTCGCAGGACCCTCGGCTCCCCGCCGCGCGAAATACATCGCCGGTCGAAAGATGGCAAGCGCCCAGGCGGTCACCCAGCAACTCGGCCTGCGTACCTTTGCCAACGCCCGGCGCACCCAGCAGCACCAACCGCCACGGCGACTGCGTCTCGACGGGAGGCGCGGAGCACTCCGCCTGCGGACCCTGCAGCCATCGGGCCCGGTCATTCTTAGTTTGTTCGCTCACGATTTAAACTACCCCACCCATACCATACTGCCGAACATCTCAAAAGGCAATCATCCCTTGGTATTAGTCGTAACTCGCCGCTTCGCTGCGCGTTTGGATTTCGCCGGGCTCGCGATCTCCGCCATGTCGAGACCGAAAATGGAAAGGTCCTCACTTCCCAGCAGCTTGCCGGCGGATGGCGCACGTTTCGCTAGCGGCGTAGCGCTGCCGGCGCTCGCGATCAATTCCATTTCGTTCACTGCACGCAAGCGGAAAAGAAGCTCGGGTTGATGATCGAAGCGCGCGCCGATGCCATACAGAACCGCCGCTACATGCTTGCACATACCCGCCCAATCCGGGCAACTGCACGATATCTGGATCTCAGCCGGTGAAGGAAACAAGCCCTGGCTCTCACGGCAGATCCGCTCCATCACGCCCTTGGACAATCGTCCCTGTAGCAGCTCCACCAGCGAATCAATAGCGCCCGAACAGTCCTTGCAGATGGATTTCCAACGCGCTTTCGCGACCGGCGTGACCTTCAGCACCACCTCATATAAACTCGATCCGCTGACATAGGCATGGATCGCGCCGGGTGCAATCTGCAGATCCACCACCGATCCGTTGCGCACATAGGTCCGCCCGCGCGGCAGACGGTTGGCAAAATCGCTGTAGCGTTCCAGGTTCTGGCACCAAGCTTTGCCCCAGAACGTAGTGGCGATGGCGCGGCCTTCGATGTGGACCGGCGAAACGGCATGCCCCTGCTTCTTGCGCTTCTCCATCTCGCGCGCGGCTTTGTGCCGCCGCTCCGCAACCGAAACATAGGGCCTGAATCCCCAATCGTCGTACCTTGCCAATCACGTCTCCTTGAGCGCCTTATTCAGATCCAGCGCAACCAGCTTTAATAATTCGTCGTCCTTCAATTCCGTCAGCAGCAGGTCGGCCCCGCCCTCCAGTAAATCCTTCGAGAGTTGCTGCTTAGACTCGATGAGCTGATCGATTTTCTCTTCTACGGTACCGCGGCACACGAACTTATGCACCAGTACATTTTTTGTCTGTCCGATTCGGAAAGCTCGATCCGTGGCCTGGTTCTCCACCGCCGGGTTCCACCATCGGTCGAAATGCACCACGTGCGATGCGGCAGTCAGGTTTAGTCCCGAGCCTCCGGCCTTCAGCGACAGCACGAAAAAACCCACGCCTTCGTCTTCTTGAAAACGCCGCACCAGATCCTGACGCTTCTTCACTTCGGTTTCTCCGTGCAGCACCAGGCCGGCCCGTTTGAAAACCGAGCCGAGGAAATCGGCCAGCGGCGCGGTCACTTCGCGGAACTGGGTGAACACCAGCATCTTTTCTTGTTTTGCGGCCACCACTTCGGCGATCTCGCGCAAGCGCGCCCATTTGCCGCTGTCGGCTTCGGCCCAACCGCCGTCTCTCAGCCATTGCGAGGGATGGTTGCAAATTTGTTTGAAGCGCATCAGAAACGCGAGCACCAGCCCCTTGCGCTGGATGCCACTTGAATCCTCGATTTGTTCGGCTAACTCCTTCACCGCCTGCTGGTAGAGCGCGGCCTGTGGACGGCTGAGTGCGCAGAATGCCTTGATTTCGGTTTTGTCCGGCAGGTCGGCGATCACCGTTTTGTCCGTCTTCAGCCGCCGCAATATATAAGGACGCACCAGCTCGCGCAGCGGTCCATAAGAGCCGTTGGCGCGATCACCCAGGCGCTTGGCGAAACTGGTGAACTCCTTCGATGTTCCCAGCAATCCCGGATTGACGAAGTCGAAAATCGACCACAGATCGCCCAGCCGGTTCTCCACCGGAGTGCCGGTGAGCGCCAGTCTGGCTCGAGCTTTGAGCTTTTTGACGGTGCGGGTTTGTTTGGCATCCGGATTCTTGATGGCCTGCGCTTCGTCCAGCACGGCCAGCCGCCAGGGAATCTCGGCCATCCACGGAACGCGCAGCAGCGATCCGTAGCTGGTGATTACCAGATCAATGTCGCGCAGCCGTTCTGGTTCCATCGACTTCAGCTCAGCCGCCGGCAGAACCGACGGATGCGCGATCATCGCCCTCAACCCCGGTGCGAAGCGTTCGATTTCCGCCGCCCAATTGCCGAGCAGCGATGCCGGCGCGACTAGCAAGCTGGGATGCGGCTCGGCCTTTTCCTCGCGCTGGAGAACCAGCAGCAGCGAGAGCACTTGAATGGTCTTGCCCAATCCCATGTCGTCGGCGAGGCATGCTCCGAGACCAAGTTTCGTGAGGAGATAGAGCCAGCGCACCCCCACTTGCTGGTAGGGCCGCAGTACGCCCGCGAGCGCATTACCGGGATCGATTTGCGCCAACCCTTGCGGACTGCGTAGCGCATTCAAAGTTTCAGCCAGCCATGGCCCGGCCGTTACCTGCGCCCATTCGGGGTTGGCCGCGGCCTCCGTATCCGCGGCGTTCACATCCGCGCCGGCCAGCAATCGCATGGCTTCGCTGAATGCCAGCCCATTGTCCTTGGCGGTGCGTTCCACTTCACGGAAGCGCGCGATCATGCTTTCCAGATGCTCGCGGTCGATTTCCACCCACTTTCCGCGCACCAGCGCCAGGCCATCGGTCTTGGCCAGCAATTCGCGGATTTCCTCAGCTGTGAGCGTCTCACCGTCGAGCGTCACTTCCATCCGGAAATCGAGCAGCGCGTTTTGTCCCAGCCCCGCCGGCGCCTTGGTTCCTACAGTGCCGGTCACGCGTGGCCGCGGCGGGCGACTGCCTCTCCATGACGCAGGCGTCCGGACCACCACGCCCGCAGTTTCGAGCTGCAGGACATCGCCCAGAAGTTGCAAGGCTTCGCGCGGTGTCCAGCGGAGTGGATGAAAGATCTCGCCCGCATCCACCATTTCTTTCAGCCACGGACATGTTTCGGACGCGCGTTGCACGGGAACCAGCAGCGACAACAGGCGTTGCTTGTTCTTCGCGCCTGCATACTCACGCAACGCCTGGCCCAGCGGTAGATGCTGCGCCTTGGCCTGGGAGGAAAGCCGCGTGGTATACGTTGCGAGAAATGCGAACGGAGCGTCCGCATCCTTGCGATTCTCGGCAATGTTGAAATGTACCCGCCCCACCAGGTTCCAAGCCGGATTCCGGCGCTTCAGAAAATCCTGCACGCTGCATTTGGATTCGGACAACTCCAGGCGGAAGGCCGCGTCCAATTCGCGCCAAAGCGCTTCCAACACAGCGGCTGTCAGATACTCCGCGCCCAGCATCGGCGGGGCTCCGAACGCCATGCGCCCCAGTTCCTCATCGGGAGGAACGGCCATGTCATCGCTATCCTCGCGGGTGCAGAGAGTGGTGACGTAACGCGCAGCGAACTCGCGCCAATAGGAGAACACCGGCGGCAGCGTGGCCCCAACTTCATCCGCTCCCAGCGACAGAAGCCCGTGACCCGATCCGCGCTCGAAGGCGGGCTGCAGACGATCGCTGAGGGCGCCGTCCAGATTCGGCGCGTCGGGATCGTGAGTCAGAATCAGCCGGCCATGCGGAGTGAGGCTGAGGGAAAGCGAGGAAGGCTCCATGCCGCGAACCCTCAGGTTAACAGGACGTTGGTGGCTGCGTTTTGGTTGGCTCCGCCTCATGCCAACAGTTCGGCGGAGCCGCTGCTTTGCTCCAGCTCTTCATGGTCCGGTATTCGCACTTCCCCAACGTGACCGCGAAACCGGATTCTTCGCATCGGACCACTTTGCCAACCGAGACCAGTTGAAGCTGTACGGCTCCATCCAACAGCGCGGGCCAATCGATGCTTACTTCCATATGGGTACCCATTGGGACGTCGCACCGTGAGGCGATGAAGACGCCGTGGCTGCTCATGTTCTTGGTGTACCCAACACCGGCAAACATGTGTTTTTTGCAGAGTGTCCGGTAGCGGACTCTCAATTCAACGGCGTAGCGCACCTTGGCACGCCGCTCGAGCACCCCATCCGCGACGGGATGAAGCGCCGTAGTAAAACTCACCCCATGGGGACACCTCGCCTAGATGGCACTAGGAATAAGTGTTGCAATATGGTTGCCAGAACGCCGAGACATTCTTCGAGAAGGAGATTGTGCGATCCAGTTGGTCCAGTTGAGTGACTTCACTCACCCAACCTGTGGGAATGTGCCACGATGAGAGGGCCAAAACAAACGTGAACAACGATAGGCAGTTGCTCGGCAGCGGAATTCGGGTTCTGTTGCTGATCGTAGTCGTGGTGGGAGGCGTTCTCTTCATTTTCATTCCCGGCGGCTTGCCACCTGGCGCCGTCACTTTCTCACAATCTTCGGCCGATTTGGATGCTTACGACTTCGTAGAGGTGTCAGCCCATGTTTCGGGACGTCGTGCGCGAAATCCTTTCACGGATGCAACGCTCTTCGGAACGTTTGAGACAGCGAACGGCGTTCAGAAATGGCATGTGGAGGGGTTTTCCGACGCCGAGGATGGAAGCATATACCGCATCCGATTCATGCCGTCGGCTCCAGGCGACTACAAGTATGAAGTTCAATATCGCCAAGGATTGTTCCACAAAACGTTCGCTGGCAAATTCCACGCCCGGAGCGCGGGGCGGCTCGGTCCCATTCGGATTGATCCTGAAAATCGCTGGCACTTTATCTGGGAAGGCACGGGCGAGCACTACTTCTTTAATGGCACTACCGCATACTGGTTGATCGGTTGGAAGGACGAACACGTAATCCAGTCCAGCATCGAAAGGCTTCACCAATTAAAGATCAACCGGCTGCGCGTGACCATCGCCGGCAGGACCAGCATGTATTACGGCGAACCAGTGATGGCCGGAACCAGTTGGACACCTTTTATTACTGCCTGGCAAAGCCGCGCAGGGACTTTTGGACGCCCGGATGACATCTACTATCCAGGATTCGA